>OLVT01002001.1_pt1 | contig 15202 bp, 9 predicted proteins | sample 1673241 | NCBI WGS metagenome assembly OLVT01 (sample SAMEA3178936, study PRJEB25190) | human gut metagenome | biome: human gut; feature: human-associated habitat; material: faeces | place: Austria | collected 2013 | reverse complement strand
CTTGTTTTTTATTGGACTGGCATAAAAATCCAAGGTTTTTATGTAAGTTTGCCTACTGCAACCATTAAAGCTTTAAAATATGGAACATCCTCTTTCTCAATTCAGATATTGTCCGAAATGCGGTTCGGAGCATTTCGAAATTCATAATGAAAAATCAAAACAATGCAAGGATTGCGGTTTTGTCTACTATTTCAACTCCTCCGCCGCTACCGTCGCCCTGATATTGAACGGACGGAACGAATTATTGGTGTGCCGCCGCGCCAAAGAACCGGCCAAAGGGACACTCGATTTACCGGGCGGCTTCATAGACATGGCGGAAACCGGTGAAGAAGGCGTTGCGCGCGAAGTGAAAGAAGAAACGGGAATGACAGTGACACAAGCCGAATACCTGTTTTCATTACCGAACATCTATATCTATTCGGGATTTCCCGTGCATACGCTGGACCTGTTTTTCCGCTGTACGGTAGCCGATACCCTGCATTTCGAAGCAATGGACGATGCGGCGGAAGTCTTCTTCCTTCCGCTGAAAGACATCCACCCGGAAGATTTCGGGCTGGGCTCCATCCGTAAAGGCCTGCAAATGTTCCTGGCGGGTATATCCTAAAAAAGCCAAACAAGTGGAACATATTCAAACCAAAACCCGTATTTTTGTAAAAAAGCCCTATTCTATAACCACCGAAGATGAAACATAAAATTTATCGCATAGTATGCACCGCGCTTTGCTGCGCACCTTTGCTCGCCACGGCACAGACGGGCGGGAAAATCACTTCGCCGCAACAGCTGTATGAGGAAGGAGAAAGTCTGTTCCGGCAAAAGGCATTTGCCGCAGCCATGCCTCCCCTACAGGCTTTTATAAAACAAACCGATGCGGAAGGCGCCCCGGTATCCGCTGCCGGCAACAAAGAAGAAGCCGAATACATGCTGGTATGCGCCGAATATGAACTAAGAACCCCCAATAGCATAGAGTTGTTGCGGGAGTATCTCGATACGTATCCCGACACTCCCCACGCCAACCGTATCTGCGCCCTCATAGCGTCCGCCTATTTCTTCGAGGGAAAATATGACGATGCACTCGCCATGTTCAATTCATCCCGGCTCGACCTCCTGAGCAATGAAGAACGGGATGACATGACCTACCGCCTGGCAACCTGTTACCTGAAAACCGGAAATGTGAAAGAAGCCGCCATCTGGTTCGAGACATTGCGAAGCACCGGTTCCAGATATACAGCAGACTGTACGTACTACCTTGCATATATCCGCTACTCACAGCAACGGTACGACGATGCCCTCAACGGCTTCCTCAGCCTGCAGGAGAATGCAAAATACGAGGCGCTCGTACCTTATTACATCGCGGAAATATATCTGATTAAAAAGAATTATGACAAAGCGGAAATTGTTGCGCAAAACTATCTCTCGGCTTACCCCAACCAGAAATATACGGGAGAGATGTACCGCATACAAGGTACAGCCGATTATCATTTCGGCGAGTACCATGAAGCAATAAAAGCTTTCGGCAGCTATCTGAAAGACAACGCGGAGCCTGCCCCAAGAAGAGATGCGCTTTATATGCTGGGAATGTCCTACTACCGGACGGGTGTCTACTCGCAAGTTCCGGTTACCCTGGGCGAGGTGACTGCAAACAAAGATGCGCTTACACAAAACGCATATCTGCACATGGGATTGGCTTACTTGCAGCTTGCCGACAAGAACAAGGCGCGTATGGCATTTGAACAGGCCGCCGCATCCGATGCCGATTTGAAAATAAAGGAACAGGCATCCTACAATAACGCTCTCTGCATTCACGAAACATCCTACTCTGCTTTCGGCGAGTCGGTTACGGTATTCGAGAACTTCCTGAATGAGTTTCCCAACTCCGCATACGCCGATAAAGTAAGCAGCTACCTGATAGAGGTGTATATGAACACGCGCAGCTACGATGCCGCACTCAAGTCCATTGAACGCATTACGCATCCCGGCAGAGCCATTTTGGAAGCCAAGCAGAAGATTCTGTTCCAGTTGGGTACCCAATCCTTTGCCAATACCCAGTTTGAGCAGGCAATCGGCTGCTTCAACCAAAGCATTGCCTTAGGCGGGTATAACCTGCAAACAAAGGCCGATGCCCTTTATTGGCGAGGTGAATCCTATTACCGGCTGAACCGCATGCAGGAAGCCGCCCGTAATTTTAACGATTATCTGTCCCTTACCCCACAGAAGAATACGGAAATGTATGCCCTTGCCTACTACAATCTGGCATACATAGCTTTCCATAAGAAAGATTATGCAACGGCGCAAGACCGTTTCCTGAAATTCATCCAACTGAGAAAGGCCGGAGACGCAACCGTTCTTGCCGATGCGTACAACCGTGTCGGCGACTGCTACATGCAGGTCCGCCGCTTCGACGAAGCCAAACAGTACTATACCCGGGCAGAAAATCTGGGTACGCCCGCCGGTGACTACTCCTACTATCAACTGGCTCTGGTGTCGGGTCTGCAAAAAGACTACGATGGAAAGATTACGCTGCTGAACCGGCTGGCCGACAAATATCCGAATTCGCCCTATGCCGTCAGTGCACTTTACGAAAAAGGCCGTTCGTATGTGCAGGGCCGCAATAACAGTCAGGCCATCGTAACCTTCCGGGAACTGCTGAACAAATATCCCGAAAGCCCCGTCAGTCGTAAGGCTGCCGCCGAAATCGGACTGCTGTACTATCAGAATGATGATTACAACCGCGCCATCGAAGCCTATAAATACGTTATCACCCAATATCCGGGCAGCGAAGAAGCACGTCTTGCCATGCGCGATTTGAAATCCATTTATGTGGAAGCCAACCGCGTGGATGAGTTTGCTGCGCTTGCCGCCCAAATGCCGGGTGCTATCCGCTTTGAACCCAATGAGCAGGATTCGCTGACCTATATTGCCGCGGAAAAGGTGTATATGAAAGGGGAAATCATCCCTGCAAGGGAAAGCTTCACCCGTTACCTGCAAAGCTATCCGAACGGAGCTTTCAGCCTGAACGCACATTACTATCTGAGCCTCATCGGAAAAGAACAGAAAGATGAAACCGGTGTATTGGAGCATACCGGCAAACTGTTGGAGTATCCGGACAGCCCGTATTCGGAAGAGGCCCTGCTGATGCACGGAGAAATCCTGTTCAACCGCAAGGAGTACAAACAGGCTCTGGCAGACTACAAGCAACTGCAAACCCGCGCCACAACCGCCGAACGCCGGCAGCTGGGCGTCACCGGCGTATTGCGATGCGGTGTGCTCTTGAAGGATGACATAGAAGTGATTCAGGCCGCAACCGCTTTATTGGCCGAAGCCAAACTGACTCCCGAACTGCAAAATGAAGCCTTATACTACCGCGTCAAAGCCTATCTGAACCAGAAAGCGGTGAAAAAGGCGGCAGACGACCTCAAACTTCTGGCAAAAGACACCCGTACATTATACGGTGCGGAAGCCAAATATCTGTCGGCACAGTTGATGTACAATGCCGGTGAGTATGCCGCAGCCGAAAAGGAAATACTGAACTTCATCGACCAGAGCACCCCGCACGCCTACTGGCTGGCACGCAGCTTTATCCTTCTGTCCGATGTATATGTCGCTATGGATAAGAAACTGGATGCACGCCAATATCTGCTGAGCTTGCAACAAAACTATCATGCCGATGATGATATCGAACGTATGATTCAAGAAAGACTGGAAAAGCTGAAATAAAAGAATGCAATGAATATGAGAAAAATACAATATATCCTCAGCGGAATAACGCTGATAACCCTACCTTTGGGCATCCATGCCCAGCAACAGGCCAAAGACTCCACCGTAAACCGTACGGTTGTTGTGGAACAGGAATATACCCCCGATATTCCGGATGCGTCCAAAATAAACGTGCTCCCCCAAGTGGAAGCACCGACTGCCAATAAAAAGGCTGTGGAATACGATGTAACTCTCGTGCCTGCCAACACCATACCTGCAACTGTCATGCAGGCATATACCGGCAAGGAGACGCAAGCCGAAACACATCCCGGATATATCCGTTTGGGTTATGGCAACTACGGCAATCTGGACGCACGCGCCGGCTATCTGTTCACATTGTCCGGCCGCGACCGCCTCAACCTGAATTTCCGGATGAACGGCATGGACGGCAAACTCGATTTACCCGACAATGACGGCAAATGGAATTCCTACTACTATCGCACTCATGCCAATATGGATTATGTGCACCGCTTCAGGAAAGCAGACCTGAACGTTGCGGGCAACTTCGGATTGAGCAACTTCAATTTCCTGCCCGATGCAGCCGTCAGAAAACAGAAGTTCATTTCCGGTGACATTCATTTCGGAGTGAAATCCACGGATACGGAACTGCCCCTCCGGTTCAGTGCCGAAACAAACCTGATGCTTTACGAACGTCAATACGATTCCGGTTTCTTGAACAGCCGGGAATACATCGTCCGCACCAAAGCACTGGTCACAGGCGGCATATCAGACGAACAGACCGTAGGCATCGGCTTTGCAATGGACAATGTGCTGTACAAGAACAATCATTTTGAGAACTACACCTCTCTCGGTCTGAACCCGCATTACCGCTTGGAAAACGATGATTGGAAAATACGTATCGGCGCCCTGGTGGACATGACCTTCGGTTTCGGAAAGAAATTCCGGGCAGCCCCCGATGTAGCAGTGGAATACAACTTCTCGGACAGTTATATCCTCTATGCACAGGCCAAAGGCGGGAGACTGCAAAATGACTTCCGCCGTTTAGAAACATTCTGCCCATACGGACAGGTTTCTTCACAACCGGATGCCACTTATGAACAAATAAATGCCGCCATCGGCTTCAAAGCCAGTCCGGCAATCGGCTTATGGCTGAATCTGTACGGCGGATATCAGAACTTAAAGGATGATTTGTTTTTCCAACCGGCAGATTTCGAATCCGCTGCCAATGAGTACAGTCCGATGCTTTCCATCGGCCAATGGAACACAAGCAACATCTACGCCGGCGCCGAGATACGCTACAGCTATAAGAACATATTTTCATTCTCCGCTACCGGAGTTTACCGCAATTGGGATGCAAAGGACGACAGCCAGTCCAATGCCGGCGCCTATGCCCTCGTTTACAAACCGGCCTTTGAAGCTGATTTGCACATAGATGTGCATCCCGTATCCGCTTTACTGCTTAACCTCGGCTACAGGCATATTTCGCGCGAGAAGGTGGAAGGAAACAAAGTCGATGCGGTCAACAACCTCTATGCCGGCGGCAGCTACGAATTCTTTAAAGGCATATCCGTTTACGCCCGCATAAACAATTTATTAAACCAGGATTATCAATATTATTGGGGATACCCCACCGAAGGCATCAACTTTACCGGAGGTGTAAGTTTTAAATTCTAATAGCCAAAATCAAAGATATAACCAACAAAATAGGTCATTTTTGCTAAATTCTCCTTATATTATAAGGTGGAAAGTTTGTTTTTTCCTACTTTTGCGGGCAAATTAGTGGCTGGAGTCACTATAAAACAGAAATTTATGCAGAAAAACCTTGTCATTGTCGAGTCTCCGGCAAAAGCTAAGACTATCGAGAAATTCCTCGGGAAAGACTATAAAGTCCTTTCCAGTTACGGGCATATACGCGATTTGAAGAAAAAAGAGTTCAGTATTGATATTGATAAAGATTTCAAACCGCATTATGAAATTCCTGGAGATAAGAAAAAGGTTGTAGAAGAGTTGAAAGCCGAAGCCAAGGAAGCGGAAACCGTATGGTTGGCATCCGATGAGGACCGCGAGGGAGAAGCGATTGCATGGCATTTATACGAAGTGCTGAAACTGCAACCGGAGCATACCAAGCGTATCGTTTTCCACGAAATCACCCAAAGCGCCATTCTGAAAGCCATCGAGCAACCGCGCAATATCGACATCAATCTGGTAGATGCCCAACAGGCGCGCCGTATTCTGGACCGTATCGTAGGTTTTGAACTTTCACCCGTATTGTGGAAAAAAGTGAAACCCGCACTCTCTGCCGGGCGTGTGCAATCGGTAGCAGTCCGCCTTATCGTAGAACGCGAGCGCGAGATACAGGCTTTCCAATCGGAAGCATCGTATCGGGTGACCGCCGTATTCCTCGTGCCCGATGCCGACGGCAAACCGGTGGAAATGAAAGCCGAGCTGTCGCGCCGTATCAAGACCAAAGCCGAAGCTCAAAAATTTCTGGAAAGCTGCCGGTCAGCCTCTTTCACCATCCATGACATTTCTACCCGGCCACTGAAAAAAAGCCCTGCCGCTCCTTTCACTACATCTACTTTGCAGCAGGAAGCTGCCCGCAAATTAGGATTTACAGTAGCACAGACCATGATGGTAGCCCAGCGTTTGTACGAATCGGGAAAGATAACCTATATGCGTACCGACTCCGTCAACCTGTCCGAACTGGCGGTCAACAGCAGCAAAGCGGTCATTGCCGACATGATGGGAGAGCGCTATGTATATCCGCGTCATTTCGCCACCAAAACCAAAGGCGCTCAAGAGGCTCACGAAGCCATTCGCCCTACGTATATGGAAAATGCCAAGATAGAAGGTACTCCGCAGGAAAGAAAACTGTACGACCTGATATGGAAGCGCACGATAGCCTCTCAAATGGCAGATGCGGAAGTTGAGAAAACGACCGTAAGCATCGGCATCAGCAACGAAGCGGATACGTTCAATGCAACCGGAGAGATTGTAAAATTCGACGGTTTCCTCCACGTGTATCGCGAGTCCATCGACGAAGACACGGAGCAGGAGGATGAAACCCGTCTGCTGCCCCCTTTGAAGAAAGGACAAGTCTTACACCACCAAAGCATTATTGCTACGGAACGCTTCACGCAACATCCGCCCCGTTACACCGAAGCCAGCCTTGTACGCAAATTGGAAGAACTGGGTATCGGCCGTCCTTCCACATACGCCCCTACCATTTCAACCATACAGCAACGCGGCTATGTGGAGAAAGGCGAAAAGAGCGGGGAAGAGCGCTCTTACAACATACTTTCATTGCAGGACAGCAAGATTACGGACGTTACGCAAACAGAAATTACAGGAGCCGAAAAAGCCAAATTGATGCCTACCGATACAGGTACGGTAGTCAATGATTTCCTGATGGAATATTTCCCCAACATCCTCGACTATAACTTTACTGCCAGCGTTGAAAAGCAGTTCGATGAGATAGCCGAAGGAGAAAAGAAGTGGACCGCCATCCTGAAGGATTTCTATAAAGATTTCCACCCGTCCGTGGAAAACACGCTTGCCACCAAGAATGCCCACAAGGCCGGCGAACGTATCTTAGGCGAAGAACCGGGCAGCGGCAAACAGGTATCCGTAAAAATCGGCCGTTTCGGTCCCGTTGTACAAATCGGTACTGCCGGAGACAACGAAAAGCCACGCTTTGCCCAACTCAAGAAAGATATGTCCATTGAGACAATAACACTGGAAGAGGCTTTGGAACTGTTCAAGCTTCCCCGCACCTTGGGCGAATATGAAGGCAAGACAGTAACCATAGGAACCGGACGCTACGGGCCTTATGTACACAACAACGGAATGTATACTTCGCTTCCGAAGACAATAGATCCGCTGGAAATAACATTGGCAGAAGCTATTCAGCTCATCCGGGAAAAGAAAGATGCCGAAGCCCAGAAACATATCAAGAAATTTGAAGAAGAACCGGAGCTGGAAATATTGAACGGCCGTTACGGACCGTATATTTCTTATAAAGGCAGCAACTACAAAATCCCGAAGGACATTATCCCGCAGGATTTAAACCTGGATGCATGCAGGGAAATCATCAAACTGCAGAGCGACCCCGATGCACCGAAAGCCAAACGCGGCAAATACGCCAAGAAGAAAAAGTAAAGAAGCCATAAAAAAAGAAAGCCCTCTCCGCAAATTGCAAAGAGGGCTTTTTCATATGATAAAATATCTCGATTACATTCTGTCGGGAACCTCAATGCCAAGCAATCCCATTCCCAAACGTACCACCTTGGCTACATTCTCGGACAAGGCAAGACGGAATATCTTCACAGCCTCATTCTCCTCACGCAATATGCTGAAGTCATGATAGAACTGGTTGTATTCCTTCACGAGGTCGTAAGTATAGTTAGCAATCAAAGAAGGGCTATAATCCTCACCCGCCTGCTTCACAATAGCGGCAAAGTCTGCAACCATCTGTATCAGGCCTTCCTCTTTCTCACTCAATTCAATACCGGCCGGAAGTTGTGCAGGAACGGAAATACCTGCTTCTTTCGCTTTACGGAGAACCGACTGGATACGGGCATACGTGTACTGGATGAAAGGTCCTGTATTACCATTGAAATCGATGGATTCCTTCGGATTGAACGTCATATTCTTGCGGGCATCCACCTTCAATATGAAATATTTCAATGCGCCTAAACCGACAATGCGTGCAATATTATCAGCCTCCTCTTGGGTCAGACCATCCAGCTTGCCCAATTCTCCGGAAGTTTCCTTAGCGGTATTAATCATTTCAGCCATTAAGTCATCGGCATCCACAACCGTACCCTCACGGCTCTTCATCTTACCTTCGGGCAGTTCCACCATACCGTAAGAGAAGTGAACCAACCCTTTGCCCCATTCGAAGCCCAGCTTATCAAGCAGAATGGAAAGCACCTGGAAATGGTAGTTCTGTTCGTTGCCCACTACGTAGATCATTTCGTCCAGCCGGTTCTCCTCGAACCGGCGGAACGCCGTGCCGAGATCCTGCGTCATATAGACCGATGTGCCGTCGCCGCGCAGCAATAACTTCTGGTCGAGTCCGTCGGCCGTGAGGTCGATCCAGACAGAACCGTCCTCCTTGCGGAAGAAGATACCCCGGGCGAGTCCCTCTTCCACCAGGCTCTTGCCCAGCAGGTAGGTTTGCGATTCGTAATAGACCTTGTCGAAATCGACGCCCAATGCCTTGTACGTCACGTCGAAGCCTTCATAGACCCACCCGTTCATGGTTTCCCACAGCGAATATATTTCCGGATCTTTGGCCTCCCAGCGGCGCAGCCACTCCTGCGCCTGTCGCATGATCGGAGCGTTTTTCTTGGCCTCCTCCTCGCTTTGCCCGGCGGCGACGAGCTCCTTGATCTGGGCTTTGTAGTGCTTGTCGAATTCGACGTAATATTTACCGACCAGGTGGTCGCCTTTCATCCCCGACGAGGCGGGCGTTTCGCCGCCGCCGTAGAGTTTCCAGGCCAGCATCGACTTGCAGATGTGAATACCGCGGTCGTTCACGAGGTTTACCTTGATGACCTTGTTGCCGTTGGCTTTCAGGATCTGCGCGACGGAGTATCCCAGCAGGTTGTTGCGGATGTGTCCCAGGTGAAGGGGCTTGTTGGTGTTGGGCGAGGAGTATTCGATCATTACGGTACGGCCCGTCGGTGCGGCCTGCCCGAAGGTGTCGTTTGCCGCGACCTCCCGGAAGCGTGCGGCCCAGAATGCACTGTCGAGCGAGAGATTCAGGAATCCCTTGATTACGTTGAACGCCTTGATTTCCGGCGTATTGGCCACCAGGTATTCGCCGATCTCCGTCGCCGTGGCTTCGGGCGACTTGCGGCTGGCTTTGAGCAGGGGGAACACCACGAGCGTATAGTCGCCCTCGAACTCTTTGCGGGTTTTCTGAATCTGCAACGGAGCTCCGGCATTCCCGTAGAGGGTGCTTACCGCCGCTGCGACTTTATCCGTAAGAAACTGTTCAATATTCATCGTATGTCGAATTTGGGTGCGAATTTACGCTTTTTATCCGAATAATCCGCGTCGTCGCCTCTCAATAATGCGTCGGATAGCGAATTGCATCCGTCGATTTTCGGAAAATTGCAAACTATTGTTATATTTGCAAACCGTATAGGCTGTCCCCGCAGCGTCCGAATGGTTCGGCGTTGTTGCGTCGTGCGATTCCCTGTCCGAAAACAATCCGGGCCGGATTCGTCCGCCGGGGTCGAAGGCCGGAGCCATCCGGCCCGGCTTTCGGTATGGACCGCCTTTCGTTTTTTTATTTTTTCATAGCATGGAAATATTCATAATCCTCCTGCTGATCCTGCTCAACGGTCTGTTCGCCATGTCGGAGATCGCCCTGATCTCGGCTCGCAAATCGAACCTCACGGCGCAGGCCAAGCAGGGCAACAAACGGGCTCGCCAGGCCCTCAAGCTGGCGGAAGATCCCAACAAATTTCTTTCGACCGTCCAGATCGGTATTACTCTGATCGGTATTTTGACCGGTATTTATTCGGGGGCGGCCATCGCCGACGACCTGCGGGAAGTCTTCGTCCGCTGGGGAGTTCCCTATGCGGCTCCCGTAGCGCAGACGCTCATCGTGATCGTGGTGACCTATCTGACTATCGTGTTCGGAGAGTTGATTCCCAAGCGTATCGGTATGACGGCCGCCGAGCCGGTCGCCAAACTCGTGGCCGGCCCTATGAAGGTGCTGTCGGTCGTCGCCTCCCCTTTCGTATGGCTCCTTTCGAAGAGCATCGAGGGCATTTCCCGTCTGTTCGGGCTGCGCGATACCGACAGTCCCGTAACGGAGGCCGAGATCAAGTCGATCGTGCAGGAAGGCGCCGAGGACGGAGCTGTGCAGGCTGTCGAGCAGAAGATCGTCGGCCGTGTCTTCTCGTTGGGTGACCGCAGCGTGGAGTCGATCATGACCCACCGCAGCGACATCGCATGGCTCGATGTGAATATGTCTGTGGATGAGATCCGCGACCTCGTTCGTCGGGAGCCTCACGGACGCTATCCCGTCGGTGAAGGATCGCTCGACCGGCTGGTCGGCGTCGTCTATCTGAAGGATCTTTTCTCGCATATCGGGGACCCTGGATTCTCGCTGCGGCAGATTCTCTCTCCTGTCAAGCTGTTCCACGAGGGAGCGGAGGTGTATATGGCGCTGGAACAGTTGCGGACCGAGCAACTGGGTTATGGCATCGTTTGCGACGAGTTCGGCGTCACGCAGGGTATCGTGACTCTGAAAGATATTTTCGAAGCCCTTGTGGGCGAGCTGCTCGAAGATCGTGAAGAGCCGGATATCGTCGTGCGCGAGGACGGCAGCGTGCTGGTGGACGGACAGTGTTCGTTTTACGATTTTCTGGCCCATTTCGGATTGGAGGATGTCTATTCTTCGGCCGAATACAATACGATCAGCGGTTTGATTCTGGATGAGTTGGAACATATTCCGCACAGCGGGGAATACCTTCAATGGGAGTGTTTCCGGCTCGAAGTCGTGGATATGGACGGAGCACGTATAGACAAGGTACTGGCGACGATGATCGACACGTCCGATAATAAAACTAAATAAGGTCTTTCCGTGCGGAGTTTGTTTTTGATGCCATGAAGATTGCCGACATAGAATTGGGTGACCGCCCGCTGTTCCTGGCTCCGATGGAGGATGTGACCGATCCTTCGTTCCGCTATATGTGCAAGCGGTTCGGTGCCGACGTGGTATATACCGAGTTTATCTCTTCGGACGGGTTGATCCGCGATGCGGGCAAGTCGCTTGCCAAATTGCGCATCGCCGAATCCGAACGGCCCGTGGGTATCCAGCTTTACGGTCATCTGGTGGAACCGATGGTCGAGGCGGCTCGGATCGCCGAGGCGGCCGATCCCGATATCATCGATATCAACTTCGGTTGTCCGGTGAAGAAGATCGCCGGTCGGGGCGCCGGATCGGGTATGATGCGCGATGTCCCCCTGATGGTCGAGATGACCCGCCGCATCGTCGAAGCCGTGAAGAAACCCGTGACGGTCAAAACCCGTCTGGGATGGGATGAAGAGTCGAAGAACATCGAAGAGATCGCTCTGCGCCTGCAGGACGTGGGTATCGCCGCACTGACGATCCACGGCCGCACGCGGGCCCAAATGTATCGCGGCGAAGCGGATTGGACGCTCATCGGCAAGGTGAAGAACAATCCGGCGATCCGGATTCCGATCATCGGTAACGGAGATATCGACTCCGGTCCCAAGGCCCGCGAAATGTTCGACCGCTACGGAGTGGACGGGGTGATGATCGGGCGGGCGACCTACGGGCGGCCCTGGATCTTCCGCGAAGTGAAACACTTTCTTGAAACCGGCGAGGTGATGCCGCAGCCGTCGGTGGCGGAGCGGGTCGAAATCGCTAAAGAACATCTGGCCAAATCCTTGGAGATCAAAGGTGACCGGGTTGGAATCCTGGAGATGCGCCGCCACCTGTCGAACTATTTCAAGGGGCTTCCCAATTTCAAGGAAACCCGCCTGAAGCTGGTGACTCTGTTCGATCCGAACGAACTGTATGCCACGCTCGATTCGATCGCCGATCGTTGGGGCGATTTCGACGTGAGCGGGGTCATCCCTGCTCCGCTTTCGCATGATGTGTAGCTTAGTTCCGCACGAGAATCGCTTGCCTGTCGATTCCTAAGCGTATATTTTCAACAAGGGCGACCAAATCTTTCTGCCCGCCCGAAAAGTCCCGGCAGCGTACCGGTGCCGAATTTCGTGGAGCCGGAAAATTGTCGCTTCGTGCGTAAGGATCTCCTTTTATTCGTTATTCGATTCCCCGTCATTTGTTTATTCGATAACTCTGTAAAAACGAAGCGCCGCGAGAGAAGTCGCGGCACTTTTTATTATCAACGTCCGGGGTTATTTCAGGCTGCGTTGGATATAGTCGGTGTAATCCTTGACTACGGGCGTGTAATCTTCCTCTTCGAACAGCGGGGAGGAGATCAGGAAGTCGGCCGTTGAGCGGTTTACAGCCGTGGGTACGTTGTAAAGCGTTGCCAGGCGCAACAGCGCTTTCACATCCACGTCGTGCGGTTGCGCCGACATGGGGTCCCAGAAGAAAATCAGGGCACTGATCCGTTCGTCCGCGATCAGGGCGCCCAGTTGCTGGTCGCCGCCCAGAGGACCCGATTTCAGCCGCGTGATGTCGAGTGCCGGTTGCTCGTAGTGGTGGGATGCCGAGTGATTGAGCAGGGTTTCTTCGACGATCTTGCCTGTCGTACCCGTACAGACGATCCGGTGTTTGCTCAATTTTTCACAGTTCCAGTCCACCCATTCCGCCAGGTCGTGTTTCATGTTGTCGTGCGCGACGAGCGCCATCATTTTCTGTCTGTTCATTTCTTTCATCCGTTTTTTTGAAAGCCGCGTTTCGGCTTTCGGTTGTTTTATACTCGATTTACGGCCCCAAGATGCGAATAAGCCGAGTACAAAAGCAAATTTATTTGCATTTTGCCGAGGCGAAGTATTTAAGACGAAGTCAAAGATACGAAAAGGAGGGAGCAATCGTGCGGGTTTGTACGCAAGAATTGCCGAACCGCTTCCTATTTTCTGCAAAGATAATATGCAGCGGCATCTTCCGACCACTCCCGGCGCAGGTTTCATCGAATTGTAATGTCGGGAAAGTTCGGTATTCCGCCCGGAAACCGTTACCCGTTGTTGCTTGCCTTGAGCCCTCGGATCACCGCCGAAGTGAATCCGGCGTGTTCCATTTCGTTCAGCCCTTTGATCGTGATTCCTCCGGCTGTGGTTACCCTATCCACCTCCTGTTCGGGGTGCGAGCCGTTGGATTCGAGCAAGGCGATCGCCCCGCGCAGGGTTTGCAGAACGCCTTCTTGAGCCTTTTGCGGGTAAAGGCCCAGCTCTACCCCGCCCTCCATCGCTGCCCGGATATAACGGAAGGCGAAGGCGATACCGCAGGAGCAGAGCGTCGTGGCCGGACCGAGTAGCCGCTCTTCCACCAATTCCGCTTTGCCCAATGCACCGAAAATATTCAAAACCAGTCTGTTCTGATCTTCGGTCGCATTCAGCCCCGTGATGAACGTCATGCTTTGCTTTACTTCGATGGCCGTATTGGGAATTGCGCAATAAAGGGCTCTGTCTTTTCCGGCCCATGTTTGCAGCTGTTCCAGGGAAATGCCCGCCGCTACCGAAATGACGATCTGTCTATCGGGCCGCTTCCCTGTCAGATGCTCTTTTATCAGTGCCTCCACCATCCAGGGTTTCACGGCGATTACCACGATGTCGGCCGTAGCCAGAGAGCTGTAGTCGCCCGTAACGGCCTGCAATTCCGGATTGAACCCCTGTATTTCGGCGGTTTTGCTCGCGCGGCGGTTGATGACCGTAATGTCCTGTGGTCGGAACAGGTCGCAGGTGGATAGTCCGCGAGCGATTGCTCCGCCCATATTGCCTCCTCCGACAATCGATATTTTCATGGGTCGCATGGTTTTTTATTTATAAAAATGCTCCGTCCGTCAGGTGCGGAATCGGAGCTGTATTGTCTATTCGGGCAAAGGTTTGGCAGCGGTGCATACCTGTCGAAAGGGAGCACCGGCGAATCTTTATGCTTCCTGCTCTGCGGGCAGTTTGAATTCGGTGAACCCGGCACCCACGAGGGTATTGAACCAGGAGAAAACCTTCTTCATGTCCGATACGTGGACCCGGTCGCGGTCGTATTCGGGCAATACTTCTGCGAAATATGCTTTGAGTTTTTCCGGAGCCTCCTTGTGGCTGATGGCTGGCTGTCCCTGCGTATGTTCGTAAATTTTGGTGAAAACCTCTGCGAGCGGGATGTCCTCGCCCTCGGTGAAGATGGATATTTCGGTCAGTGCGCTCACTTTGGAGTTGCTTGCGGCATTCATGCGTTTGCCGTCCGACAACGACTCGACGATGACGCCGCGCGACGATTGTGCGACGTATTTGTACAAACCGGGTTGGCCGGAAATGGCCAGAATCTCTTTCAATTCCATAATTTTTTCTGTTCGATAATATGTTTGAGTTTGGTTCTTCACTGTCCGTGCGGGCCGTGCGGGGTGAATCCGCTCCGGCTCGTACCGTTCGAAAATGCGGTTTCAGATGGCATATACGCTGTATTGCTGGGCTTCGGTTACGGAAGAAAGGCCGTTCTCGTTGGTCACGACGATCAGCCAATATACCGTACTGCCGGCTTTCTGTGCAGGAATGATTGCTTCGTAAAAGACCGTGTCGGAAGTCGCCTTGAAATAGTAGGCATTGGTCGATTTCTGCTCCGTGTGCTCTACTCCGTTCTTATCGGTCCATTTGACGTCGTATTTCACCTGAGCGTAGAATGCACCGTACTGGTTCGATATATTGGCCTGCACATAAACTTTCTGAACCGAAGATACCCGGCCTCCGTCTTCGATGGTGGCTCCTTCGTCCGTGATGACCGGGAACGTCGTTTGTTCGGGTCCTACTTCTTTCA
>OLVT01001991.1_pt1 | contig 15277 bp, 9 predicted proteins | sample 1673241 | NCBI WGS metagenome assembly OLVT01 (sample SAMEA3178936, study PRJEB25190) | human gut metagenome | biome: human gut; feature: human-associated habitat; material: faeces | place: Austria | collected 2013 | reverse complement strand
TTCTGACGGGATTTACCTTGGCAACCCCATACTTGACCCGATCATGGAAAAATGGGACAGGATAGTGATTCGAAATGGAAATCCCGTAATGCTCGGAGCAAACAAAAATGAAGAAGGAATGAACTTTGCGGCAGAGGTTCTGCCGGGGGCAGAGGCGGCTCTGGTTCTGTACCAGAAAGGCAGCGCAGTTCCATGCAGAGAGATTCCTTTTACAGAACGCATGGGAAAGGTATGTACCATGCTGGTTTCCGGGCTGAACACTAAAAAATATGAATATAATTTCCGCATTGACGGAAAAATCGTGCAGGATCCGTTTGCTCATGGAATCTGCGGAAGGGAACAGTTCGGAATTCGGGGAAACGGAGAAAATGAAAACCAGATCCGCTGTACCTTTCTTACAGAAAAGGAATATGACTGGGAGGAAGACCGGTTTCCGGAGATTCCATACCGGGATCTGATTCTGTATAAGGTACATGTAAGAGGATATACAAAGCAGCAGAAGCTACCTCAGAAACGGAGAGGAACCTTCAGCGGACTGAAAGAAATGATCCCTTACTGGAAGGAGCTGGGGATCAATGCCATAGAGCTGATGCCTGCCTATGAATTTGAAGAAACCTTTCCAGATGCAAGGGGAGAAGGGCTGATCACAGAAAAGAGAAGCAGAGACCGTGTTAACTACTGGGGCTATGTAAAGGGCTTTTATTTTGCGCCAAAGCGCTCCTACTGTGCCACAAAGGAACCGGAAAATGAATTCCGGGATCTGGTCAAAGCTCTGCATCAGGCAGGGATGGAATGCATTATGGAGCTGTATTTTCCCGGGGGAACCAACCCTCTTACAGCCCTTCGTGCGGCCTGGTTCTGGAGAGATTATTACCATGTGGACGGCTTTCATTTTATGGGAGACGGCGTGCCAACAGAGCTTCTTGCAGGAGATCATATTCTTTACGGGACAAAAAAGCTTTTTCGGGATTTATCTGTCAGCGCTGAGGATGAAATGTCTGCAGAGTGTACAGATGCCTTTCAGAGGGACATGCGCCGTTATCTGAAAAGCGACGAAGGAATGCTTCCGGCTGTGGAGTATCATCTGCGTCATATCCGGAATGCAGGTGGAACGGTCCACTATATGGCAAGTCAGGACGGTTTTACCCTTTATGATACAGTTGCCTATAATTATCGTCACAATGAAGAAAACGGAGAAAACAATCAGGACGGCAGCGAGTATAATTATTCCTGGAACTGCGGGCTGGAAGGCCCTACCAGAAAGATGGCTGTAAAAAAAATGCGGGATCAGCAGATCAAAAATGCATTTCTTATGCTCCTGCTCAGCCAGGGAACTCCTGTGATCTACGGAGGGGACGAATTCTGCAATTCTCAGAACGGAAACAATAATGCCTGGTGTCAGGACAATCCTGTTGGATGGACAGACTGGAAAGCCTTCCGAAAGAACAAAAATATTTTTGAATTTGTAAAGGAAGCGGTTGCCTTTCGGAAAGCTCATCCCATTCTTCACATGGAGAAGGAGCCAAAAGGAGCTGATTATCTTGCAAAAGGTTTTCCGGATATTTCTTTCCATGGAGAGCGCGCCTGGTATCTGAATCAGGAAAATACCAGCCGCCTTCTCGGAGTGATGTACTGCGGCTCCTATGCCAAAAAAGAAGACGGTTCAGAGGATGATTTCATCTATGTAGGCTATAATTTTCACTGGGAAAACAGAACCATTGCTCTTCCCAACCTTCCGGAGGGTATGACCTGGAAAAAAACAGCCGATACCTCAGACACAGAGGAGGGTGACTCCTTCCGGGAAAGAGAAGAGTCCTATGAAAAAAATATAGAGATCAGTCCCCGCACCATTGTGGTGCTGACAGGTAAAAAGGAGGAATAAGCAGTGCATCCGTGGCTTCATTTTAAGACCATTACCAGACACAAGCTTCTTGTGATGAAATACTGCTTTCGTATCGGGCTTTACAAACAGGGACTTCTTCACGATCTGTCCAAATATTCGCCTGCAGAATTTCTGGTAGGCTGTAAATATTATCAGGGCACAAGGAGCCCAAATAATGCAGAAAGGGAGGACATTGGGGTTTCCACCTCCTGGCTTCATCATAAAGGAAGAAACAAGCATCATTTTGAACACTGGGTGGACTATTCACTGGATGGAGAGCATGTGATCATGGGGGCGCCGATGCCCCGGAAGTACGTGGCGGAAATGGTCATGGACAGGATCAGTGCATCCAGGAACTATCTGGGGGATGCCTATACAGAAAGCCAGCCTCTGGAATATTACCTGAAAAGCAAGGACAGCCTGTGGTTCATCCATCCCCGAACCAAAAAAGAACTGGAAGGACTTTTAAGAATCCTGAACGATCATGGAGAAAAGAAACTTCTGCATTATATTAAGTACGTGTATCTGAAGCAGGAGCCAAAAAGCAGAATAAAGTATTAAAAACACAATAAAAGAGAATGAAACTGTCTGAGAAGGATGGTTTCATTTTTTTTGCGCAAATATAAAAAGGGAATATTGAATCCAGGAATTTGCCGCACTTTTGTATATAAACCAGTTGTAATCTGGATGAAAAGAATAATCATAGGAATATTATGAATAATAATGCAAAATATATAAAAATGATTTTATCAAAACTAATAATATGTACAAAATATATAAAAAACTTCTATGCATGGTGAATATTCTGTGTTAGTATTAGTCGTATAAGGAGGGCAGCCGATGAAGAAAAGAATGTCAAAAAGAATGATGGCGTTTTTTCTGATGTTTCTGTTGATTTTTGGACTGATTCCCCCGGGTACGGGAAATTCTCTGTCTGGATTTAAAACAGCAGAAGCGGCAGAACAGAATATGCCGGAAGCAGATTTTTCTGCAGAGGCAGAAGCAGAGGAAGACTTTGGAAGTATAGAGATCCCTTCGGAATCCCCCGGGCTTCCTCAGATGGATTTAGAACTTCCTCAGGAGGAACCTGAAATATCGGAGGAGGATCTCGGAAGCGCAGATGATGAGCTGGGAGATGACATCATCATAGAAGAGAATACCGATCCGGAGCTGCCGGAAGAGTTTTCGGATGATACTGTGGATTTTTCAGACGATACGGGACTGCTGGTATCCTCTGACGGATCACTGGCAGGTCAGGAACTGTTTTTTGTAAATCTGTACTGGAAAGATTATGATATGGACAATATCATGGCTGTTTTTCAGGGAGGGAAAGACAGTGAGCAGATCATTCCCATGACAAAAGGTGACAGGGGAAGATATTCGGTTCTGATTCCTCAGGGAGATTATTCTGCAGTATCTTTTATCCAGGCAGATGGGCAGTCAGTGGAAAACAGGGAGATTCTCTCCGGATATTTCTATCAGCTTTATGGGATGGAAACGGAAATGCAGGGCTATATTCCGGTGAACTTTTGTGCGGGATCATTTAATACCTTTTATTACGATATGAACGTTCCGGAATATTCCTACTGGGGCGCAGATGCTTTGTATGAGTCAGAGACAGTTATGGCGTATTCTGAACGGGAGATGGTAGATCAGGCCGGCAAAACAATTTACTTTGTAGATATTGCGCAGAGCGACAGAGGCCGGGTAAAACGTGTTACCATGCAGTTTTATGATGAACAGAACACTTCTGATACCCCGGATCACACAACTCTTATGTATGAGGGCAGATCCAGCATTTTTTCTGCTCCTATTCCCCAGGGTGGTTATGAAGAAGTAACTTTTTTGTTGGAATATGAGGATAGTACTTCTTATCAGATTGTAAGACGTTTTAATATTTATAAAGAAAGTGATGCAGGAATAGAAGACCCTAATTATACGGAATCCCTGATTTTTGAAGAGGGTATCATGGATACGTTTTTCTATAACCATGAGGGACAGCCGGGAGTGGAGTCCATCAGTGATTCCTATTGGGGATCGCATCCCTCTGTTGCAGACAGAAGTCTTGACGGACAGAAAATTTTTGTGAATACAGCCGATCTGAATCACAATGGGATATATCTGGATCCGAATACACTGGAACTTTACTATAATGGAGTTTCCTTTAAATTAACAAGAGAGACAAGAGAACCCGGAGTAAGGTATTATCAGTTTCCCCAGGCCTGCGGAGCTACAGAGCAGACGCTTCTTACGCTGACAGGAAATCTGGCATATAATGAAGATTATCAGGGAACGGAGGAAGAGAAAACCTATGAAAAAATAACCTTCCGGTTTTATTTTCCTTATAATACAAACAGAAAGATGATTCAGGCAGATAACATCCGTGAGATGAAGCCTGTTTTTACAGAAAGAATTATCAGTGAACAGTCCAGAATTTATGTGTGTTATGACAATACTCTTACAGGATTTGAAAACATACAATATTCTGTCAGCAGGGATGGGACAGACTGGACAAATCAGGAAGACTTAATAAAAACAGATCCAGACAGCTGGCAGGGTGAAATTAGTTCTGACTTTGTAAAAAATGTATGGGGTGTTGAAATAAGCTCCGAATACAAATATGTACGGTTTTATGGGAAAGAAACCGGCTCATCTCAACATGAGTGGAACAGCAGCAAAGATATTGCGGATAAATGGGTGACGATTCCTGTAACAGAATATTCCTACCCCTGTTTTGTGGGGGCAAAAGAAACGAAACCAACTTTGACAGGCTCCTGGAAATCTGTTCTTGATATTAAGTCCATGGGAGATAAAACGGTTTCTGTTCCCGAGGGATCTTTTGTTCAGGAAAACGATACATACTATGGAAATGCTGAGTTTTATGATTATTACAGTAATTATGAGCTGAAGGGAATCAGCCTTTCTACATTGGACGCCAGTTATTATGGAAAAATAATTTCCAGTGTGTTTAATGATGCGGCAGAAGATTACTATGAAGAAGCTGGAAGTGAGAAAGCTCTGTATTTAAGCGAAGCACCGGACAAGCCAAATAAAGACCGATATCAGTATGGCGGCAGCCATGAGTGGAATGACTGGACTGGCCGGGAAGGAGGACCAGTACCCCAGATTGTATCGGACACGTTGACAGATGATACTCTGAAAATGTCTGACGGTGTAGAACTCCCTTTGTTCAGTGAGGATTTTCTAAGAGGAAACAACAGCCTTGGAGCAGCAGTGGGAAATGTATATAAAAATGTAAGCTTTCCGTTTACGAAAAATCAGAAGGGATACTGGGAGTTTGACAGTATGAATGAAGAGCAGTCTGTACGCCTGTATCAGGATTCCGATACAGGATATTATATGGAACGGGTTGGAAAAGACGGCAATAACTATATTGCAACAGAAAGTACGGAAAAAGGACCTGATAATCAGCCTCTTAACGGATTCTTTCCATATAATACAGCCTATGGAGAACATCAGAATGTCAAAAATCCAGCGAGGGTAGGAAATCTTGGCGTGAATTACCTTTTTGGCACACACTTTACCATTCCCTTTACCTTACCGGAAGGCAATGAGCTTGTAATGGATAAGGATGACAAAGACCCCAAGCCGGTTACCTTTGAGTTCTCAGGCGATGATGATACCTGGATCTATATTGACAATCATCTGGTACTTGATATTGGTGGTATCCATGACCGATGTACGGGAACCATTAATTTTAAGGAGAAAACATGGGAAATTAAAAACCGTGTTGACAAGGTGATAAAGGCAGGAACATTTGAACTTGATGAAAGCATCCGGGAGCATAAGCTGACCATGTTCTATATGGAGAGGGGACTTGGTGCATCCAATCTTAGGATTACGTTTAACTTTCCGAAAAGCAATACGCTGGATGTAACCAATAAAATTATTACAGACGGGGCAAATGAGATTTTTCGGGAATCACTGGAAAGAATCGGAAGCTTTGAGTATGAAATCCGAAACCGGGCAGTATCCGGAGAGCCTTTAGCGGTAGAGGATTCTGCAGGATATTTTAAAGACGGAGAAAATACTGCTTTTGACAGTATTACTATGACAAGTAATGTTCAGTTCGGATATTCTGTTGACATAAAAATGGTGTATGACGCAGTAGTCTCATCACAAAAAAGAGAATGCGTTCTGTGTATTCTGGAACAGTCTGAACTGAAGCATGGCGTACAGCCTCCGGAGGAAGCGTTAGTATCATTCAGTATCGACAGACCAAAGGACATCAGCAAATATAATTATCTGAGGCTGGAAGCAAATAATCAGAGCCACAAAATGGATACTGCAGGAGAAAGTCTTTATGTTTCGCTGGAAGATAACAATGGCAATCGTATTGGCGGCTGGGCAGATATGCTGACTTATAACGGAACCAGCAACGGCATTGGACAGGACAGCTGGAACATGGTGCGCCTTGATCTGGACAGTATGAAATATCAGAAAAAAGAAAACGGTTCAGACAGCGTAAGCTTTGACCGCACCAGGGTAAAAAAAATAAATATTGCATCAGCCATAACAAAGCCGCTGTATGTAGATAATCTGGAATTTTATGCGGACCTGGAGGATATACCAGGACATGGTTTCTCTGTGGAAGAAGATCAGATTTCTGACTATGGTTCCATTGAATCCAATCAGCTGTCACCGGCTGCAGGTGCATGGTACGGCCACTACAGTATGGATTTTGTTCAGGCGAAACTGCGCATGGTAGATGAAGGAGTGTTCAGTCTGGGAAGTGGAGAACGGGCAGAATTTCTGGATAAGTTCCGAATGGGAAGTTATCTTCAGATCCAGCAGATTAATGTAGACCCCAGAGTGTTTGATACTGTGTGGAGTATTCTGGAAGGAAGAGAAAAAAAGGATATTGATGAAAACTATCTTCTTCCGGCAAGAAACGATATCCAGACATTGGAAAATACAGGAGTGATTCTGAATCTGACAGATGTTCCGCAGGGATCCCAGAAAAATGCGCTTCCATATGACGGCAGGATTTCAGTACCAAGGAACCAGATATCAGTGAATGAAAACGGGCAGACAGCGTTTGTATACAGAAGCTATGAAGACCCAGACAATAATGAAATCAATCCGGTGTATCTTACAGCAGCTTTTGTAAACAGACTGAAATTCGGCTCTCTGGAGATTGTAAAAAAATTAAATGTTCCGGAAGATGAGCTTGGAACCTATGCAGGTCAGACCTATCGGTTCCGGGTTGAGTTTTCTGATATTGCCGGAATAGGGCTGGAGACAGAACCTGTTGTAAAGGATGTGGAGGTTACTGTGAATGAAACTGGTGAAGGAAGAGCTGTGATCGACGGTATCCCGGCAGGAACTTCGTACACGATCCGGGAGTTGGCAGGCGACGGACTTCAGCTGGAACAGATTCAGGGTACTCTGAATGTACATGAGGGACATGATACAGACGAATCTATTGACGGTGTGGTTCCGGCAGAAGGGCAGGAAAGTCCTTATGTAGACGCGGCGGTTTATGCAGGAGAGGCAGCAGTTTATACTTTTACCAACACGGTTGCGCCTTTCAGGATCAAAGTAAGAAAAATCTGGGAGGATAAAGGATTTGAAGAATTCCGCCCGGAGGAGATAAAAATCCAAATTCTCAGAAAGGCTGTGGGAGAACCTGATAGCGCCTACCGCCCGGTAGCAGAAGATTTTGACGGAAATCCCCTTACAGAGTCAATAGACGAGAACGGGTATTTTATACTGTCTACAAAAGACGCTGTTTCCGGCAATGATTCTGTGTGGGAATTTACAACTCCCAAGCTTCCTGTTGTAAACGAGACAGGAACTGCCTATACCTACAAAATTCAGGAAACAGCTTCTCTGAATGCAGGTGACGGAAAATGGGATCTTAATAATTATGATGCTGTTTATACAGCCGGAGAACCGGAAAGTCAGGATGGAATCCCTGTTTCTGTTTATGTGGTAACAAACCGTACACACTCTCTTACGGTAAAAAAAGTATGGAAGGATTCCAATGACCCTGCCCGTCCGGTTTCTGTGAAGGTGGAACTTCAGAGAAAACTGGAATCTGAAGAGGATTCGGCATACAAAAAGATTGCGGAAGCAGAGTTTGGCGTAAACAGCAGCCCGGCGTGGCAGCATGTATTTAAGGGCCTTGAAAAAACAGACAAAGGAACAGGAGAAACCTATCAGTACTGTGTTCTGGAAACAGCGTTTATTCTGAAAAACGGAGAAACGATCTCTGTAGACAACAAGGATAATATTCCGGCAAAAGAAAGCGGAGGATATTCCATTTCCTATTCACAGGAGGGCGATATACTGACCGTTACCAATTCCAAAGGTACGGGAAAAGTGATCGTAAGAAAAGCGGACAGACAGGAGCCGGATAAATTTCTTCCCGGAGCCGAATTCCGGCTGGAACGTCTGAAGCCCATAAAAGGAAAAGAAGAGGAAGCGCTGAAATCTTTTGAAACCGGAAAGTACAATAAGGACTGGGAAGTGGATCAAACATATAATCCTTCCAGTTTTACAACAGATGATAAAGGTGAAATTGATATCACAGGACTTCCTTATGGTTATTACAGGCTGACAGAGACAAAGGCGCCTTCCGGATATGTGACGCCCGGTGAAAAAGAGGCAGTGGATTTTCTTTTAAATGAAGAGACGCTGAAGGAGTCTCCTCATGAAGATGAGGAGGGTGTAAAATATCTTCTGATAGAAATTTTTAATCGTTCTACCATTCTTCTGCCTCTGGCGGGATCAGGAGGCACAGCTTTATTTACGGCAGCAGGAGTGATCTTCATTGCTGCGGCATTGATTCTATATAAGCGTTATCTCTGCCAGAAAAGACGGCAGAGAAACAGATAAAAAAGAAGAGAGGAAAAGGTATATGAAGAAAAAAAGTATGTTAAAACGTATGGCAGCTGTATTTATGGGAACAGTAATGCTTCTGGGAACTGCAGGAGCAGTAAGCGCAGCCACCGCCCCTGATCTTAGCGGACAGGGTTCCCTGCAGATTTTTAAGCAGGATGAGAATAAAGAGCCGATAGCAGATGTTACTTTTAACTATGTGGAAATTGGTGAATTTTATCAGTCAGAGGGGACTCCTGTGCTGGGATACACCATCACGAATGATGAATTGCTCGGTTATCTGAAGACAGAAGGACTTGCTCCTGTTTATACAGATAACGGAACAGAGGTATATGATGGAGCGGCTATGCAGTCCGCGTTGGCTGAGGCAGTAAAAACAAAGAAAAAAGAGATTACCGCATTAGCTGTCAATACATTAGGTGTTACCGGAACAGACGGAAAAACACCCGGAAAGTTTGTGGACAAGGCGGTTTATCTTGTGGCAGAAACAAAGGCGCCTGCAGGAGTCAAAGAATTCTGTAATCCTTTTATTGTCTCTGTGCCGATCCTGGTAAATAATCAGTGGGTTTATGATGTTGTTGCAGAACCCAAAAACTCAGTGGATGAGATCATCGGAAAAAAAGAAATTGACAAAATTGAGGGAACTCAGGATCAGACAAATGCAAGTGCAGGAGTAGGAAATACGGTTACCTTTAAAATTACTTTCGAGGTTCCTTCCGGAGACGGAACTCTGGAAAAGTATATTATCCGTGATATCATGAGCAAAGGCTTGGCCTTCCAAGCAGGTTCCTGGAAGGTGACAGGATATAAGAGTGACCAGGATGCTGAAGGAACTGATCTGAAAGCTCTTGTGACAGCAGAGCCTGCGGAAAATTCTGACGGAGCAGCGGAGACAAACATTACCTTTACCTTTGCAGAACCAGATAAAAATCTGAAAAATACCTATATAAAGGTGGTAATCACCTATGATGCTATTCTGACAAAAGATGCAGTTGTCAGAGATGAAGTAACAAACACAGCAGGACTTGATTATCAGAATGATGATAGCATTGACGTACAGTTTGATGAGGTAAAAGTAAAAACTTACGGATATCAGTTTACTAAGAAGGATGATAAGAAAAACGGACTTGCAGGCGCTGAATTCAGAGTGTATGCAGATAAGGAATGCAAGCAGGAATTAACCGTTTATGATAAGGCAGGAAACAAATTAGATCCGATTGTTTCCGGTGATGGCGGTATTGTAAAATTCTACGGACTTTCTGCAGGAACCTATTATCTGAAAGAGACAAAGGCTCCGTCCGGATATACAGCGCTGAAGGATCCGGTAGAGTTTTCAGTAACAAAAGATTCTGCAAACAGCTCTCAGCTGGATATCATTAACACAAAAGGCTTCACTCTTCCGTCTACAGGCGGTATTGGCACAGCGGTATTTACTGTAGTTGGTATTGGTGTGATGGTTGGTGCAGCCGTACTTCTGGTCAGACTGAACAAAAAAGAAAACAAATAACTGATGAAAGACAATGAAAATAAGGATTTTTGCAGGTGTTTTATTTCTGCTGGGTGCTTCGATCCTTCTGTATCCGTCTGTCAGTGCTTATCTGAACAGCCAGAATCAGGCAAAAGTAGTAGAAGATTACAGTAACCAGGTAAAGCAGATGAATGATGCGGAAACAGAAAAAGAACTGCAGAAAGCAAGAGAATTTAATGAAAATCTGAAGAGGACAGTTGTGATCGATCCTTTTACAGAAGAGATGAATCAGCAGTTATCGGAAGAGTATCTGAAAATCCTGAACAAAAATAACGGTCAGATTGGCACCCTTATTATTCCAAAGATTCAGCTGAAGCTCCCTGTTTATCATGGAACAGAGGCAAAGGTTCTCAAAAAAGGCGTCGGACATATTCAGAATACTGCATTTCCTGTGGGCGGAGGCGGAACCCATGCGGTTCTCAGTGCCCACAGGGGACTTCCGGAAGCCAGGCTGTTCACAGATCTGGATAAACTGGAAAAAGGAGATATGTTTTTTATTCAGGTACTTGATGAGACGCTTGCCTATGAAGTAGATCAGATCAAAACCGTTCTTCCTGAAGATACCGGGGATCTGCAGCCGTCAGAGGAACAGGATTACGTCACTCTTGTAACCTGTACGCCATATGGCGTTAATACCCACCGTCTTCTTGTGCGGGGAAAAAGAGTACCTTATGATCAGAAAGTACAGAAAACATGGAAAGACTGGAACCAGAAGGATACGGCTGACAACAGGAAAAATAAGATTCTGATTGCCATAGTTGTAGTGGCAGCAGTGATTTTCTTTTACTATCTGCTGATAAGGCCGGTTGTGAAATACAGGAAGGAAAAGCGACATGAGAAATAAGGGCCTGAAAATATTTCTGATCATGCTTATGCTTACTGGCGCAGGAATCTTCCTTTACCCTGCTTTTTCTGGATATCTGGAGCATCTCCGGCAGGCTGAGGTAGTTCGTCAGTACCGTGAAGCAGGAGAGTCTGTTACAGATCTTCAGTATCAGGAGATGAAAGCTCAGGCAGATCAATATAACCGGGAGCTGGCAGAACAGCCGGATTTTAATCACGGAGCTTTTTATGCCAGTCAGCAGGATCCGAAAAGATATGAAAATCTTCTGAAAACAGGAGAAAACGGAGTAATGGGAAGCATTACGATTCCCAAAATAGAAGTAGAGCTTCCTGTTTATCATGGAACAGAAGAAAAGAATCTTGTAAAAGGTGTGGGACACTGTGAGGGCTCTTCTCTTCCGGTAGGAGGAGAAAGTACGCACACAGTCCTTTCCGGACACAGAGGACTTCCCTCTGCTGACCTTTTTACCAGACTGGATGAAGTGGAAGAGGGAGATCTGTTTGTGATCAGCACTCTGGGTAAAGAACTTTTTTATCGAGTGGATCAGATCTGTACAGTCCTTCCGGATCAGACAGAGGAGCTATCTGTGATTCCCGGACGGGATTATGCGACCCTTGTGACCTGTACGCCCTACGGTGTCAATACTCACAGGCTTCTGATCCGGGGAAAACGCACAGAAATGGTAACGCCTCAGGAAAAAGATACAGTCAGTTCTGTGGAACACAAAAAAGACAGAAATCTTTCAAGACTTATAGTCAGTCTTGCAGTGGTTTTTGTGATACTGGCTGTTACAGTATTTGTAATTCGCATCAGAAAGAAAAAATTCAGGCAGGGAGAGAAGGGATGAAAAAGTTTATTTTTAATATGATTGTTCTGGCAGCGGTGCTGCTTGTAACGGCATCAGGTGTGCGGGCTTCGGAAAATGATGCCGTTACACTGAAGGTCAGTATTCCGGATCTGAATACATCTGCGGAGCATGTGGGAATTGCCGTATATCAGGCAGCAGAGCCGGAAATACCGGGAAAGACAGATAAATTTGTCTGGATTCCTTCGCTTAATGATATTGGGATTACTCCTGAAGAATTGGACACTGCTGCCAGTGTAAGAGAAACAGCAGAAAAACTTGTGCAGGAAGTTCAGAAAAAAGAGATTCCTTCCAGAAATGCAATGACAGACCAGTCAGGAACTGTTCTGTTTGCAGGGCTGAAGCCGGGCGGTTATCTGATCACACAGACGTCCGGACAGGAGACCTATGGAAAAATACAGAACACGTTGATTTTTCTCCCTTATACAGATGAAAGCGGAATGGAGATTTTTTATGGAGAGGCAATGGTAAAGGCAGAAAAACCAGAGTGTCCGGAACCATCTCCCACCTCTGTTCCCAGGGTGACAGTTACTCCTGTGGAAAAAAATCCAGGCAGCGGAAATGAGCCGTCTTATCACTATGGCTCCGGAGATCAGACTGTTTATAAAAAGACTGCCAGAACAGGAGACTCCACACAGATACTTCCGGTTCTGATTCTGCTTATTGCAGCATCCGCAGCTCTGGCGGCTCTTGGAATCATAATTTATAAGAGAAGAAAAAAACTTCATAAGGATAAATAAGGAAAAACGGCTTGTCTTACATATGAGGCAAGCTGTTTCTTTTTTATAGACAAAAAGAAAAAAGAACAAACAGTATATAACACTTGACAACAGTTACATACTGTTATATACTATTTGCACAGGAGGAGAAGATATGCATATCATTATTAACCATACATCCATGACTCCTATATACGAACAGATCGTATCACAGATCCGGGCAGATATCATCAATGGTGATATGGCTCCGGGGACAGCCCTTCCGTCAGTTAGGATGCTTTCCCGCGAGCTGAAGATCAGCGCTCTGACTGTAAAAAAAGCATACGATTATCTGGAAGAAGAGGGACTGGTGCATACTGTCCATGGAAAGGGTAGTTTTATTGCAGAGGCCAATCAGGAGATGCTCATGGAAGAAAGAAGAAAAGAGCTGGAACATGATCTGGATGAGGCTGTCCGCAAAGCGCGGGCAGGCGGACTGACAGATCAGGAAATCTGTGATCTGTTTCAGCTGATCATGGAGGGAGAATAAACTATGCTTGCAGAACTTGATCAGGTAAAAAAACAGTATAAAGATTTTACCCTTGATTGTTCCATGAAGATTCAGGAAGATTGCGTTACCGGACTTATCGGAGCCAACGGAGCAGGAAAAAGTACAACCTTTAAAATGCTTCTGGGACTTGTACGACCAGATTCCGGAGAAATACGGATTTTTGGAAAAAACAGAAAAGATCTGTCAGAAAATGACAGAAGAGAGATAGGTACGGTTCTTTCGGACAGCTTTTTTTCCGGATACCTGACAGTGGCTCAGCTAATGAGTTTTATGGGAGACTTTTATCCGGGATTTCAGAAAAAGGAATTTGAGAAGCAGTGCCTGCGTTTCCAGCTTCCTGTTGATAAGAAGCTGAAGGAATTTTCAACAGGAATGAAAGCAAAGCTGAAAATACTTTTTGCCATAAGTGTGAACGCAAGATTTCTGATTCTGGATGAGCCTACAGCCGGACTGGATGTTATGTCCAGGGAAACGATTCTGGATCTTCTCAGAGAGTATATGGAGGTTCCGGGCAGGGGAATTCTGATCAGTTCCCATATTTCTTCAGATCTGGAGCAGTTCTGTGATGAGATTTATATGATCCATCAGGGAAAAATCGTGATGAAAGAGGAAACTGACAGGATTCTGGGTAATTACGGGGTACTGAAGTTAGATGACAGAAGCTTTGCCTCTCTGGATAAAAAATACCTTCTCAGGATTAGAAAAGAAGCCTTCGGCTACAGCTGTCTTACAGATCAGAGACAGTTTTATCAGGAAAATTATCCGGATCTTACAGTGGAAAGGGGTACTGTAGACCAGGTACTGACCATGATGACGAAAGGAGAAGCATTATGAAAGGATTTTTGAAAAAAGATCTTGCCTTGCTTTATAATACAGGTAAAGTATATTTGGCAGTAATAGCAATGGGGATTGTTTTAGGACTTGTCAATAAGGAGATGAGAAGTTTTTCTTCCAGTTTTATTATGATCATGCTGGCGCTTGCCGGAGCTTCTACACTTTCCTATGATGATTTTGAAAACGGAATGCCGTTTCTGATAAGTCTTCCTGTCAGCAAAAAAACTTATATAAAAGAAAAGTATCTGATCTGTTTTTTATCCGGAGCGGTGGGACTTGTCATTGCGGCAGTTCTGGGAAGTGTGATATTTGAAATGCCCCTGATCCACGGGAAAGAGCCGATGCTGTTTGTTTTTCCTGTTTATTTTGCTATTGCTGAGATTATGACAGCGGTAATGATCCCTACGAGAATTAAATTTGGACCGGAAAAATCCCGCATTGTGGGAATGGGATTTGTTGTAGCGATTTTTCTGGCCAGTTTTTGTATCGGATATCTTTTTAAGCTGTTTTCTGTAGACATAGACGCTCTTATCAGAGACGCCCAGGAAAATATCCCCAAGCTGGCGCTTGTGTTGGGCGTTATGGGTTTTTGTATGGTGATCATGCTGATCTCCTATACATTTAGTGTAAAGGCCCTGGAGAAAAAAGAATTTTAAAATACCTGGTCCGTATGTTTCCTGTAGAAAAGGCTCTGGAATTTTCCGGGAAAATAAGGTATCCTGTATAAAAAGTGATTTATCTGTTACAGGAGGAACGGCATTTATGGAAAAAAATCAGATTTTTATAACATGTGGAACAGAGTATAAGGAAATGACAAAAAGGATTCTGGAAGAAAGCGGGCTGGCAGAGCAGATTGGAAATAAAGCTTTTCGTATCGGAATCAAGCCCAATATGGTTTCCCCTTCTCATCCGTCTAACGGGGCAACCACCCACGCTGAGGTTCTGGCAGGCATTATTGAATATCTTCAGGAAAGAGGGTTCCGAAATCTGACGCTGATGGAGGGTTCCTGGGTGGGAGATAAAACCATGGATGCCTTCTATGCCTGCGGATATGACAGACTCTGTGATGAGTACGGAGTAGTCTTTCGTGACACACAAAAGGACAAAAGCTATACGGCAGACTGTGGGGGAATGGAGCTTCATATCTGCACCAGCGTAAAGGACATTGATTTTCTCATTAATGTTCCTGTG
>OLVT01001990.1_pt1 | contig 15282 bp, 17 predicted proteins | sample 1673241 | NCBI WGS metagenome assembly OLVT01 (sample SAMEA3178936, study PRJEB25190) | human gut metagenome | biome: human gut; feature: human-associated habitat; material: faeces | place: Austria | collected 2013 | reverse complement strand
TTGCAACAGGCGGAAAGCAGTACAAAGTAGCAGAAGGCGATGTCATTAAGGTAGAGAGACTGGGCGCAGGCGCAGGCGAGACTGTTACCTTCGACCAGGTATTGGCTGTAAACGACGGCGAGCTTAAAATCGGATGCCCCACCGTTTCCGGCGCGACTGTTACCGCAACAGTTGAGAAGGAAGGAAAGGGCAAGAAAGTGATCGTTTACAAGTATAAGAGAAAGACCGGCTATCACAAGAAGAACGGTCATCGTCAGCTCTATACTCAGGTAAAGATCGAAAAGATCAACGCTTAATTTGACCGGCTATGATTCAGGTAACGATTTTCAGGGATTCCACCGAAGACGGAGACGTCTATACCGGAGTGGAACTTTTGGGACATGCGGGCTTTGCCCAAAGCGGACAGGATATTGTCTGTGCTGCGGTGTCGGCCCTTGTTCTGAATATGGCTAATTCCGTGGAGACGTTTACGGACGACGGTTATGAGGGAGAGGTGGACGAGCGCTCCGGCGGATTTAAGTTCCATTTCACCTCACAGATCAGTCCCGGCTCCCAGCTTTTGATGAATTCCCTTGTTCTTGGTATTCAGAACATCGGAAGAGAGTATGGGAAAAAGCATATCAACATTCAATTTAAGGAGGTGTAGAAACATGTTTCAGATGAACCTTCAGTTATTCGCTCATAAAAAAGGTGTTGGTTCCACGAAGAACGGAAGAGATTCCGAGTCCAAGCGCCTTGGCGCCAAGAGAGCTGACGGACAGTTCGTTCTGGCAGGAAATATCCTGTACCGTCAGAGAGGAACTAAAATCCATCCTGGCAACAACGTAGGCAAGGGCGGCGACGACACCTTATTTGCTTTAGTAGACGGAGTTGTTAAGTTTGAGAGAAAGGGCAGAGACAAAAAGCAGGTTTCTGTATATCCCAAAGCAATCAACGAATAACGACGAGCGGACTCCATACCCTATGTATGGAGTCTTTTTGTTACAAGCACTTAGCGTCCGTCTTTCGGGCGCTTATATGCGATATATGCAAAGCACTTAGAAGGGAACAGGTATTTGATTATGTTTGCCGACAGCGCAAAAATTTTTATTAAATCAGGCAAAGGCGGAGACGGTCATGTCAGCTTCCGCCGGGAGCTGTATGTGCCTGCCGGAGGTCCCGACGGCGGAGACGGCGGAAAGGGCGGAGATATTATTTTCCAGGTGGACAAGGGACTCAACACCCTGACCGACTTCCGCCATGTGCGCAAATATGTGGCGGAGAGCGGCCAGGAGGGCGGAAAGCGCAGATGCCACGGAGCCGATGGGAAGGACCTGATTATCAAGGTTCCGGAAGGCACTGTTGTAAAGGATTTTGAATCCGGCAAAGTCATCGCCGATTTGTCCGGTTCCAACAGCCGCGTGGTAATTTTAAAGGGCGGGAAAGGCGGCAACGGCAACATGCATTACGCCACCTCCACCATGCAGGCCCCCAAATACGCCCAGCCAGGTCAGCCCAGCCAGGAGCTGTGGGTTCTTCTGGAATTAAAGGTCATTGCCGATGTGGGACTGGTAGGCTTTCCTAACGTAGGCAAGTCCACTCTGCTCTCCAGAGTCAGCAACGCAAGACCCCAGATTGCCAATTACCATTTCACTACCCTGAATCCCCATCTGGGTGTAGTGGACTTGGGCGACGGCGCCGGTTTTGTTATGGCGGATATCCCTGGCCTCATTGAAGGAGCTTCTCAGGGCGTAGGCCTTGGCCATGCCTTTTTAAAGCACATTGAGCGTACCAAGGTATTGATTCATGTGGTGGATGGCGCTTCCGTAGAAGGGCGGGACCCGGTAGAGGATATCCGGACTATTATCAGAGAACTGGAGGCCTACAATCCGCAGCTTCTGGATCGTCCCCAGGTCATTGCGGCCAACAAGATGGACGCCGTATACGAGGACCAGGATTCTTCTTCCATCCTGAAGCGGCTCAGAGATGAATTTGAGCCTCAGGGAATGAAGGTGTTCCCCATTTCCGCCGTATCCGGAAAAGGCGTAAAAGAGCTGCTGTACCATGTAAACGATTTGCTGAAAACTGTGGATACCGCTCCGGTTATTTTCGAACCCGAATTTGAACTGGAATTCCAGGGCGACCGTAATCTCCCCTACACAGTAGAAAAAGCAGAAGATGGCGTTTATATAGTAGAAGGCCCCAGAATTGAAAAAATGCTGGGCTATACTAATCTGGAATCTGAAAAAGGATTTGATTTCTTTCAAAAATTTCTTCAGAACACTGGTATCCTGGATGATCTGGAAAAAGCCGGAATTCAGGAGGGTGATACGGTACGGATGTATGGTCTGGAATTTGACTATTACCGGTAAATGCCCAGCATTTGCCCTTTAGAAAGGATTAAACCTATGACAAGTAAGCAGAGAGCCTATTTAAAAGGCCTGGCTATGAAACTGGACCCCATTTTTCAGATCGGTAAATCCAGTCTGACCCCTGAGGTTACTCAGGCAGTTTCTGAGGCGCTTGAAGCCAGAGAACTGGTTAAAATCACGGTGCTGAAAAATTGTCTGGACGATGGAAGTTCCATCGCCGATGTTTTGGCAGAGCGCACCCAGTCCCAGGTGGTTCAGGTAATCGGCCGCAAAATCGTGCTGTACCGCCCGGCCAAGGACGAAGCAAAGCGCAAGATTCAACTGCCTAAGTAAAATAGCGCAATATGATGTTTGACGGCAAGTAAGTAGACATAAAATTTTTATGTTAAGGAGTTTGGGAAACATGAGAGATTCCATCGGAATTATGGGAGGAACATTTGATCCCATTCACAATGGACATCTTCTGCTGGCCCATCAGGCCTATCGGGAATACGGGCTGGACTCGATCTGGTTTATGCCCTCCGGCCATCCCCCACACAAGCAGGACCATCATGTAACGGATGGCGGAATCCGGCGGGATATGGTAAAGCTGGCCATCGAAGGGGTCCCTTATTTTCAGTATTCCGACTTTGAACTGCGCCGGCCTGGCAGTACCTACAGTGCTCAGACCTTTCACCTTTTGAACGAAGCTTATCCAGCTTTGAATTTCTACTTTATTGTAGGAGCCGATTCCCTGTACCAGATCGAGCACTGGTATCATCCCCGGGAGCTGATGCGTGAAACCACTCTTTTGGTAGCCGGGAGAGAGTGTGATAATGCCCCCCGCAGTCTGGACCAGCAGATTCGGTATCTGTCTGATCGTTTTCAGGCAAAGATTTTCCGGCTTCACTGTCAGGAAATGGACGTTTCTTCGGCCATGCTCCGTCAAATGGCCGCCCAGGGTGTACCCATTGATTCCTATCTGCCTCCCGGGGTGGCGGATTATATCCGAAAAAACGGACTATATCGCAAGAAAAAGGAGAGTGAATAGTCATGGACAATTACAGCAGCTATATTCAGATGCTTCGCAAAAATCTGAAACGCCGGCTCCCGGCTATGCGTTACGAGCATTCCCTCAGCGTTTCCTTCACCTGTATGGCGCTGGCTATGCGCTACGGAACAGATTTGAATCAGGCGGAGGTTGCCGGACTACTTCATGACTGTGGAAAACGCTTCAGCGACGATATTATTTTAAAGAAATGCCAAAAACATGGAATTCCCGTAAGTCCCCAGGAAGAGCAGGCTCTGTCCACCCTTCACGCTAAATACGGGGAATGGCTGGCCAGAAACCGCTATCAGATTACAGATCCCGAAATTTTAAGCGCGATTGGCTGCCATACTACCGGGAAACCTGGCATGGGGACTCTGGACAAGATTCTCTATATAGCGGATTACATTGAGCCCAGACGTTTTAAGGCGGCTAATCTGCCCCAGATGCGTACCCTGGCTTTTCAGGATTTGGACCGCACCATGTACGAAATTCTTAAAAGTACCCTTGAGTATTTGAAACAGAAGGGGGGCGTCATTGATCCCCTCACCGCAGAAGCTTACCAATATTTCGATTCTCTGATCAATGGAGAGCAGAAGGAAAAAAAGGAGGATACAGAGTGAATCATCCAAAAGAGCTTGTAAAAATGGCCTACAACGCCCTGAGCGATAAAAAGGGCGGCGACATCAAGATCATCGATATTCATGAGGTTTCCGTATTGGCGGACTATTTCATCATTGCCGATGGTTCCAACATTAACCAGGTTCAGGCCATGGCGGATCATGTGCAGGAAGTTCTGGCACGGGCAGGGTGGGAATGCCGTCAGATCGAAGGCTACCAGAACGCCAACTGGATTCTGCTGGACTATGGCGACGTTATCATTCATCTATTCAGCCGTGAGGACCGTCTGTTCTATGATTTAGAGCGGATTTGGAGAGACGGAAAGACCTTTGTAGATGTGAATGAGCTGTAAATTGAAAATGTATCATACCGGAAAAGGCGGCACGCTTCCTTGAGAAATGTGCCGCCTTTTCCGGTATATTGGCCAAAGAGCCGTCTTTATCTCATCAGCCTGAATAAACCTACTACTTTTCCCTGAATATCCACCTGATCCGCAATAATTGGTTCCATAGCGTCATTCTCCGGCTGAAGCCGATAATGGCCTTCCTCCTTAAAAAAACGCTTTACCGTAGCGGAATCATCCAGCAGAGCCACTACAATGTCTCCGTTTCTGGCGGAATGAGTCTGCTCCACAATTATACGGTCACCGTCAAAGATCCCGGCGTTAATCATACTGTCTCCCTTTACTTTCAGCATAAAAGCATCCGCATTTGGAAGAAGCTCTACCGGAACAGGAAAATACTCCTCAATATTCTGCTCCGCCAACAGAGGCTGTCCGGCAGCCACCGTACCCACAACCGGGAGATTAGCCATCTCCCGATTCAAATTCAGCGCAAAAGAATCATCCAGAATCTCAATCGTTCTGGGCTTAGTTGGATCCCGGCGGATATACCCTCGCTCCTCCAGCGTAGCCAGATGAGAGTGAACAGAGGAGGTGCTCTTTAAATGTACCGCCTCACAGATCTCCCGCACGGAGGGGGGATAACCCTTCTTTAAAATGGTATCTTTAATATATTGCAGAATCTCTTCCTGCTTCGCGGTAATCTTATCCTGAGTCATATAATCCTCCCGAATCCTTAATAGTGGTGTTATAGCTTCAGGCCAGCGTAAAATATGCCGTACTGAACAATTACATAGTAACATACGTTCGAATAAAATGCAAACTTTTGTTCGATTTTTATTGACAAACATATGTTCTGGTGGTATATTACACATATAAAAAGAACATATGTTTGTTTTTTGTTTGATCGGAGGGGTTACCTATGATGAGAAAGCTGTTTCTTACCTTGATTGCAGTTTTAATTTTTGCCACTGGTTTTTTAAGCCATTCCGTATTAGTTTCCTTGGCAGGAGAAGAGGAGAGCAGTGCGGTCCGTTACTATAAAAGCGTTTGCATCGAAAGCGGTGACAATCTTTGGTCCATAGCCGACCAGTACCGTCAGGGAAGCGCACTTACCGTAGAAGAGTATGTGAAAGAATTAAAACGTATGAACAATCTGCGTGAGGATATCATACATGCCGGACAGTATTTGACTGTCGTATATTTTCAGGATCCATCCACGTCCCTTTGATTCTTGATTTGCAGAGATTTCTTTTTGTTTCCTTTGTCTCAAAAGTGAGAACCGGCAGAGTGTATCCATGTTAGCATTACGCGGTATTCTTGCTTTTGGGACTTTTCCATTTCATTTCCGGATCATATCGACGTTCCCAAATACATATTGATAATAATTCCCACCTTCACATCATTGCTTTTCCTCGCATATTTTGTTATGATAGTTGATAGTTAGTTATATCTAACCATTAAACAGCTGACAGGAAAGGGAACGAAAATGAGCACAGAAGCATTGAAGCTGATATGCGCAATGGATCGAAACAGGCTGGAGGCACAGATTGGACTGCAGTGCGCGCCACTATTAACAGGCCTGAAAATTTCCAATTTGTTGACCATCCCCTCTAAGATGAGGCAGCAGGTAAGCCAGGTATTCCGCAAAACCGGTATTTCTGTTTTTCTTCTGTATCAGTCAAGCCAAAAGACCACTTTCTTTCTATACCGAGAGCAGGAACTGGAATGGGCTCTTAAAAAGAAAAAAGTCCGGAAAATGATGGAACAGCTGGGATACCAAAGCACTCACCTGCCGGATCTTCTCCGCCAGGTGGCGGAACGTTATGAAGCCCACATGGCTTTGCGGGAAGAATTCCCACATGAACTGGGATTACTGCTTGGATATCCCCCTGAGGATGTAGCCGGTTTCATTCTTCATAAAGGGAAAAATTTTCTCTATTCCGGCTATTGGAAGGTTTATGAAAATCCGGAAAAAAGCCTGATATTGTTTCAGCAATTTGAGTCCGCCCGGGAAGAAATTGTACGTATGATGTCCGCCGGGATCTCTATTGAGGAAATCCTGGAATTTTATCAATCCCGCAGGGTGACATCCCTTAAATCGATGGCCGTTTAAACATACTGATTTCAGCAGCTAAAAAGCTGTTGGCATATGAGAATGGAAATTGTCAGGAGGAATGAAACATGAGTAAAATCTATGTCGTTTACTGGTCGCAAACAGGAAATACCGAGGCTATGGCAAATGCTGTCGCAGAAGGCATTCAGTCCGGCGGAAAGGAAGCTCAGGCCGTCGAGGTGTCTCAGATTTTCCCATCAGCCTTAAAGGAGGCTCCCGTATTCGCTATGGGCTGCCCTGCCATGGGCGCCGAAGTTTTGGAGGAAAGCGAGATGGAGCCCTTTGTAATGGAGGTAGAGAGTTTTGCGCAAGGCAAACAGATCGGTCTCTTTGGTTCTTATGGATGGGGGGACGGAGAGTGGATGAGGGATTGGGAAAGCAGAATGAGCAGCGCCGGAGCCGCCATCGTAGGCGGAGAGGGCGTCATCACTCAGGAAACGCCGGATGAGATGGCCCTGGAGGCATGCCGCAACTTAGGGAGAGCGCTAGCCGCAATTTAATCGCTTTTCGACCGTTCGTATTTTCAATCAAGAAACCGGCTTTCCGATTACAGCTAAGGCGTCTGATCCCTTTCTGTTTCAGGAAAGCCGGTTTAATTTTCTATTTTTCTCTCAGACGCACCTTATTTCTTGCGCTTCTCCTCCTTTGGTCCTCCAAGGCGGCGTAGTGCTTTTTCGTCGTATTGACGTCGGAATGTCCCAGGACGTCCGCAACCAGGTAGATATCTCCGGTTTCCTGGTACAGGGCCGTGCCGTAGGTACTTCTTAGCTTATGCGGCGTAATTGGTTTTAAAGGCGCCACCGTACGGGCGTATTTCTTTACCAGATTTTCAACGCTGCGAACGGACATCCGTTTATTTTGGAGAGAGAGGAAGAGAGCGTCCTCGTGTCCCGGCGCCGGAATTATGCTTTCCCGCTCATTCAGGTAATTCTCCAAAGCCTCCTCAACCTCCTGACCAAAGTAAACCGTCACCTCTTTACCACCTTTCCGGTAAATCCGGATTCCGGCGTTTTTAAAATCTACATCCTGAATATTTAACCCCACGCACTCTGAAACACGGATTCCCGTTCCCAGCAGAAGAGTAAGAAGTGCCAAATCCCGGATTTTTGTTTTTTGATGATATGCCTGCTGCTTTGCGGTCAGCTGACCGCCGCTTTCCACCTCATCCAAAAGAAGCGCAACCTCATCTGCATCCAACCGGATAATATCCTTATCGTGAAGCTTCGGAAGCTGCACCTTGGATACGGGATTATTCTGCAGCCGTTCACTGCGGTAAAAATAATTGTAAAAACTCTTTAATGAGCTGATTTTCCGTTTGATTCCCCGTTCGCGGTTCATTACCTCCTGAGCCTTGTCGTTAAAACGGTACTTCAAATACTCCATATATTCCTCAAAATCCGAAACCGTCAGCTGATCTAAATCCTCCAGCGTAATAGGGCGGTTCTGGAAAGAGGGGTTTTCTTCCTTCAAGAAGCGAAAAAATACTCCTAAATCATACGCATACGCAATACGGGTTCTGGAAGAAGTTCTCGGCTCGATTCCCCTAAAAAAATCTTTACAGTACGCCGGCAGTTCATCCATAAGCTGCCGAAGCTTCAGCACATTTTCCTTGTCGATTTCTTCGTGATAAGATAGTTGTGATCCCATTAAAAACATCCTTTACCAATTAAATATATCTGGAAAATACCAGAGAAGAAGCGAGGCCAAACTATTCGCGAAACACAAGTTTAACGAATAGTTGAGTGGATTTTTCCCACACGCTACTACAAAACCATTCTGATAAACCCCTTCAAATAACCTACCGCAGCCTCCTCGTCCTCTCCGTTCGCTTCCAGCACTACGGTCATACCTTGTGCCGCCTTTAATCCCATCAGGGACATAACATTTTTACAGTTGGCCTTCTGTCCATTTTCTGTCTGCAGGGTTATGCTGCATTTATAGGCACCGGCAGCTCTGGAAAGCTCCATGGCATTTCTAGCGTGAAGTCCGTCTTTTACGGAAATTACATATCGAAAACTGGTCATCTCTATCGTCCTTTATCCTTTGTGTTGTGCCAGCGTTTTTTCATTTCGCTGGCATTGTCTGTTTTTACCATATCTGATTATATCACACCTGAAATTTCTTGACAACCTACAGGAATTTTCAGTAAAATGTTTGCAGCTTATCCATAGAAAGGAAAACCGATATGAAGCTTCAACGTTTGTTATGCCTAACCCGTCAAGCCGTGGATCACTACCACCTAATTGAAAGCGGCGACCATATTGCCATTGGAATTTCCGGAGGCAAAGACAGCCTGACTCTCCTACTTGCGCTTGCCCATCTCCAAAAATTTTACCCCCTCCCATTCTCTTTGTCTGCCATAACCGTTGACCTGGGCTTCGAGCCGCTTCACACAGAACCAATCCGTCAGCTCTGCTCACAGCTGTCCGTACCTTACTTCGTGGTTCCTACTCAAATAGGTCCTGTTGTATTTGAGACCCGTCAGGAAACCAACCCCTGTTCTCTCTGCGCCAAAATGCGAAAAGGGGCTTTAAACGGGAAAGCCCTTGAGCTTGGCTGCAATAAAGTGGCCTACGCCCATCATCGGGATGATCTCATCGAAACCGCAATGATGTCCCTCCTGTATGAAGGCCGATTCCATGCGTTCCCCCCAAAAACCCTTTTGGACCGCACCGGTCTGTCCGTAATACGGCCCATGCTGTTGGTCAGGGAAGCCGATGTTATCGGATTTCAAAGGAAATACCAGCTTCCTGTATGTAAAAACCCGTGCCCCGTAGACGGACATACCAAACGAGAATATATAAAAAATCTGATTCGGCAGCTGGAGCGGGAAAATCCGGGCGCAAAAGACCGGCTTTTTCATGCAGTTGTTTCCCAAAATGCAAAAAACGACTGGAATGCAAAGTTCTGACATACGTTTGCATTCCAGCCTCTCCTGTCGAAACAAATTATACGCCCGGCCCAACTTCCTCCGCAGTGTCTTGCGGGCTCTGCTGGGAAGCACGCGTCTGCTCCTGTGCCGAGCTTGAGGGCTCCGTTTCCACAGTACCAGGACCAGAATTTCCAGGTCCCGGTTCTGCTGCCCCCGGCCCACGATTTTCTTCATCCGGGCTTTCTTCCTCATCACGTCCTGCGCTCTGGGAAGGACGGCTGACCCCGGGTCCAACCCCCGGGCCAATCTCCTCTTCTTCTGTCTCTCCCTCTGTTTCCTCCACCGTCTCCTCCTCCGTGGTTTCTTCCTCCGTCGTTTCCTCTGCCGTGGTTTCCACAGCTGTAGTCTCCTCCACCGTCTGTACGGGAGCTTCTGTGGGACTTTGCCCTGAGCCCGAGCCTCCTCCGGAAGAACCGCCGCCCGAACCGGTAGGCGCCGGCTGTCCTTCTTCATACAGGCCGCTATCCTCGGAAATCTTTGCGCTGATTTCCTTCACTCCGGAAGAAGGATTGTAATTTTCATCTCCATATAAGAATAAATGAAGCTGTTTTACATTACTTTCCAATGTAGTAGGCACAACACAGTCCATCCGGCCGATTATTTCCGTCTGTCTGGAGAAGGGAAATCCTGCTGTTTCTCCCAGGTGATAGGAAGAAACATTCCGTACCATAGGAAGCAAATCGTCGATTCCAATGTCCGTAGACAGCTGCGGCAGAATTGCCGATACCAGCTGAGTTAAAGTTCCTACATCCGCCGCCTTAGCTTTTTCCAGCGCCAGGGATACCACCTTTCGCTGCCGCTCCGTTCTCTGGAAATCCGTATCCATCAGACGCAGCCGGCAGTATGCCACTGCCTGGATTCCATCCAAATGCTGCATACCCGCGTGTTCCAGCTGAACGGAACCAATACCGGTGGAATTAACCGTTTCCGTAATAAAGGCATTGATATACTTGAACTCTGCGTCAGTAATTTCCAGATCAATGCCCCCCAGCACGTTGATAGCCTGAGCCACTGCTTTCCAGTTAAAAGTGGCATAGTTATCGATATTCAGATCCAGATTCTCCTCCAGGGCCGCCACCGCCTGCTCGTGTCCTCCCCGGAAATAAGCCTCGTTGATTTTGTGGTAGGTTCCCTCGGAATCAATCTTTAAGTAGGTATCACGGTACACGCTGGTCAGTTTAATCTCTCCTGTAGCCCGGTCCACCGTACAGATCATCTGTACATCCGCCAAAGCCTTCTCTGTCCCTCCATCTCGTGAATCCACTCCAAATACTGCTACAGTCCATATGCCGGTCTGGCGGTGGAGAAAGGACCAGGCGGTAAAACCGATTAAACATAAAAGCGCAGCAATCACTGCATTGCGAATCAGCTTTTTCGGGCCTTTCTTTCTCCGCCCATTTCTCTGTCCTTCCTGGAAACGGCTGCCGCTCTGACGGGCCGTGCTTCTGCGTCCCTGGGCGTCCCCATAACGCCCTTCCCTATCCGGCTGGCTGTGATGGCTTCTGTGTCCGCTTCCCGCGGTTTTTCCCGTATTCCTGCTATAGGAAGCCTCATAGCTCCCCCTGCGGCCTCTCGCATGATCCCGGGAAGGTCGTTTCCGGACAGGACGTCCGCCTCTTCCGGACGAGCGGTCATCAATATACACTTCTTCTAATCCATCCTCTCCGTCATCATAATAATAGTCATCTTCCCAGTCTTCCTCATAATCATCATCATAGGAAGCTCTGTTTCTTGTCCGCCTGGAACGCATTCGCTCCAGTTCATCTTCTCGATCGTATCTCATGTCTCTCACAACTCCTGTTATTGAACCAGACGGCGGTAATATGGCCAATCCGGTGTTACAATTCCTACTTCAACATTATTAATATTTCCACTGGTTTCCTGAACGCAGAGCATCTGGCCGTCCTGGGTCCACCCAAGGAAAAGAACCACATGAGCCATATCTCCAAGCCGGATACAGATATCCCCAGGCTGCAGTTCCTCCTTCGTAATCCCGGTACCGCAGGAAATCATCCGGCTGGTACTCTCTCCCTCCAGCCGTTTTCCGGTAGCAGACCAATAAACCCAGCTAATCCAGCCGGAACAGTCCAGACCTTTAAAGAAACGTCCGTCCACATCCGGGCTCACCACAGTTCCAAATCCATTTCCCTCGTATCCCCTGGCGGAAGGTTTTCCGCCCCAGTAATAGGGGATCTTGCCAACTGAAGTCAGCGCGCAGTAGATGATTCGTTTTCTCTCTGCTGAAAGGTCCTGACCTGCCAGATTCATATAATAATCCAGATCGGCAGAAGTCAGAGGATTTCTCCAAATCGTACCTTCCACTTCCAGACCATACTCCGCCATCCAGTCTTTCTCTTCCAGAGAAGTCACATAAGCCTTGGTTTCGTCGTTCCACCCTGGCCATGCTTCCTCAGAGGAGCCAGATGCATTTCCCGTTTCATCCAGAGCATACAGACCGCCTGCTTCTGTCAGTCCGGCCACACGGATTACCACAGACAGGTCCATATGACCTGTACAGGCAGAAAAATCATCTGTCTCCGCAAATGCGGTCTCCTCCAACTCTCTTAAGGTCTCCTGGGCGATTCCCGGACCTCCATCCTCTCCTTCCAGGATCAGAGTACCGTCCTCCTTCACCTTCAGGGCGCCGGATCGGGTAGCTGTCAATGCATTTTCCTGCGCATCGGATACCGTGGCCTCTTCTTTTGCAGTCTCAATACAGCCCTCACAATAATAAATGGGGCTGACAGTATATGTACAGCTGTGTGAAGCCTCCCACAGCCCCAGCGCGTAGCTCTGGATCTCATCCCATGTCTGAAGCTGCCCGTAATAGTGATATACACTGGTCATGGCCATAATCGCCTTAACATTTGAGCTGTCCCAGATCACGGTTCCGTCTCCATTTGTAAATGTAATCTGCACTCCCTTAAATTCCTTAAGACTCTCCGGAATTCTGCCTGCCGGCATCTGACCTTCTCCTGCCAGCTCACCGGGCGTTTTCCCGTAAAGGGCGTAAATCTGGGACAGCCACTCTGCCTCTCTGACCGCCAGGACATCATAAAGCTTCTGTGCCAGATTCAGGGCTCCGGGGCCCTCGCCATCATAAATCTGACAGAGGTTTAATGCATCCGACAGCAAAACCGGCTCCGTCTGGGCAGGCGTAGCTGGCATTGCCCGGGCCGGAGTAGCTGCCCTTACCATCCGGGCAGTAGAAGGTGTGGCCGCAAGAGGAACTATTTCCACCGGTCGGGCGGTAACCCACCCGGGCGCCGCCGCCCCCAAAAACAGACCTGAACCCCACATCAGCACACCGGAAATCAATTGGTGGCAGTGCTGCTGCCAAAATAAATGCCAATTAATTTTCATATATTGAATCAATCCTTTGTATACAAAGTCCAGTTACCGCCTGCCATTATATCACATCCTATCCGGAAAAAACAGAGAAAAACTCTTAAATAAATCATAATTTTCCTGCGCCGGTTCCGAATGGCGGCAGCTGTTACATTTAACCGGTTGACGCATATTCTGTAGTGAGCTATAATATTCCCAATCTGTGGCATTGAGAGGAGGCACAGAATTCCAATAGCAAAGCTAAGCGCCATGCACCTTTTCGCAGGAGCGAAAGCGGTATTTGCCGCAGCGGAAAGGTTAACGAGGTGGAGAGAGAATCGAATATTCGGCGGATGCTCTCCCATGCCGTCCGGGCGTGTGATGCGCTGAAAAATATGCGGGCAACCGCAAAACAAAAGCAGTGCAGCCGGACATTTTCCAAAAACGTATGCAAAAAGAAAGGATATCAATCAATCATGTGTGGAATTATTGGATATACAGGCCCCCTGGAAGCCAAGAGAATCCTTCTCGACGGTCTTGCAGGTCTGGAGTACCGCGGCTATGACAGCGCGGGAATCGCCTATTTTGACGAGCATTTTCAGATTAATCTCGTGAAAACCGTTGGCAAAGTAGCGGCTCTCCGTGAAAAGGTCGGGAAGATTTCAGATGTTTCCCACTGCGGCATCGGTCACACCCGCTGGGCCACTCACGGCGGCGTTACCTGCGAGAATGCCCATCCCCACCAGTATCATCAGGTTACCCTGATCCATAACGGAATCATCGAAAACTATCACCAGCTTACAAACGAATATCATCTGGAAGGCTCTTTAAAGTCCCAGACGGACAGCGAGGTGGCCGCCGGCGTTCTGGATTCTCTCTATACCGCATGCGGCAGAGATCCCCTGGAAGCCATCCGGCAGTTTGAAGCCCGTCTGCAGGGCTCTTACGGCTTCTGTATCCTTTTCAATGACCGTCCTGGTGAAATCTATGCCCTGCGCAACGTAAGTCCTCTTGTGGCCTCCTACACGCCCTCAGGATCTATGATTGCCTCTGACCTGACTGCCCTCATCGCTTATACAAAATCTTATTTTGTAGTTCCGGAACACTGCATTGTCCGTCTGACCCCCTACAAAGTGCGTGTATACGACATGGATTTAAACCGGGTGGAGCCGGAGTTTCTGGAAGTAAACTGGAATATCGATGCCGCCATGAAAAATGGATTTCCTCATTTTATGCTGAAGGAAATCCATGAGCAGCCGGAAGCTCTGAAAAACACCATTCTGCCCCGGATTACCAGGGGACTTCCCGACTTCTCCTCTGACGGGATTGACGACAGCCTTTTTTCCGGCTGCGACTCCATCCGGGTAGTCGCATGCGGAACCGCTATGCATGCGGGAATGGTGGCCCGATCCCTGATGGAGCCTCTCCTGCGGATTCCCGTTACGGTATCGGTAGCTTCGGAATTTCGTTATGAGGAGCCTTTGATTCACGAGAAAACCCTGACCCTTGTAATCTCCCAGTCCGGCGAAACCATTGATACTCTGGCTGCTCTCAGACTGGCAAAGTCCATGGGTTCCAAAACCCTGGCTATCGTCAATGTAAAAGGATCCACAATCGCCCGGGAAAGCGACTATGTGCTCTACACCCATGCAGGCCCGGAAATCGCTGTTGCCAGCACAAAGGCTTACACCGTCCAGCTGGCCGCCCTTTATATGATCTGCTGCCGCATGGCCTATGTCCGCGGCATTTACAGCGAAATCCAGGCAGAAACCTTCTTAAAAGACCTTTTAGACGCAATTCCTGCCATGGAAACCATGATTCGTCAAAAGGAGGAAATCCGTCGCCTGGTTACCCACCTGACCTGCAAACAGGATACCTTCTTTATCGGGCGTGGTATGGACTATGCTTTTTCTTTGGAGGGCGCTCTGAAATTGAAGGAAATTTCCTATATTCATGCAGAGGCCTATGCAGCCGGCGAACTGAAACACGGTACCATCGCCCTGATTACAAAGGATGTTCCGGTAATCGCCATTGCCACCCAGGAGAACGTCTTTTCCAAAATGCTCTCCAATGTACGCGAGGTAAAAGCCCGTGGAGCCTTTGTTATCCTTCTGACCAAGGAAAGCGCTGTGGCAGACAGTGAAATCGCCAACGTTCGTATTTCCATCCCGGATCTGGCCGATAAATTTACCGTATTTCCCATTGCCGCTGTGCTGCAGCTGATTGCCTACTACGCATCCGTAGGAAAAAATCTGGATGTGGACCAGCCCAGAAATCTGGCTAAATCGGTGACGGTAGAATAGGCGGCCGGCTTGCAAAAGGGGCGGGAGCAACTTTTTTCGCTGCTCCCGCCCCCTTCTCCTTGAAGGCTTATTTATGACTCTTATATTTTTTCTTGATTTCCGCAAATTGAAGGATGGCTTCCACCGCTCCATCGATTCCGACCGCACTGCTGTTCAAGCAAAGGTCATAGCTTCTGGGGTCACACCATTTCTTATTGGAATAGTAATTATCTTAAACTTCCCACACCAACATGGTGTGCTGAACCTTGAAAATTCAATATTTCAG
>OLVT01001979.1_pt1 | contig 15379 bp, 10 predicted proteins | sample 1673241 | NCBI WGS metagenome assembly OLVT01 (sample SAMEA3178936, study PRJEB25190) | human gut metagenome | biome: human gut; feature: human-associated habitat; material: faeces | place: Austria | collected 2013 | reverse complement strand
GCTCCAATCTCTTTGCCGCAGAAAAAGAGTTTGCCGCAGGGCTTAAAAACCGGGCAGAACAGTATCTGGCAGAGGGCATTGACGGAGACGAGGACGGAGAGTATGCGGAGCGGTCCACGGGAAATTATAATGCAGTGGTAAACAATGCCATGATGGCCATGTATCAGGAAACAGGTGACGAGGCATTTTTAGGCTATGTGGAGCGCAACCTTTCCATGATGCTGACCTACATGGATCCGGACGATACCATTTTTACCCAGAATTCTACCAGACAGGATCAGGGAAAGCTGGAATATGCGGATAAATATTTTTACCAGTATCTCTATATGTGCAGCAGAGAGAAAAATCCTGCCTTTGACGGGGCTGCCCACAAGATTATAAAGGACAATATGGAGCGCGGAGATCTGGCTCCCGACTGTCTGCACATTGTGATGAACCATGATGAAATGATGGGATATCATTTTGAGGAATACGGATTTTTGGAGGAATACCGCAAGTTTTTCCGCCATGCAGGCGTACTCCGGGTAAGAAAGCCCTCTTATACTTATACTGTGTTAAACGGAAAGAGTGCATTTTTGTATTTCAAATCCAAAGGAACCACACTCTGCGTAAAAATTGGAGAGAGCTGCTGTGACATCCGCAATTTCATTCCTCAGACCATAGAGGAGCTGCCCGATGGCTGCCGCCTGGAGGCGGAGGCACAGAGCTGGTATTATCTGCCCTTTAAGGAAAAGCAGGATACCTCTGACTGGTGGAAAATGGATCAGAGCAAGCGGGAAAAGCTTATCAGCAGCCGGTTAAAGACAACTCTTGAGATCCGGGAAAAGGAGCAGGGTCTGGAGCTTAACTTAAAGGCAGAGGGCCTGGATCGTCTTCCCTTACGGCTGGAAATCTGTATTCCGGCAGGCGTTTCCATCGAGCATCCGGCCTTTGCACTGGAGGCAGGTGCCGGAGAGAGCATGATATTAAAGGATGGGTATCTGGAAATTCATGACGGTTTAACAACCGTGGAGATCGGCCCCGGTTTTGGAGAGCACTCTTTTAAGGGGCATTATTCAGGAGAAGAGATTAACAGCGCCGGTTATACGGTGTATGCAAACGGCTATACCCCTCTTGAAAAGCATTTCTCCCTTATGGTAAAATAAACCAGATCATAATCTATGAATACATAAAGGGGAAACAATATGCTGAGAATCGGAATTGATCTTGGGGGAACAAAAATCGCTGCCGGACTGGTAGATGAAAACAGAGTGCTGGGGCCGTCCATTCAGGAACCCACGGGCCTGCCAAGGCCTGCCGGAGAGCTGGCAGAGGCTATTTACCATCTGGCATACCGGCTTTTAAAGGAACAGGGACTTACCTTTCAGGATGTGGAAAGTGTGGGGATCGGCATTCCGGGAACGGTAAATAAGGAAACGGACTGTATCGAGTATGCCAATAACTTTGGTTTTGAAAACGTTCCTTTTCTTAAAATGTTAAAGGAGCTTTTCCCATGCCCGGTTTATGGGGAAAATGACGCCAAGGCAGCCGCCTGGGGCGAATATCTGGCCGGTGCGGGACGGGGAAGCCGTTCCATGACAGCCGTAACCCTGGGAACCGGAGTCGGCGGAGGCATTATTTTAAATGGAAAGATTTTAGAAGGCCACAATGGGGCAGCCGGAGAGCTGGGCCATATGGTGATCCATCAGAATGGACGCCCCTGTACCTGCGGGCGGAGAGGCTGTCTGGAGGCCTATGCTTCTGCTACCGCTCTGGTGAGCTGTGCAAAGGAGGCAATGGAGCATTGTGAAACATCTATGCTTTGGAACCTTTGCGGAAGAAATCTCTCAGAAGTAAATGGCAGGATCATCTTTGAGGCTTCTAAAAAAGGAGATCCGACGGCCTGTGAGGTATTGGACAGTTTTACAGAGGATTTATCGGACGGAATTGCCAATATCATCAATATCCTTCAGCCGGAGGTGCTTTGCATCGGCGGAGGCTTAAGCGGAGCCGGGGAAGCCCTCCTTGCTCCTGTAAGGGAGAAAACAGCTCCGAAGATTTATTCCAGAGCTTCAGAGAAAAACACCCGTATCGTGTTAGCAGAGCTTGGAAATGGGGCAGGCATCATAGGAGCGGCCTGCTTAAATGAGCAGATGAGCAAAAACTAAGGAAAAATTTTGACATATGATGAAAAGCTGATATAATAGCTTTGACCCGTACACGGCCCTGTTTACATACCGTTTTAAGGTTGTAAACAGGGCTGCTGTTATATATGGCAGTGCCTGAAAAGGCCTGACAGGGAAGCCGGACCTAGAAGAAGCAGAGCCGACAGCTTCTTAAAAAACGGCGCAGCCCCCGCTACTGTACTGAAGGACGAAGTCTTTAGATATGTCACTGGCATAAAAGCTGGGAAGGCAAAGACGGAGGATGAATTTAAGCCAGGAGACCTGCTGCCATGAGAGGATGCATAAAATGCATACGGGATCATATACTTTCGGAGGGAAAGAACATGAAACAGAAAAAACTGGTAAAAACAGTGATCCTTGTCCTGAGTGCTGCCATGATAGGCGGCTGTGGTGCACAGGGAAGCAATCAGGGTGATTCTCAGGCAGTACAGGAAACGAGTGCAGCCGTTTCAGAATCCCAGAGCAGCTCTGACGGAGCTTATGAGCCTGTAACCATTGTAAATGGAGAACGGGAAATCACATTTACAAAGATGCCGCAAAAGGTACTTTGTGCGAATCTTTATGCAGCAGAAAATATGGTTATGCTGGGGTTGGGAGACCGTGTAGTTGGACGTATTGCTCCGGCGAATCCGGCAGAGCGCCCTCTTCCGGAGTTGGAGGACGAATTTGCTGCGATTCCGGAGGTGGAGAAATCCCATGAAAATGCAGTGGCTTTAGGAACGGATCTTGTGATTGGTCAGGTAAGTGCTTTTAAGGAATCTGCCTGGGGAAGCTATGACCAGTTAGAAAGCAAGGGAATCCAGTGTCTTACAATTACAGGTACGATTGTACCGGATGAAACGGTAGAACATATTTATACAGATATAGAAAATCTGGGAAAAATATTTAAGGTAGAGGACCGGGCGGAAGAACTGATAGAGGATATCCGTTCTCAGATTGAAGAGACACAAAAAGCAGTTTCTTCTGTACCGGAGAATGAAAAACCGAAGGTATTTGTTCTTGATACATTTAAGGGAAATGAAATTTACACAACCTCAAAGGGACTGCAGAGCAACCTGATTGAGCTGGCGGGAGGAATCAACTGTACCCGTAATATGGATGAAGCCAGATGGTTCAATACAAGTGTGGAAACGCTGGTGGAAACGAATCCCGACTGGATTATCATCAATGATTATGGCGCTCAGATGGTAGATGAGAAGAAAGAATTTTTAGATACGAATCCGGCTTTATCCGAGATTCCGGCAGTAAAAAATAAAAAGTATCTTGTGATTCCGCTGGTGGAAGTAATGCAGGATGTACGGGCTGCCAAAGCCTGCCGTACATTTGCTGAAACCTTCCATCCGGAATGTTTCCAGTAGGACGGCAGGGAAAGAGGGGGAGACAGCGCCTCCTCTTTCCCGTGCTGACAATGGTTCTTTTAGGATCTGTTCTGTGGACGATTCATATCGGATCTACAGAGATTCCGATAAAGGAAGTTTTTGAGATCTGTATGGATCAGTTTTTTTACGGAGGAGAAGGTTTAAAGGCAGGAAAATGGTCCGTACCTCATTTTCAGATTGTATGGAATATCCGGCTGCCCAGAGTTCTGTTCGGTCTTCTTTGCGGAGCAGGTCTTTCTGTCTGCGGAGCGGCTATGCAGGCTCTGGTGCTGAATCCTGTTGGCGATCCTTATATTCTGGGGATTTCATCAGGAGCATCTGCAGGAGCTGCCTGTGCGCTTTTGCTTCCGATTTCACTACTTTCCGGTCCCTTTCAGACGACTGCGGCAGCTTTTTTGGGCGCGCTTTTATCTGCCGGCACTGTTTATTTTATGGCGAAAACGGCAGGGGGAGGAATGATACGGCCTGTGCCCCTTATTTTGTCGGGAACGGCTGTCAATGCGGTGATGAGCGCAGTAACCAGTTTTGTTATTTTTCTGGCAAAAAGCCCGGAGAGTATTGCTGCTGTATATAACTGGCAGATGGGAAGCATCGCGGCGGCACAGTGGAAAAATCTTGCTCTTCCGGCAGCTGGCGTTTTATCTGGAACAGTGATATTTACTGTTTGCAGCCGTTATTTTGATATGATGATGATGGGAGATGAGGATGCGGCCGCTCTGGGATTATCTGTAAAGCATTTCCGTTCTCTGATGTTTGGGTTCTGCTCGATTGTAGTGGCATCGCTGGTGTCTGTTACGGGAATTATCGGTTTTGTGGGACTCGTGGTACCTCATATGGCCCGTATTCTTTCCGGAACCAGCACGAACCGGGTGATTATACCTTTAAGTGCTCTGGGAGGAGGGATTTATCTGATCTGGGCAGATGCTCTGGCCAGAAGTCTTTTTGGCGCTGCTGAACTGCCCCTTGGTATTGTAACAGCTTTTGCAGGAGCGCCTTTCTTTTTATACCTTATGATACGAAATGGATATGGGGGTGGAAATACATGATACTTCGTTTTGATGGAATCCACGTGCGTATTGGTGGAAAAGAGATTGTAAAAGGGGCAGATCTGTGTACAGAGGAAGGAAGGGTCACAGGAATTATAGGACCCAACGGATGCGGAAAGTCCACCCTGATAAAAACAGCGATGGGACTGATAAAGCCAGCGGAGGGTAAGGTTTTTATCGGAGAATGGGAAGCGGCATCTCTTTCTCACAGGAAACTGGCGTCTCTGATCGGCTATGTAGGTCAGGAAGCAGGCTGCGTATTTGATTTTTCTGTGTGGGATGTGGTATCTATGGCAATGTATGCCAGATCTGAAAACAGAGACAGAAAGCGGCCGGCAGAATCGAAAACTGCACAGACAGTGGTTTCAGAGGCATTAGATGAGCTGGGAATTCTGCATTTAAAGGACAGAAGTATCCTTTCGCTGTCTGGCGGGGAGCGGAAAATGGTATTTATTGCCAGAGCCATTGCACAGGGAGCAGAGACGCTGATCCTGGATGAACCGACCAATCATCTGGATATCTGTCATCAGCTGTTTCTTATGGAATACCTCAGACAGTGCAAAAGGACGGTTCTGATAGTACTTCATGATCTGCGTCTGGCCTCCCATTATTGTCAGAAGGTATGTCTGATGAAGGATGGGAGAATTCTGGAGGCTGGCGATCCTCTGAATGTGCTGAATTCTGCTCGGACCCGTGAGGTCTTTGGAATAGAAGGAGAAGCCCATATGACAGCGAACGGTGAGAGGGATTTCAGGCTGTTTGATGGGAGTGCTCCGTTAATAAGGCGTTAAAATTGCAGTAAGGTTCCTTTTTGACCGCTGGAACATTTGACGGCTTTTTTTCCGGCTGTTATAATAAAACCCATTATACTGCTGGGAAAGGATTCTGATTTCTATGAATGAACTTTTGCTTCTCACGGGAATTGTGATCATGCTCTGTATCCTGACGGACCGGTTTACGGATCGTCTTGGCATACCGTCCCTTCTGGCATTTATTGCCCTTGGCATGTGCTTTGGAGTGGACGGTATTTTTAAAATTCCTTTTGATGATTATGAGGCATCAGAGATGATCTGTTCCGTCAGCCTGGTGTTCATTATGTTTTACGGAGGCTTTGGAACCAACATTAAGGAGGCAAAGCCGGTGATTGCCCGGTCTGTGGTATTGTCTACCGCAGGCGTAGTTCTTACTGCAGGGCTTACGGGTCTTTTTATTCATTTCGTTTTAGGGCTTTCTCTGCTGGAAAGCCTTTTGACCGCATCTGTCATCGGCTCCACGGATGCAGCTTCGGTGTTCGGCATCCTGCGTTCTAAAAATCTGAACTTAAAGGAGCATACGGCCTCTTTACTGGAAATGGAATCCGGTTCCAATGATCCTATTTCCTATATGCTCACAGTGATCTTGACAGGGCTTCTCACGGGCGCGTCCATCCGTGTTCCGGCTATGCTGTTTCAGCAGCTTTTTTTCGGTCTGATTTTTGGGGTTCTCTTCGGAAAGGGAGCGGTCTGGGCCTTAAACCGCCTGCAGTTTCAGATTGCAGAGGGAAAGACCATTTTTGTATTTGCCGCGGCTGTTCTTGCCTATGCCGTTCCTGTGCTTTTGGGAGGAAACGGGTATTTAAGCGTGTATCTTTGCGGAATCATTATGGGAAATTCTTCCATGCCTCATAAAAGGAATATGGTACAATTTTTTGATGCGCTTACAGGAATTGCACAGATGATGATCTTCTTTTTGCTGGGGCTGTTAGTGACTCCATCCAGACTGGGCGTGGTGTTGCTGCCTTCGGCAGTGATCATGGTATTTCTGACATTAGTCGGACGTCCTCTGGCTGTGACAGCGCTTCTGGGCGGTTTTAAAGCATCCTGGGGTCAGATCGGAATTGTTTCCTGGGCCGGGCTTCGGGGCGTGGCATCCATTGTATTTGCCATTTACGCTGTGCTGCGCGGAGTACCGATGAAATACGACCTGTTTAATCTGGTATTTTGTATTGTTTTGTTATCCATTTCCATTCAGGGAAGCCTGCTGCCATGGGTTTCCAGGCGTCTGAACATGATAGATGAAAAGGCGGATGTGCGCCGTACTTTTACGGATTATCAGGAAGAGGGCAGCATCAGTTTTGTGAAATTCCATCTGGATAAAAGCCACCCCTTTATAGGAAAGGCGTTAAAGGAGATCGTTCTTCCTCCGGAACTCTTAGTAGTTTTGATTATCCGCGGGAAAGAACTTCTGGTTCCAAACGGAGGTACTATATTGGAGCAGGGGGATCTTCTGATCGCCGCGGCGGAGGAATTTGAAGACCGGAGAAATATGACCCTTCAGGAAGTAACGGTGGATAAAAATTATAAATGGAACGGAAAATATCTTCACGAAATTACAATTCCCGGGGGGACGCTGATCGTTATGATCCGAAGGGGTACTTCTACCATTATCCCGGCAGGAGATACAAAGGTCTGTGAGGGAGATGTGCTTGTGCTGGCAAAGTTTTGAGGCAGGATATCCTGCCTTTTTGCGTGTTTAGAAATTCTTTCATTTTCATTTAGAAAGAATTGGAAGTTATCAGAGGTAAATATTCGGGAGGCTTTGGTATGATATGAGACAGGAACGGCAGTGAAAAGGACAGGGCTGCCGACAGAGCGGGTGAGGAGGAGTTATGGAACAAAGAGACGAAGAAATGGGGAGACGGGAAGAAAACAGGGGGCCGGAGCGGGCATCTGAAAGTGAGGAAATTGACCGCACACTGGAACAGATAATGGACAATCAGAAACAGGAGAAAAAGAAACGGCCCGGAAAGAAAAAATGGATCCTGGCAGCGGGGATTCTCGGTTTGGGGATTTTAGGTATAAAAATGGTTTCCACGGGAGGCAGCCAGACTCCCGTGGTAGCTGTGATTCCTCTGGAAAAGCAGGATATACAGGAAAAGCTTTCCATCAGCGGGCCTGTATCCGGTACGGACAGCGTGGATGTTGTGTCGAATATCCATGCAGAGATTCTTCAGATGAACGTAAAGGAAGGGGATAAGGTTATAAAGGGGCAGGTTCTGGCCGTGCTTGACCGCACAGAGCTGGAACGGGAGGTAAATATTGCCCGCAATGCCTATGAGCAGGCAGTGGCCAATAAGGAAGCCCAGGATAAGGAAGCGGCGCTTGGATATGAGAAGGCGGTGCAGGATTTTCAAAAAGCAAGTACGGATCATGACAGAAACAGCCAGCTGTTTGCAGCCGGAGACATTTCACAGGCAGATATGGAGCAGAGCGCAAATGCCTTAAATGACGCCAGACGGGCGATGGAGAAGTATACGGTGGAAAACGGCCGGGGCGTTTCGGATCGTTCCTACGGCCTTCAGGTGGAAAATGCGGCTTATGAGCTGGAAAAGAAACAGGAGGAGCTGGAAAAGACAGAAATTAAAAGTGAGATTGACGGTACAGTAGTTCGGGTCAATTCCAAGGTAGGCCAGTTTGCCGACAAGGTAGAGGATGATAAGCCCATATTCAGCATTGAAAATCTGGATCAGCTGGAGCTGGAGGTTAAGATCAGTGAGTTTTCCATCGGAAAGGTAAAGGAAGGCCAGAAGGCGCTGATTGGAGCGGATATATTAAACGGCAAAAAAGAGGAGGGAGAGGTGATAAAAATCTCTCCTACCGGTGAAGAAAAGGGAGGCGGTTCCACAGAACGGGTCATTCCCACGATTATCCGCGTCAATACGCCGGATACAAAGCTGATGGCAGGGATTACGGCCCGTGCAGAGCTACTTGTCAGGGAATCAAAGGACGCGTTTGCAGTTCCTGTATCAGCGGTATTTGACAGCGGAGAAGCTTCCTATATAGAGATTGTTGAGAATGGAAAGATTTGCTGGATTCCCGTAACCATTGGAGCGGACGGGGAAACAAAGGTGGAGGTGCTCCCGGCAGATGGAACGGTTTTGCAGGAAGGAATGGCTGTGGTAACATCTCCGGATCCCGGCTTGACGGAGGGGATGGAGGTTATGGTTTCCGGGAGTCAGGAGGGCAGATAAGAATGAAATATGAGGAAAGAGAATCTGCACAAAGGCCCCTTATCCAACTGGAAAATCTTGTAAAAGTATACGATACGGGAGCACTTAAGGTTTTGGGATTAAAGAAGATCAACCTGACGATTTACCGGGGAGAATTTGTGGCTGTCATGGGACATTCCGGTTCAGGAAAGTCCACGCTGATGAATATTTTAGGCTGCCTGGACCGGCCTACCCTAGGACATTATTATCTGGATGGAGTGGATACGGCGGACATGACGCCGGATCAGCTCTCTGAAATTCGCAACCGGAAGATCGGCTTTGTGTTTCAGTCCTTTAATCTGATCTCCCGTACGTCGGCTCTTAAAAATGTAGAGCTTTCCATGACCTATGCGCGGATTCCCAGAGCTGCACGAATCAGGCGGGCCAGAGAGCTGTTAGTCCGGGTGGGCTTAGAATGGCGCATGGATCATTTCCCCAATGAGCTTTCCGGAGGACAGCGCCAGAGAGTGGCCATTGCCAGGGCTCTTGCAAATGAACCGCCGCTGATCCTGGCAGATGAGCCCACAGGCAATCTGGATACGGCTTCCTCCATCGAGATTATGGAGCTTTTTACAAAGCTTTATCAGGAGGGAGCTACGGTGGTTTTGGTTACTCACGAGGAGGATATTGCTGCCTTTGCCAGACGGATCATCTGTTTTGGAGACGGGAAAATCTTAAGCGACCGGATCAATCATCCGGTGTGGGAGAAAGGAGACGGCCATGTTAGCGGAAAACATGATGATGGCTTTTAATGCGATCCGGGCCAATAAGCTCCGTTCGGTTCTTACCATGCTGGGGATCATTATCGGCATCGGATCTGTGATTGCCATTGTTTCCATTGGAGATACCATGCGGGGAATGTTTGCTGAGCTCTATAAGGATGTGGGTATTACTCAGGCTTATGTGGGGATCGGATACTGGGTAGAGGATGTAAGGGACAGCGATTATTTCAATCTGGATGAAATGGAGCGGGCAAAGGAGGCATTTTCGGATGAAATTGCCTATATTGACAGCAATGCCTATACGACGGCAGATGCGGAATATAAGCGCACCTCCATCAGCTTTGATTTTCAGGGGATTGATTCCAATTATAAAGAGGTACAGCCGGTGAATATGGTTTACGGACGGTATCTCAATGAGGGGGATGTGCTTGGAAGAAGGAAAAATGTGGTTATGGATACGGACAGCGCCATGCTTTTGTTTGGTACGGAAAATGCAGTGGGAAAGACCTTCAGGACCACCATTTACGGCAATACGGATGAATACACCGTGGTAGGGATCTACCGGAAGGAAGTGAATGCATTTCAGGCTCTGATGATGGGAGGAACGAAAGATACAGGCTCTGCCTTTCTTCCCTATACCCTTCTTACCTGGCCCAATGACCGGTTTTATATGCTCCATGTATTTGCAGAGGAGGATGTGGATCTGAACCGCTTTTTTGAAGAATTTAAGACTTATACCGCAGGGCTTCACGGCAGGGAGCCGGAGGATATGTATATCCAGACAGCCATGGATGAGATGAACAGCGTGGATTCTGTTATGGGAGGGCTGTCTGCAGCAGTAGGCGGGATTGCGGCTATTTCACTGCTGGTAGGCGGCATCGGCATTATGAATATCATGCTGGTATCGGTGACGGAGCGCACCCGTGAAATCGGCATCCGAAAGGCCTTGGGAGCAAGGACAAGGGATGTGCTGATCCAGTTTCTGACCGAATCGGCCATCCTGTCTGCCTGCGGAGGAATTGCCGGAGTGATCCTGGGAACGGGCGTTGTGGCGTTGGGAGGAGCGGTTCTGGGCTTAAAAACAGTGATAAAGCCTTCCGTGATCCTTATTGCGGTTACATTTTCAGCGGTTGTTGGAATTTTCTTTGGATTGTATCCGGCCTTAAAGGCTGCAAAGGCAGATCCGATTGACGCTCTCAGGTATGAATAACAGAAGGGAGAGAAGGAAGATGAAAACACAGGGGATATGCTGCGGCCGGAGGGGCTGCATGAAGATCATCGGCCTGACATTTCTCTTTGGCTTTGCTGCGGCTCAGACTGTTTTAGCCAGCCCTGAATTTGCCTACCCGCCGGAAAAATGGGCGTCCCTGCGGGATGATGTGCTGGAATATGAGGAACTGGCAGATCTGATCCACGAATACAATGCAGAGGTGATCAACAGCCGTCTGGAATATGATGATTACCGGGGAAAATCCAATGACGATTTCCGCAATACGTATTCTGAAATGGCGGATCGTTTAGAGGACTCCAGTGACCGGATGATGGACGGGATAAATGAAGATGAGCCCGGATATGGAGCCGCAGAGGCATCGGCCATGAGTATACGGCTTCAGGCAGAGCAGGCCAGAGATCAGGCAGATATGGAAAATGAAGACGGCAGGGTAAAAAAACTGGAGTACGACAGGCAGGAGGCTCTTTTAATCCAGAAGGCCCAGGGGCTGATGATTGAATACTGGAAAAAAGAAAAGGAGCGTCCGGTTCTTGAGGGAACCCTGCAGCAGGCGGAAGCAGAAGTTCAGGCAGCCAGACGGAAGGCAGCCCTTGGAATGCTTTCACAGCCGGAGCTTTTAGAGGCAGAGGCAGCCGTCTGTACGGCTCAGGCAGCAGAAGCCTCAGGGAAGACTAAGCAGGAGGAGCTGCGCCGCCAGTTGATTGTTATGACCGGATGGCAATATGATGATCTGCCTCGTCTGAGAGAAATTCCCATTCCTGAGGAGGCATTGCTTGAAGAAGACCCTGAGTCAGACCGAACACAGGCATTAGCTGCGAATTTCAGTCTGGCAGCAGACCGCCGCAGACTGGAAAATACAGATTCCGGTACCGCAAAGGATGTGCTTAATCAGAAGGTGGAAGCCGGGCAGCAGAAAATAGAAGCAGATATAGAGGCGAAATATAACAGCCTGATGCAGGCTCAGACGGATTACGGTCAGGCAAAAGAAGAATACCGCCTGGCAGAGGAAAAGCTAGAGGCTGATGAACGAAGATATCAGCTGGGGCTGTTGTCTGCCAATGACCGGATGGCGGCTCAGGCAGAGCTGTCATCTAAAAAGGCAGCCTGGGAGATAAGCGGCCTGTCTTTTCGGCAGGCATACGAGGACTACCAATGGGCAGTCGAAGGGCTGGCAGCGTATGAGGGTTGAGGAAAGCAGGGGATTTGGATGAAAAAAGAAGCGGGAAGGCGGACGGTTATCAGGGTGATGGCTGTGCTTTTTGTGGGAATAATGGCCGGTACAGTGGCAGCTTCCGGCGTGAGCAGAGGGGAAGAAACGGAAATGGCGCTGTGTTATGAGAATCTGGAGAATCTGGTAAAGGAGTCCTGTCCGCAGGTGGAAATGGAGCGAAGGCAGTTTGAAGAGCGTCTGGGCCGTCTGGAAGATGCAAGGGAAGAACTCTTAGAGAGCCGGAGGGCTTTGAGAGAAGAGGCCTCTGATCGGGAAAAGGACGGCGATGCGGCAGGAGCAGAACATTACAGATGGCAGGCGGAGGCTCTTTTGGATGGTGCAGACAGCCTGAAAGAGCAGATCCGTCAGGCGGGAAATGCCGCAGGACGGATGGAACTGCGCAGGATGGAGGATACCATGCTCTGGACGGCTCAGAACCTGATGGGAACGTATCACAGTCTGGAAGCGGAGCAGGCTGCGGCCAGCGCCAGGGCAGAGGCACAAAAGCATTTATCTGAGAAAGTTAAAGATCAGGAAATGCTGGGAAGCAGCACCTCTTACCATTCACAGGAGGCTTATCAGAAATGGCAGTCCGCCCTAAATGAATATGAACGGCTTAAAAAGGAGCAGGAGCGGGTCCGTCAGGAGCTTTTGCTGCTCACAGGCTTTTCACCGGACAGCCCGGTTGTTTTAGAAAAAATGCCCCTGCCCGATGTATCAAGAGCTGCTCTTGTGAATCCACAGGAGGACAGGCAGCAGGCTTTGGGAAATAATTATGAGCTTCGCAGCGGACGCATGGGAAATGCAGGAAGCAATCAGGAGCTTCACAAAAAACAGAGACAGACAGAGCTGGATGAAAACCAGATGTTCGCTTCCCTTGAGACTCTGGGGGATCAGATCCGTTCCTGTCAGGCAGAATGGGAGGCAGCCTGTGCGAAGGAACAGGCGCAAAGGGCAGTGTGGCAGTCTGCGGTCAGAAAAAGGGAACAGGGGACAATGGCTGAGGGAGAATATCTGGAGATTTACAGCCAGTATATGGAAGAAAAAGGAAATCAGGCACAGGCATCCATTCGTTTCCTTCTCGCAATGGAGGAATATGACTGGGCGAAAAAGGGATTGATGGATTAGGACAATCAGGAAAATCGGTTACAAAATTTCTGTAAAAACAGGACAGGAGAGTTGACTTGTCCTGTTTCTTATGCTATTCTGTAAGAACCGATACGGAATTCTCTGTATCATTTATCTAAATTTCATTTTATTGGCTGTTTCAGCCGCATTTCAGAACAAAAACAGAAAAATTGAATCAGAACAGAGTCTGGAAAGACGAGGCGTATTTTGCGCACCCGTAATTGCGGATCGTATATCCGGGGACTGTATGAAAAGGGGGAATGTCCATATATGGCCTGGTAGGATTATTTTATAAAACAAATGTAACTGTTCAGGAGAAACCAAGGGGGACATAACAAGTGAATAAAAGACATTGGAGGCGTTTTTGCGCCCTTTTTCTGGCAGCCGCTATTCTCATTACGGGGATTCCCTTCCAGTCGGCGGCAAAGGAGAACACGGTGGAAATGATCATCCGGGGAGATGCATTTCAGAACCGTCCCATCAATATTTTCGGACACAGCCACCGTTCGATTACATGTTACTATGTAAATCCGGTGGAAGGCCATGTGCCGGCCTTCTGCCTTCAGCCCGGAAAAAAGCTGCCCAATCATACGGTGTCATCCTATACCCGGTATGACGCAGAGCCGGGAGCATCTGTACCTGTCATCGGAAGCTTTGACCGGTATCTTCCTATGACATTAGCTTATGAGTGGATGGTGTCCGGGAATTATTATGATAAGACCCGATATGCTATGGTGCAGACCTATCTCTGGGGGTGCCTTGCAGGCTATGAGGAGGCCTGGGATGTGCAGGAGGAGATGATGCACAAATTAGAGGGCGTGATCCGGGATGGAAAGGTGCTCCCATTTTTCCATGAGATGCGGGAATATGTGGAAAATGGTCTGGAGGAATACGATAATCAGGGAAATACGGACTTGCCGGAGTGGAATGGACGCCAGCAGAGAATGGAGCTCAAGGATGGGAGATATGAGCTTACTCTGGATATCAGCAGCTGCCCCCAGCTTAAGAATGCAGTGTGGCAGTTTCCGGACGGGAACTGGATCTATGAAATAGGAGCAGACGGAACTTCTGTTACCTTTATCTATCAGGGAGAAACACCTTCCGGACGGATTTCTTCCGGGCCTTTAAGCGGAATTAAAACAAAGTATTACGCTTACATTTTCCAGCCGGAGGAGAAATACCAGATGCAGATGGGATGGCTGGATATGGCGGATACGGATGCAGAGGTCTGGTTTGAAGCAGGCCCGTCTTTGGACTCTCAGGAAGGTCCGGGACTGGAACTTTACAGGCATAAAGAGGTATTTGAGTCCAATTATAAGGTGCAGGTGGAAAAATACTGCGCAGAAACAGGAAAGCCCTTAGAGGAGGCTGAGTTTAACGTATGGGAAATCTTTGATTTCGGTCAGGTCAATGAACACGGCTATGAGGAGGGAAATCCGGACGGAAGCACAGGAGAGGTTTATGTAAACTGCATGTCTCCAAAACCGGAGGAACGTATTCTCTGTGATGTGATTTCCACAGATGAAAACGGAACGGCTTCCCACAGCGATATCCGCAGTTATCATTACAGCAAAACCTACTGTATGGGCCATCCTGCGCCGGAATGGGTTGAATGCGACCATGAGGGAGAGGGGGAAGGAGACGAGGCAGAGGAATGCAGCTGTGAGGAGGAAAATGAAAGACTGCGCAGCCAGTGGCTGGCAGAACAGGAGCTTTGCAGCAGAACCTGTGACTTTCATGTGGGAAATGAGGACGAAGATAACCATAGCCAGAGCACAAAAGCCATGGAAGCAATGCTGGATGACAGGGATGAGACGTATGAAAATTTTATCCGTCTGGAGTATGGGTACACCGCAGAGGAGAAAAAGGCCAGAAACGGGTATACCATTCACGGAACGCACCGCGATGACCCCATGATTGAAACCGTAGTTCTTATGTCTGCCCAGGCAGAAGGCAATGTACGGCAGGGTGAGATGGAGGTTTCCGGTGAAATGGGGCTTCCAGCTTTAAAAACGTATGGAGAGAGCTTAGAAGCGCTGGGAGAGGAGCGGGGATACCGCTGTCTGCTCCCGGAAGGGGAGAAAATGGATCTGGAAGAGCTTCGGAGCATCCTTGAAATCCGGGAACAGGAACGTACAGAACCGGCAAAGAAGGAAAGTGCCGGGGAAACGACTGGTGTTCAGGAGACCCAGAGTGCGTCAGGTCAGGAGCAGGCCGGCGCACAGGAACCGGATAAGGAGGGACTGGAAAGTCGGCCAGACAGTCAGCAGACTGGTGGAGAAGCCGGGAATAAGGAAGAGGCGGGAGGACAGTCAGGATGGAATGAGACGGAAGGAGAAGGGGTCGAAAATCCGTCGGAAGATGAGAAAATGGAAGGAACAGAGGCCGGAAATCCGTCAGATAAGCAGGAAACCGGCGGAGAAGAAGCTGGAAATCAATCGGGCGGTCAGGAAGTCGGTGGAGAAGTCTCA
>OLVT01001978.1_pt1 | contig 15387 bp, 12 predicted proteins | sample 1673241 | NCBI WGS metagenome assembly OLVT01 (sample SAMEA3178936, study PRJEB25190) | human gut metagenome | biome: human gut; feature: human-associated habitat; material: faeces | place: Austria | collected 2013 | reverse complement strand
TTATTATACATGAATTCTTTGAGAATAAGGTGTCAACTTTATTTATACAACATCACATAAAACGAAGAGTAGCCTAATCCAATGCCCGGATGGAGGGGGTGCATTTCTCGTATTCAGGGGGTGCAAAAGGGGGTGCAACCGTTGGATTGTATCAAAATGGTGGTTACGATGAATGCAAAGTAGGCTGTTATCCATACTCCAAATCTCCTTTATTTTCAATGATTTTTACATTTTTATATACAGTTAGCCTAATCTGAGTTATAATGAGAACAGCCTATACGGGTGTACTCTATAACGATAACGCAGGAGGGCATTATGGCTATCGTTAAAAAATTGAAACAGTATCCGCCATTACCGCCGTCAAGATATGAGGTTGGCATTTATTGCCGTGTCAGCACTGCAAGTAAAACACAAGTCGTGAGCATTGGTCATCAGCTTTTCGGCCTTATTGCGGATGTGGCTAATAGCCAGCAGGCGCGGCTGTATGACGTCTATTTGGACATTCAGTCTGGCAGGACATCTGATAACCGTAAGAACCTGATGCGGCTCCTGGACGATTGCAGAGCCGGGAGAGTGACTCTTGTGTACACCAAGTCCATCAGCCGATTTGCCAGAAATACGGTAGATGTTCTGACTATTGTTCGGGAACTGAAAAAGATGAATGTCCCGGTCTACTTTGAGAATGAGCAGCTGTATTCCTTTGACAAGGAAGCGGAACTTGCAATCAGCCTTTATGGAGCCATTGCCCAGGGCGAGTCTGAGAACAAGAGTGAGAATATCAAGTGGAGTCTGGATAAGGCTGCCCAGAACCCGGATGCACAAATATATAACCGGAAATGCTACGGATACAGTAATGCCGAAGACGGCAGCCTTGTGATCAACGAGCCGGAGGCAGAAGCCATACGGCAGATATTCCAGATGTACCTGGATGGATATAGTGTAGGCGGGATTAAGAAGTATCTGGAAGGGAACGGCATTTTGACTTCCAGGGGAAAAACGACCTGGTCGAAGCGTTCCATCGAAACCATACTGACCAATGAGAAATATGTCGGTGATGTCATTCTCTATAAGACCTTCTCCCCTAACTTCCCGGAGAAGAAGCGAATACCGAACAACGGAGAGCATCAGAAATACATCCAGGAGGATCATCATCCGGCAATCATTTCACGAGAGACGTTCCGGGAAGTCCAGGAAATGCGTGAGAGCAGAAGCAACATCGAGCGTCATGCAGATGGGACGGTAACCAGAAAGGCCACAAGGTACACTGGAAAGAAATAGTAAATATTGGGTTAAAGAGTTTTATAACTCGTTGTTTAGCGATTTGGTTAAATCCCAATAAATTTTTATAGGGAACAGAAAATTTGAAGTTGCAGAATTGATAAATTTACCTTTCGAAGAAAAAACAGTAATCTTGTATAAGAAGAAAAAACAAGCATTATCCATCAATTCAAATATAAGGTAAAAAAGAGTATCAACCGATGAGGAGAAAAATAGATGAATATTACAAGTCTTGAAATTGCACAGGCAACAATGGATATGTTCTTTTGTTTGTTCTGTCTAATAATGTTTGTTTCAATTAAAGCAAATAATCCAAAACAGAAGAGTATGAGGATGTTCGTTCGATTATTTCTTATTGCTACAGTTCTGTTTTTTGGAGAGACTTTGGCATATATTTTTAGAGGTAACCTTGGTTCTTTTAATGTTTTAGTAACTAGAATTGCTAATCTTATGGTATTTGCTATGAACATAGCAATGGCAAATACCTATGTTAGGTATGTTAGTTCTGTTTTTGTTGAAAAAGGTGCTGAAGTAAGTGGCAATAGTGTTAAAATTGCCAATATCTTTTCGTGCATTAATATTTTCATTGTTGTGGTTAATTTGTTTTATCCATGGATGTATTATTTCGATGAGGCAAATTATTATCACAGGAATAATTCCTGGTATGTATATACACTAATATCACTTGTCGTCATATTTATAGGAGCAGGTATGGCGATTAAGTATAGAAAGTATTTGGAAAAACGAAGCTTCATTTCAATGATGCTGTTTTCGTTTATTCCAATAATTGCAACAGTTGTACAGTCCTTTATTTATGGATTTTCTATAACCAATTTAGGACTGGGAATAGGTTCAGTCGTAATGTTTGCTGCATATATGTATGATTGGTCTCATAATGGGGATGAACATACAAATATGATTAATGACAGCAGATTTGATGCTGTTATTATGCTTATCATAATGCTACTTAGCATGAATGTTTCCATCATAGCATGTGTGAATGTGATTCAGCAGGTAACTAAGGAAAACTCTGAAATACAGAGCAGAACAATTGCGCAGATGGTTTCAGCAAAGATTGAGAATGAATTTATTAAGCCAATTACTGTTTCTCAGACAATTAGCAGTGATATTGATATAAGAACCTACATAGAGGGGAAAACCAGAGAAGAGGCGGAGCGTGTCAAAGACGATATAACGAATCGTCTGGTATCCATTGGTAATGAATTTGATTATAAAATGGTATTTGTTGTTTCGGATAAAACAAGAGCATATTATACATATAATGGAATAAGTAGGTATCTTGATGTTGAAAATGACAGCCATGATATATGGTATAAGGATTACTTGGATTCAGGGAAAAGATATACAGTTAATGTTGATACTGATGAAGATAATAACGGGAGTCTTACGGTGTTTATTAATTACGGTATTATTGACACGAATGGAGACATTTTGGGAGCATGTGGTGTCGGAGTTGATATGAATGACCTTGTAGACATACTTGCCAGGTTCGAGGAAGAATACAATATCAAAGTAGATTTAGTTAATCATGACGGACTTATACAGGTTGATTCGGATGTAAGTTCTATAGAAACAGGCTACTTGGATAATTCATATTTTGGCAATATACCAGATGATGATTTTTATTATCGGTTATCGGAGAATGGCTGTTATATGACCAAGTATCTCGAAGGATTTGATTGGTATATAGTAATAAGAGATAATAATCCTGTTAAATTGGATGTAAATAAAATTATACTTCCAATTGTTTTAATCTTTATTGCAGGCGTATTAATAATGGCAACTTCATTTGTTATTATTAGTATGAGAGAGAAGAAGGCAAAGGATGCATACAACAGAAGATATGAAGCATCTATAAAGGACGAGCTTACAGGCTTATATAATAGACGAGGGTTTGAAGTTGACTGTGAAATAATCAAGAAAAATAATAACTTAATAGAATACGTTCTTATTATGATGGATTTGAACGGTTTAAAAGCAGCTAATGATAATATTGGTCATGAAGCAGGGGATGAGTTAATTATTGGCGCTTCGAAGTGCATGGATAATGCATTCTCAGGTCTTGGAAGGACGTATCGTGTAGGTGGCGATGAGTTTGTTGCATTACTGAGAGGAACGAGAGAAGAAGCACAGGATGCAGTTAAGACATTTGATTATTTAACTGAAAACTTCCAGGGAAATCTTGTTTCTGAACTTAGTGTGTCTAAGGGAGTAGTTGTTTGTTCAGAACATATAGAACTTAATTTTGAAGAAATTATGGCAATGGCTGATAAGTTGATGTATGCAGATAAGGATGAATATTATAGACGAACAGGAAAAGATAGAAGACGAGTTTGATTTATAAATTGATATTTAATCTATGTAAAGAACCCAACAACTTTCATTTTGTCGAACTGAAAACGGATTGAACGGGACGCATTGGTTCACAAATGGCCAGTGCACCCTCTTTTTATGCTCAACGCCCTTTGGCTGTTACATAGGTGGTGACATCATTGCAGTTCGTCACTTCTCAATGTACAATATGGTCAAAAGAAAGGGGTTGTTCCTATGAAGATGATTTTGAAGGTATTGGCACTGCCGGTGCTGTTCGTTGTAACGATTGCTTGTATCCTCGGAAATCTGATCACTAACATTTCCTCTTATGTGATCGCTCTATTGCTCCTGATAATTGCAGGTTGCTCCATCTACTGCATCATAAAGGCACTGTGGACTTCCCTGGCTATCCTTGCCGGTATGAGATTAGCGGCGATCCTTATAATCTTCCTGTTGGTATGGGCAGTTGTAAAACTTGAAACTTTGGGAAATCATATCAAGGAATTTATTTGTTATTAAGATGGGAGAAACGGATGGACAGAGGATTTATGGAGCATTACTTTGATGTTATTATGGAAGTTGTTCCCGATGAAACTAAGAAAGGAGTAAGCGTCGATGCTCAATTAAAGCTCTTGTGTGATGATCTGTTTGGTGAGCAGAAATATATTGGTACATTCATTTGGAAAAGCAGGCAGAATAAAGATAACAGAAACATCACAGGCTGCAGCCGGTTTTTACATTAGTATTATGGAATAGGAGGTCTTCAGTGAATCAGGTATTTCGGGAAGAAAAAAAATTTCTAATTTCAGTAGAAGAATTTTTGAAAAAAAGTCACCAGCTGGATCAGGCGCTTTTGCAGGATAAACATAACGGCACCCATGGATATATGATACGTTCGTTATACTTTGATACCATGTATGATGGAGATTATTTTGATAAGCTGGCAGGTATTGAGACCAGACGAAAGATTCGCCTTCGATGTTATAATCCGGACAATGATTTTGCTGTTCTTGAGATGAAGCAGAAACAAGGGAGCAGTCAGCTGAAGCGGTCTTTGCGGATATCCAGAGAGGATGCCAGACGGATGATCGACGGTGATTATTCTCCGTTGTTGAAATATCCGGAAAAGTTTGCTCTGGAATGTTACGGATTGATGCAGTGCAAATGTTATCGGCCGAAAACCATTGTACAGTATAACAGGAAAGCATATATTGCAAAAGAAAACAAAATAAGGATTACTTTTGATAATAATATTGTAGCTACAGAGAGTTGTTTTGATTTATTTTCCCCGCATCTGAACATGAATCCGGTTCTGGATAAATTTGATGTGGTGCTGGAAGTAAAGTTTAACGGTTTTCTGCTGGAATATATCAGACGGATGATCAACAGTATCGATAAAAGTGAATTGTCTGTAAGTAAATACTGCCTGGCAAGACAAAATGGATACCAGACAAGATTATAAAGGAGAGGACACTATGAGAGAACAAATTTACAATCTATTTGCAAATCAGTCGGATATGACATGGGAACAGGTTCTGATGAATCTCTGCGCTGCGGCCTTATTGGGGTTTTTAATTTTTATTTCTTATGCCATATCTCACAGAGGAACGATTTACAGTAAGAAGTTTAACGCATCTTTGGTAGCGCTTACGGTGCTTACCGGTACAGTTATGACGGTGATCGGCAACAATATCGCACTTTCTCTTGGTATGGTAGGTGCATTGTCCATCGTGCGTTTCCGTACTGCAATCAAAGATTCCAGAGACACCGTATACATATTCTGGACAATTATTGCAGGTATCTGCTGCGGTGTTGGAGATTACATGGTAGCAGCAATCGGAAGTACGGTTACCTTTCTCGTTTTATTACTTTTGGGATGTATTAAAAGTGATAACCGTATGCTTTTGATCATCCGTGCAGGAAGATCAAAGCAGAATGCAATTCAGGCCCAGGTCTTTAAAATGTTTAAAAATAAGGCGGTTCTTCGGGTGCGCAACACCAGTGAATCACATGTAGAATTTATCTATGAGATTACACAGAAAACTTTAAAAGAGACAGAAAAAAGGGAAAACAACGTGTGTGATGCGATCTATGCTCTGGGTGAAATAGAATACGTCAATGTAGTCATGCAGAATGATGAGGTATCTAACTAAGGAATCTGTATAGCGGCACACACAACAGCATAGGTTAAGGAGGAAACAGAAGTGAAATATAAGCTCTGGGGAATAGGTGCCTGCGTGGTTGTGATCTGTCTGTGTCTTGTGATTCCTGCGCTGATCAGAGATAAAAGTGAGAATCGTTATCATCAGCATTTGGAGGCATTATCGAAGGAGCCGTGCAGCCACGGAGATGAGATTTTTTGTACCCATCTGCCACTGGTGCTCATTGATACAGGTGGTGTGGAAATCCCTGGAAGGTCTATTCGAAAAACAGAAGATGGCCAGATGGTGTACACTACTGCGGAAGACGGTTCTACAGAAATTCCAGGATATATCACGATCATTGATGATGAAACAAAAAATAATCATGTGGATGATACTCCTTCTGTGAGCAGCAATATGATGATTCATGTGAGAGGGCGATCATCCAGACATTTTGACAAGCCCAATTATGGAGTGACTTTGATTGATGAAAATGGCAAAAATAATCCCCAAAGTGTCATGGGGATGGATGCCCACCATGAATGGGTGCTGCATGGTCCGTTCCTTGATAAGACGCTGATCAGAAATTATATGTGGTATAATATTGCCGGAGAAATTATGGATTATGCTCCCAATGTGCGTTTCTGTGAAGTGATGGTCAACGGAGAATACCAGGGCGTTTATCTGATGACAGAGAAAATAACTGCCGGAAAAGATGGGGCAAGACTTAATCTGGAAGTGAACAGAAAAGACAATACATTTACGGGTTATCTGCTTCGGGTGGATCAGGGAAGCAAGAACGAGATGAAGAATATCAACAACTTTTCTACATACTCTATGAGATTGGCTGCGGAACAGATCTTTAATATTGAATATCCGGGTATGGCAAACCTGACACCGGAATTAAAAGAAGCAATTACCCAGGATGTTTCTGCATTTGAGAAAGCACTGTATTCTTATGATTATGATAATAAAAAATATGGTTATTACAAAAGAATCGATGTAGAGTCTTTTGTGGATTATTTCCTGATCAATGAGTTGACCTGTAATGTGGATGCGGGGGCTTTGTCTACTTATGTATATAAAGACATAGATGGTCTCTTTCGTATGTGTGTCTGGGATTTTAATAATTCCTGTGACATGTATCAGGAGGGAGATGTGCACACCAGAAGTTTTTTCCTGCACAATACCTTCTGGTACTATATGCTGACAAAGGATGAGGACTTCACGGAACAGATCATTAAGCGTTATCGGAAATTACAAAACACTGTTTTCAGTGAGGAATTTCTGTATGCATATATTGATGATGTGGTGGAATATCTGGGGGATGCTGTCGACCGCAATTTCGAAAAGTGGGGATATACATTTGATGAAGAATTTCGTTTGCTTAATGCAGAAGAGAGAGAAATCCATTCTTATGATGAGGCAATCGAACAGCTGAAAAGATTTTTGCATATTCGTATATCGTGGCTGGATAGCAATATCGAGACCCTCAGACAATATTCCGTGGAATCAAAGGTTAAGAAATATAATGAAACTGTGAATTGACAGGAAGTGATTATGAAAAAATTTGTTATTATCATTACTGCGCTTGTTGCCATGTATATTGGCTGGAATTTTGCTTATTACCAAATGGGATTTTATATTGATTTCCATCCGGATCAGCCGGTAACAACGTTTGTGAAAACGGAAGGTGACAGCATTTATCTGAATAAAGGGTCAGGCTATGAGAAATTTGAGATCAAAGGGGTCAATATGGGCTCCTCACAACCGGGAAAATGGTCTACAGATTTTGCTATTGATAAAGAAACATATATGAGATGGTTTCAATATATACAGGAGATGGGTGCGAATACCATACGTGTCTATATGATTCAGGCAGAAGATTTTTATGAAGCATTTTATGAATATAACTCTGCCAGGGAAAATCCGCTCTATCTGATCCAGGGTGTCTGGGTGAATGACTATGTGAATAATTCATACAGGGATGCGTATCAGGATGATATTTATAAACAGTTCCTGGAAGACTGCAAAGTAATGATTGATGTGATCCATGGCGAAAGAAAGATATCATTGGGACGAGCGGCAAGTATGGGATCCGGAAGTTTTCGGTATGATGTTTCTCCGTGGGTGATCGGCTATATCTTTGGTATCGACTGGGACGACGGACTGGTATCCTATACAAATGAGAAATATAAAAATAATGACAAGTATTGCTCTTTTTCAGGAGAATATTTGTATACGACAGAAGAAGGGACTGCTTTTGAGGCGATGCTTGCCCGTGTAGGAAATGAGACAATTGCTTATGAAAGCAAACGATATAAACAGCAGAGGGTTTTTGCATTTTCCAATTGGCCGATTACGGATCCCTTTGGTTATTCTGAAAAAATATCAGAATTTTTCTACAAAGGAACAGATATTGATGTAGAGCATATTAAATCTACAGATAAAGTGATTGCGGGACAATTTGCATCTTACCATGTATTTACGTATTTCCCGAATTATTTCGGATATATTGATGATCTGTCTCCTTATGGCATCGAAGATAAGCAAAAATATATGGAAGAAGACGGAAGTTTTAACAGTTACTATGCATATCTCTCTGCGCTTCAGCAGCATCATGAAATGCCGGTGGTGATTGCTGAATTTGGTGTTCCGACAGGAAGAGGCATCGCACAGATAGACAGTAATACAGGAAGAAACCAGGGTTATATGTCTGAGAGTGAACAGGGACTGGCTTTGCTGCAATGTTATGAAGATATTATGGCAGCAGGATGTGCGGGAAGTATTGTCTATTCATGGCAGGATGAGTGGATCAAACGTTCATGGAATACATTGCATCAGATTGATATGAAAAGATCCCCTTACTGGTCGGATGCTCAGACCTGCGAGCGGCACTTTGGCTTTCTGGCATTTGACCCGGGAGAACAGCAATCTGTGTGCTATGTGGATGGTGATGTCTCTGAATGGAGAGAAGAAGATGTGGTGGCAGAAAGCGACAGTATGACGCTGGCTATGAAATATGATGAAGGATATGTCTATTTTTGGATACATAAAAATGGACTGGAGTTTGAGGAAGACTGTATGATAATCCCGATCGATTCTACTCCGAAAACAGGGAGCAGTTATTGTGAAAATTATGATGTAATGTTTGACCGTGGGGTGGATTTCCTAGTGGTTATCAATGGTAAAAATAACAGCCGGGTAGTGGTGCAGGAAAGATATGAAGCACTTCGATCCACTTATGCAGAGGAAGTTTATAATTTTAATACCTATGCACAGGAGTATATACCTGATGCAAACTCTCCTGAATTTGTAAATATAGACTTGCTGCTGTCCATGGGACTGCCTGTAGAAGATCTATATCGTGCAAAAGAAGCTACAACCTTTGAAACGGGAAAACTGACCTTCGGAAATGCGAATCCGGAAGCGGAGAATTTTAATTCTCTGGCGGATTTTATCTGCAGAGGTGACGATATCGAAGTAAAGATTCCCTGGCAGCTCCTTAATTTCGCAGATCCGTCACGTATGGAAATACTGGATGATTACTATGACGGGAATTATGGTGTAGATTACATGAATATTGACCAGATGTATGTTGGGATAGGTGATACATCTCTGGAAGGCAGAATGCATTTGTCTGAAGTAGAATTGAAGGGATGGAAAGACAAAGTCACTTATCATGAACGGCTGAAACATTCCTATTATGTTGTCCAGGAACACTGGAATGCAAGTAAACAGTAATAAAGTAATTGTGTGAAAGGCAACTGAGGCAGATGAATGTAGAAACTTTGATATTTGCATATCTGGCCATATGTGTCAGTATGATTTTGTTTAACATTGCCTGTATTTTTGTTTTTGAAGCCAAAGACCGGCAGCTGCAGAAGAGAAGCCGGAAAATGGAGCATGCAGTGGAAGAACAGTTTTATCAGGTGGAAAAGGGAGAACATGTCAGCAACAGCCATACAGACTACCTTAGTTGGAAATTAAGGAAAATTTCGCATTTAATGGCATTTGATGAAACCATGGAACGTCTCCGACAAGTCAACCCGGATGTGACAGATACCTATCTGAAAGAAGTCTGTTCTGTGTTTATTTATCTGATGGAGAGCTACAGCAAAAAAAGTGAACTTAAGGCAGCATATTTTCCTTATATTATTTACAAATATGGAATAATGAGAAATAACAGCGAAACGTCCATGAACAGGCAATTGCTTGATATGGTCAGGTCTCAAAACTTGTATTGCCGCGAAAATGCGCTGAAAGCATTGTATAGTATAGGTGATGTAGATGCAGTCATGGAGGCTCTTCATATACTTGACTGGGAGGAGGTCTACCACAATCCAAAACTGCTGTCGGATGGGCTGCTGTTATTTGCAGGCAGTCATAGCCGATTGTGTGAACAAATCTGGGATAAATTCGACAGCTTTTCTGTGGATATGCGTGTAACACTGCTTAATTATATGCGTTTTCAATCTGGTGAGCACGGTGTTCCTATGCTCAGACTTCTAAGCGATAAAAAACAAAATGCGGAAATCCAGTATGCCTGTATTCGGTATTTTGGAAAATATCCTGCCCCCGAAGCATATCCGATTCTTCTGGATTTTGTAGAAAATGAACAGGAACGATCCTGGGAATATGCAGCAATTGCAGCGACTGCGCTGGCATCTTACCAGGGAGAAAAAACCGTGCAGGTGCTAAAGAGGCTGCTATCAAGCAGAAACTGGTATGTACGGCTCAATGCTGCAAAAAGTCTGGAAGACCTGGGTCTGGGGTATGTGGAACTGATTGACATTTTTGAGGGTGGTGACAGGTATGCATCAGAGATACTTCGTTACTGCATGGACATGAAAAAAGCCAGAGAAAAGGGGGTGAATCAGACATGACGGACGGAATTATGGATGCCATTAAAGTATTTCTGGATGGAGTGGGTATTTTTTTCGTAATCTATCTGGTGGGATATTCTACATTCCTGTTTCTTTCGGTGGTGGTAGGGTCGTCTACCTTATATCGCAAAAAACAGCAGGAACGAATGAAAAATACGTTGATGCAGGATTATTATATCCCTGTAACGATTGTTGTTCCGGCGTACAATGAAGAAGTTACGGTGGTGGAGACGGTAAAGTCTTTGCTGGCACTTGATTACAGGCTTTATGAGATTATAGTGGTGGATGACGGCTCTAAAGACAATACTTCCAAGGTATTGATTGATGCGTTTCAGATGCAGTTTATCAGGCGTCCGATTCGATATCAGCTGCAGTGTCAGCCTGTAGAATTTGTATACGAGTCCATGACCCAGAAAGTACCGGTGACGTTGATCCGTAAGAAAAATGGCGGCAAGGCCGATGCGCTGAATATGGGGATCAATGCGTCCAATTATCCGTATTTTATCTGTATGGATGCGGATTCGGTACTTCAGTATGATTCATTGAGTAAAATCGTCCGGCCGGTGCTGGAGCAGGGAAATGTGGCGGCAGTAGGAGGAACTGTTCGTCCTTCCAATAATGTAGAGCTGAAAAAGGGAAGAGTAATAAAATACAGGCTGCCGAAAAATCTGCTGGCCTGTATGCAGGTGCTGGAGTATGACCGTTCCTTTCTTGCCTCCCGGATACTGTTCGATAAGTTTAATGGTTCACTGATCATATCCGGGGCATTCGGTTTGTTTCGGAAAGAGGTTGTGATCTGTGCCGGAGGATATGACCGAACGACTATGGGGGAAGATATGGAACTTGTGGTGAAGCTTCATGAATACTGTGTCATGAATGATATGCCATATGTCATCCGATATGCCACAGACGCCATATGCTGGACCCAGGCACCAGAGCGGCTGGGAGATTTGTGCAAACAGCGGAAACGGTGGCACCTGGGATTGTTTCAGAGTATGTGGAGACACAGGCGTATGTTTACAAACCCAAAGTTTGGCGCAGTAAGCCTGATTTCTTATACATACTTTCTGTTTTATGAACTTCTTTCTCCTTTTATTGAAGTGTTTGGAGTTCTGACGATGATACTGGCTTACTGGCTGAAACTGATCAATATTCCGTTTATGATATTATTTTTCCTGATTTATGCATTGTTTGGTTCTATCTTGTCTCTGACCGCATTTTTTGCGAGAATTCACACGATCGATCTCAAAATTACAGCCAGAGATGTTATGAAAGCAGTATTTCTTTGCTTTTTTGAAATTACCTTTCTGCGATTTGTCATGGCATTTGTGAGAAGCACTGCTTTTATTGGATATAAAAAGAAGAAACTCCAGTGGGGGCGGATTGAAAGAAAAAAAATCGATTTATCTTGAAGGTGCGCCGAGGCGTACTTGAATAAAAAAGGAGATATCAGCAGTGAAACAAAGATTCCTGAGAAAAATGATTGCAGTGGTGGGCTGCATCTGGATGACATTACTGGGAACGAATATGGATGTGGCTGCGCAGGTTACGGCAACAGAAGAAGTGACAGGTCCTGCAGACTGCATTTATGTGGCAGGGAATCCGGATTTGTTTCCCGTGGAATACTATAGCGAAGAAAGTAAAATGTATGAAGGCGTGATGCCGGAAATTTTTGAAATTATTTCAGAAAAAACAGACAGAGATTTTGTCTATGTGAGTGCCGGTAAGAAAAATCAACAGAAGGAACTGGCGAAAAACCTGCAGGTAGAATTGGTGTCCGCATATATGCCGGAAGAGATCAAGGATTTGGAGAATGAAACCTTGCTTCAGATCAAAACAACGGATGGAAAGACAAGAGACATCTGTATTGGTTTTACAAAAATTGCTTCACCGAAAATGAAAGAGCAGATCACAGAGGCAATCAGAGAGATTGATGCTCAGGAGATAGCCGGCATCACTATTACCTATGTGATGGAGCATGGAAAAAAGGTGAGATTGTCTCCGGCTTTAATTGGTATTACGGTGGTATCAATCATACTCTGCATGCTGTTTCTTTTTTATGAAATCCGGCAGAGGAAACGTATCAGGCAGTCGGAGAAGGAGCAGATGAATGATTCACTGACTGGGATTGGAAATGGGGATTATCTGACGTATTTTTATAATAATTATATTGCTTCACAGGCGGCAGGATTATATTATATGGTCTACCTGGGAATGAATATTGATCATATTCGAAAGTATCAGGGAGAGCAGGAGGCAGAAGAAGTACAGCGTTATACGGCATTGGTTTTGTTCCAGAGTGAATCGGAAGGGGAAGTATCTGTCCGTTTGGGAGACGGTACCTTTGCAATGCTGTTTCAAAGAGGCAGTGAGGAAGATGCGCAGGAGCATATCGACCGAATTATGAAGGAACTGGAACAGTATTGCATCAAGTTTCAGAAAGACTACAAATTCGATATCCATGCAGGGGTGTATTACCTTGGAAAAGACAAGGGGGAATGTGAATCGGCAGTTTTTAGTGCCAAACAGGGATATCTGTATGCGTGTATTCATCATCTTCCTTATTCCTTCAGCAATGAAAAAATGTTGGACCATGCTGAAAAGATACCCAAATTGCAGCTGGAAGTCCAGGATGCAGTCAAGAAAAAAGAAATTCAGCCTTATCTCCAGTTTATCGTAAATAAAGAAACAAAGGAGGTTTGCGGAGCAGAAATGTTATCCCGCTGGCAGCATCCAAGAGAAGGGCTTTTGTCTCCGGGGAAGTATATAGGTATTATGCACCAGAGCGGTGTAATTGAACAGTTGGACTACTATATGATTGAAGAGGGATGCCGTCTTCTGGAAGAATGGAAAAAGCAAGGGTATGGGCACTGGCATGTTGCCTGTAATCTGACCAGGACAACCATTACACAACCGGAATTCCTGAAAAAATTTTCAAATATTATTGAGAAATATCAGATTGACAGGAGTCTTCTCTGGATAGAGATTACAGAAGATTCTCTGGGTGAGAACAATGCCCTGATCAGAGAGAACGCCTTGGCCTGCAGGAAAAAAGGGGTTCGGATCGTTCTGGATGATTTTGGAAGCGGGTATACTTCGTTAAGCGATTTATGTGACTTTACAGTAGACTGTGTGAAAATTGACAGACATATCATACAGAAAAGTGTTGAGCCGACAGGAAAAAAACTGCTGAAGGGAATTTGTCGGCTGGCACATGAGATGGATATAAAGGTATTGTGTGAGGGTGTGGAAACGGAAGAAGAGAATGCCGCAATGGAAGACATTGAATGTGAATATATTCAGGGATTCTATTACTCTCGGGTATATCCCAAGGAATATGCGATGGAATCATTGAACTTAGAAAATATATGAATTATATCAAAACTCCCTTGAAAAAATTGATAGTTTGCGTTAAAACTCCCTTGAAAAAGTTTGGATACCATCGGGGACGGAGAAAAATGGCATTTTTTCTGTCCCTGCAGTTTTTGTTGCTGTTCAGACCTCTTTTTCGCTTGTAAGGCATCGATTATGTAAGAAATGGCTTTTTCCGATGCCCAAATCTATCTTTTTTGCCTTATTATGCATCGATTTTGTAAAAAACATCCTTTTCCGATGCCCAAATCTACCTTTTTTGCCCTATTTATGCATCGATTTTGTAAAAAACATCCTTTTCCGATGCTCCAATCTACCTTTTTGCCTTATTTATACATCGATTAATAGAATTAATGAAAAAAAGAGCGGTAATTCGGGCTTTATCGAGTTTCCGAGACCGCTCATCTGTTTTAAGGGAGGAGATTAGAAAAGACACCATTGAAAAGATATCAGAAAAATAGTATTATGACGATTTCATTAATAATTGGTGCACCCACAAATTTCAGTTTGTCGATTTGACGCTTGACAAGTGAATTATAATAAGGAAAAAGAGATATTGATCCTTGGCGCGTTGATATCTCTTTTTTCGTGAAAGAAAAGACTACTCTGCAACTTTCTATAAATTGAAGAGTAGTCTAATCCAATGCCGAATGGAGGGGGTGCAAATTACGCTTAAACGGAACGCCAGTTCCGCTACTGCGGAACGGCTATTCCATTTTTAACGGTACGAAGTACCGCTAGATTACATCATTCTGTTTCACGCATATTTATACCGTTCATCTCCAGACGATACGTATGGTGCTTATCGGTGATACGTGTAAGGCACGCATCGGCGTAGGTGTTATCGGCAAACATATCGAACCATGTACTGACTGGAAATTATGAGATAACTACAGTTGATTTCCTTCCATCCCTGGTATCAAGGACTTCAAAGAGATCCCGGCATTTATCGAGATCCATAAGACCGAAATCATCGATCACAAGCAGATCCAGTTTGGTCAGTTTATTCAGGGAATCCAGATTTGTGGATTTGATACGTGCCTGTTCCATTTCGCTCATAAGGGTGTTCGCTTTTATATACTTTGCGCTCTTAGACTGCTTCATTGCAGTTACGCAAAAAGCATTGATCAGATAAGTTTTTCTACTGGCAAGAACCTGTTACAATGAGATTTTTTCCTCTATCCAATGACAGGTACTCAGTCGTTCTATTGTCTGGGTATCAAGCTGGCGTTCTGGACGGTAAATGGTTTCATCAAGATCTGCCGCCGGGTATCGCAGATGCGCTTCTTTCATCAGACGATTAAAGCGTTTATCTGCCCGTGCCTGCCACTCTGCATCAACCATTGCTGTCATGCGTTCCATAAAAGTGTTCAGAT
>OLVT01001972.1_pt1 | contig 15403 bp, 7 predicted proteins | sample 1673241 | NCBI WGS metagenome assembly OLVT01 (sample SAMEA3178936, study PRJEB25190) | human gut metagenome | biome: human gut; feature: human-associated habitat; material: faeces | place: Austria | collected 2013 | reverse complement strand
ATCGACGCAACAATGCCTTCACTCTTGTCGTTAATTCATTATAAGAGAATGGTTTTGATAAATAATCATCCCCACCACTAGAAAAACCAAGTGTTTTGTCACTTTCTTGACCTTTTGCTGTTAAAAATAAGATTGGGGCGTTAGATTTTTTTCTAATTTCAACACAGGCTTGGTAACCATTGATTATAGGCATCATAATATCGCTGACAATGATATCCGGGATGTGGCTGAGCGCCTGTTGTTTTCCTTCTTCTCCATTATCGGCTGTGATTACCTCAAAAGAGTCGGAGAAGGATTCGGCAATGTATTTCTGTATTTCTTCATTATCTTCTACAATCAGTAAGATCGGTTTGCCATTGTCTACTGTAGGTTCTGAAGTGTTTTCGGAGATCGTTGCTTGAGCAGTATCCTCTTTTGCCGCAGGTTCGGTAGAGTCAGCGTGCAAGGCGTTGGGATAGATATTATCCGTCAGGAGGCTGATGTAGAAAGTGCTGCCTTCGTTTTGCACACTTTCTGCGCGGATTTCTCCTTCATGCAGCTCTACGAGATTCTTTACCAAAGCCAGACCAATACCGGTTCCTGATGCCTGATGTTTGCCGCTTTCCTGATAGTAACGGTCGAAAATATGTGGCAGTGCTTCGGCGGAAATTCCGTATCCCGTGTCGCTTACTTTAATTTCCGTATATGCCACCTCATTGCGTACGGTCTGATACAGGCTTAGGGTAATACATCCTTGTTCCGTATATTTGATGGCATTGGAAATCAGATTGTCCAATACGATGGTGACGATTTCCTTGTCAAAGAAAAGAAGCATTTCTTCTTTTTCTATCTGAATTCGGAAATCAATCTTTGTCTTTTGATTCAGTTCTTTGTATTTGAGACCTATTTCATAGATCAAAGGGGCGATGTTGCCTTTGCAGACACACAGCCTTTTGTTTTGTGTCTCTGTCTTTCTGAACTCCAATATCTGATTGATGAGGTTGAGCAGGCGTAATGCACTTTGGTGGATGACCGACAATTTCTGAGCTTGTTTTACCGGGAGTGAGGTATCCTTTTGCATATCCTCCAGCGGACCGAGAATCAAGGTTAGCGGTGTACGCAGTTCGTGTGTGATGTTGGTATAGAAACGCAGGCGTTCCTGATTTAATTCTTGTTCTTGTTCGTGATTCTTCTTTTCCAATGTGTAAAGGCTTTCCAAATCCAGCTTTTTCTTATATGCGTGAAGGATGAGATATACAATGCCGGCAGATATCAGGACATAGATAAGCTTTGCCCACCAGGTGAGCCAAAGGGGCGGGTTAATCCGGATAGTCAGGGAGGTGGCTTCTTCCGGCCATTCCTGGTTGTGAATGCGCGCTTTGATAAGAAACTCATATTTTCCGGGAGGAATGTTCCGGAATGTCACGCTATTGTTTTCATTGACTGTGTACCACGAATTTTCTAGTCCTTTCAGCATATACACATATTCCACTTGATTGACCAGAGAGTAGTTTTGTACGTTGAATGTCAGCCCGAAGCTATTTTGTGCATGGGTCAGTTCAACCTGTTCTCCTTTGGATACATTGATGAACAGGTCATTATTTTCGGGATTGCTCAACCGTCCCAGTACTTTCATTTCGGTGATGATAGCCGACGGATTGGCTTGGTCGTTCATGGTGATATCCGGATCGAAACAACATACTCCGTTGATTGAACCGAAATAAATCAGTCCGTTCTTGTTTTGCGTTACGCAGCCGCTTGAGAAACTGCCTGCCGGGACATCGTCCGAATGACCGTAATTGTAGAAGCAGTTTTTATCCGTGACGTAGCAACTGATTCCTTTATTATTACTGAACCAGATATTACCTTTCTTATCTTCCGTTATGGCACAAATATTGGTATTGAGTAAGCCATCTTTCCGTTGGTAAGTTTTATAGGTCAGTGCGTCGGTTGACGGGAAGCATACCAGTCCTTCTCCTGTCCCCATCCACATTCTTTTCTGTCTGTCTTGTATGATCTGGTTGATGGTGTTGGAGCAGAAACCTTCCCTTTGTACGAAAGTTTGAATCAATTGCAGGTCCGGACTGTATACTCCAAGTCCGTCTCCGAAAGTACCGATCCAGAACCGGCCTTTCTCATCCTGTGCGATGGCACGTACAAAGTTACTGTGCAATTCGCTGTTTCCCGTATGATAATGCCGGATGATTTCCATGTTCAGAGGATTCAGTACGATGATTCCTCCACTGTATCCTACCCAGATATTATGTCGGGAGTCTTCGTAGATTGTACGGACATCCTGATTGGATTGTCCCATCAGAGAGATGGAACGGAAAGTTCTGTTGCGGCTGTCATAGTAACTGATTCCTCCTTGGAAAGAACCGAACCATAAGTTGCCTTTAGAGTCTTGCAGGGAAGTGAGTATAAAGTTTGAAGGAATTTCTCCGGTTTCTTTTTTATAGATAGCGGTGCGCTTGTCCCCTTCAAATACATTGATTCCTCCTCCGTCCGTCCCGATCCACACCCGTCCTTGTCTGTCTGTGCAAAGACTGCTTGCCACTTTGTTATTCAGGCTGTTCTCATTGCCGGGAATGGGAGAGTAGCTCAATGTTGTGAATAAAGGAGGGGTACTGCTGATGAAATTGATTCCTCCTCCCCACGTCCCTATCCAGATATTGTCAAAAGAATCTTGGAATATGCATCGGGCACTTGCATTGGAGAGACTTCGGTTATCATCTCCTTCTTGTATATATTCGAGGGAGATCTGGTCCGGTGAAAGAAACATACTTTGCTTTAGATCCAGTATGGTAATGCCATTCAGCTCGGAGGCTATCCATAGTTTGCTGTCATTTAGTTGTTTGATGGCGAGTATGCGGTTACATAAGGCTTCGTGCTTGTCGTTTTTGTTATTCTTGAAGGTGATAAAGTTGCTATCGGCAGCGTTGAAGAGAGCCAGTCCTTTGTCTGTTCCCAGCCAGATATTCCCGTTTGTGTCTTTGGTGAGACATCGTACATCATTTCCGGGCAGGCTCATCGGATTATCCGGTTCGTGTCGGAAGTTTTTCACACTTTTGTCTTTCAGCGAGAGAATGCTGAAACCACCGCTAACATGGCCGATATATAAATTCCCGTCTCCTCCGTCCAATACGGTCCATGTTTGTTCGTCGGGCAAGCTGGGAATTGTGTTTTTATTGTAATGGGTAAATTGTCCGCTGTTGATGTCGAGATATTCTATACCTCTATAATAGGTACTGATCCACAGTCCGTCTTCGCTTTGTGTAGAAGGGGCAATGTCTGTTACGTCATTGGTTATCAGGCTATGCGGATCCTCCGGATTGTGCAGGTAGGGAGTGAATACCTGTTTGTCATAATTATAGGCATTTAATCCGTCACGTTGGGTCGCTATCCATATCACAGGACGTTTAGTGTCGGCATACACCCGGTTAAGTTCATTACCGGTGATTCCCTGACTGTTTTGTGAGGGGTCATTCTTATAATAGGTGATGAAGTGGGTTCCATCGAACTTGTTAAGCCCTTCTTCTGTAGCGAACCATAGGAAGCCTTGTTTGTCTTGTGTAATGCTAACTACATAATTATTAGACAGTCCTTGTTCGATTCCCAACCGTTTTACGGAATAAGTTTGTGCTGCCGACTGATAAACGGACAGCAAGAATAAAAATAAAATAGAAGCAATGTGTCTTTTCATAACTCGTGCCTATTCGTTTCATTTACAGGCTCAAAAATAGAAATAAATATTTTATTTAGAGTATGTAAATCGTGCATTGCATGATTTATGTAGCTTCTCTGCATGATTTTTATCGGTTGTATGTATCTTATTCACTTATATTTGCATTGTGAAAGCAGACGATTGGTTCTGCCTTTCACGATAAACCGATAAGTTTTAATCATTAAATACTATTATTATGAGAGCAAAATTCTTGCATGGTGCAGTGTTATGGACTTTTCTTTTTGCTGCAACGTTGACTACCGGGTGTAGTGACGATAATGACTACAAAGATGTAGACGGGCAGAAGCCAGTTGTAGAGTTGATTGCCGATCATATCCATGTTGATCCGGGCAGTGAGTTAACGTTGACTGCTACCATTACTGATGCAGATGGTATTCGTTCTATCAGATTACAAAATGCTAAACTTTATTTGGATAAAACTATTGATTTACTTAGCATTTATGGTGAACCATTATATTCTTATGAATTAGAATATGCTATTACTCTTTCTGAAAAACTGCCGAGAATGGCTGATTATCCGATTATAGTTACTATTACAGACGTAGGAGGGCGTTCAGTTGAACATACCATTATGGTTTCAACGGATAATGATTCGGAAAAACCGACAATCAAATTTGCAGCAGAGGGTGAGTTCACAACTTTGACAGCGGAGGATGGAACCGTTCCGTTCCACTTTATAGTAGAGGATGAACAGGCCTTAGATTATGTAGAAGTAAGTATTCCGTCCTTGGAGTTGGTTGAGAAAGTCGATGCGGAGGGAAAAACTAAATTTGATGGTGTGGTGAGACTTCCAATTGCGCAATCGGGAACTTATGATGTAAAACTAAAGGTCGTTGATAAATTTGCTAATGAAGAAACTACTACTACATCTTATACAGTCAAAGTGGTGGCGGAAATGCCGGATTTTCAGAAAATGTATCTTAGTGATGTTGAGGATGCCAGCCAGTTGACTTCTGATGTGTTTGGTGTTCCGATGAGAATTGAACGTACGGGAGCATATACTTATAAGGCGAATTATTATTCGCAGAAAGCAGGGACGGAGATTTATTTTATTCCTCAAAAGGCAGATATTTATCCGATTTGCTTTGGTAGAGACCCCAATAATCTTAATAAATTAGTCTCTGATCCGACTATTGCTGAACCGATAGTCCTTGAACAGGCTAATGTATATTATGAAATAACTTTCAATATATCAGATAACTCATATTCAATGAGTACTTATTCGATTGAACAGGCGATTGATCCTGCGCCGCATGAATTTGGCTCAATTTCTTTAGATACGTGGAATAATGGTGGTTCATGGCTCCAAGAGTTTTATTTTGGTTATATGACAGATGCTCCTAAGAATATCCAGAGATTTGAGCAAGATAACATTAATCCTCATTTATTTTATCTTAAATCATTGTCACTTAAGGCAAATACGCAGATGAATTTTATAATTCATAATTGGCACCATGATAACTGGTGGGATTATTGTGCATGGTATGTTGATAAATCGGAAGGAGCAGATGCCGTTTATGACCCTGAAGTTTTCGGATATTTTAGTGATGAAAATGCGGTGCATGTAAATCCGGCTTGGCAAGGGACTATGTTGACCAGACAAAATAAAGACTGGGCAAAGCCAACGGTAAAGACAGCCGGAGATTATAAACTTATATTTGACGCTCATCTCGGAAGGGTTAAGTTGATTCCTGTTGATAACAAGTAACATTAAATTTAATATGAAAAAGCAGATATTATTATTGTGTCTCGCATTAATAAGCTTATGTGGCTATGCGCAGAACATTACTGTAAAAGGCGTTGTGACTTCGGCTGCGGATAAGGAGCCGATGATCGGTTTGACAGCCTTGATAAAGGGTACGACAAACGGTACCGTGACCGATTTGGACGGTAACTATACATTGAATAATGTGCCTAAGGACGCAATTGTGGTTTTCTCCATGATTGGATATAAAACACAGGAAATTAAAGTGAACGGACGTACTACAATTAATGTAGTGATGCAAGATGATACGCAAGCATTGGATGAAGTTGTAGTCATCGGTTATGGTGCAGTGAAGAAGGGTGACTTAACCAGTTCCATTGCAGCTATCAAAGGTGACGAACTAAAAACGTTGAGTTCCGGTAATGCAATGAACTCTTTACAGGGGAAAATCAATGGCGTACAAATATCAAGTGCAGGTGGTCCCGGTACAGTTCCCCGCGTCATTATTCGCGGTGTGTCTACAGTCAATGGATCCAATCCGTTGTATGTAGTTGATGGAATGCCGGTAGGAGATAATATAAACTTCCTTGATCAGAATGATATTGAATCGATGCAGGTTTTGAAGGATGCTTCTGCTTCTGCTATTTATGGTACCCGTGGTTCGAATGGCGTTGTTTTGATTACCACGAAGAAAGGAACAAAGGGGGCAACCAAATTCACTTTCACAGCTTCAGCAGGTTTTCAAACATTAGAGAAACCTGATATGGCAAAAGCTTCCGAGTATGAATATGTATTGAAGTCAAGATACATTAATGATGGTAATGTGCCTATGTATGTGGGGTATAATGGCATTACTGATGCTGAAGGAACGGATTGGTGGGATGAGACGATGAGGAAAACGGCATTGATTCACAATTATAATTTAAGTTTCTCCGGTGGAACGGATAAACTTCTTTATTCGGCAAGTATTGGTTATTTCGGACAGGATTCTCAATATAAAATAGGAAATTGGCAAAAGTTTACAGCTCGTTTTAGTATGGAATATACTTTTAACAATATTGTAAAGGCCGGTATTGATTTTACTCCCAAGTATGAAAACTGGAAAGACACTCCCGACTTGATAGGATCTATCATGGCTATGGACCCTACTACTCCGGTGATGCGTCCTGAAAGTGAATGGACGGATAATGAATATGATAATTATTCCCGTTCTCATAACAGCCAAGTATGGAATCCGGTAGCTAATATGGCACGTATGGCGAAGAATACGGATGAATATGGCTTGTTGGCTACTCCGTTTATCAATATAGAACCGATTAAAGGGTTGATCTTTCGTTCACAATTGGGATTGAATGCTCGTTTCCGTTTATATGATGAATTTACTCCGACATTTGATATTGATAATTTGGAGCGTGCGGAAACCAGCGTGGCAAAAAGGGAAATGAAGAATTGGATAGACTGGAACTGGACAAATACGTTGACATGGATAAAGTCGTTCAATCAGAAACATAATCTGAATATAATGGCAGGTTATACTATGGAGCGTTTCCAACACTATTGGCTGACAGGCTCACGTGACGGAATTCCTACGAATGACGAACTTCTGCAATATGTCAGTGCAGGTACAAAGAATCAGCAGGCTTCCGGAACTAATTCCTACTCTTCATTGATTTCTTATCTGGGACGTGTGATGTACAATTACAACGATCGTTATTACCTTACAGCCTCTGTACGTGTGGATGGTTCTTCTAAATTCGTAAAAGGGAATAAGTATGCAACTTTCCCGGCTGTATCCGGAGCGTGGCGTGTTACTGGTGAAGAGTTTATGAAAGACCAGCATATTTTTGACAATCTGAAAATCCGTGCTGGTTGGGGACGGGTAGGTAATCAGTCTATTGATGATTCGGCTTATGCTTCTACAGTCGGTACAACTGATTATGTGTTCGGTCAGGAAGGTAATCGCGAGATAGGTACAAGTGTAACTGCTATCGGAAATACGAAAGTACAATGGGAAACAGTAGAAGACTTCGGAATCGGAGTGGATATGGGTTTTCTGAATAATCGCTTGACGGTAACGGCAGACTGGTTTCAAAAGAAGTCACATGATATGTTGATGAAGCGTGATAACCTGTTGATATTGGGTTATCCGATGTGGAACGGACAGATGTGGGAGAATATTGGCAGTATGAAAGCTACCGGTTGGGAATTGTCTATCGGTTGGGAAGACCGTCAAGGAGATTTTACTTATGGTGTCGGTTTGAATTTATCTTCTGTAAAGAACAAGGCCGAAAAACTGATGGGACAACCTCTTTATACGGGTGGATTTAATGGTGATTATATTATTCGTAACGAAGAAGGCGGAGAAATCAGCCGCTTCTATGGATATGTTGTAGATGGGATCTTTCAGAATCAGACGGAGGTCAATGCGCATACCGATGAACATGGAAAAATAATTCAGCCTAATGCCGTACCGGGTGATTTCCGTTTCAGGGATCTTAACCATGACGGTGAGCTGGATGATAAAGATAAAACTTATATTGGTTCTGCTTTCCCTGATCTGATGGTAGGTCTGAATGCTCATCTTTCTTACAAGAACATTGATTTCCTGGCTAATTTTTATGGTACTTTTGGAAATGATATATTCAACACTACGTTAGGACGTTATTCCGGTGCCGGAGGAGAGAATGTATATGCGGGAACTTATAATAAAGTTTGGCACGGAGAGGGAACGAGTAATTTCTTACCTCGTTTGTCTGTGAATGATTCGAATATGAACTACAAGCGTCCGTCTAGTTTCTTTGTTGAAGATGGTTCTTATATGCGTTGTAAACTTTTGCAGATAGGCTACACCCTGCCCAAGAATTGGACGAAGGGATTCAGCTTGAGGTTATCATTCTCCGCACAGAATCCGTTTACAATTACAAAATACTCCGGTATGGATCCAGAAACCGCCTCATTAGGAACGAAAGGTAATGTGACGGAATCCGGTATCGACTGGGCAGGTTATCCGAATCCTCGTACTTATCTGTTCGGACTGAATCTAAATTTCTAATTTAATATATAAACTAGTAAAGACCATGAAGAAATATATATTAGGGCTTTCCATAGCCGCTTTTACAATCTCACTATCCGGCTGTGCCGATTTTTTGGAAGAACCGGTTAGGGCACAACAGAACCTGGATGACTACTTCAAAAGTGAAGATGAATGTAAACAGCAGATTACAGGATGTTATCAGTCTGTCTTTTTTGATGACTGGTGGCAGATACAGAAATTTTATATAGCAAGTGATATGTGTACGGATGATATGTGGATGGGAAACACAACGCAGGATCCCGGAGAATACCGTGACCTTGCCCATTACACCGGAAATACATATAATGCAGGAAATGCCTGTCAGAACTTTTGGCAATATCGTTATAAAGGTATTCTAAGAAGTAATGTTGCGATAGAGCAGATTCCAAAAGTCGTTTTCGAGAATGAAAGTTTGAAAAAAAGATATATTGCGGAGGCTAAATTCCTGAGAGCATTTCATTACTTCGAATTGGTAAGAAACTTTGGAGGTGTACCTTTGGTACTGGGATTGAAATTGCCGAGTGAAATAACGGGCATCAAACGTGCAACTGTAGAAGATACTTATGCGCAGATAGAAAAAGATCTGTTGGAAGCTATTCCTGACTTGCCGAAGCGGAGTGAATACGACGCTATGGATTTAGGCCGTGCTACAAAAGGGGCAGCGCAAGGGTATCTGGCGAAAGCTTATCTGTATCAGGGAAAATATACGGAAGCAGAGCCATTATTACAGGAAATTACTTGCAGAGGCGAGTTTGCTGGTGGCAGAGAAGAATATGAATTGTTGAGCGATTTTGGACAAGTATGGGATATAAACCAAAGAAATAGTACCGAATCATTGTTTGAGGTCCAGACTAATAGTGATGTGTCTTATAATTTGGGTATACGTATTCCTATTGTTTGTGGCTCGCGTGATGATAGTGGTTGGGCATGGGGACTTCCGACAAGCAATTTAGAGAGAGCTTTTCAAGAGGAAAAACCTGTGCGAGAGACACCGGAGGAACAACTTAATGAAGATTACCGTTTGAGATGGACGATTATTAAGAATGGCGCGACAAAGGTTTATGGCGATGCGAATGCTAAAAATCCTTATGTAATATCTCCGAATGATCATAAGTCTCCCCGTGTTTCACGTAAATTATATATACCTGTGGAAAAACGGCCTACTCCCTATGATGCACCTCATATTCCTTTGAATTATCGTTTGTTGCGTTATGCCGATGTATTGTTGATGTATGCGGAAGTGGAGAACGAACTGGGACATGATGATGAGGCTAAATGGGCTTTGAATAAAGTTAGGGATCGTGTATATTTAGCTCCGTCGACGGCTACCGGTACTGAACTTCGCAACGCTATTCGTAAAGAGCGCCGCTTGGAACTGGCGTTGGAAAATAACCGTTTGTATGATTTGCGCCGTTGGAAAGATGATAATGGTAAATCGGCTATTTGTAATGTTATGGGACCGAATGGTACATTTGTTGCCTATAATAAGATTGGTTATGATTCGGATGAAAGTAGTAACCAAAAAGAGAATAGTAATAAAGGTGTCAATTTCAAGGAGGGCAGAGATGAACTTTTCCCCTTGCCTCCAACGGAAATAACCTTGTCGGGTGGAAGCATTGAGCAAAATCCCGGATACTAAATCAATTCAATTTCAGTATAATAAAGACACAATGTTATGAAAAATAAATATATCCTTTTAGGACTTTCGTACTTGGCTGCTCTGTGTTCATGCAGTGACGACAAGGCTTTTGAACCAGATTATCTTCCGAAGATAACTTCGGACCATGCGATGACATCAACGGTAAATGTTGCCGGCAAACATCAGGTTATTGATGGATTTGCTTCTTCTGACGCTTGGACGATGGATTATATCGGTAAATATTGGAGTAATAATGCTAAGGAAGGCATTGCTAAACTTCTTTTCTCTCAAAAGGTAGAAAGGGGAAACCCGGAAGGTATTGGTCTTTCCATGTGGCGCGTAAATTTAGGTGGTGGTACTGCCGAGCAGGGCGAAGCTAGCGGAATTACAGATAAGACTCGAAGAGTGGAATGTTTCCTGACGCAGAATGGTACGTATGATTGGAATAAATCTAGTGGGCAGCAGTACTTTATGCAGAAAGCGAAAGAATATGGTTGTAATAATTTCGTATTGTTTAGTAATACTCCTCCCGTACAGTTTACTGTCAACGGTAAAGGGTCAGGTGATTGGTGGAACAATAATTTAAGAGAAGATTGTTTTGATGATTTTGCTGATTTCTTGGCCACTGTGGCTAAACATTTCTCTGATAATGGATACAATATCTCATATATAAGTCCATTGAACGAACCACAGTATTCATGGGGAGGAGATGGTCAGGAGGGATGTTCTTGGCAACATGTACATGTGGCAAAGATGGCTAGAGCGTTGAATGAGAGTCTGAAGACAAAAGGGCCTGAAAATACGATGATGTTATTGGCGGAAGCTGCCAAGGTTCCTTATCTTTATACTACTGATGACAGTTGGGCAGATCGCGCGAATGTTATTCCAACTTATTTTAAGTCAGATTCAGAACATTATCTTGGCGACTTGGAACGTATGCCTAAGTTGATTTGCGCTCATAGTTATTGGTGGGATAAAACATGGGATGTGTTGTTTGATTCACGCACGAAAGCCCGTGCTGAGGCGGATAAATATGGGTTGAAACTTTATCAGACGGAATGGAGTATGTTGGGCGAAGGATATGAAGATTACGAAAATTATGATCAAGCAACTTATATGGATTTGGCTTTAAGTATGGCTAAAGTGCTGCACCATGATTTGGTAACGGCAAGTATGAATTCTTGGGCATATTGGACAACAGCCTCACAGGAAGTTTATAGCCAGAAAAGCCGTTTTTACATGATTCGTTTGATTCCGACCGGAGGAGATTATGGTAATATTGCTGATGGTGGAACTTATGAGTCTAGCAAGAACCTGTGGGTGTTGGGTAATTATAGTCTTTTCGTTCGTCCGGGGTATCATCGGGTAGATTTGAATATCCCTGAAGGAGATAAAAAATTCTTTGGTTCTGCTTATATCTCTCCTGAGGAAGATAAGTTGGTAGTGGTATATACTAACATAAATAATGAATCTATACAAATGGAAACATCTATCGAAGGATTGAATAAACAAGTGGTTTCCATGAGACAATATGTAACATCAAGTACGAGTAATTTGAATGAGGTAGATGAATATTTGAAAGGATATATTCCGGCTAAATCGGTTGTCACAATGGTTTACGATTTGAAATAGAACGGATAATATTTTCAATAGGTATATTGTAAAAAATGAAAAGTAAAGTGTTCTTGGCCTCTTTAGGCTTCTTCTACATGAGTATGGCAGGCGGGTGTTCCCAACCTGCCACTGATGTTAGCTATCAGCTAGAAACAGACCGTCCCTGCCAGACAATGACTTATTTCGGTGCTTCCGACGCTTGGAGTATGCAGTTCATCGGACTTTGGCCGGAGGAAAAGCAGAATCAGATAGCCGATTGGCTGTTCAGTACGGAGAATGATGCGAATGGACAGCCCAAAGGTATCGGTTTGTCTCTTTGGCGTTTCAATGTCGGTGCAGGCAGTGCGGAACAAGGTGACGACAGTCAGATTGCTTCTCCTTGGATGCGTGCCGAATGTTTCTTGCAGCCGGACGGGACCTACAATTGGAGCAAGCAACAGGGGCAGCGTAACTTCCTGAAGTTGGCGAAGGAGCGTGGGGTCGATAAATTTCTGGCTTTCCTCAATTCTCCTCCCGTCTATTATACGCAGAACGGCTTGGCTACAAACACGGGTCGCGGCGGTACGGCAAATCTGAAACCGGACTGTTATGAGAAGTACGTCCGTTTTTTGGCCGATGTAGTGCAGGGAGTAGAGCAACACGATGGTATCAAGTTCAACTACATCTGTCCTTTCAATGAGCCGGACGGACACTGGAATTGGGTAGGACCGAAACAGGAAGGTTGTCCGGCAACGAACAGGGAAATAGCCCGAACTGTCCGTCTGTTGAGCCGGGAATTTGTGAACCGGAATATAGATACGCAGATTTTGGTAAGTGAATCTTCCGATTACCGTTGTATGTTCCGTACGCACGAGACAGATTGGCAACGTGGCTATCAGATTCAGACTTTCTTCTGTCCGGACAGTGTGGACACATATTTGGGTGATACTCCGAATGTTCCCCGACTAATGCTGGGACATAGCTACTGGACAACGACTCCTTTGAGTGAGTTACGCAATATCCGCAGTCAGTTGCGGGATACATTAGACAAACACGATGTTGACTTTTGGCAGACGGAGACTTGCATCATGGGCAATGATGAAGAAATCGGAGGAGGAAATGGATTCGACCGTACGATGAAGACAGCCCTTTATGTCGCCCGTATCATTCACCATGATATTGTATATGCCGGTGCAAAGAGCTGGCAATGGTGGCGTGCCATTGGCGGCGATTATAAAGACGGACTGATTCGTGAATATACTACGGACGATAATTTCTTGGATGGCAGAGTGGAAGATTCCAAACTGATGTGGGCTCTAGGCAATTACAGCCGTTTTATCCGTCCGGGAGCAGTCCGGTTATCCGTTTCAGCTTTCGATCAAACAAACACTTTCATTCCCGATGGCGACACTGACCAGCAAGGATTGATGTGTTCTGCTTACAAAAACGTGGATGGAACGTATGTGATAGTCGTTATAAACTATGCCAATGAGGAGAAAGAGTTTTCTATTCATAAAGAAAAAGTCGGGAATGCGCAATGGCAGGTTTATCGTACTTCGGATAAAGAAGGGGAGAATTTGCTACCGGTAGGAAAAGTGAAGAGTGGAAAGATTGTTCATATTCCGGCACGTTCTATAATAACACTTCAGAGCAACTAATAAAAGCAGCTTTATATTCTTTATTTCTTTTTGAAAGCTGTACATTTGTGTGTCCGTCCATTGCTACGAAGGTAATGGACGGACACAATGCGTAAATAAGGAGGCTTTTTATCGACAATAGAGGAAAGATTGTCATTTATCAGACAAAGGATGGGAAAACTTCCATTGATGTGAAGTTGGAGAATGAGACGGTGTGGCTGACACAGGCGCAAATGGCAGACTTGAAGAGCACCGTACGTCTTCTTTCTAACGTCATCGAACACAAACAATTGCCGCTTTGTTCCTTTGGTTCCTGGAGAAGAACGGTATACTGTATAAATCTGATGGTTCGAAGTTAATCGGTAACAATACGCTCGTAGCACTTACGTTAATGATTGCTGAAAGCCGGACGGAAGAAAAGGACGTGATGGTGAAGGTAGTAATCAATTTGATTAATAAGAATAATTGAATGTAGGTCTTATGAATGGGGGATATAAATAATTGAGAGATACCTCGCCGCAAGGTATCTCTCATTCTATTATAGTCTTTACTTTATAGCATTTGTTTCATCCTCTTTTATTTCCGCCTTGCCGTAATATCCCGGCATTGGTACATAAATCGGGTTATAATACGTATGGATATTATTCAATTTCTTTTCTTCTTTCAGTCGTTTGATATGGCGGGCGGCCGTGGTGGAGGTAAATCCGCATAACCTTTGAAAATCGATGCGGGTTAACATAGGTTTATCGTTGAAGTAATTTGTCAGCAACTTGTCTATCTTTTCATTCGAAAGGGAAGCGGAATGGTTTCTTAGTTTGCTACGCTCCACATGGACGACACTGACAGACCTTTTCAACTTGGCGTCTGCCTTGAAACAGATGTTGGCTTTTAGCTTTATCTGATTCGCTTTCAGCTTGGGCGAAGTGATCGGTTCCTGGCTGTTCAGCTTAACCTGGAAATAACCGATACCATCCAGATGAACGCTTTCTCCTTCGCGGAGACGATAGCCCATGAAGTGGCTCAGTGATTCGAGTACCGACTTTACATCCCCTTCGGTCAGAGAAGTGGCCATTTGGATTTCCTTTGCCAGATAATCCGTGTCGATGTGTTGGAAGTTGACCACACGTGCGTGGTATGTTTCCTTGTTTTCCTCATCCTTCGGGTGGGGCGTTTTGTACAATTCAAATTGTATTGCCATTGTATCTTTGTTTTTATTGTTATATAGCTGTCGCTTGCTTGGTGTAGAGCTGCTGCTTACTTCCTGTCAAGCTACTGCCTGTTTGCCGCCAAGTGGCTTTATATATACATTGTCCTGCCTTTGTTGTTGGATTAAGGTATAAGGATAGTTGCCTTCCGGAGCCTTTATCATTAGTTTGTCACGGCCGTGACGAGATCTCTTCATGGGCGTGGTAGGATCTTCTCACGGCTGTGGTAGGAAATCTTCATGGCCGTGAAGAATAGACTATATCGACCTCAAAGGTAAACTATATAAGGGAGAAAAGCAAATGATTTCCGCTTGTTTGAGTAATTCGTCCCGTATGTTTCTTGTGATATACCGGTGATTTCATAGTCGGATGGGCTTTTCTTGGAAAAAAAAGTCCTATCTTTGTACAACGTGGCATACGCTAATGAATGGAAATGAGAAACAGATAATGAAGCAGAGGATTTACCCTATCGGCAACGAAGAGTTGCGGAAGGAGTACCGTAATACTCTGAAACCTTTCTATGGCGTACTGAAAACGATGGACGGATACATCAAACTTGGTTTCCTGACAGGCGTGACCAAATTTGGAAAGGTGAGTGTGTTCAGCGACCTGAACAATCTGAAGGATATCTCCATGCGCCGTGATTATATTGATATTTGCGGCATTACAGACAAGGAACTGCATCGTTATTTTGACAAAGACCTACATACCCTTGCCGATGTACAAGGATTGGATTATGAGACCGTTTGTCTTGAAGTGCAGAAACGCTACGACGGATATCATTTCAATTTCAACACGCCCGGCATTTACAATCCTTTCAGCCTGCT
>OLVT01001941.1_pt1 | contig 15586 bp, 15 predicted proteins | sample 1673241 | NCBI WGS metagenome assembly OLVT01 (sample SAMEA3178936, study PRJEB25190) | human gut metagenome | biome: human gut; feature: human-associated habitat; material: faeces | place: Austria | collected 2013 | reverse complement strand
GCATCCTTGGTAAGGATGAGGTCACCAGTTCAAATCTGGTTAGCAGCTCCATGAAGAACCGCTTACAGGCGGTTCTTTTTTTATGAAAAATTCTGCAAAATAAGGGAGAAAAACAGGTATGAAGCTGCGAAACTCTTTGCTTCTGCTGCTGACGGCCACGATTTGGGGTGTGGCCTTTGTGGCGCAGAGCGTCGGCATGGATTATGTCGGCCCGTTCACCTTTGTGTTCGCGCGCAACATCATCGGCGGACTGGTCCTGCTGCCGGTCATCGCGGTGCTGGGCAAAAGCGGCGGCCCGCATCCGAAGCAAGCGCCCGAGGAGCGCCGCAAAGCCCGCAAAACGCTCGTTATCGGCGGTATGTGCTGTGGCACGGCGCTGTGCGCGGGCAGCATCACCCAGCAGTTCGCGCTACTGTATACGCCGGTCGGCAAGGCCGGATTCCTCACCGCGTGCTACATCCTGATCGTGCCGCTGCTCGGCCTGCTGTTCGGCCGCAGATGCGGTGTGAAGCACTGGTGCGGCGTTGCGCTGGCGATGGCCGGGCTGTACTTTCTGTGCATGACGGGCGGCAGCTTCGGCTTCGCGATGGGCGACCTCATCGGCCTATCGTGTGCGCTGCTGTTCTCTATCCATATCACAGTCATCGACCATTTTTCACCGATGGTGGACGGCGTGAAGATGTCCTGCATCCAGTTTTTCTTCTGTGCGATCTTATCGGGCATCGGTATGCTGATCTTCGAGCAACCGAGCTTCGCGAACATCCTCGCGGCATGGAAGCCCATCCTGTATGCCGGTGCAATGTCGTCCGGCGTGGGCTATACCCTGCAGATTGTCGGTCAGAAGGGCATGAACCCGGCGGTAGCATCGCTTATCATGAGTCTGGAGTCGGTTATCTCGGTTATCGCAGGCTGGCTTATTCTCGGTCAGGCGCTGTCCGGCCGAGAGATTTTCGGCTGTGTGCTGATGTTTGGCGCTATCGTGCTGGCACAGCTGCCGGAACGGAAAAAACAGAGCGTATAATGCAAAAGACAGACGGAGAGACGGTTATTTACCGTCTCTTTTTTGCATTTTGTGCTCGCCAATCATCGTATAGAGCGCTTCCAGCGCATCCGAAAGCGTGCCGACCTCATCAATCAGTCCGAGTGCGGCGGCCTGATTGCCGGAGATCACGGTGCCGACATCGGCGGTCAGCTGACCGGTTTCGCGCATAAGCTGCTGCAGACGTTCGGCGGTGATGTGTGAGTGCGAGGTGATGAAATCCACGATGCGCTCCTGAATTTTCGCCAGATACTCGAATGCCTGCGGCACAGCAATGATCGTGCCGTTCATCCGTACCGGATGAATGGTCATGGCGGCGGAAACGGCGATAAAGCTCTTTTTAGCGGCAACGGCCAGCGGTACGCCAATCGAGTGCCCGCCGCCGAGCACGAGCGACACGGTCGGCTTTTTCATGCCCGCGATCAGCTCAGCGATGGCAAGTCCGGCTTCCACATCGCCGCCGACCGTGTTGAGCAGAACCAGCAGACCGTCGATTTCGTCGGTCTGCTCAACTGCCGCAATCTGCGGGATGAGGTGCTCGTACTTGGTGGTTTTGCTCTGTGCGGGAAGTTCCATGTGGCCCTCGATCTGGCCGACAATGGTGATGCAGTGTATCGTTCCGCGCGATGTTCTTGCCGTAATCGAGCCGGTTTCCGCGATGGCATTCTGTTCCGGTGCGGCAATGGACGGGGTTTCTTCGGACATAGATGATCCCTCCTGAAGTGGTGAATTTGCCCTGCTCACAAGTTTTCCACAAGGTGCGGTGGATTATGCAGCGGTGGTTTTTCCACAGCCGATATTACAATGCGTAGTCGAAAAACCGAGATATACGGTGACCTGCGAGGGTGTATACAAAAAGTTATCCACTTTATGCACAAGGTTATCCCCAGATACCCTGTGGAAAGTCCTGTGGATAAAGTGGATAGCCAGTTTTTGCGACAGGTTTTTACAGCGGTATCCTGCGGAGCAGGAATGAGAGCCAAAACTTGGCTCGGTGGTTCGCCGTACCCACGGCGTTGGGCACAAGGGTGGACACCAAGGTTTCCACCCTTGTGAATCCCGCTTCCTTTATTCCTAATCTGGCGAAAATCAGAGAGCGGCGACCGCTCCGAAAAAGAGAACGGCAGAGGATTTTTTCTTCCGCATGGACGCGCGTTGCGCGCCATGTATCCACATATTCGCAGGGTCAGATACATTTCTGCTACATAGGCGGGTTACTCTTAGCAGGGTGCGGCATAACAGTGCCGCACGATTCGTTAGCGAGTTGTGATAGACAGGGCCTGCGCAAGATAAATTATACCAAACGATAGACTCGCAGGTGCCGTCCATTATAACGTGCCAAAGAGTTGCGCAACACTGTTATCCCCCAGGGGACCTTCTCTTGCCCTTCGGGCAATTCACCTTGTGTTGCGCCTGCGGAGACCCTCCGGTCTGTGTAGCAGTACGCTATCTGTGAACTGCGAATATTTCACGAAAGTCACGCAATGGTAACCCGACTGCCGTTCCCCTTTTTCGGAGCGGTCGCCGGTCTCTGGTTTGCGCCAGACTATCTAACAAGGGAAAGGCAGGAGTTCAAAGAGGAAGGGCACTCATTTAATCCGCGCACGGCGCGGAAACAAGGTTTAGCAGCCTACGGGCAAACCGCAGGTGTCCCCTCCTCTTTGTCCCCGCCGCGGACGCGGCAGTCTCCCGCGCTCCGCAGAGCGCAACTCCCCGCCCGTTAGGGGCGAACACGCTTGCGCAGTTCGTGTACCCCGCAAAATCGGTGCAGAAAAGACTGCCGCCCAGACAGAGCGTATCGCTCACGCGACTCGTGTGCTCCGGTCACCCGGTGCAGAAAAGGTGCCGCCTGGATAGGGTGAACCGCTTACGCGGTTCAAGCGCACCAGTCAATCAGCGCAAAATAATGGACAACTGCCGCTGTTCGACAAACACCACTTGCCGTTCCACTCCAAATTTGCTACAATAGAAGTACATATATGTACAGCTCGGCTGTGCATATGCTGCAAAATGACAAAAATTATGGAGTTGATACCAATGAGCAATCCTATCGTTACGATTGAAATGGAAAACGGCGGCGTAATCCGTGCAGAGCTGTACCCGGAAGTTGCACCGAACACGGTTCGCAATTTTGTTTCTCTGGTGCAGAAGGGCTTTTATGACGGCACGATCTTCCATCGTGTTATCCCGGGCTTTATGATCCAGGGCGGCGACCCGGAAGGCACCGGCATGGGCGGCCCGGGTTATGAGATCCGCGGCGAGTTTACCGCAAACGGTTTCCAGAACGACCTGAACCACACCCGCGGTGTTCTGTCCATGGCGCGTACCGCTGCACCGGACTCCGCAGGCAGCCAGTTCTTCATCATGACCGAGGACGCACCGCATCTGGACGGTCAGTACGCTTCCTTCGGCATGGTTATCGACGGCATGGACATTGTTGACGCCATCGTCAACACCAAGCGCGACTGGCACGACCGTCCGCGCGAGGAGCAGAAGATGAAGTCCGTTACTGTGGATACGCAGGGCGTAGAGTACGAGGCTCCGGAGACCCTGTAACAGAGGGAGAGGATCGGTATTGTACTATACCAATAAGGAGACTTTTGTCCTGTCTGCGGACGGCTGCATGGATACCGAACGCGGCGGACTGGAATCCATTCTGGCCGGCAACGACGAGGGCGCAAAAGGCTGCTGTTTTTCGGTTGCCATGTCGGCAGACGGTATTGCCGTGCTTTCGTCGGACGGCTGTGCTGTCGCGCCCGACGGCACGAGGCTGCCTGTCAGCGATTACAGCTACGCGGAGCTGCATCAGGCGGCGCCGCAGCTGACGCCGGTTAGTCAGGCAATCGAGCTGGCACGCACCTGTCAGGGCAAGATTGCCATCACCGTGCACGATCAGACCATGCTGCGGCAGCTGCGTATGACGCTGCGGTATGCGGATTGTCTGGATGATACGATCATCATCGGTCTGGGACTGGTAGAAGCGGCTCGTGTTGCGTCTGCCAATCCGGATTTACATATCATGGGTGAGCTGCCCAATCTGCCGAGCGAGATTGACGCGCTGGTCAATGCCGCGCAGACAACCGGTTTGTTCGGTCTGCGGGCCGAGCCGAAGGATTTATCCGAGCGGCTGGTTTCGGCGTGCCGACAGGCGGGGCTGTTCACCATGAGCCGATGCACGGACGATCCCAATACGCTTGCGGAACTCATCCGCAAGGGCGTAAACTTTATCGAAACACGCCGGCCGGACATTACGGCGGCGCTGCTGCCTGCCGGTGAGGCTGAACCGCACGGTATTCCGCTGAGATACTGATGAAGTCCCGTCAAAGGACGCACATAGTGCGTCCTTTTAAAGTTAATTCGCGCGATAGCGCATATCAAATAGAATTTGCTGTGCAAATTCCAAAAATCCGGGGACATGTGCCACGCAGTGCGGCCGAGAAGCCGCGCAAGGATAGCGTTCGGATTTTTGACTTATAGAGGGAAAAAATTTCGACCATCGGGAGGAACTTTTGGACGACTTTGGAACGGCCTGCGGTCCGTTCCTCTTGTCGGCGAAACTGCAGTTTTGCGACAGCCTGAGGGCGGACCAACGGTCCGCCCTTTTTCTATCCCCTTCCGCTTGAAATCCTGCAAAATTTGCGTAAATTTCAGTACCACCCACTGCCAGAATGTGCTATACTTAATATGTATAGGTGCCTGCACCTGTCAACCAATATTTGCATCATTTTAGGTAGGAGAGCTCCATGAGATCACTGCGAATTTTACCGGCGCTGCTGTTCCTTTTGCTGCTGGGCGGCTGTGTGTTTCCTTCGGGCGATGAGCTGCTGGCTGCGCCCAAACCATCCAGCAATTACCAAAGTCTGCAGACTGAGCTGGAAAAGCAGCTTGCACAGGGCGTATCCTACGCCTCGCCGAGCGAGGGCGAAAACCGTTCGTCTATTCAGCTTGCCGATCTGGACAACGACGGCGTAGAGGAGGCCATCACGTTTTTCCGCGGCGCCACCTCGGCGACGAGCAACAAATTTACGGTAGCCGTTTACCGCAAGCAGGATGACAGCTACGTCTGCACCGGCACGATCGACGGCCGCGGAACGGCATTGCGTTCGGTCGAATTTCCGGTACTTGAGCCGAGCGGCAAGCGCGGCATGGTCCTCACCTGGCGCTTGCCGGGAGACGGAACAGGTGCGCTTACTATGTGCGATTTTGACGAAAACTGCACGCCAGGTATCATTCTTGAAACCGAATATACCGCTATGGAGCTGACCGATCTGACCGGCAACGGCGCAAAGGATCTGCTGCTGATTACGAGCGACACCTCCGGCAAGCGCGTGGCACGCCTGTATCAGTATGACAACGGCTCCATGCTGCCGGCCGGTGAGACGGCGACCAGTCAGGGAGCAGCTGCGGTTGAGCGCATGCAGTCCGGCCGTGTGCAGGACAGCAAGACCGCCGTGTTCGCTGAGGAAAAGGTGGCGAATGGCGCCGGTCTGACGACGGATATTTTCGTCTACTCGAACGACACGCTGCGCAATCTGGCACTGGACGGCGAGGATACCGCCAGCCACAGCACCTACCGTCCGGTGGCGGTCTACGCGAGCGACGTCAACGGCGACGGAATCACCGAGCTGCCGCGTGCAGTGCTGATGGCGGGCTATAAGGACACATCCTCGTCCGATGCGGTGTATATGCTCGACTGGTATGCCTACGGCATCGGCAAGGTTCCGGCCAAGGTTGCAACCACTTATCAGAATATTTCGGATGCGTGGAGCCTGCTGATCGACCAGAAATGGCATGACCGCATCACCGCAATCAAGGCAAACGACGGCGGACTCAGCTATGTGGAATTTTTTGAGTACCGCAAGAACAAAATGTCCATCCCGCTGTTTAACATTTACTGCGCGACCGGCTCCAACCGTGAATACTACGCCGAGCGCACCGATCTGATCCAGCTGGGACAGACCACGCAGGCCATCTACTTCGCCAAGCTGACAAATGAAGGCGAGCAGAGCGAGCTGGCGCTGACCGGAGACGAGATCAAAGCCCGATTCTCGCTGGTCAACCAGGCGTGGAACAATTAAGAATCATCAAACGCCGCAGAAACGCGGCAGTTACCAATAAGCGCTAAAAGTACAGGAGGATATTACAATGAAGCGCAAAATTCTGGTTCTGGAAGATGAAGAGAATATCCGCTCCTTTCTGGTTCTCAACCTGAAACGCAGCGGTTACGAGGTAATAGAGGCCGAAACCGGCGAAATGGCACTGGAAAAGTACCATGAAAATCAGGATATCGCGGTTGCGGTGCTGGATGTTATGCTGCCCGGTATCGACGGCTACGAGGTCTGCCGCGCCATGCGCGGCGCGGGCTATCAGGCGGGTGTTATCATGCTGACTGCCCGCACGCAGGAAGCGGATAAGGTAACCGGTCTGATGAACGGTGCGGACGATTATGTCACCAAGCCGTTTTCGGTTATTGAACTGGCGGCTCGTGTGGACGCGCTGTACCGCCGCGTATCCGGTTCACCGTTCTCCGAGGATGACGTGATCAAGTCCGGTCCGTTCAAGCTCAATCTGCGTGCCCGCGAGGTGCTCAAGAACGGTGTGAAGATCGAGCTGACGCAGATCGAATACGGTCTGCTCAAGGCGTTCATGCAGAACATCGGCAAGGCGCTTTCGCGCGATGAGCTGCTCGAAATGGTCTGGGGACACCACTATGTGGGCGAGCTGAAGATTGTGGATGTGAATATCCGCCGTCTGCGGATTAAAATTGAGGATTCGCCGGCGGACCCGACCCATATTGTAACGGTCCGCGGCTACGGTTATATGTGGGAGGGCTGATATAGCCAATCGCCGCACCCGCGGCGAGGGGAACGGCGGCGGTTTCGCCGCGGAAACCCAAAAGGTAGACACCTGCGGTTTCTACCCTCTTGGAACTCCCGTTTCCCTTTGTTTCATGATCTGGCGCAGACCAGAGGACCGGCGACCGCTTTGAAATAGGGGGGACGGCAGAGGATTTTTTCTGCCGTAGGGGAGCACGGAGTGCTCCCATGTCCCCACCGATACGCAGTGTCAGACAGCATACTGCTACACAGGCGGTTTTATCTTCGTAGGCGCGACACAAGGTGAATTGCCCGAAGGGCAAGAGGAGGTCCCCTGGGGGATAACAGTGTCGCGCAATTCATTAGCACGTTATTATAGATAGCACTTACGGGAGATGAACAGTACGCCCGTTCCCCTATAGTCTCAGTTATGAATTATCGCCGTGCCCTCTAAGGGAAAGAGGAAGATTCACAAGAAGGAGGAAACCGTAGGTTGCTTCCTTCTTGTGCCCCGCCGGGTAGGCGAATTCCCGCGCGGCGTCAGCGCACATTCCGCCGCTTGGTAAGCGGCATCAGAAAGGTCATTTTCTATGACAAATCGCAAGCAAAAACGCAAACCGGAACCGTCTCCGAAGCCGGAGGCACCAAAGGTGCAGCACTCGCCGGGCGGCATCAAGGGCCGCTGGCTGGTGAACTCTTTGTCCTTCGTGCTCGTTATTCTGGCCGTTGTGGTTATTTTGATCTCTGTCGGCGTTTCAGGGTATTACTATGCCACCGTGCGCGACAACCTCGCGTCACGCGCGGCGACCACGTCGGACACATTCCGCAAATACTTCACCGATACCTACGATCAGTTTTACACGCAGGCGGAGGCAACCGTCACCACATTTCAGGATCAGGACAAGTTTGAACAGCAGTTTCTGGACGCAAACGGCCGCATTCTGCTGTCCACCTCCGGATTATCCGGTGGCGGCGTTGCTTCGACCGAGGATGCGTCGCAGGCGCTTTCCGGTCAGAAAACCGCGGTTTTCACCGGCAGAGACCCGCTTTCCGGCGAGCGCGTGATGAGCGTCACAGCGCCGCTGCTGAGTGCGCGCGGCGATCTGGTCGGCGGCGTGCGGTATATCACCTCGCTGCGTATCGTCGAACGGCAGATCTGGATGATCGTCGGCTTCTCTCTGCTGGCGTGCCTGCTGTTCCTCATGCTGGTTGTGGCGTCGAACAGCTATTTTATCCGGTCGATCGTCGATCCGGTGCTCAAGATCAACACCATCGCTAAGGAGATCGCGGCCGGACGTTACGGCGTGCGGCTGCAGAAGACCTACGACGATGAGATTGGTGAGCTGTGCGATACCATCAATTATATGTCGGACGAGATCAGCCGCGCCGAACGCATGAAAAACGATTTCATTTCTTCGGTTTCACACGAACTGCGTACACCGCTGACCGCTATCGGCGGCTGGAGTGAGACACTGCTGGCCGGCGGCGGCGAGGACCCGGAGGAGGTTATGCAGGGCCTGACGATCATCCAGAAGGAGGCGGGCCGTCTGACCCGCATGGTCGAGGAACTGCTGGACTTTGCGCGCATCGAATCCGGCCGCATGAAGCTGGAGATTGAGACGTTTGATATGTCCATCGAGCTGTATGAAGCGGTCTATATGTATGAAAACCTGCTCAAAAAGAGCGGAATCCGCCTGCTGTACGACGAAGATGTGGATGCAAACTACTACATCAACGGCGATCGCCACCGCATGAAGCAGGTGTTTCTGAATATTCTGGACAACGCCGCGAAATACGGCGGCGACGGCAAGCAGATCGATATTGACCTTAAACGTGACGGCGGCAACATCGTCGCGTCTGTGCGCGACTACGGTCAGGGTATTCCCGAAGCGGAGCTGCCGTTCGTCAAGGAGAAATTCTACAAGGGGTCATCCAAGCAGCGCGGCAGCGGCATCGGCCTTGCCGTGACAGAGGAAATCGTTTCCATGCACGGCGGTACGCTGGATATCGCGTCCGAGGTCGGCAAGGGAACGACGGTTACCGTCACCATGCCGTCCGCCAAGTCCGAGGAGGCGCTCGGCATTACCGGTGTCATTTCGAAGGCACCTGAAACCCCGTTTACCGAAGGAGAGCATTCATGACAACGCAAAAGAAAACCACCATCGGCGGTCAGGCGATCATCGAGGGTATTGTAATGAAGGGACCCAAGAAGTCCTGCACGGTCGTGCGCAGGGCGAACGGCGAGCTTGTCAGCAAGACCGAACCGACGCCGAGCCGTGCCCCGATTTGGGAAAAGCCGATCTTCCGCGGCGCGTATACGCTGTTTACCGCCATGAAGGAGGGCATGCAGGCCATCAACTACTCCGCGTCCTTCTTTGAGGACGAGGAAGCCGATGTGCCGCCGTCCAGATTTGAACTCTGGCTGGAAAAGAAATTCGGCTCGGAGGGTTTGAACAAGATTATCCTGAGCATTTCGACTGTCATCGGCATTGCCCTGCCGATCGGCCTGTTCATCCTGCTGCCGAGCTTTCTCGGCGGTTTTGTGCCGAAAACATGGGGTGTGCTCGCGCGCAATGTGCTCGAGGGCTGCGTGCGCGTTGTGCTGTTCCTGCTGTTCATGTGGTCGGTGTCGCATATGAAGGATATTCGCCGCACGTTCGAGTACCACGGCGCAGAGCACAAGACCATTTTCTGCTACGAAGCAGGCGAAGAACTGACTGTTGAAAATGTTCGCAAACAGGGCAAATACCACCCGAGATGCGGCACCAGCTTCATGTTTGTGCTGATTATCATTGCGACTATCGTTTCGTCGATCGTCTTTTCCATCATCGACATTACCAATCCGTTCCTGCGCATGCTCGCGCATTTGATCCTGCTGCCGCTTGTTGTCGGCATAAGCTACGAGTTTAACCGCTACGCCGGCCGCTCGGAGAGCTTGCTCTCGCGTGCGCTGCGCTGGCCGGGACTGATGGTGCAGCACCTGACCGTATTTGAGCCGGACGATTCCATGATCGAGGTTGCGATCACCGCGATGAAGGCGGTCATTCCGGATGACGGCTCGGACGAGTGGTAAGCGCCATGCACTATTATTTTGCGCCGATGGAAGGCGTGACCGGTGCGGTCTATCGCCGGACGCACCACGAATTTTTCTCAGGTGTGGACAAGTATTTCATGCCGTTTATCACACCGACCACGAATGAAAAGCTGACGCCGCGGCAAAAGCGCGATGTCCTGCCGGAGTACAACGAGGGCGTGCCTGCGGTTCCGCAGCTGCTCACCAAGTCTGCCGCGGACTGCATCTGGGCGGTGAATGCACTGCATGACCTCGGGTATCCCGAGGTCAATCTCAACCTTGGCTGTCCGTCCGGCACGGTGACGGCCAAGGGAAAGGGAGCCGGATTTCTTGCACATCCGGACGAGCTGGACCGGTTTTTTGACGAAGTTTTCGCAAAATGCGAGGGGATTTCGGTAAAAACCCGTCTCGGCGTGCATGAGGCAAGCGAGTTTGACAAGCTGCTCGAGATTTACAACCGCTATCCCATCACCGAGCTGACCATCCATCCGCGTGTGCGGCAGGATTTCTACAAGGGCAAGGTGCGCGAGAGCGATTTCGCGGCGGCGCTTCCGCGCTGCAGCATGCCCGTGTGCTACAACGGCGATCTCATCACCGAGCGGGACGTAAGCGTCGTCAGCGAACGCTATCCCGATTTGCCGGCGGTGATGATCGGTCGTGCGCTGATCGCCGATCCGTCTCTCGTGATGCGCCTGACCGGCGGCAAGGCCGCAGACGCAAAAATGCTCGAGAGCTTCCACGATACATTGTTCGTGCGCTACTGCGAAGCCTTCGGTGACAGCCGGATTGCCATGCTCCGCATGAAGGAAATCTGGTTTTACCATCTGAATCTGTTTGAAAACAGCGAAAAAACGGGTAAAGCAATTAAAAAAGCCAAAAATGCCGCAGAATTTCAGGCAGCGGCCGCAGCCGTGTTCCGCGATTGCAGGGTGCGGGCGAACGCCGTGCCGCTGTGGTTCAAACCCGCGTAAATTTTAGGAGTTGACCCTGTGTGACCAAGACTATCAACGATGTTTACATGCAGCTTTTCCGCCGCTTGAAAGAGGGCGGTGACCCGATGCCGCAGCTGACCGCGCGGGAGATTACCGCCTATGCCTGCAAAGCAGACAAAAAGCAGACTGCCGGCTGGTCCCATTTCTACGTTGAGGATACGACCGTGGATTACGCCGGTCTGCTGTGCGACCGCTGTCTGGACGGCGAGCCGTTGGCGTACATTATCGGCGAATGGGATTTTTATGGCCTGACCTTCAAGGTGGACCGTTCGGTGCTCATTCCGCGCTCGGACACCGAACGGCTGTGCGAGCTGGTCATTGAGCAAGCCAAAGAGCGGGTTTCACCGCGTATTCTCGATTTGTGCTGCGGCTCGGGCTGCATCGGCATTGCGGCGGCGCACACGGTCGAGGACGCCCGCGTGACCGCGATCGACCTGTCGGACGGTGCGCTGCACATTACCCGCGAGAACGCCCGTGATCTGGGCGTGAGCAGCCGTTTGCTGACCATGAAGGCCGATGTCATGCACGCGCCTCCGCGCGGACTTGGGCAGTTTGATATCATCGTTTCCAATCCGCCGTACGTTACCGAGGACGAAATGCAGATGCTCGACCGCAGTGTAGCCGATTTTGAGCCGCATGAGGCACTTTACGGCGGCGAGGACGGTCTGGATTTCTATCATGCCATCTGCGATAGCTGGGGGGAGCTGCTGGTGCCGAACGGCAGGCTGCTGTTCGAGTGCGGCTGGCAGCAGGCCGACGACGTGGCAGGCATCATGCAGCGGCACGGCTACAAGGATGTCACTATCACCGAGGATTACAGCGGCGTGCCGCGCATTGTGTATGGCACGAATAACCGTCCGGATGTGGATTTGACGAGGGATGCGTAAAGCGGGATTTGGAGGAAAGTATAATGAGTATAGTTGTTAATATATAATATAATTATTCCGGCGAAAATGGTTCTACGCGAAAATTTGCAAAGGAGATGCTTTCAAGCGGTACTGTTGATGCAATTAGAAATGAAACGGGGAACATTAGATATGATTATTTTTTCCCTCTGGGAGATGAGGAAACTGTGCTACTGATTGACAGTTGGGAAAATCAAAAATGATAAGACCTCCTGTGTGCAAATAGATAACTCACAGGAGGCACTATAGTATACGGTATTATCAATAGATTATTCTGCAAATCCCTGCTGTTCTATTTCGTATTCGACTTTAGATTCATTTCCTTGGTTGGTGGAGGCGAACAGGTGACGGAATATGAAGCGGCAGAACGGATCAACAACTAAGATCTGTAGTGGGTAAGCCATAATGAAATTTAGACAAATGGTCTGGAGCCAGATAAAAATCAGGTTTGAAGTGATTCCTGATGATTCGATGGTTTCAAGCAGGCTCATAAGCGGCACCATTGTACAGACTGTGAAGGTCTGGATGCAGAGGATGATGAAGATTGGTCGGTCAGTTGATTTTGCCACGCGGAATGCGAAGTATTTGGACGTTTTGCTGGCAATGAAGAATGCACAGAGAAGCCGATGAACCATTCCAATGGGAAAGAATGCAGTGCGTGTTTGAAGGTAGCAGCCTGAAGTTCGCCGGTGTGGATGGCGATATTATAAACGCCCATGATAAAAATCATACAGCCGGATGTGATAAAGGTAAAAATGAATTCCTGAAATTTTGTTTTTGGCATAGTAAGCCCTCCTTATAAAAATAATAAAAAATTTCATATAAACACAAAAATGTCGCCTATCCGTCTGACAATGGATAAGCGACATTTTATGTCATATTTATTTTATCAAGTATTGGGGTTCAATGTCATAGGGATTTTGCACAAAATATGTTTTTTACCGCTGTAAAATCATATTTTCACACGCTTGCCGTATCTCTTCCAGATCCGGTGTCAGCCGTTTGCGGCACTCCTGTTTCAGATCTTTCGGTACACCATAGAATGCTTCGGCGATGCTGCCGGTGATGGCGGCCAGTGTGTCGCTGTCACCGCCGAGGGACACCGCCGTGCGGAGAGCATCCTCAAAATCCGTGCTTTCCAAAAATGCAGCAATGGCCTGCGGCACCGTCTCCCGGCAGCTCTCCACATGATGATAGGTTGGGCGGATTTCGTCGCAGGTACGGCTGAGATCATAACCAAACTTGCATTCCACATACACTTTGATTTCCACCTTGCTGTGGCCGGTGCGGGCGAGGAAAATCGCCGCAGCGACCGCTTGTGCGCCTTTGATTCCCTCCGGATGATCATGGGTTACCTCGGCGGTGAGCTGCGCCAGATGCAGTGCCTCTTGTATACTCTCTGCCAGCCACGCCGCGGGAGAAACCCGCATGGCACTGCCGTTGCCATAGCTGCGGTACGGCTGCGGATCATCTTCATACAGCCACTGATTGAACCGCGCACCGTAGCCCTTGTCGGGATAAGCACGTCCCAGCCGCTGCATCTCCCGCACCAGCGCCGCTTTGATGGTGATATCATCCTGTCCGCGAGTATCCAGCAGGGCCCGTGTCACGGCCAGCGTCATTACCGTATCGTCGGTAAATTCGGATCGCTGGCTGAATAACGGAAAGTCCTTGCCTTTGTAGTTGTTGCAGTCAAACTCGTAGGGGCTGCCCACAATGTCGCCCAAAATCGCACCGTACATATTCATTATCTCCCACGTTTCTGCACATCCTCGTCGATGCGGCGCTTCCAGTCGGCGCTGAGGGGTCTGGCGGCGCGAACGCTGCAAACCGCTTCGCTGATGACCTCGTAGTTCAGGGCTGTACCGGCCTCGTCGCACTTGTAGTTCACTGCACGGTCAGCACCGATGCCAAAGCGTGCCGCTTCCTTCGCTGCGTCGATATTGGCACCCAGAAAGAGAAACTCCCAGCCGTACTTCTCCTTCTGCCGCTGAATCATGCGCCGCACCGTCTCATAGTCATAACGGCGGCTGGCATTTTCGTAACCATCGGTGGTGATAATGAACATCGTCTTTTCCGGTACATCTTCGCGGCGGGCGTACTTGTGGATGTTGCCGATGTGGTGGATGGCTCCGCCCACGGCATCCAGCAGCGCCGTGCAGCCGAGGGTGAAATACTCCTTCTCGGTCATGGGCGGCACATCCTCCAGCGGCAGGCGGTCGTGGATGACTACGCTCTCGTTGTCAAAGAGTACGGTGGAGACCAGCGCCTCGCCCGCTTCCTTTTTCTGCTTGGCAATCATGGAGTTGAATCCACCGATCGTGTCTGTCTCCAACCCCGACATGGAGCCGCTGCGGTCCAGGATAAAAACCAATTCTGTTGTATGCTTCATAAAAAAACCTCCTGTGATTTGTTATCTCTATAGTAGCAAATCACAGGAGAGCAGTGGTCGCTTTTCAAGCGACATTTTTATGCGCCGAGCAAGCTCTGATCAAAGGCGAACAGAGCCTCGTTGATTTCAAAGACGTTGTAGTTTCCATGCTCCACGAAATACTCCACGATAATGTCAAACTTGTTGGAATGGGAGAGCGCGAACCCCGCCTTCATGAGCATATCCTTCATTTCCACAAGCGGCAGCTCAAGGGCAATGGCAAATGCAATGACTGTGGGCTTGGAAGGTTTGTAGGACTTGTCCGAACGGATCTTCGAGAAGAGCTTCCGATCAATATTTGCCTTCTTATAGCACTGTGCGTCCGTCATGCCGCGCTCATCAATCTTCCGCAGAAGCATCTCTGAAAAGCTCTCGTCGATCTGTCCCAGTGCATCATCAAGGGTTGCCGCCTTTTTAGGGGCAACTGCCGCAGAGAAGGGAGGTGTGAGCTGTTCGATTGCAATTTCACGAACGGATGCCTCGCAAGGCATCGGCTTTTCCATCCGGAAGGTGTTCATTCTGCGCAGACGCTCGGAACGACTATCGGTATGTTCGTCCACATAGCGGTCATCTATGTACACTGCAATATCAGCAAACAACTTGCCGCTGATCTGATAGGCTTTACGGTCAAAAATGACAATGTATACTGTCATTTCATTTTCAAGAAGGAAACTGCTGATGGTGTCAATTGCAACTTTAAGAGCCTGATCCTTCGGATAGCCGAAAATGCCGGAGGAGATCAAGGGGAATGCAACCGATTCGCAGCCGTATTCCTTCGCCAGCATGAGCGAAGTCTGATAGCAGGAGATCAACAGTTCACGTTCACCATGCTGTCCATCGTACCAGCGCGGACCGACAGCGTGGATAATATATTTGCAGGGCAGCTTGTAGCCCTTTGTGATTTTTGCGTCCCCGGCTTCGCAGCCGCGGAGCGTTTCACATTCTGCCAGCAGCTCCGGTCCTGCAGCACGATGAATGCAGCCGTCCACACCGCCGCCACCCAGCAGCGACTCGTTGGCAGCGTTGACGATGGCATCAACCTTCATTTTCGTAATGTCGTTTCTCACAACTTGGAGCGGCATAATTTTCACATCCTCTTGATTTCCGTTTGAATCTATTGTAGTAAAACCGGTTTTACTACAGGCACAATAACATTGCTTCCGTGTTACAAAATCATTGCGGGTATCCTACTGATTTAAGCATAGTTCTTCTGTTTATTATCAGTTTACGCTAAAAGATAAATAAAGGCAACACCGCACAATTAAAGCTGCGGCGGCTTTGCGGAAATTTTATGTCCTGACTTTGTTGCGATTTCACGGTAATACATCAA
>OLVT01001940.1_pt1 | contig 15591 bp, 10 predicted proteins | sample 1673241 | NCBI WGS metagenome assembly OLVT01 (sample SAMEA3178936, study PRJEB25190) | human gut metagenome | biome: human gut; feature: human-associated habitat; material: faeces | place: Austria | collected 2013 | reverse complement strand
CCGTGCAGGATGCCCGCAAGGCCGCCGATTTGGACATCGCCGATCGTATCTCCTTGGTGCTGACCGTTCCGGCCGCCGATGTGGCCAAGGTCGAGCAGTTCAAGGATCTGATCGCCCGTGAGACGCTGGCTACCTCCTTCGAAGTGAAGGAAGGTGCCGAACTGGCCGTGGAGGTCGCCAAGGCGTGATGCTTGGCTGAGCTGAGGCTCCGATTCCGACCGTTAGCTAAGGGTGGTCTTGCTGCTGATTGAGTAGCGGGGCCACTCTTTTTGTATATAAGTCTGATACATAAATACGAGTGTCGGACACTGAATGCGAGGTTTCCGACGAGTAGTGTGATTACTGGTAGGCGGAAACATAGATGTCTTCACCGATAGAGAAAGGGCGTATGATGGTGCGTGCATTGACACTTGAAGATTTGAACAAAGCTGCGAAACTTGGGGGACCGAGTACACTGTCCGAAAAGACTTTGCTTGAGCCGGCAGCTGGCCCCGAAGGCATTATTGCCCCGGCCAAATACACCGGTAGCAATGGTGCCACATATGTATTTGAAGACCGCTATATCGGTGGCGAGTCGAAGCGTACTGTACTGGTGGATTCGCGTACATCGCAAAGCAATCGTCTTGAAGACTACGTGACTAAGGCCATCAAAGATGGTCATCCAGTATTGTCGCGTATGCCGCGTATTCGAGTGACTTACCAGGTTCCGGATGAGACAGGGGAAACCTTTGAACGTTCTTATCTGGAAACGCAATTGCCGCATCGAGCATTCGACGGTCATATTCGTATCGGGTCGATAAACGGCAAATCGACTTCTGAACTGACAGAATATGTGCAGGCACGTAATTCGACCGCTGAAAACATGATGCCGTTATTCACGTTATCGCCAATTACGGTGGCATTCGGAGGCTGGGACTCTACGCGTCGCAAGAACCAGCTGCGCATCGCCTCTCCATTTAACGGTGAAATTATCGGAGTACTAGCAAATCAGGATCAGGATCGCCCGGTATTCCGAGCCGGCGCACGTGTAGATCCGGTTGAGGCGAGTATTAAGTTCGATAAAGATGACGCCAAAGCAATTGGCAGAATCATTCAACCTGAAGTCAGCGATAACACGTTTAAAACTTTCGAAAAAGAAGGAAAGGGCTCCAAGATCGGACTGGGCGCGATTCCTCCATCCACGAAGAACGATGCCTATGATGGCATCGCGGTGAGCAATATTATCCGTACTCATGTGTTGAGCTTCTCAACACTACGATCCTTGCGCTTCGGTAAGGGACCTGAAGGCGATGCGGCGATTCGTGTGCTGATTGCGGCGCTGATTCTCGATGCGATGGCTGGCAGTAATTCGGAACTGGTTCTACGTGCAAATTGCGTCCTCAGAGAATCCGCGAAACCGACCATGATTCTTGATAAGCGTTTTGGAGAGAGCGATGAACTGGATATGTTGGACTTGTCTCATGCCGATGAATTGCTTACCGAGGCATACGATCAGGCAGTGGCCAAAGCTGGTGTTGACTGGCATGGTCAGGTATTGGAGGTAACCGGCAATCCGCTGGTGATGAAGGCCGGTAGTGCCGACGAATCTGAAGATTGATGAGAAGGTCGTCACATGCCTTTCACAATCACAGCTCGATTTTTACTACACACTTATCAGGGGGCGGATACTACTGGCAAGCCTGAGCGGTATCCGTCGCCTGAACGGCTGTACAAGGCACTGGTCTCCACTGCGTATGGTGCATTTGGTTTTAATTCCAAGTATGCGAAACAGGAGTCTCGAGTCTCCGATCAGCAATTGGAGGCGGTGTTTCGTTGGTTGGAGACTAACCCGCCGGATGCTATTCGCGCACCTCGCATGAGTCGTCGTAATGGTTCTGACGCTATTGTTTACCGTGACCGTGGAAGTCGGAGTAAAAAGATTGCTGCGGATAAAAAGAATGTTTCGGCGGTCTGTTCTACCGCGTATCCCGATACGAATGAGGGCACGCTAATCTGGCAATGGAAGCAGGAGCCGGATGCTGATATCGCAGATTTGCTATCTCGCTTGTGTTGGGAGGTGCCTTATCTCGGGGAGGCGTGTTCGCCGGTCAACCTGACCACCACGAATGTTCCCGATGACGAGTTTCCCGTAGACCCTGATAACTCGTTGTATAAAAGCGATGACGACTTATCGGCGGCGCGTATGGCAGCCACGGTCGAATTCGATGTGCCGGACATAGGACATTTGCAGGAATTACAACGGGGATACGAGCAAGTGTATCCCCGTAAGGTATCCGCTTCGAATGGAAGCGAAGAAGAAAAGACAGTACTTTCTAATACGCTGACTGATTGCGTGCGCAGTATCGGATACCAGCGTAAGCAAGGTTGGATAGCTTCCAGTGAAATGCGCCCATGGCAGCATGGCTTTTTCATTCCCGCTGCTGTTGCCGCAACAAAAAGTAGCGCAACAGTTGACGATGAACATGATGTTGCATGGAATCCTGACGAATCTACATTCGTCGCTTGGTCCGTGGCATTGCATCGTCTCTTAGTGAGGCAATGGGGTTACGGTGCTTCACCTTTGTTGACCGGACGGTACGAAAAAGGAAGTACGGTGCCTCGGCCAGCCAATAATGTGGCCATACAGGTACTTACCGCGGGTATGCCAGTACGCGATGATGAATTGCGTGAATGCCTTCCTGGATTCCTAGTGATGGTTCCCCACGATATGCCGGTAGACGAGATAGATCATCTTGCTGATGTATGCGATACCTTGCGCAAGCAACAATTGTTCTACGCCCGTCAATCGGAAACGCTGTGTTTAGGTGAGGCCATGGAAGTGGATCTAGATACATTCTGGCAGCCGGTCAAATCTGGATATCGTCGATTGTGGACTCCCTACCCATTGTGTATTAAGGAGACCCGCAAGTTCCGCTCGAGAACTGATTCGAATCGACTCTGGAATGTGCAGGACAGTATGGCATTAGCAATTGCGTATGTATGGCGTGAGTATTTCACGCATAGACAAGATGATGCTGATACTGATGAAGCGGTCAATTCTCCGTCTGTTAGCATTCGAGAATCACGATATTGGTCAATGGCTGATTGTGTGAACAATCCGGAGTCTGGTGTGCACATTTACGATGCACATGACGAAACACGAACTCCGATGACGGATTACGTGCACAAGACTCAACCTGGTAATTTGCTGATGGGCATGACGGCATTGCTGTCCTTTGACAAGCAGCAGTGGCCCATTGAACAATCCGCAATAGCGATTGGTCAGAGTCGTCATCTCGGTGGAGGTTTCCTTGTGCCTGTGGATGTCTACACACAACTGATTGATAAAAACGGGAAGCCAGTGTGGCTGCGATGAATGATAGCAATAAGAATGGCATCAATGAAGCGCTGGAACTAATCGACCAAGCGTTTGTTCAGTTTGTGCGCGAGATTTACGGTGGTCGCACGCCGTATGCATGGCAGCGGAGATTGGTACATGAATTGGCATCAACAAACCGTTGGCCGGAACGTTTGGCCGCTCCGACCGGTGCAGGCAAAACAATGGTCATTGACGTTCATGTATTCCTTAATGCACTGGCTGGTCTGGCAACATCTGATAGTATCTTGGCTGATTCGTCGCTCGGAAAGGCCGCTGCAGTGTGCGGCCTGCGGCATCTTCCAAGGCGACTAGTGATAACCGTAAATCGCCGTGCACTGGTTGATGATCAGTATGACTCAGCATGCGCTTTGACTGACACTATTAATGCGCACGGTAATCCACCTAGTGACAGTGCATCGTCGTTGTTGCGTGATGTGTATCAAGGATTGCTTGCCCGCGCGGGAGAGAGTGACATGGATACTGTGGTGCCATGCCGCGTGGTCAGATTGCGTGGTGGTGAGCCCGTGGACTTTACCATGCGTGACTGGCGATATCACCCCACTGAATGCCAGGTGATTTGTGCAACACCTGACATGTTTGCCAGTCGATTGCTGTTCCGCGGGTATGGCACTAGTACGCTGGCGCGCTCCATCGAAGCGGGATTGTTTGGTTACGATACGGTGCTAATCGCTGATGAAGCGCACCTTAACCGACAAATGGTATACACGGCGCAGTCAGTGAACCGCTTGGAACATCTTTCTTCGGATGGTTTAGCGCAGTCGGTGCCGCCACTGCAAGTCGTCTCTACAACGGCGACGCAAGCTGACAATGCTGGAAGCGATGAAGAACTATGCATCGGCGTTTGTGAGAAGGATCTTGCCGGTGATCCAGAATTGACTCGCCGTCTAACATCGCCCAAACCTGTGAAGGTCGTGTCCATTCCTGCAAGCAGAGAAAAGGATTTCGCAAAGCTGGTTGCGGAAGCCTGTGTGGACGCATTCACCGATAAGAACGATGATGCGGTTGTGGGATGTATCGTCAATTCTGTTGCGATGGCGAGCGACGTGATGAAGCAGATGCGCGTAATCATGCGGGATCGAGGTTTTGAAAAGGGGGCCTTTGAAAGAAAGGTTCGTGGTTTAGTCGGCCCAATGCGCCGTTATGATAAGCGACAATTGTTGGACGGTACGATGCGGTCGTCCGATGTGAATGATTCGTCATTAAAAGACGGTTTGCTTTTGCGCGCGATAAAAGGCGATACAGAAGCTGTACAAATGTCAGAGCTTCGGTGTGTTGTTGCCACGCAGACTTTGGAAGTGGGCATTGACGCAGATTTCTCGATGCTGATTACTGAGTTGCCGTCCTCTAGTGCATTGGTACAGCGAGCCGGGCGTGTGAATCGTCGTGGCCTGCGCGATGAAGGACCAATCGTCGTGTTCCGTCATGAAGATTCCAGCAAGACGAAGAGCATTTACTCGTCAGAAGAATTGGAGGCTGCATGGCAATGGCTGCAAGAGCTTCCAGCTGAATCGGGATTGTCGGCGTGGGGAAGCGTACTCCACCCGCCGATTCCGCCTAGGCTACCCAGAGCAGCGTTGCAACGGCTGGAGCAATGGGATGTAGAGAATCTGTCTCATACAGATGAGGAATTGGGATCTTCCCTGTCGTGGCTATATCAGGCGGCATCTGATGTCGCGCTATGGTTGCGTGATGATTTGCTTTCGGGGGATGAACTCAGTAACGGTTTGGTCGTCAGACAATTGCCAAAGAATGATTCCGATGCAATCGGGTTGCTGACGAAGGCTCAACCAGTGGCTGATGAGGTGTTTCCGATACAAGGTCGGGGGCAGATTGATGAAATCGGCAAACGATGGGTGAATAGCCAAGATCAGAGTAACTCTATAGCACCGTTCCGCGTATTCATCGTAAGAGCTGATGAACAACAGGATATGGCGGTCATACAGTGGCGTAATGAGGAATCGCTGAACGATTCCATTCATCCTGGCGACACTCTGGTTGTAGACGATACAGCAACGTTGTTCGATCGTGATTTGCATATCATTGCGCCAAAAACGGCTCAGTCAACGAATGATGTGTACAACCTGTGCCAAAGTCGTGGCGTCATACTCAGTCAGCAAGTTTTGGATTTGCAAGAGCAGAATCGTGTTCTGACTTCCGCGATAGAAGATTTACGTGAGAATTTGCAGAGGGATAGTGAATCGTCAGCAGGTGCTAATGAGGCCCAGCATAAGGCCAAGATGGATAATACCGACGATGCAGAACCGATGATGCTGGATTTGATTAAGGATGACCATGCACGCAATGTACTGGTTCGAATAATCAGCGAAACCAATAATCGGTTTGGGTGTACCCCGCAAGATCAGCAAACATTTTGGCAACAATACAATGCTGATAGCGTGCATGATGTCGTGCCGGTCGAATACGCCATATTCCCTGCTGTTACCCTTGACTACGGGGACAATCCATGGTTATTTGTCCAGTTGACTACGGACGCGATAGCAGATGGCGAAGCGTTGCAGGAGATACGTTCTCCTCGCCGTCACGGTAAGTCACTTGTGTATTTAAATACGTCAGACGGCCATCAGCAGTCTGTCGCGCAACGTGCCGAACGATTCATGAAAGTGTTGGATTTGCCGTCGTCACTCCAGCAAGATATTGCTGTAGCTTGTCGTCATCATGATGACGGCAAGAAGGATTTGCGTTTCCAAGAGCTATTGCATTATCGGCTCTCACGACCGGAATACTATCAACAGTCGAAGTATCTTGCTAAAAGCCGATATCGTTCAATTGCCCGGGAAGCTGTTGTACGCCGCGAGCTGAATCTGCAAGGATGGCGGCACGAGCAGCGTTCCGCAGCTGAATGTTGGGCCGAGAGGGATGCCTTACATGCCGTTGATGTCGAATTAGTGACACGGCTGGTGGGTACCTCGCATGGTCATGGTCGTTCATGCTTCCGTGACAATGCGGAACGATTGGTGCCTCCCGCCGAAATTGCAGCGGAGCAAGCAATGACTGCCGTGGACATCGAACGGATTCATGCAGCCGCCGAAGAGTTGTTTAATGGCGGCATGTGGGAGTGCATCGTGAATTGCACAAATCGTCGATACGGTTATTGGGGCGTCTCCTATTTGGAGGCGATTGTGCGTTCTGCTGACGTCACAATTTCTCAGGAAGGCAGGTGAACAATGGAATTGATAATCAACGGACGCTACGATGAAGCGTTTTCGCATCTGCTGTTGTTCGGATTGGCTTCGATATTGGAGGATGCTGACGATTCACGCATCTGCACCATCCGATGGATTGACCGTACTCATGCGGGTATTGATGTCAGTGACAATCTCTCTTGGGAGGATTGCGCAACTGTTATACGTGACCATGCCCATCGTTGGAGTATGTCATCGTGGCTCAATGCAAGTGATGTGTATTCGGTACCGGTGAAGTCCGGCAAATCGTCTAAAAATGCGGTTTCGGCAGCTAGAGCCACACTTAGTCCCCGGTTGGGTACTCCCTCTCCTGATGATCGGTGGCGGTTGCTGGAGTGCAATCGTGCTCGGGCAATTGATGATTTGCAGACGGATTTGGATCGTCGTTATATCGGTGCGCTTGGGGAACCCTCTTACTGGTCAGGTGACATGGCCGCGCAAGGGTATACGCCAGACCGTGGCGCTTCTCGGTGGGAGATGGTGACGCGCAACCGTGGGCAGGAGTTTATCTCCGGTCGTTTACTGCCGCTTGCAAAAGCGGTGGCGGAACGCAACGTGCAATCAATTGTTGAGGGACTGCGTGGTACCACGATTACGGATGAGGCGGGCAAGAACAAGCAGGATAGTCGTACCCCGACTGGATTGCGGCATCCGTCGCTTACTGACAATGCTCAGGCGTGGTGCGCATTGTTTGGTGTGTCAGCATTTCCTGTGATGAAAGGGGTATCGGCCCGACGTGGTGCCACAGCATCGCTCTTTCAATTGCCAAGATACGGTTCGTATGCGATATTGCCGGTTTGGTTACAGCCGTGGACGTTGCAAAAGTATCGTTCTGTTGTACGCAGTCAGGCATTGCTGATAGTTGGCATCGAGGCGGTGCTTGGTAACGACGATAAAGATGATGCGGTACGTGAGAAAGATGATGGAATGCTCAAGCGAATCGGTGCAAATAATGCCGCGATTAGTTTGAGCCGACAGTGGCTGAATGGCAAGGGCGTGGAATATGCCATGCTGTTTCCCCAGTACGTTTCTAGTAATTCTTCGGCACCGGAACGGTGGCTGAAAAAAGGAGAACTTGTACTGCTCGATAGTGAAAAGACCGATTATGAACGATGATCCAATTCCTATCAGTTTGGTTGCCAATTATATGTTCTGTCCACGTAGAGCATGGCTAGAAGCAGTCGGAGAACGAGTTGATTCAGCTCAGATGTCACAAGGCACCTATGACCATCGTAAAGTTGATTGTATTGCTGGAGCGGATGATTCGGATGATTATCGGGCAGTCAATGTGCGACATGAGGTATGGGGAGTAGCAGGCCGGCTGGATGCTGCAAAGATGACTGATGAAGGGGTGATAATTCGGGAGTATAAAGCAACACCTGTGAAACGCGCGATGATTGTCACTGATGCAATGCGCACGCAGCTTGCTTTGCAGGCAGCTTGTTTGGAAGATATGGGCTTTCGAGTTGCCGGTGCAGAGATTTTCTTTACAACCCACCACCGCAACGTCGAAGTGGAACTTGGCAGCGAAGATTACGAACGCGCCCATACTGCTGTGAAGGAAACTCGTGCATTAATTAATTCGGATTCCGCTCCGGAGCCATTAGAAGATGATGCGCGATGTATGAGATGCTCTCATGTTGGGGTTTGCTTACCAGAAGAACGTAAATTGACGTCCGTGCGCCATCGGGTGATGGTGACTTCACCAGATAATCAGGTTACACATTTGGCAACGCCGGGAGCGAAAGCATTTAGCAGAGCAGGCCGAATGGTGGTGCTAAAGAACGGTGAGGAAATCGCTTCGATTCCATTGGACACGATTCAAGGTCTGCAGGTGCATGGCAACACAGACCTTTCCAGTGGATTAATGAGGGAATTGATGTGGCGGGATATCCCTGTGCTGTGGTGTAGCGGCACGGGGCGGTTGTATGGGTGGACGATGCCGTCCTATGGACCCAATGGGTCAGCTCGTGTTCAACAGCACGTGGCTTCCCATGAGGGGCGTCTTGGCTTGGCCCGAGAATTTATTGTCGCTAAAGTGCACAACCAATCGGTATTATTGCGACGATCCGACCGGTCAAATCCGGTTCTTGAGCAGTTGTTACTAATTGAGAAAACAGTGCGCAATACTAATCGTTGGCAAGATGTACTTGGATTAGAGGGAAAAGCAGCCGCTCTATATTTCTCGCAGTTCGGCATGCTCATTAAGCAAGATAAACGTGAAGACTGGCCGTGGACTGCAAGAATGAAGAGACCCGCTCCTGATGCATTGAATTCGTTATTGGACTATACGTATTCGTTGTTGCTTTCTGATTGCATACGAGCGTTGATATCCTGCGGGCTAGATCCTCATGCCGGATTCTTACATAGCAGTAAAAGGAATAAGCCGGCGCTTGCACTTGATTTGATGGAGGAGTTCCGGGCTCCCGTGGCCGATTCTGTAGTGCAGACCGTGGTGAACAATGGTGAGGTTTCGCCAGACGGTTTTATCTATTCCTTAGGCTCTTCGGTACGTATGTCAGATATGGCGAGGAAATCGTTGATTGGTGCATATGAACGACGCATGCAGACTGAACTCACACATCCTATTTTTGGGTACAAAGCTTCATGGCGCAGAATCGTTGAAATTCAAGCGCGCATGATTCTGGGCTACCTGGACGGGACACAGCAAACGTATAGAGGTATTCGCATACGATAGGTGGGCTGCGGCAAAAGAATGAATGAACGTAGCGTGAGGAACCAATAATATGAGTGATGAGCAGCGTAGTTATCTAATTGCTTATGACGTTAAGGATGACAGGCGACGCTCGCATGTTGCCAAGTTGCTGCAGAGCTATGGAGAGCGTATGCAATACAGTGTGTTTCTGCTACGAATACGTCCCGCGAAGCTTATTGCAGTGCAAACAGTACTTGAAACTGAAATAGACTTATTGTCTGATTCCGTTGTGGTGTGTGATTTAGGACCAAGTAATCGCGTCAATCAAGCACTTAATTTCATTGGTGTGCGAGGCTACAAAGATATTGTCATTCCTACGATAATTTGACCGATGGGTGAAAAGCCATACGGCTTATTTAAGGAATGTGATTTATTTTTTCGCGATATGCGATAGATGTTTGATAACTAAATAGTGGTACTAAGATAAGGGGGGCGGATGTTTTTTTGGACGGTCAGGCGGACAGTCCAAGGTGTTTGCGGTGTTGCATGGGGCTTATCCAGTCCAGTGACTTCTTGATTCTAGTCTCATTGTAGTGGGTCAGGTAGGTGTATTGCTTCAATGTTTGTTGGGTGGGTTCGGCAGTGTTTTTCCGCCCCTTACGCATACGAAATCAACGGCTCGACGACGAACTGACATCCACGAAAACAGCAATAGCGCCTATTGTTTTTTGCGAGATCTGAATCGCTCCTGAATGAGCTACTAGGCATTCGCAATGAGAATATAGCGGTTCTGTGGATCTGAGAATCGAGATTGCCATGTTAGAGGACGTAGCTGTCCTCCACCTCTCGCAGTTTTGTCGGGAAAACCTCCAGTGATACCATAAATTCGAGCCTGCCTTGCATACGTCAAAACGTATGCACTTCATTGAGGATTACGCGATGAGTTCGCGGGGTGTCGGGCCGCGCCCTTGCATACGTCAAAACGTATGCACTTCATTGAGGATGAAACAATGCCGGGCGTCAGCCCCAAGGCGCGAGCTTGCATACGTCAAAACGTATGCACTTCATTGAGGAAAGCCCGAAAATATCCAAAGCGATAATCTGGTTATTCTTGCATACGTCAAAACGTATGCACTTCATTGAGGAGCCTCGTACACGGTCGGCCCTTTCGGCACCGGGTCTTGCATACGTCAAAACGTATGCACTTCATTGAGGATTGGGCCGGGACTACGGCCCCTCGGATATTGTCCACTCTTGCATACGTCAAAACGTATGCACTTCATTGAGGACCGTATGGGGGTATGAGGGCGAACGTCTGGACAGTACCTTGCATACGTCAAAACGTATGCACTTCATTGAGGACTGATTGCAGATTCATACGTCGTTGATTCGACATGCCTTGCATACGTCAAAACGTATGCACTTCATTGAGGAGTGGTCGGCCAGAAACGGTTCGTGGCCACGATGCGCTTGCATACGTCAAAACGTATGCACTTCATTGAGGACCGCAAGGTTCGCCACGCGATCGCAAAAGCTCTTAACTTGCATACGTCAAAACGTATGCACTTCATTGAGGACCGTCGAAAAGACAGTAGTTCAGGGCGGTGTACGCTTGCATACGTCAAAACGTATGCACTTCATTGAGGAGCAACGAGGCCACACCCACCGCACAGGCCGGCGACCTTGCATACGTCAAAACGTATGCACTTCATTGAGGATTCGACTTTCGGTAAAGCAATGGCGCAGGTCATGAAACTTGCATACGTCAAAACGTATGCACTTCATTGAGGAGTCATGACATGCCCCGGATACTACAAGCTCGAAAGCCTTGCATACGTCAAAACGTATGCACTTCATTGAGGACTGAATGTCGTCAACAATGGGTACACGGTCACCGGCTTGCATACGTCAAAACGTATGCACTTCATTGAGGATTCGGCGGTTTGAAGAACGCCGCGAGCGGGCTTATCTTGCATACGTCAAAACGTATGCACTTCATTGAGGATACGTGGGCGACGTTGTAACCTGCCGCTAACCCAAACTTGCATACGTCAAAACGTATGCACTTCATTGAGGATCCGGCACGGGCGTGGTCAACACGTGGAGTCCAATCCTTGCATACGTCAAAACGTATGCACTTCATTGAGGAGACCTGCTCAAGCGCGGCCTCATCCACCAGATGAGCATCGCTTGCATACGTCAAAACGTATGCACTTCATTGAGGAGGCGATGCAATCGCAGTTCGGATGCCTCTCGAAGGGCTTGCATACGTCAAAACGTATGCACTTCATTGAGGAGTGGTGGCCATGCCTTGGATGAACCGCAGGGCCTGCTTGCATACGTCAAAACGTATGCACTTCATTGAGGACAGTGGACGACCACGCGGGCCGCCAAATCGCCCTTACCTTGCATACGTCAAAACGTATGCACTTCATTGAGGAGCTCAGCTGGAGACACTGCCGGTACCCGACACGGTCCTTGCATACGTCAAAACGTATGCACTTCATTGAGGACACGTCAAGGACATCATCCAGGACACCAAGTGGTTCTTGCATACGTCAAAACGTATGCACTTCATTGAGGAGTGGCGTCCGCTAACGGTAAGTGTGTTGTCGCCTATCCTTGCATACGTCAAAACGTATGCACTTCATTGAGGACAGCACGGCGAGCTCATCGGCCGCATCACCAGCGCCGACTTGCATACGTCAAAACGTATGCACTTCATTGAGGAGGTTTGTGGATTGCCCAGTACGCCAACATGTCGCCGACTTGCATACGTCAAAACGTATGCACTTCATTGAGGGGGCGAGGCCATGCGCCAGTACAGCGGTACCGGCGTGCTTGCATACGTCAAAACGTATGCACTTCATTGAGGGCGCTAAGGATATTGCAGACATGGTGGATCGCGTTGACGCTTGCATACGTCAAAACGTATGCACTTCATTGAGGGGCATTGAGCGCCGCGAACGTGTCGTGGCTGCCGGCTCTTGCATACGTCAAAACGTATGCACTTCATTGAGGGTACCGAGTTACAGAGATTAGGGCCACGGCCTGCAAGCTTGCATACGTCAAAACGTATGCACTTCATTGAGGGCGGGCGCGATAGGCGACAACACATTTGCCGTTAGCGGCTTGCATACGTCAAAACGTATGCACTTCATTGAGGGGAGGACGGCACGGCGTTGTTCCTGCGCTGCTCGGCCTTGCATACGTCAAAACGTATGCACTTCATTGAGGGACGGGCCCAGTGTTGGCGAGCATGGGTTTGGCGGATGGTCTTGCATACGTCAAAACGTATGCACTTCATTGAGGGACGCAAGCGGCAGTGTCGTTAACGCCGTAAGGCGTGCTTGCATACGTCAAAACGTATGCACTTCATTGAGGGACGCGTTACGTCGAGGTGCCGGACTCCAAGACCGAGCTTGCATACGTCAAAACGTATGCACTTCATTGAGGGATGTCCACCATCACAGTGAAGTTCGTCATCTGGGCGCTTGCATACGTCAAAACGTATGCACTTCATTGAGGGGACAAGGTGCTGCTGGTGAAAAACGGCCGCCTCATCCTTGCATACGTCAAAACGTATGCACTTCATTGAGGGGAGCCGCATCTCTATATCCGTATCAAACCGCTCCCGGCTTGCATACGTCAAAACGTATACACTTCATTGAGGGGTGGTAGTTGCGTACCGGTGGCGCAGACTATGCGGTGCTTGCATACGTCAAAACGTATGCACTTCATTGAGGATTGGCACCGTGAGGCCATTACGGCAAGAGAGGCGCGCTTGCATACGTCAAAACGTATGCACTTCATTGAGGACTCGCCCAGACCGGCAAGGACGCCGGCGACCACTTCTTGCATACGTCAAAACGTATGCACTTCATTGAGGGAGTGTGAGGCATGAAAGAAAACTCTTACACTCTGGCCTTGCATATGATGTGACCTGGTTTTTTGTTCCGCATCTCCTATCGAGTGAGAGGAAATGCGGAACAAAAACCAGGTCACATCAATATCGATACACTTCCGTGTGAAGCTCGTCATAGTGGATTGCACGAAAAAACAGATAGGGGGCTTTCCGCCATCAACAGCGGAAAGCCCCCTATTCTTACGGTCTACCTGCAATCACTCCGCAGCAATCGCGGCCTTGAGCTCCTCGACCTTGTTGGTCTTCTCCCACGGGAACTCAACGTCGGTACGGCCGAAGTGGCCGTAAGCGGCGGTCTTCAGATAAATCGGACGTTTCAGATCCAGCTCGTCGATGATGGCGGCGGGGCGCAGGTCGAAGACCTTGCGCACGGCGGCGGCGATCTGGCCTCGCGTCACACCCTGCTCGGTGCCGAAGGTCTCCACGTTGACGGACACCGGTTCGGCAACGCCAATAGCGTAGGCGATCTGGATCTCGACTTTGTGAGCCAAGCCGGCAGCTACGATGTTCTTCGCAACCCAACGGGTGGCGTACGCGGCGGAACGATCGACCTTGGACGGGTCCTTGCCGGAGAACGCGCCACCGCCGTGGTGGGCGGCGCCACCGTAGGTGTCGACGATGATCTTGCGGCCGGTCAGACCGGCGTCGGCCGCCGGGCCGCCTAGGATGAACGAACCGGTCGGGTTGACCAGCTGGCGGTAGTTGTCATGCGGCACCTTGGAACCCAGCACCTCATCAAGCACCGGGTCAATCACGTGCTTCTTCAGCTCAACCGCAAGCCAATCCTGCGTAACCTCAGGATCATGCTGGGTGGAGATCAGCACGGTGTCCAGACGAACGGGCTTATCGTTATCGTCATACTCAATGGTTACCTGGGTCTTGCCGTCCGGGCGCAGGTGCGGCACTTCACCGGACTTGCGGACCTCGGTCAGACGGAAGGCGAGGCGATGTGCCAAATAGATCGGAAGCGGCATCAGCGTCGGAGTCTCGTCGGTGGCGTAGCCGAACATCACGCCCTGATCGCCGGCACCCTGTGCTTCGTAACGCTCTTCGCGGCTGGCGGCGGTCTCCTGATCGCCAGTCAGACGGGCAACGCCCTGGTTGATTTCGGCGCTCTGCTCGGTGATGGCCACGACCACGCCGCAGGAATCGGCGTCAAGGCCGACTTCGGAGGAGGTGTAGCCGATGTTGCGCAGGGTTTCGCGGACCTTGGACTGCACGTCGCAGTACCCCTTGGACGTGACTTCGCCGAAGATCAGGAACACGCCAGTGGCGGCGGAGGTCTCCACGGCCACATGGCTGGACGAATCCTGGGCCAGCAAATCATCAAGAATGGCGTCGGAGATTTGATCGCAGACCTTGTCAGGGTGGCCTTCGGTCACGGATTCGGCGGAAATAAGCCGATGTTCTTCTGTCATATCATCCCTTTCTTCAGGACTTATCGCCCCGCGGGATGCGAGGCACAATGATACGGTGTCAATTTTTACTTGTCACTGTGGAAGCGGGCATAAATAAAGGCTCGTGCCAACCAGCGCGGTGGCGCGAGCCTTGCGTCTTATTCGCTCCCGATGTTGAGTTATAGCCGATTGCGATAACTCAGGCAAGCGTGTCGCTCAAAATCAGTTGTGAGAGAACTCTCACACCATCATTCGGCGACGAACTGTCCAAACAATCCAAACGAATTGTCGGAATCGATCAGTTGCCCTCGTTGGCGTCGTCCTCGCCCAAGGTCTCCTCAAGCAGGCCCTCGTCGATTTCGCGGAAGGCGATGGACAGGGGCTTCTCATTGTTCTGGTATTCGACCAGCGGGCCGATGTTCTGCAGCAGGCCCTCGTTGAGCTGCGTGAAGTAGGAGTTGATCTGGCGTGCGCGCTTGGCGGCGAAAATGGCCAGCGCGTACTTGGAATCGGCGTGCTTCATCAGGTCGTCGATCGGCGGGTTCGCAAGACCGTCGGGTGTCGGGTCAGTACCAAAAGCCATTGTTCTTATCTCCAGACATTGGAAAATCTATCTCAACCGAAGCAAGTGTAGCCGTTTGGGGGGACTTCTGTCAGCCCTATACCGGACTCTCGCCAGAGGAATGTATTCCAAAAAAAACTGTGAGAAACGTTACGTTTTTGAAAATTCCACTATTCGACTCTTGACAAATGGCGTGTCCCTCGCAAAGGCTTGAATAGAACCATGACTGAAATGCGATCTGCAAAAATTATGTCAGGGCGCGTCTTTGCAGGCGCCCGAGCCCTCTACCGTGCTGCGGGCGTCAACGGAGACGACATGGGCAAGAAGCCCATCATCGCCATCGCCAACTCGTTCGATGAGTTCCTGCCCGGCCATGTCCACCTCAACAAGGTCGGCCGCATCGTTTCCGAGGCTATCAAGGAAGCCGGCGGCATTCCGCGCGAGTTCAACACGATGGCCGTTGATGACG
>OLVT01001935.1_pt1 | contig 15612 bp, 9 predicted proteins | sample 1673241 | NCBI WGS metagenome assembly OLVT01 (sample SAMEA3178936, study PRJEB25190) | human gut metagenome | biome: human gut; feature: human-associated habitat; material: faeces | place: Austria | collected 2013 | reverse complement strand
CAGACTATGCGGTCGTACGGAGTATTGAATACGTAGTGCAGGGCAACGGTCAGCTCTACCGTGCCCAGGCTGGCTGCGAAATGTCCGGGGTTACACGAAACCTCCTTTATAATGTCTTGCCTCAATTCTTTACAGACTTCAGGAAGCTCTTCTACGCTGAGTCGGCGTAAATCCTCGGGAAATGTAATGGTGTTAAGCAAGTTATATGTTGTTGGTTCTGTTCTCATTTCTAATCTGAAGATTACAAAATGCAAAAATAGCAAAAGAAAACGGATGGCGGGAAGTTTTAGAAGGAAAAAAAGCCTCTTTTGTTCACTTCGGTTTTTACTTTCTCTTTGCATACGCCACATTTCTCGTTCAGCCTGCCTATGGTTAAGGGAAAAGATACCTGATGGTAAATCGTTCCTCCATGGAGAAAATATTGTTCCATCCTAGGGGAAAAATCGTTCCACAATGGTGGAACGATTTTCTCTCCATATAGGAATGATTTAATTTTGGTAGGCAAAGATATTAATCCTTTCAAAGATTGACTTGTACTCTCGTATGTGTGCATCTATGATAAGATATGCTTTAAATTTAATGTTTGTTGAAAAATGTAACTTAATAAATTATTTATTGCAACTTTTTTAAGATTTTGGTTGTTATCTGATATAGTGTTATGTATATTTGCGAAGTAGAATATGTCCTATTTATCAATATGTTATACAATTTTGAGTTGTATATAATGATATTCTTAGTTGTAATATGTGTCGGCATGGGGCGTAATCACGAATTGTTAAATGAATAAACAATGAATGATATGAAGAAAAAGCTCAACTTTGGAATTTTGGCTATTATGGGCGTAGTGGTATTTTCCGCTTGCGGTTCTGATAGCGATTTGTTCGACCCGGAAAAGGCGGCGGCTAAGAAAGAGGCACAGTATGCATCGGCTTTCGTGCAGAAGTATGGAGAAATTGCAGTTGATCAGGATTGGGGATTTGGGGCAACACCGACAACGCGTGTTGCTAACACTAATAGCAATCAATGGAAAGATTTTACGGAAGTACCCGAGGGTATTACGGCTACAGAAAAAGAAGTGGTTACGGAATGGTTTAAAACACATCAGAATCCACAATCCATTGGTGTGGATTGGACCGACTTTTTTGTTCAACATGTAAGTGGCTCACACTCTAATATGGATTTTTTGGTTGCAGCATCAGATGACCATGTCAATAATTTTAATGCTACTGAGGGGGCTATAATGCTAATGCAGAATAGTGGAACGTCTTCTTTTGGCTATAGGGCTTCTCTGGATGGTAAAATGCACTATAATTATACTATACAATATATTGAGGGTGCTTATTATGTGGGATTTGACTTTGAAGCTACCGGACAGAACCCAAATCAACAAGTGGCTGCAGATGGATATTATAGTGATTGGATTGTGAAGATCTCTCCGGCCGTATATACGAATGCGTACAGAATCATAGCAGAAGACCTTGGAGACAGTGATGATTTTGACTTCAACGATGTCGTGTTTGATGTAGCGACCAATGGAGGAGCAACTATCATTACCCTGCAGGCTGCGGGTGGTACTTTGCCTTTGTATATTGAGGTAGGCGGTGATAGCCGTGAAGTTCATGGACTCTTTGGCGTTTCTAATACTACAATGGTAAATACAGGTGCTGGGGCAACTAAGGCTCCGGTGATGTACAGAGTTAACGGTACCGGTGCCGTAAATATCAAAGTGGAAGGCCAAAATGCTGAAGTATATACACTGAAAGCAGAGATTGGCAAAGCTCCGCAGAAGATACGTGTAGAGACAAGATATGAATGGACTACTGAGCGTCAGGCTATTAATGATAAATATCCAGGTTTTGCAGATTGGGTGGCTGATCCTACGGCTAATTGGTATTAATAGAATATATAGTATTTTTATTTAAGGCAGATGATATAATGAGAGGTTATATCACCTGCCTTTTTTATATTGAAATTTACTATCTTTGTGGCGTAGCAAGCAGTTGGTACATCATTTTTTCAGAGAAAGTGAATGGTTTATTTATTTCGAACTTATGAATCTTTATACACCTGTAGAAGTAGTTTCCAGTATGCCCCTTCTTTCGCAAGAGAATAATCTGTTGCTGATGGGTTCTTGTTTTGCGTCCGAGATGGGGCAAAGGCTGGTGGATGCCAAGTTCCGTTGTGACGTCAATCCTTATGGTGTGCTTTATAATCCGTTTTCCATTTCTGCGGCATTGCGTGAAATCATTGCGGGCAGATGCTACAATGAAAACGATATTTTCCTCTTTCATGAACTTTGGCACAGTGCCATGCATCATGGTAGCTTTTCCTCAGTCTCTGCAGAGGAAACATTGGCAGGTATTAACGGGCGTTTGAAAAGCGCCCATGAAAGGCTGGACCGGTTGGATTGTCTGCTGCTGACTTTCGGCTCTGCCTGGGTTTATGAAAATGAAAAGACGGGAACTGTAGTTGCCAACTGTCATAAGCAACCTGAGTCCTGCTTTACCCGCCGTATGCTTTCTGTCAGTGAAATAGTATCTGACTACACCTCTTTGCTTTCCGGCTTGCTGGCGCGGATTCCCCGGTTGAAAGTATTGTTCACCGTCAGCCCCATCCGCCACGTGCGTGACGGAATGCATGCCAACCAGCTCAGTAAAGCTACCTTGCTGCTTGCCGTGAACCAGTTGCAAGCCACTTTCCCGGAACATGTTTTCTATTTTCCGGCTTATGAGTTGCTGCTCGACGAGCTTCGTGACTATCGATTCTATGCAGAAGACATGGTGCATCCTTCCGAAACGGCCATTCGCTATGTCTGGGAACGGTTTACCCGGTCGTGTATCTCTGCCGATGCGTTACGGATTATGGAAGAAAGTGAAAATATCCGTAAGATGTTGTCACATAAGCCATTTTATCCCGCTTCAGAAGAGTATAAGCGTTTTTTAGGACAAATTGTGTTAAAAATAGACCAACTTAACGGAAAATACCCGTACTTAGATTTCCAAAAAGAGAGAGAAATATGTCGTATTCGATTGAAAGCATAACCGAAAGTATTGGCGCACGGCGTATGGGAAACGCGCCGGCTACCATAGACTGGCTGCTCACTGACAGCCGTTCCCTGAATTTTCCTGAGGAAACATTATTCTTTGCCTTGACCACCAAGAGGAATGACGGTGCGCGCTATATTGCAGATTTATATGCCCGTGGAGTACGTAATTTTGTGCTTAGCGAAGAAAGCTTTAGATTAATGGACAATGGACAATTGACAATTGACAATGCTATGCAGCGTGATGATGCGCAGTCAATTGTCAATTATCTCATTGTTCCCAACCCGCTGAAAGCCTTGCAAAAACTGGCGGAACAGCATCGGAACCGGTTCCAGATACCGGTCATCGGTATTACGGGAAGCAACGGTAAGACTGTTGTGAAGGAATGGCTGCACCAGTTGCTCAGTCCGGAACGTGCCATTATCCGTTCTCCCCGCAGTTATAACTCCCAGATTGGAGTGCCTTTGTCTGTGTGGCAGATGAACGAACAGTCCGAACTTGCTATTTTTGAAGCCGGTATTTCCGAGCCGGGGGAAATGCGCGCTTTGCAGAACATCATCAAGCCTACCATAGGCATCCTGACCAATATAGGAGGGGCTCACCAGGAAAATTTCTTCTCGTTGCAGGAGAAATGCATGGAGAAGCTGACGCTTTTCAAGAATTGTGATGTAGTGATTTATAATGGTGACGATGAGTTCGTCAGCAACTGTGTGGCGAAGTCCATGCTGTCTGCACGTGAGATTGCGTGGAGCCGGAAGGATATGGAACGTCCTCTATATATAAGTAAGGTGGAGAAACGGGATGACTGTACTGTCATTTCCTATCGCTATCTGGATATGGATAATACGTTTACTCTACCGTTCATAGATGATGCTTCCATCGAGAATTCGCTGAACTGCCTGGCCGCATGCCTCTATCTGATGCTTCCTGCCGAACAGATTACAGAACGTATGGCAAGGCTGGAACCCATCGCCATGCGGCTGGAAGTCAAGGAGGGAAAAAACAACTGTCTGTTGATTAACGACAGTTATAATTCTGACCTTGGCTCATTGGATATTGCACTCGATTTTCTTTACCGTCGTTCGCAAAGTAAGGGATTGAGGCGGACTTTGGTTCTTTCGGATATATTGGAGACCGGTCAGAACACGCCGACACTTTACCGACAAGTGGCACAGCTGGTAAACAGCCGTGGCATTGAACGCATCATAGGTGTAGGAAATGAAATATCTTCCTGCGCTGCACGCTTTAATATAGAGAAGACCTTTTATCCGGATACAGCGGCCTTGATACGTGCCATTCAGCGTGGGGAACTTCGCCTTGAAAACGAAATAATTCTGATTAAGGGTGCACGTAAGTTCGGTTTTGACTCCTTGACGGAAGTATTGGAGAAGAAGGTGCACGAAACCATTCTGGAGGTTAATCTTGGAGCGATGATTGCCAATCTGAACTATTATCGTGGCAAGCTGAAGCCGGAAACAAAGATGGTCTGCATGGTGAAAGCCTCCGCTTACGGTGCAGGTTCTTACGAGATAGCCAAGACTTTGCAGGAACATCATGTCGATTATCTTGCCGTGGCGGTTGCCGACGAAGGCTCCGAACTCCGCAAAGCGGGCATCACTGCGAATATCATTATCATGAATCCTGAGATGACTGCTTTCAAGACCATGTTCGATTACAAGCTGGAGCCCGAAGTATATAGCTTCCATCTGCTGGACGCTTTGATTAAAGAAGCGGAAAAGGAAGGTATCACAAACTTCCCCATCCACATAAAGCTGGATACCGGTATGCACCGCCTGGGGTTTGCTCCGGAGGATATGCCCCGGCTGATAGAACGGCTGAAGGGACAGAATGCCGTGATTGCCCGTTCCGTCTTCTCGCATTTGGTAGGGAGCGATTCGCAACAATTCGACAGTTTTACACGCCGGCAGATAGAAATGTTCGAGAAAGCGTCCATGGAATTGCAGGAGGCTTTTCCGCATAAGATACTTCGCCATATCTGCAATTCCGCAGGTATCGAGCGTTTCCCGGGGGCGCAATTCGATATGGTGCGCCTGGGTATCGGCCTCTATGGTGTCAATCCCATAGACAATTCCATTATGAATAATGTGAGCACGTTGAAGACTACCATCCTCCAGATACGTGATGTTCCCGAAGAGGATACGGTGGGGTATAGCCGGAAAGGGCATCTCACCCGTCCGTCGCGTATAGCGGCTCTTCCCATCGGTTACGCCGACGGCCTGAACCGCCATCTTGGAAATGGACATGCCTATTGTCTTGTAAACGGCCAACGGGCAGCCTATGTAGGGAATATCTGCATGGATGTCTGTATGATTGACGTAACGGACATCGATTGTAAGGAGGGTGACAGTGTGGAAATTTTTGGTGACCATCTGCCTATAACCGTTCTTTCCGATGTGCTCGAAACTATTCCTTATGAGGTGTTGACAAGCGTTTCTACGCGGGTAAAACGTATTTATTATCAAGACTGAAGATAGGGGTCAGGGATTAGGGATTAGGGATTGCGATAAAATTAATCCTTAATCCTTAATCCCTAATCCTTAATTTTCCTATCTTTGCATTATAATTAATCAGATATAACTATGACAAACTTACTTTTATTAGGCTTTCTGCCCAGCGGTTCCGAATGGATAATTATTGCATTGGTCATCTTACTGTTGTTTGGTGGTAAGAAAATTCCCGAACTGATGCGTGGTTTGGGCAAAGGGGTGAAGAGCTTCAAGGATGGTGTGAATGAAGCCAAAGAAGAGATAAACAAGGCTCAGGAAGATTTGGATAAACCGGCTGAAAAGAAATAAAAGGAACAAGGGTATTTACTATTTGACGATTTACTATTTACTATTTGATACTCTGAGAAGTTCAGGAGTATGGGTAGGCTTGTTGCCTTTTCCACAGCGCAGCCCAAATAGTAAATTGTCAAATAGTAAATCTCCACAGCGCAGCCCAAATAGTAAATAGTAAATTGTCAAATAGTAAATCCCTTTATGTCAGAAAAAGAACTAACCTTTTGGGACCACTTGGACGAGTTGCGCCGGGTGTTGTTCCGTGTACTCGGTGTGTGGTTTGTATTGGCTATCGGTTATTTTATTGCCATGCCTTATCTGTTTGACAATGTGATATTGGCTCCTTGCCATAACGACTTCATTTTCTATGACTTGCTGCGCTGGATAGGGCAGAGATTGGACTTGCAGGATGAATTCTTTACCCAGGAGTTTCATGTGAAGCTCGTCAATATCAATCTTGCCGCACCGTTCTTTGTCCACATGTCTACCGCTTTCTGGATGTCGGTGGTAACGGCTGCCCCTTATATTTTCTATGAAATTTGGCGCTTTGTAAGCCCTGCACTCTATCCAAACGAGCGTAAAGGGGTGAGGAAAGCGCTGGGTATAGGTACAGGGATGTTCTTCATCGGTGTGTTGCTGGGGTATTTTATGGTCTATCCGCTGACATTGCGTTTCCTTTCCACTTATCAATTGAGCGCAGCCATCGAGAATCAAATTTCCTTGAACTCGTACATCGACAATTTCATGATGCTGGTGCTTTGCATGGGACTGGCATTCGAACTGCCGCTGGTGACATGGCTGCTTTCCCTGCTGGGACTGGTGCACAAGACCTTTTTGCGGAAGTACCGCCGTCATGCTGTTGTCATCATTGTTATTGCCTCGGCCATCATTACTCCGACCGGTGACCCGTTTACCTTGACAGTAGTGGCGGTGCCGCTTTATCTGCTCTATGAGTTGAGTATCCTGATGATAAAGGATAAAAAGACTGATGATGAAGCGGAAGAAGTGGAGACAGAGGAATGATGGATTGTGAAATAAAGGAATATTTTAGTATATTGCTGGAAGCCTGCCACGTTGAGGAAATCTCCTTGGACGTGGCCTACCGGCAATTGCGCGAGTTGCTGGAGCGTTTGTGCCGTACACAGATGTCCGACGGCAGCTTGCAGATGACAGACCTTTCTGCACGTATCAGTTTCGTGGCTTCGAAGGCCGGACTTTCCACCGTGGAACAGAACCGTCTGCATACCTTCCGGCTGACCTCCAATGCTATTCTGAACCGCCAGGCGGAACCGCAACGTGAACAGTTGTTGCGTGATGCCAAGACACTGGCATTCTTTGTCAAGCGCTTGACGGGGGAGGAGATACCTGCCGAACTTTATCGCCTGCTACCCCGTGCGGATGCCACCTATATAGTGGCACCGCCTGTCAAAGAGCGGATAAAGCGCATGCGCGTCTGTTTTCAGTATGCCGATGATACTTATTTATATGTACTGCCCGTAGACACTGTGGCCGATGAGCCGTTGCGTGTCCGTTATAATGTACCTCAGATTAATGAAGAGTTTGCAGAAACCTGCCGGATTCTGTGGCGGCATGCCCAGGTCAATCTGCTGGATGTTACGGTGGACGAAGTCGGTATACTCACCCCTTCCTTTATTATACTTGAGCCCGATTACTTGATAGACATCAGTTCGCTTGCCGAATGCTTCAAGGATTACGGGCATCATCCTGCCAACTATATTCTGGCACGGCTCCAGTCGCCGGACAATACCCGTCCGTTACTGTTGGGTAATATTGCCAACCTCTTTCTGGACGAATGGATTCATGCCAAGGAAGCGCCCGATTATCTGGCATGCATGAAGAAGGCCTTCCGTTCTTATCCCATCGAGCTGGCAGCATGTGCCGACCTGCGCGACCGGGAGAAGGAAGCCGAATTCTTTTCCGATTGCAAGCGCCATTTCGACAATATCCGCCGGACGGTGACGGAGATATTCCGTGCATCCGGCTATGAGCTCGATAGGACTGATGCTGTGCTGGAACCCTCTTACATCTGTGAAGCATTGGGTTTGCAAGGGCGTTTGGACTACATGCAGCGGGATATGACCTCGTTCATTGAAATGAAGTCCGGTAAGGCGGACGAGTATTCCATCCGTGGTAAAGTGGAGCCTAAAGAAAACAATAAGGTGCAGATGTTGCTCTATCAGGCTGTGCTGGAGTATTCTATGGGAATGGACCATCGACGTGTAAAGGCTTATCTGCTCTATACCCGTTATCCGTTGCTTTATCCGGCGCGTCCTTCGTGGGCAATGGTGCGCCGTGTGATGGATGTGCGTAACCGGATTGTAGCCAATGAATATGGCATCCAGTTACGGAATAGCCCACAGTATACGGCAGAGCGCCTGAAAGACATCCATCCGGATACCTTGAATGAGCGCGGTTTGGACAATACCTTGTGGAAACGCTTCCTTTGCCCCTCCATCGATGCCGTAGCGCAACGCATCCGTTCGCTTTCGTCGTTGGAACAAAGCTATTTTTATACGCTCTATAACTTTATAACCAAGGAACTCTATACCTCCAAATCTGGAGATGTGGATTATGAAGGACGTGCAGGGGCTTCAGCTCTTTGGCTGAGTACACTGGATGAGAAACGTGAGGCAGGGGAAATATTATATGATTTGCAGATCATTGAGAATAAGGCGTCACAGGTTCATAAGGCTTATATACTCTTGTCCATTCCGCAATATGACGAAATGTTTCTTCCTAATTTCCGTACAGGAGATGTGGTTATATTGTATGAGCGTAATCATGATTCGGATAATGTGACCAATAAAATGGTTTTTAAGGGTAACATCGAGCAGATTACAGATACAGAATTGCGTATTCGGCTACGTGCCACACAGCGTAATGTTTCGGTTTTTCCTCCGGACAGCCGTTATGCTGTAGAACATGATACGATGGATACTACATTTCGCAGTATGTATTTGGGACTTTCTGCTTTTCTGGATGCGAATACGGAAAGACGGGAGTTGTTGCTGGGACAACGTTCCCCCCGCTTTGATTCGTCTTTTGATGAAGCTATAGCGCAGGTCGGTGATGATTTTGAGAGAGTGGTGTTGAAAGCGCAAGCGGCCCGTGATTACTTTCTTCTGGTGGGACCTCCCGGAACAGGAAAGACTTCAAGAGCGTTGCGTAGAATGGTGGAACATTTTTATGCAACATCATCTATGCAGATATTGTTACTAGCTTATACCAACCGGGCTGTGGATGAAATATGTCAGTCACTTTCTTCTATAACCTCCGGTATAGATTATATACGGGTGGGAAGTGAACTTTCCTGTGATGTACGTTTTAGAGGACATCTGTTGGAGAATATATTGGCGGAATGTAACAGCAGGCGGGAGGTGAATACCCGTATGACAGATTGCAGAGTGTATGTTGGAACCGTGGCCTCTATTGCGGCTAAGGCTGAACTTTTTAAATTAAAACGTTTTGATGTAGCCATAGTGGATGAGGCTACCCAAATATTGGAACCCCAATTGTTGGGTATTCTGTGTGCCAAGTTTGCCGATGAAAGAAATGCAGTCGGTAAATTTATTCTGATAGGTGATCATAAACAGTTACCTGCCGTTATTTTGCAGAATAGCGGACATTCTGAAGTGCATGATGAGGGGCTGAGGAAAGTCGGACTTTTTAATTTAAAAGATTCTCTGTTTGAGCGGCTTTATCGTTTTCATTTAAAAGAAGAATCTCCTAAAGCGATAGATATGCTTTGCCGTCAGGGGCGTATGCATCCGGGAGTGGCTTTTTTTCCCAATAAAGCATTTTATGCTGGAAGATTGGAAGCTTTGGGACTACCTCATCAGTTGGAACACATAGAGGCTCCAGTACGTTTTATTCCTTCGGAACAGGATTTGGAGAGCATTTCCGGAAAGACAAACCAATATGAGGCACGGATTGTTGCCGGTTTGGCCAGAGAGGTGTATCTGGCTTATGAAGAGGAATTTGATCCGAATCGAACGTTAGGGATCATTACTCCTTATCGAAGTCAGATTGCTTTGATACGTAAAGAGCTTCAGACATTGGCTATTCCTGCTCTGAGTAGGATTTCCATTGACACGGTAGAACGGTATCAGGGCAGCGAACGTGATGTTATTATTTATTCTTTTTGTGTGAATCACCTCTATCAATTAAGGTTTCTGCCTAACCTGACAGAAGAAGACGGCGTACAGATTGACCGTAAGCTGAATGTCGCTTTAACGCGTGCACGCAAGCAACTTTTTATCACAGGAGTCCCTGAAATATTAAATCATAATTCTATCTATCAACATCTTCTGAAAACTATTTATTAGGGAAAACACACCACAGACTACTTAGATGTGTAGTCTGTGGTGAATTCTTTAATTAGGCATCAACCGGTTTGTATTTGGGAACCAATGCTTTCATGATAATCCAACCAACTAAATAAGCTACGGCACATACACAGAATATGATGAAGTAGCCGGCAGGTTTCCCTTCGAATCCCATAAAAGTCATATTCGTTTCTGCTGCATAGTCAAACAGTCTGCCTGATCCCATATTAATGCAGAATGAACCTATACCACCTGCCATACCACCAATACCTACGATAGTAGCGATGGTGCTTTTGGGGAACATATCGCCTACTACAGAGTAAATATTAGCAGACCATGATTGGTGTGCCGCACCTGCAATACCGATGATAATGATAGGATACCAATATGAATAATTGCCTAAAGGTTGGGCAAACAGTGCCAGCAATGGGAACAAGGCAAAGATAAGCATAGCCTGCATACGGGCTGCATACGGATTCTTACCAGTTTTGTTAATGATAATAGTAGGTAACTTACCACCATAAATAGATAACATGGTGATAGCGTATAATACGAAAATCAACATTTGTGCAGTACCTGTGTCTGAGGCGAAACCATATACATCCGAAATATATGCCGGAGTCCAGAAAAGGAAGAACCACCATACGCCGTCAGTCATGAATTTACCGACAAATACAGCCCATGTTTGGGGAAATTTGAAACATTGCAAGAATGAAATCTTCTTGTTGTCAAAGTCGTTGGCGGCAGCTTGTTGTGCTTTAGATTCTTCAGGATTGTTGTTGTCTTGTTCAATATATTCCAATTCGGCAGCATTCACGCGAGGGTTGACATTGGGTTTCTTGTAGAGGAACATCCAAAGTCCCATCCAGATGAAACCTAAGCCACCGATAACGATGAAAGCCATTTCCCATCCATTACCCACACCAATGCTTTGAAAATAACGCGCCAAGGGAGGAATAGTGATCGGAGCAGCTAACGCGCCTACTGTAGAGCCGGCATTGAAGATGGAAGTGGAGTATGCACGGTCCTTTTTCGGGAAATATTCGGCTGTCACCTTAATAGCTGCCGGGAAGTTTCCTGCTTCACCTACACCCAATACAATTCGGGCAGCAATAAAGTAATAAACGCTGGTAATGGCGATAGTTGAAGCGACAGCTCCTGTTGCAGAAAGCATTTCTTCTGCATTATGAATACCTAATGTCTCTTCGGTAGCCCAGCCGCACAATGCATGGAGACAAGCTCCTAAAGACCAGACGAAGATAGCCCAAAGATAACCTTTTTTAGTCCCCATCCAATCGATGAAACGACCGGCGAACAGGTTGGCGATAGCATATACTATAGAAAAAATAGCTGTGATATCTCCGTAATTCGAATCCGTCCAGTGAAATTCCGGAGCAATGAAGTCTTTCCAAGTTAGTGAAAGCACCTGACGGTCGAGGTAATTGACTGTAGTGGCAAAGAATAGCAGACCACAGATTATCCATCTGAAGTTTGTCATCTTCTCACCTACTTTTTGAAATGTACTCATGATAATAGATTTAATTATGTTTTTCTTATTAGACGCAAAAATAACCATTCTGTACCTATTCTCTATGCAAAAATTGGTGGAAAGCCTGTATAAATCGGTACAATGGTAAGATTTCTAAAAAAACATTCCGAATGTCGCAAAAAACCTAAAAACGGGTTGATTTCTTGCAACATTCAGAATGACAAGAGTTAATGAGTAATGGTGTGTACCATTCTACTTATCTCATATCTGTGTATTTTATTTCATCCTTGTCACTGTATTTCAGGTTTTCACCTCCCATACCCCAAATAAAGGTATAGTTGCTGGTACCTGCAGCGGCGTGGATAGACCATTCCGGAGAAGTAATGGCTTGTTCATTATGTAACCATACCAGACGTTCTTCTTGCGGTTCGCCCATCAGGTGGCAAATGGCATTTCCTTCAGGCAGGTTGAAATAGAAGTAGGCTTCCATACGACGGGTATGTGTATGGGCCGGCATGGTGTTCCATACAGAACCCGGAGCCAGTTCGGTAAGTCCCATCTGCAATTGATTTGTACCACCGTTTTTTACTCTTTCCAGCACATCCTTTACAATTAATTGGTTTACAATACGGTCGTTGCTGTCTTCCATTTTTCCATAATGATCTGAAATGGCCAAAGCATATTGTTTAGGATTTGCTTTTTGAAGTTTAGCGTCAGTAGTGATCAATTGAGTAACGTATGGTTTGTAAGCCGGTGCCGAATTGATATAGAATTTGGCCGGTTTGGTAGCGTCATTACTTTTGAAAGTAACCTCTTTATTTCCGCAACCTACATAGAGTGCTTCCTTGTATTTCATAGGATATTCTTTACCGTCTACAGTAACCACACCATCACCCCCTACATTGATGACCCCTAGTTCACGTCGTTCAAGGAAGTAAGTGATTTCCGGACCCAGTTCACGGAACACTTCCAACTTCAATGTCTTGTTCACCGGCATAGCGCCACCGTAAATCAATCGGTCGTAGAGGGTGTAGGTTACGTTGATTTCATCTGGAGCCATGACTTTGTCCATCATGAATCTGCTGCGTAGAAGTTCCGTGTCATAATGCTTCACGTCCTGCGGATGGCAGGCGGTCTGCACTTTGTAATTCACTTGGGCATTGGCTGCCATGGCAGCTGCTCCCATCATAAATGCAAGTACTAACTTTTTCATAATTTGTTACTATTTAATTTTTAACTTTTAATTTTTGATTGATTTTTGGTATTTGATAATAGCACGACGGTTCATAATCATCAGGAACAATGTGCATAATACAAGGATACCGGAGCCTATCCATTTCAACGAGTAGGTTAGGTGGAAAATGACCCAAGCGAAGGGGCTGGATGCAAAATCCAGTGCGCCGCCTTCAAATCCGGCAGGGATATTCACGGCAGCATCTTGTGTCTTCTCGTATACATCGTGGGCTGCTTGTGTGAAATAGGGGGCGAGGTCTGTTACGAAATAAAGACCGATGGTCAGTACAACGAGTCCGATGATGAATGTCTTTACTACATTTCCTTTCGTGATGGGCAGTACCAGCGGGAAGAGGTAGAACATTCCGGCCAGCGACGCCAAAGGCAGGAACTGGTTACCCGGCAGGATGACAGCCAGCAGTATGGTTACGGGAATCAGCAGCAGGGAAACCACCAGCGTTGCAGGATGGCCGATAACCAATGCGGGGCTCATACCGATGTTCAAGCCGACAGCACCTTTGAATTTCTTGGCAATCAGTTCGCGGGTCGCATCGGAAATAGGCTTCAAGCCTTCGATGAACAAAGCGGTGATACGCGGAATCAGCTCCATTACGGCGCCCATCTTGATACCCAAACCTAATATATAAGGTATCTTGTCTACCAGTTCCTGACCGTTCTTGCAAGACAAGGCACCGATACCGCAACCGACCAGAATACCCAGGAATAAAGGCTCACCCAGCAAGCCGAATTTCTTCTTCATGCCCTCCGCGTCGATATATAGTTTGTTGAATCCCGGAATCAGGTCGAGTGCCTTGTTGATGAGGATGGCGAAAGGCATGAACCCTTGGCAGAAAGGCTGCGGAATGGAGATGCCGTCCATCTTATCATAGAATTTCTGGAATTTGGGAGCCGTGTAGTCAGCGGCTATCAGCGTCAGGATATAACAGATGACGGCAGCGAAGAAACCCCATGCGATGTTGTCCATCGTGTAGTAGACCATCGCACCGATGAAGGCGAAATGCCAATAGTTCCACAGGTCGATGTTGACGGTCTTTGTCGTTTTGGTGAGGAGCATCAGGATGTTCACTCCGAGGCATACGGGAATGATGAACGCACCTACCGATGTGTTGTAAGCCACGGCGGCTGCCGCAGGCCATCCCATGTCGAACACTTCGAGGTTGAGATCGTAAATCTCCACCACTTTTGAGAGCGACGGGCTGAGGCTGCTGGTGAGCAACGCCGTAATGACCGACAATCCCACGAAACCGACGCCCACGTAAAGGCCGCTTTGTAAGGCTTTTCCGAACTTGATTTTGATACAAACGCCCAGTATGGTAAAGATAATGGGCATCATGACTGCGGCCCCGAGGCCGATGATGTAACCGAATACAGCTTCCATATTCCTAATTTTCTTGGTATTAATTCGTAAATGATTAGGTGCGGCAAAATTAAATAAAACTATTGGTAACGCAAACAGAATTGAGAAAAAAAAGATGGGAAAGGGAAAATAGGGCAGATGAGGCAGGACGTGAAATACTGACAATATGTCAGCCTTTTACGTATAAGCACCGGGTAGTAAAAGGCTCAAATAGAGAGGATATGTTAAATCCGAACCGGTATATGGCCCGTTTTATGTGTTTATGACGCATTTCTTTTGAATTCGGGGTTTCAATCTCCTGAGATTGGAATTTCGTTTGGCTGAAAGCGGAAAAAGTTTTGGAGCAGAAAAAAATGGAGTTGTCCGCTTGTCGGCCGGAAACGGTCTTCCGTGCGGTGGAAAAGGGGGCGGTAAACGGTGTAAAAGGGAGGTCAGAAGGGCTTTTTTTGATTTATCTGACGGATTTCCGTGCGCCAAATCCTCATGCTTTTTGTCACGGGAAAAGGCTGACGGATGTCGTTTGCACGCGGGGCATGCCACATGGCGGTGTGGAGAGGGTGTCTTTTTGTAAGCGGAAACCTCGCCCGTGGTTGCGGAATGTAAAAACGCCGGCTTGAAATGCCGACGTTTTTTGTCCCCTCGCCCGAATAAAGAGGCGGATAGACGATTCTCGTGAGGTTGGCCTGACATTTTGTCAGACGAAACATTCCGGTTCGCGACGTGCACTGAAGTTCTGGTGCAACATGGCGGTATAAGGGGTGTCGAAAGTGCGTCCGCCCACGGGACAGAACTTGACGCAGGCACAGCATTTGGTGCACAAGTCCACACGGGTGGCAGAGCGTCCATCGGCTATGGTGATGGCGCCGGTGGGGCAGGCGGCGGCGCACTGGCCGCAGCTGATACAGGCCGTCTCGTTCAATTTCCGGTCAAAGGCCGGGCACACCACCAGGTCGCTGCCCCGGTAGGCAAAGTTCAAAATGCCCATGCCCTGCATTTCCTCGCACACCCGGATGCAGTCGCCGCAGAGGATGCACTTGTTGGGGTCCCGGACCACAGCAGGGGAGGAGTCGTCCTTTTCATAACGGGGCCGGGTGTCGGCAAAGCGGACGTGGCGCACGCCGAAGCGCAGCGCCAGCTCCTGCAGGCGGCACTCGCCGCTTTTCTCACAGGTGGTGCAGTCCCGGTCGTGGGAGGAGAGCATCAGCTCCAGGATCATCCGCCGGTGCTTCAAAAGCCGGGCGGTGTTGGTGCGGATGCGCATGCCGTCCCGGGGCTCCATGGAGCAGGAGGCGTCGATCTTGCCCTTCTCGTCCTCCACCAC
>OLVT01001934.1_pt1 | contig 15613 bp, 22 predicted proteins | sample 1673241 | NCBI WGS metagenome assembly OLVT01 (sample SAMEA3178936, study PRJEB25190) | human gut metagenome | biome: human gut; feature: human-associated habitat; material: faeces | place: Austria | collected 2013 | reverse complement strand
TCCGGAGCCAATTGAGATACAGATCCCGGAACCCTGCCATTATGGGTTTGTCATGATTCGGACGCCGGAAGGCAATGAGACAATGTATTCCACTAATATAGACATCCAGAATGATGGCAGGGATGGGAACGCAATTTATATCGTGCTGGATAAAGGGGTGATACAGCAGTGAGAAAGAGAGGGAGAACCCGGAAGGAACAGAAGAATCCTAAAGCTGGAGAAGCAGCGAGAAAACACATTCATAAGGCCTATACCAGCTATGACGTGGCTGGATATATGGCGAAGAAATATAACATCAAAGAGGAGGTCAAGCCATGAGACATATATACTGTGCAGCCTGTGGGAAAGAGGTCCACTATTCCCAGGCAGTACATATGAGGGCGCATGAGCGTACGGGCGTGTATAAGTTCCGGACACAACCAATGGATTATTTTGATTTATGCAGGCCGTGTTATGACAGGATGAGGGGAGGAGGTTCCGGTGGACAAAAAGGTTTTAAGTGATTATATCGACGCTTGTGAGTTTATCAAAGAGACAGAGGAAGAGATCAAGAAGCTGGAAAAGAAGAAACGGATCGTGCAGGATAAAGTAAAGGGAAGCAACCCGGATTTTCCTTACGAGCAGCGGTCCTTCAACCTGGGAGGCACGGTTGAGACTTTGGCAGAAGCGGGATTACTTGCCAGAGAGCGCCAGATTCTGGAGACACAGAAGAGGGAAGCGGAAGAACTGAAGCTGCAGGTGGAAGAGTGGATGCAGGAGATCCCCTTCCGGATGCAGCGGATCATCCGGTACAAGTTCTTTAAGGAGTTGACATGGGAGGAAGTGGCGACGTTGATGAAATGTAAAGGCGGAGGAGAGACTATCAGGAAAGAAGTACAGAGGTTTATGCAAAAAAATTAAAATTTGTCCGGATTGTCCCGGATTGTCCGGTTTTAAAGTGCTATAGTATAAGCTGAAAGAAGTGGATAACAGCAATGTATCTACTTTTCCCACCCTCATAACTTATATTGAAAAACCGAGAAAAGACGCTTTGCTCCGGCAGGGTGTCTTTTGCGTTGAAAAGTGTTGAAAAATGAAATATCATGGAAATAGGTTTTTTGATATGAGGAGAATGAGGGAGGATGAAATGCGTTTGGATAATATATTAGATGGTGTGAAAGCAATTGCAGATATGATACCTTGGGCTATTATTGTACCAATTATTATTATATATGCGTCTATTGTAATAAAAACAATCGTTGATGTAAGACGTAGATTAGTAGAAACATTTATTTGGAATCCGGAAGAAGAACACTATAAAGGGTTGAAGATATATGAAGAAGGAGATAGTGAGAATGGAAATAATATACTTTTGGTAAATTCTGAAAGCAATTTATTTAACATTTGCATATATAATGGTATTGAACCGTATGCTGATCTAAAGCATATAAATCTCAATCAATATAATTGTAATCAGTTAAAAGATGTTCTTACACCTAAGGAAGGGTTAATGCTTAGTTTTTACTTTGCGGGATATGGCCAGTCATTGCATCTATTGACTTTTGAAAATGAAGCTTTTATGTCAGCACAAGTGCCAATTTATCTTAATGGCAGATATGGGAATAAAACTGAAACGGTAAAATATAAAATGACGATAAAATCTTTTTTATATTTTTTGCTTTGTGGAGCAGTAAAATATAAAGGAGAATAAAAGGCAATTTGTCAAGAATGGATATTTTTCTTATATTTTATTCATACAATCCCTGAGGTGATAGTATGAATAAAAAGCAACAGGAGCAACTGAACAGACAGAAAAATCTGAACAAGTTCAATAGTATAGCGCAAAAGGTAAAGCCAGAGAATCAGAATCAGACACACAACGTCCGAGCTGAAGCGGTAGAACCGAAAAACAGACAAGTTTAAGACATCCGAAAGGGTGTCTTTTCTTATTGTAAAATGGTGAAAAATGGAATATTATGAGAGTAGGTTTTTTAGTGCGGGGAGAGTGAGGGAGATTATTGTGAAGAAAAAAACAGAAAAAATTTTATTTATGTTGGGAACGAAAGGAATATGCCTTATATTGTTTTTGATAGGGCTTTTATGTGTAACATTTTCATTTGTATCATTTAAAGATCCGTTTCCGTGGTGGGAGGCATGGGGAAAATCAGTTTCAAATACTTTAGGAACTACACTAATAGCATCATGCGTTATATCTTTAGTTTTTGAAATTAGTAATATTAATTCCGTTTTTCAAAATATTTTAGGTAATGTTTTAAATGATGAATTTCCAATAGAAGCGTATTCAAACGAAAACTTAATTAGATTTAAAAATAGAATATGTTTGCATCAATGTAAAGAAGGCATGAAACAGGAACAATTACTGAATAGTATATACAAATATGAAAAAGATCTTTTAGATTTATCAAATTCTATATATTATGAATACCATAATGCCTCATATGTGATTGAGCCAAGAGAAAAAGAAGGGATTTTTAAAGTTGATGCCAGTATTGAATATGAAATTGTGAATAGATTTGGTGATGATAATTTGATGCGTTTTAAAATAAGGACATATTCTATTAGTGAGAAAAGTCCAGAAGAAGATTATGAAAACAATTTTAAAATAAATAAATTTGAAATTAATGGTAAAAAAGTAGAAAATCCAGAGGTTTTAATTGAAAATATTGATAAAGAGGTAGATTCTAATTTTTATGATTATAAAGTAAAAATTACAAAGGATTTGGGGAAAAAGAAAAATGTTACTATTATAATGAATTATACATATAATATGCCAATTAGCGACCAAATTCAGTCATATAAAGTAACTTTACCATGTAAAAAATTAGAACATAAAGTTAGAATAAAGCAGGATCGAACAACGGGAGCTGAATGGCAGATAAAAGCGAATGCTTTTACGGCATTTTATTATAAGCAAAAAGAGGGTAATTCAAAATTTAGGGTTGAACAAACAGGAAATGATCATACCAGAGTCAGATATGATGATTGGACTATTCCAGGTGGTGGGTATGTACTTTATTTTGGGAAAAATAGTTTCCAAAATGGTTTACATTTAAAAAAAAATTAGTATAATATAAATAACAATAAGGTTGACAATTTAGGAGGGAATACAATGTTTGTAAAAAGAGGAGAAACAGAATTTTAGTAGAAGATATATTCAAAGTAGTTGTATAAAAGGCACCCTTCGGGGTGCTTTTATCGTACAAAATACTTGGAAACAGAGGTGAGGTGATTGCCGAAGCAGAGGAGTCCAGACTCTTACAAAGCCGAAGAAATGTATAAGCAGGGTATGAAGTTAGTTGAGATTGCGGGTCAACTAAACGTATCCGAGGGCACTGTAAGAAGTTGGAAAAACAGATACAATTTTGACGGGAAATCTACTGCAACGTTGCAAAAGAATAATCGCAACGTTGCGAAAAGAAAACCCGGCGCACCCAAAGGCAATAAGAACGCTGTAGGGCATGGCGCTCCGAAAGGAAACCAGAACGCCACGAAGCACGGACTCTTCTCCCGGTATCTTCCAGAGGATACCCGGGAGATTTTCTTTTCCCTGGATTCTGAAGATCCATTGGATCTGCTGTGGGACCAGATCAAACTGGCATACACGGCAATCATGAGGGCACAGCAGATAATGCATGTCAAAGATCAGGAGGATAAGACTATCGAAAAGGTAGAGGAAAAGAACGGTAATGTGATTGGCGAGCGTTGGGAGGTACAGCAGGCCTGGGATAAGCAGGCTTCCTTCCTGCAAGCACAGGCCAAGGCACAAAGGGAGCTGACAAGCATGATCCGGCAGTATGAAGAGCTACTGCATAAGAACTGGAAGCTGGCAACGAAGGAACAAAAGGCAAGGATTGAGCAGCTAAAGGCACGGACAGAACAAATCAAGGGAGCAGATCAGAACCCAATTGAAGATAAAGTTCAGAAACTCTTTGATACGATCGGAGGTATGTTAGATGAATCTGAATAGCATCTACACGCCGAAGCAGATCGAGATCCTGAAAGCCTGCCGGAATACAGACTGGTTCATGTTAATCAACCACGGGGCGAAGCGATCCGGGAAGACACAGCTGGACAATGATATTTTTCTGCAGGAGCTGATCCGGATCCGAGGGATTGCAAATAAGCTGGGGATTGATACACCACAGTATATTTTAGCTGGTTATTCTATGGGAAATATCCAGGACAATATCCTCACAGAGCTATCGAATAAATATGGATTTGAGTTCAAGTTTGACCGGTTCAATAACTTCAATCTCTTTGGAGTGAAGGTTGTGCAGACTTCCCACGGAAATATCAGCGGTCTTGGCCGAATCCGAGGTATGACAGCGTTCGGGGCGTACATTAACGAAGCTTCTCTTGCAAATCAGGAAGTATTCGATGAAATCAAAGCCAGGTGCAGCGGACCTGGAGCCCGTATCATTGCTGATACGAACCCAGATCATCCGGAACACTGGCTGCTAAAGGATTATATCAAGTCTCCTGCAGAGGGAATATTAAGTTTTCACTTTGCTTTGCAGGATAATACCTTCCTGGATCAGAGATACATCAAAAATATCATTGAGACCACCCCGAAGGGAATGTTCTCTGATCGTGGCATTAAAGGACTCTGGGTATCCGGAGAAGGCGTTGTCTATCCGGACTTCGATCAGAATGTACATGTGATTACACCGGAGCAAGCGCGAGGTATCATATTTGAACGCGTGATTGCTGGCGTGGACTGGGGCTGGGAACACTGGGGAGCTATTGTTGTGATTGGTGTGAAAGCGGGGAGTTATTACATCATCGAGGAACATGCAGCACAGCATAAACATATCAACAGCTGGATAGCTGTAGCGAAGGATATTATCAGACGGTATGGTAATATCCCTTTTTATTGTGATCCGGCCAGGCCGGAACATGTAGCATCCTTCCAGGAGGCAGGGATCAATGCTTTCCTTGGAAATAACAGGGTGCTGTCCGGAATTGAAGCGGTAGCCACATTGATGACGAACCGGCAGTTTTTCATAGTGTATTCACAGTGTCCGCGGTTCCGGGATGAGATATACAAATACATCTGGAAGAAGAATACCGGAGAGCCATTGAAAGAGAATGACGATGTTCTCTGTGCGATCCGGTATGGAATCTATTCGGATATGACAGTAAACAAGATAGAACAGCCTAGCCAGAATCGGATGGAGCAGGCTAGAAGATTGAAAGGAATGTTGTAAATGGCAGAAGAGATGCTGAAAGCAAATGAATTTGAACATGGAATAGACGGTCCATATAACGTGCATAAGAGTTTCCAGCAGCTCTATGGTCCCGAAGCAAATTATTCTTATCGGGCAGACAGTGCGAAGGAGATATTGGAAGATATCGGAAAGCTGACTGCGATGATTATGGATCACTATACCGTACAGTGTCCAAGGCTGGAGGCACTGGATGATTATATGAAAGCTCGGAATAATGGGATTTATGACGATGACAGCCGACGAATTGAAAAAGGTCGTGCAGATCATCGGGTAGCGCACAATTTTGCCAAGGTCATTAACGTATTTGATGTAGGATATAACACCGGCGTTCCGATCAAGAAGGTCAGTGATATAGAGCGGGTGAACCAGATTATTCAAGAATATGATGACGCAAATGATATTGAAGCTTTGGACAGTGAACTCTGGCGGGATATGAAAAAATATGGCCGGGCTTATGAGCTGCAATACAGAAATGAAGAGGATGAGGACCGATCTGTCATATGTAATGTGTTTGAAACGTTTGTCTGCTATGGAACCGATGTGGAGAGGACGCCGTTGTTTGCAGTCCGATATCCGAGATATAAGATTGGTACTCAAGAGCGAGTTAAAGTTTATGTCTATACGGATACCGAGGTGATCATATATAAAAGTTGTGAGATGGCAGCGTTGAAGCTGGAAGAAGAAGACAGAGAGACACATGAGTGGGGAGAGGTGCCCGTGACCGAATATTCTCCTGATCGATACCGGATGGGTGGATATGAGGACGTGATCCCACAGATTGATGCTTACGATGCTGCACAGTCCGACACGGCAAATTATATGACAGACCTGAATGAAGCAACATTGGTAATCACTGGTGACCTGAACCTGCAGAAGTATTCTGTAAAAGATATGGTAGAAATGAAGAAGGCGAATCTGCTGCTTTTGTCTTCCGGGATTAATCCGGATGGGAGCAGGGAACAGACGGATGCCAAGTACGTGTACAAACAGTATGACGTCACCGGAGCAGAGGCATATAAAGACCGGCTGCAGAAGGATATCCATAAGATTTCTATGGTGCCTGATCTGACAGACGAAGCATTTGCCGGAACACAATCTGGCGAGGCTATGAAGTATAAGCTGTTTGGGTTCCAGCAGATTGCCAAATCTGGACAGAGGGGCTTTAAGAAGGGCCTTATGCGGAGATATCGGCTTCTCATGAATATCAAGAACTTTGTGAATGAGGCAGACAATACGGATCTGGGAAATCTTACAATCACGTTTACTCCGAACCTGCCGAAAGCAGTTTTGGAAGAAGTAAAAGCGCTGGTGGATTCAGGGGCAGAGTTCAGTCAGGAGACGTTGCTTGGACTTGCGTCGTTTGTGGATGATATCAAGACAGAATTGGACCGCATCCAGAAAGAGAAAGACGAAGCCCAGCAGAATGATCCAATAATGGCGCAAATGTTTGGAGGTGCGGTAGATGACCAGTCAGGAGTACTGGAAGAACCGGGAGATGGAGCAGAGGAAGCATAATATCCGGGATGAAAAAGAATACAAGAAGCACATCCAAGAGATCTATCAGAACATGATTGATGAGATCGAGAAGGAGATCAATGGTTTCTATGGAAAGTATGCGAAGAAGGAAGGTATCACGATTGCAGAGGCGAGGAAGCGTGCGGCTAAAGCGGATATTGAGGCTTTGGGGCGTAAGGCTGCTAAATATGTGAAAGAGAAGAATTTCTCCCAGCGGGCTAACGAAGAGATGCGGCTGTACAACTTAACTATGAAGGTAAATCGGCTGGAGCTTTTGAAAGCCCAGATCGGTCTGGAGATGGCGGCTGGTTTTGATGAACTGCAGAAGTATTATGAAGAGATATTGACTGATCGAGCACTGGCGGAATTTGAGCGGCAGGCCGGCATACTGGGGAAGACAATCCAGAATAATGCGAAGGCTGCCAATGCTATCGTAAATGCTTCTTTCCACAATGCCACATTTTCAGACCGGATCTGGATGTATCAGGACATGCTTAAGAATGAGCTATCCAGTCTGCTGCAGACTGGGCTGATTCAGGGACAGAGCTCAAGGCGTCTGGCAACGCATCTTCGGAAGCGTTTCGGAGTCAGCCAGAGCAATGCTGAAAGGCTGATGACCACAGAGTTACGAAGGGTTCAGACAGAAGCAGCAAGACAGTCCTATGAAGTAAATGGAAACGTAGAATATAGGTTTCTTGCAATAAATCCTATGGGGGCTTGTCCTATATGTAGAACTCTTGACGGGAAAGTATTCAAAGTAGAGAAAATGATGCCGGGGACTAATGCTCCACCAATGCATCCACGATGCCATTGTGCTACGGCTCCATATTGGGATGAGGCGGCATTTAATGATTGGCTTGAAACTGATACCGATATGGAATTTGCAGAGTGGAATCGGTTGAAAAAGAAAGAAAAGAAGGATATACTAGAAATAGATGATAAAGGCGATTTGTATACAGACCTAAAAGATATGTCAGATGATTTAGCAGAGAGGTCGTTGCAAGTAAATCATTATTTAAATACCTTAAACCTTCCCAAAAGTAAATGGAGTGGTATTACAAAGGTAGTGACTGCAAAAGAGTTGCCGAAAGCTGTGGGAAGAACCAAAGTGAACGGAGATATACTTCTGAGAAATGACGCAAGTATAAAGACGATAATACATGAACATTTGCATACACGTTCTGTTTTGAATAATAGAGCCGCATATCGAGAAAACAAATGGTTTGAAGAAAATGCATGTGAAATGCTTGCAGAAGAAATATGTAATAAAAGTGGAATAACATACAAAAGAACATATAAAAATGTGACAGAGCCTCTTAGAGATATAGCTGGGATTACAAGTCAGTATATATCGGATTACGAATTTGCGTTAGATTATTTCAATGTTGGGCTTGAGAATAGAGAGCAGTGGTTAGTAGAATTGGCAAATAAAGAAACTGATTCATCTGTAAGAGGGCGTATTTTGGATTTGATAGGAGAGATTAAAAATGCCAAGAGATCTTAAAGAATTGGAAAGAATTATCTTTGGTAAAGACATGACGGATAAGGAATGGTTAGAATTAAATAAAGAAGTAGACGAAGCTTGGAAAAGATCAACAGATGAGGAAAGACAGGAATTTGAAGATAGCGGTGCGGGCGATATGTTGGGACAAATAATAGAGTTTATGGATTAATACCACCAGTCAGAAATGACCGGTGGTATTTTTATACCCATTTTTGGAGGTGCTTATGAAGTTGAATATTTTGGGATCAGAATGGGATATTGAGTACCGTAATGCCGACGAAGACCCAATTCTTGATGGGAGAGATGGATACACAGACCCATCAGCAAATCTGATTGTAATAGCAAATAAGAGAAAAGACGATGATGTTCTTGATTTCAAGGAAATTCAGAAAAGATGTTTGCGGCATGAGATTATTCATGCTTTTCTTTTTGAAAGTGGTCTGGAAGCGAATTTTGAACATTCTCAATATGGGCATGAGGAGACGATGGTTGACTGGATTGCTATTCAGTTTCCGAAGCTCCAGAAGGCATTTAAAGAAGCTGACTGTTTATGAAACAGTATTATATTATAACCAAAGATGCGGATATGCTGGCCCCTAAATGGCTGGCTGCTCGCATTAACTATGGAAGTGTGAAGTTTGTGTATTGTTTTGTAGACGGCTCTGCAAAATTGAAAGGGGTGAGGATCAATGGCCGGATTGCGAAAATTGGCGACAAGATTTTATTTGACGGCAAGCGGTTATCAGTAGAAAGGCGGTGATCCAAATATCTCCCACCGGCAGGGAACGACCGGGATAGTAAAGGAGTGATGTTATTTGATTGCAGTAAGCGTCCAGAAGGACAGGATTACAGTCTCTGGCCATGCAGGTTTTGCAGAGGCTGGGAAAGATATCGTCTGTGCCGGAGTGACGGCGCTGACACAGACATTGATAAAAGCGGTCAGTGATTTGGCTGAAGATAAAATTTAATATGAAATATCGCCTGGAAGGGCTGATATACATTATGGGAATCTGTCGGAAGAAGGAAAGCTTCTGGTGGATTCCTTTTTCATTGGTATCTGTATGATTGCTGATGAATTTCCGGATTGTGTCCGGATTGATTGACCAGGCGTGAGCGTCAAAAAACCTTACGGATATGGCAGGCGTGGAACCATCAAAAAGCTACGGCGGGCAGGCGTGAGGCCCTTAAATTACGGAACAAAAACAGGAGGTAATAGATAGTGAAATTCAAAGAATTTATGATGCTTCAGCTGTTTGCTGATGATCCAGGCACTGGAGGTGCCCCTGGGACCGGTGGTGGCACAGATCCGGGAGCCGGTGGCGACAATCCGGACGATGATGATACGGACGATGGCGGGGATGATGACGATGACAATCCGGATGATGAGAAGAAATATTCCATCAAGGAAGTAGATGAGCTCATTAAGAGGAAAAAGGCTGAATGGGAAAAACAGAAGAGAAAAGACGATGACGAAGCAAAGAAATTTGCTAAGATGAATGCCCAGGAAAAGGCCGAGTACAAACAGCAGCAGCTTGAAAAGCGCATCCAGGAGCTGGAAGACGAAAAGACACTCGCCGGCATGAGGGACGAAGCAAGGAAGCAGCTTTCGGAGAAGGGTATCAATATTTCTGATAATCTTCTTGAGTTCATGGTGTCCAAGGATGCCGAGAAGACTAAGAAGGCAGTTGATTCGTTTGCGGAGCTGTTTAATGCAGCCGTGAACGAGGCGGTAAAAGGGAAGGCAAGACAGACCACTCCGAGAGAGGGCAGTAGCTTTTCCGGAGGGAAATCTTCCCTGGATATCGGAAAGATGGCGAGGGATGTAAGGATTATTAAATAACGGAGGTATGAAAGAGATATGAATAGAAACGGAAATCTTATGAAAAAAATGAATTTGCAGTTGTTCGGGCAGACATTTGATCCGGATAACGTGACAATGTACGAACAGAAGGATGGAACTATTCCACAGAAGTATACAGAGCTGATTTTGAAAGAGATTATGAATGGAAGCCAGATCATGAAACTGGCTAAGTATGAGGAAATGGACGGGAAAGAAAAGGAGTTTGAATACTTTGCCAAAGGTCCGGGAGCATACTGGGTAGGTGAAGGTGAGAAGATTCGGACATCCAAACCACAGTGGATGAAAGTGAAAATGGTGGCTAAAAAGCTTGGGGTCATTGTTCCGTGCTCCAGAGAGTTTTTGCACTACAAAATGTCTGATTTCTTTGAAAAGATGAAACCGAAGATTGCGGAGGAGTTTTATAAAAAGTTTGATGAGGCGGCGATCCTGAATCTGGACAATCCATTTCCACAGTCTGTAGATGAGTCAGTTGCAGAAGCGGGAAATGTAATTTCCGGAGGAATCACTTATGACAATATCCTTGCTTTGGAAGATCTGCTGAATGATGAGGATTACGATGTAAATGCATTTATTTCCACAAAGAAAAACCGCAGTACTCTTAGGAATGTTCACCGGATTGAGAATGGTGTCATTGTAGAATCCCTGTATGACAGAGGAGCGAATACCATCGACGGGCAGCCGGTGGCAGATCTGAAGAGCCTGGAAAAGGGTAATCTTTATGCCGGTGATTTTGATTATATGTACTATGGAATCCCCTTTGGAATGTCTTACAAGATTGATGAATCTGCACAGCTTTCTACAATCGTGAATGAAGATGATTCTCCGGTGAACCTGTTTGAGCAGGAATTGGCAGCCCTTCGTGTCACAATGGATGTGGCCTTTATGATCGTAAAAGACGAAGCGTTTGCAAAAATTGAAAAAGAAGGAGAAGTGATCGGAGACGACATTTTAAGTATTCCGGCGCAGGGAGCAACTCTCTATGGTAAGAAAGTAAGTTCACTTATTGGGAATGACGTGAAAGTGTATAAAGACGGCAGCGTGGTAGGTACTCTGAAGCACGTAACCGGATACACCCAGTTTAATGACTCAAATCCGGAGGAGCAGGAGGGATATTTCTTCCCATTCAAGCTTACGAAAACAGGAACAAAGATGACGTTTAAAAAGAACAATTTGGAAACGAAAAAAGATATTAATTGGGAAGCGGATAACGTATTCCGCGTAACCAAGGACGATACCTTTGAAGTGTTAGTGGATGGAAGCTCTGTTGTTACCTTTAATTTCAAGAAGGCGACATTCCAGGAATAGGAGGGAGCAAAGTATGTATAAGGTAATCAAGTATTTTACAGATTTGCATGATAAGGATCACCCATATAACGTGGGTGATACCTTTCCCCGTGCGGGGATTGAGGTTACAGAAGAACGTCTGAAAGAGCTGGCCGGAAGCGACAACAAACAAGGGACGCCTCTGATCGAGCTTGTAGAAGAGAAAAAGCCGTCATCTCAAAAAGCTCCAGCAAAACGGACAGCAGCCAAGACTTCAACGAAGAAATAGGAAGGCGGTGGCGCTATGCTTGAAGATCTGAAACGGATGTTGGGACTTCCGCTCCATGAGGATGAGGAGCTTGATAAAAAGCTGGACTGGATTCTTTCTGCCACCAGGGCAAGGCTGAAAGTCCTTCTGGGCGGCATTGATCCGGAGGATGACTTGGATTATATCATCACGGAGGTTTCGATTGTTCGCTATAACCGGATTGGATCAGAGGGGGCGCAATCTCACACAGTAGAGGGCGAAAGTACCAGCTTTCTTAATTCTGATTTTGATGCCTACATGGATGATATCCAGGCATACAAGGAGTTGAAGAATATTGATATATCAAAAGGAGGGATCCGTTGGATATGAGATACGATACACCAGTATATTTCCAAAAGATCACTCCCGGAGAATATGATCCTAAAACCGGGAACTATGCGGATGATACCGTTGGGGAAGCTATGCGGTATGCGTCTATCATGGACACCGGTACGGATATGCTGAAATTGGTCTATGACGGCCCAAAGCAAGGGAGTCTTACCATTCAGCTCCAGAATCATTATGAGGAGCCTTTTGACCGGATCAAAGTGAGGAATACTCTCTATAATGTGGATTATTCCCGGGAACTTCGGACAAAGCAGGTGTTTGTGGTATCGGAGGTGCAGTGATGGGTGATATCAAGATTGTCGGCATGGAAAAGCTACAGAAGAAATTGCGGAATAATGTCAACATGACCAAAGTCCGCACTACTGTGCAGAAAAATGGAGATCAGCTGAATGACCGTATGAAAGAGAATACTAAAACAGCGTTTACTAAGGGTTATAGCCAAGGTGACACGGCAGGAAGTATTAATACGGTAATTACAGAGGGTGGTTTGACTGCAGAGGTAGGACCTACAACGGGATATGCCCCATATCCTGAATTTGGTACCCGTTTTATGGAAGCAGAACCATTCGTTAAGCCTGCTTTTGATGCGCAAAAAGAGATTTTTAAGAAAGACATGAAAAAGCTGGTAGAGTGAGGTGAGCGGAATGGATCCACAGCAAGAACTCTTTACAGAGCTGTTATTAAGGTTAAAAGAAAAGGGATATGACGTGTATGATACCTTCCTCCCTCCGGAGGGCACGCCGTATCCTTTTATTTATCTGGCAGACAGCCAGCAGACCGATGATCCGAACAAGACAGCGATTTTCGGCAATGTGTACCAGACAATCCATGTCTGGCATAACAATCCCAGGCAGCGAGGTACAGTGTCAGGGATTTTGCTGGATATAAAAGAAATTTGTTACAGATTAGAACATACGGCAAACTTTGCATGGATGGTGCAGAACATGAACCAGCGGATTTTGCCGGACAACACAACAAAGACTCCGCTTTTGCATGGATTGCTGGAAGTGGAGTTTAAGTTTTCATAGGAGGTAAACGGATGATTTTAACAAGAGAAATGAAGGAAAAACTTGCAAGGCATTATGACGTACCAGAGTTTAAAGAATATCCGCTGCAGGTATTTGCAGAAGCGGTACAGGGCAAAAAGATTGTGTACTTATACCGTGTGGCTTCAAAAGAGGCAACGGCAAATGGGACAACACTGGCATTTACTACGGAGAACAGCCGGACGATGAGTAAGGATGCCGATTCTACAGCTACGAAGGACGGTTCCATCCGTACACCAGGGACGGCTGAAGTGGAGATCACGGCCACTTCTATTCTTGCCAAAGGAGATACCCTTCTGGATGAGCTGGAAAAAGCAATGGACAAAGATGAACTCATGGAAGTGTGGGAAGCGAACCTGGATGAGCCGGCAGAAGAAGGAGAGAACAAATTTAAAGGAAAATACTTCCAGGGGTATTTGACAGAGTTTGAGAAGACATCTTCTGCAGAAGATTTTGTGGAATGTAGCCTGACATTTGGAATCAATGGTTCTGGTGCAGATGGGGATGTCACTGTTTCGGTGGAACAGCAGGAAGTTGCAGCTTATGTATTCAAAGATACGCAGAAAACAGGAGCGTAAGGGAGGTAAACAGAAATGATGGAATTAACAATTAACGGACAGGTATATCAGTTTCATTTTGGCATGGGATTCCTTCGGGAAGCCAATAAGCTGGTGTCTACAACAGTGGATGGTATCAAAGATGTGAAAAAAGATATCGGTGCGAGGTATATGATCGCCCGGGTGATTGACGGGGAACCGGATGCCCTAGTGGATCTTCTGGATGTAGCCAATAAGGGGCAGAAGCCGAGAGCAACGAAAGCGCTTCTGGATTCCTATATCGATGATCCGAATACGGATGTAGATGCGTTGTTTGAGGATACGCTGGATTTTTTAGGGAAAACAAATGCTACCAGGAAGCTGATGGCGAAGATGATGGAAGCGATCGAGGAAGCGAAAGAGGAACAGAATTAACCTTTGAGGAACAGTACCGAGAGATGGCAATTAACTGTTTCCGGTACTTTGGTTTTACGTCGTTTTCCCAGGTAGACAGTCTGACGATCACACAATACGAAATCATGGCAGAGGCCTTGGAGTTGCGCATGCTGGATGAAAGTCTGCATGAACACCGCCAGGCCTTTTTAAATTATGCGGCACAGGCAGAAAAACCTGCAGGAAAAGGAAAGACAAGACCAGTATACCGAAAGTTCCAGCAGTTCTTTGACTATGAACAGGAGTTAAAGAAATTGAGGTCAAAAAAGAAGAAAAAAGGCGAAAGCCGTTTTGCTGGAATCGGAAAACTTTTAAACCGGAGAGGAGAGTGAGAGTGTGGCGGATTCTTTTAGCATAAAAGCGATATTGTCAGCAGCAGATCGAGGTTTTACTTCAACAATGAAGGCAGCCTCTGGATATGTGGACAATTTAAAATCCACTCTCACAAGCGGCATTGGATTTGGTGTGATGATGGCCGCCGGACAGGCGGCATTCAATACAATCAGTAACAGTGTAACGGGTTTAGTTGGTGATTTAAACTCTTCCAGTGCTGCCTGGAAAACATTCCAGGGAAATATGGAAATGACTGGAAAGTCAGCAGACCAGATTAAAGCAATCAAAGGAGAGCTACAGGATTTTGCAGAAGCTACAATCTATAGTTCTTCGGATATGGCTTCGACTTTTGCACAGCTTGAAGCGGTCGGAACAAAAAACACTACGAAACTGGTAAAGGGTTTCGGAGGTCTGGCGGCAGCTGCAGAAAGTCCAATGCAGGCGATGAAGACTTTAAGCCAGCAGGCGACTCAGATGGCGGCAAAACCTACAGTGGCATGGGAAGATTTTCGCTTTATGCTGGAACAGACTCCAGCCGGTATTGCGGCAGTCGCAAAACAAATGGGAATGTCGGCGACTGAAATGGTTGCGAAGGTGAAAGATGGTCAGCTTGCGACGGAGGATTTCTTTGATGCGATTGCGGCAGTTGGGACAAATGATGCATTTACAAAGTTGGCCACAGAATATAAAACGGTGGATCAGGCAATGGATGGGCTGCAGGAGACCATGTCAAATAAACTGCAGCCTGCATTTGATGTCCTATCGGCAAAAGGTATCAGTGCGATCAGTAAACTTGTGGATAAGGTGGGCGAACTGGACGGGGAAAAGATTGCTGCAAAGCTGATGTCCGGTCTGGATAAGATCAAGCCGTATTGGGATGTTCTTGTAGCAACTGCAAGTGAAGTGGGCTCTGCCTTTGGCGATGCGTTTTCAGCTATTTCAAAAGAGCTGGCAGAGTTGAATGGAAGTTTTGGATCAACGGAAAGCGTAGAGGGATTCGGAGATGCCATTGGAGTGGCCGGCGACGCACTGAAAACGTTTGCCGGATTCCTGGAAGATCATGCCGATACGGTTGCTGTGTTGATCGATAATCTTCCGAAACTTTTAATGGCATATATGGCATTTAAGCTGGTGAAGGCAGTAGCACCACCAGTAACTGCATTTGGAAAAGCAATCATAGGACTGGCAGGAAGCGGAATTAAGGGACTGGCAGGAAAAC
>OLVT01001930.1_pt1 | contig 15665 bp, 20 predicted proteins | sample 1673241 | NCBI WGS metagenome assembly OLVT01 (sample SAMEA3178936, study PRJEB25190) | human gut metagenome | biome: human gut; feature: human-associated habitat; material: faeces | place: Austria | collected 2013 | reverse complement strand
CAAGATGGAAAAAAGTCATTCTTAATTTGTACTTTTTCTTGACATAGGATCAAAGGCCGTTGAGCTTGCCATCGGAGGGTGCGTCGAACTGGAAAAGCCTGAATTCCACCGTGCCCTTGGTGAAAGTGGCGTGGAGGTTAAGCATGTGATAGCGGCTTCCGTTGTAGTGCTGGCCTCTGCCGTAGCCTTCGCCCTGACTGGTGTACCAGATGTCTGCAAGCTTCGCCATGGTCTTAGGCTTCTTCTTGTTGACCGTCTTGAGGAATCTCTCGTCAACCGGTCTGCAGTAGCGGCCTACCCGGTATTCGTCCAGGGCCAGGGCATCCTTCAAAAGGCTTTCGTGGCTGGCCATGATGTTGGCGAGGTTTCTGAGGGTCTGAGGTGTGTGGCCTTTTGCTCCAATGTGGATGTGGACTCCGCAGCCTCTGGTGTAGTCGCTCTTGGCACCGGCCTTTCTCAGGCGACGGATGAGCTCCTGCAGGGTTTCGATGTCACCGTAGGTCAGGATCGGGGTGACCAGTTCGCATTTCTGGCTGTCGGGTCCGGCGATGCTGACATCCTTCTGCATCTTCCATTCGCGGCCCTGCTCGTCCCAGGCGCTCCAGGTTTCGTAGCCGTTGCGGCCTGCAGTGTATTCGTACCGTCCGGTTCCGAAGAACTCTGCCGCGACCCGCGCTGCCTTCTGGCGGGTGATACTGTTCATTTCAACCTCGACCCCGATGGTCTGCTTCTTCATTTCCTCAATCTGCTTTGCAATCTTGTCGTTCATGCCGTTATCTCCTTGTCCTGTAAGGCTTTATCTTTTCTTTTTGTGTGTACATATTCGCTCTGAATCGACTATATAGCAAGTCAATTCTCGCCATAAACTACACAAGATATAGAGGAAATAACTGTGCAAGATTGGTAGAAGACCCATATTTCTTCGCAGTGGCCTAAGAAAACCATGTCCATGAACATCGCAAGCTCCCTTTCTGTGCTTTCATCCATATAAAGAGGAAGCAACAGGTGCGGTGCCAGCGGGATTGCACCCTGGTCCACAGCGAAGCGGCTGTACAGGATGGCTTTCTTTGTATTGCCAGGCGGATCACCTGAGTACGGACTGCAGATATACACGAGCGGTCTCCACTTGCGTGCATCCTTGATGACCTCTTTCATCGCGGCTCCGGCAGTCGGGTCAGCGTAACCTTCCTGGTTCTTAAATAAATCACCCATCGGTCGTTCTCCTTTCGTTGAAAAGTAAGGACGCTAGGTCCTTCTAACTTTCTCTGGACAACGGCGATGGGATTTCACGGAAAAACAGAAAAGAATTTTTACTTCCTTATAAATGTGGATTTGCCTCTGCGGCTTTGGCTGCGGAGGTTTTTTTATTTTTCCTCCGTGATTTTGCCTTTGCATTGTCCAGAGATAGATAGGCAGGGAGCACTAAGAACCACCGGAAAAAGAAATTCAAAAAAGTTCCGTGATTTTGAGAACCCACTGTCCAGAGATAGTCAGGAAGGCAAGACGCCATCCGGAAAGCGAGGTACGAGATGCAGACGACAAACGAAAAAACCAGCCCACCTGGCAACACCGATGAAGAGCTGATAGATACGCTCATCGCCATCAGTGTGGTAGCCAAGAGGCTGGCACAGAAGCTCAGACAAGAGAATTTGACAAAGGAGGAAAACCCAAGTGAGCAAGATTAAGAATTACGCAATGACCCTGGATGAGATCATCGAAGCCGGTGAAGAGTTGGTTGCTTCCTATAAGAAAACCGCCAGCACTGCCGAAATCATCCTGAACGCTGTAAAGGAACTCAAGGACCTGTTCAGCGAAGGCGCTCCTGCAGTTCAGGAAAAGCCTGCGACAAAACCACTGTCTGACCCGGTTCCTAAAAAAGAGGAAGCACCGAAGGAAGAAGCCAAGACTTATACCTTCACTGAGGTACGCGGCATTATGGCTGGACTTTCCGGTCAGGGGAAAAAGGCAGAAGCCAAAGCCCTGCTTGAAAAGTTCGGTGCCAAGCGCCTGAGCGATGTGAAGGAAGAAGACTATGCGGCTCTTGTGCATGAGGCACAGGTGATTGCCAATGCCTAAGCACGCATTCCTTTCCGCATCTGCTTCCAATAGATGGCTGAACTGCCCGCCCTCTGCAAAGCTCTGCGAAGGAATCCCGGACCAGTCCAGTCCCTACGCCCAGGAAGGAACCGACTGCCATGAGCTCTGCGCCTATCTGGTAGAAAAGGCACTGGGCAAAGCAGTCCAGGACCCGACCGAGAACCTTACCTATTACAACGCGGAGATGCAGAACTGTGCCGAGGAGTATTGCTCCTATGTGATGGAACAGCTCGAAGCAGCCAAGCAGTACTGCTTAGACCCGATGGTGTTCATCGAGCAGAGACTGGACTTCTCCCGCTGGGTAGAGAACGGTTTCGGTACCGGCGACTGCCTCATCCTGGCAGACCAGGTTCTGCAGATCATCGACTATAAGCACGGCCTTGGCGTTCTGGTTGAGGCTGAGAAAAACAGTCAGATGATGTGTTATGCGCTGGGTGCCCTGGAGGCCTTTGATGGCATCTACGACATCGACCGTGTGACCATGACCATCTTCCAGCCCCGCAGAGACAACATCAGCACCTGGAGCTGCAGCAAGAAGGACCTGCTTGCATGGGCAAACGAAGTCCTTGCACCTACCGCTGCCCTAGCCTATGAGGGCAAGGGTGAATTCAAAGCCGGTGACCATTGCCAGTTCTGCAAGGCTAAGGCAACCTGCCGCAAGCGTGCAGAGTTCAACCTGGAGATGGCCAGGTACGACTTTGAGATGCCTGCCACTCTGGACGAGACCGAGATTGCAGCCATCCTTCCGCGCATTGACCAGCTGATCTCCTGGGGCAATGACCTCAAGGATTATGCCCTGGCTCAGGCGCAGGCCGGAACCCACTATGAAGGATTCAAGGTCGTGGAAGGCAGAAGCAACCGTAAGTACACGGATGAGGATGCAGTTGCAAAGGCTGTAACCGAAGCCGGTTATGACCCTTATGAAAAGAAGCTCCTGGGCATCACCGCCATGAGCTCACTTCTTGGAAAGAAGAAGTTTGAAGACCTGTTGGGTGGCCTGATCTACAAGCCGCCTGGAAAACCAGCTCTGGTTCCTGAGTCGGACAAGCGCCCGGCCATGAACACAGCAGCAGACGATTTTAATGACAATTGATTATGGAGGAAACTATTATGTCTAAGATTCAGAACCCCACTAAAGTTATCACTGGTGTAAACACTCGCTGGAGCTATGCTAATGTCTGGGATGCCAAGAGCATCAACGGCGGCGCTCCGAAGTTCTCTGTCAGCCTTATCATCCCGAAGTCCGACACCGTAACTGTAAACAAGATTAAGGCGGCTATCCAGGCAGCCTATGAGGAAGGTGAATCCAAGCTCAAGGGCAACGGCAAGTTTGTGCCTGCATTGGATACCATCAAGACACCTCTTCGCGATGGCGACAAGGAACGTCCTGGTGACGATGCCTACAAGGGCTGCTACTTCATCAATGCCAACAGCGCTACTGCTCCTGGCATCGTGGATGCGGACCGCAATCCTATCATGGATAGAAGCGAGGTCTACTCCGGCGTTTACGGCAGAGCATCCATCAACCTTTACGCTTTCAACAGCAACGGCAACCGTGGCATCGCCTGCGGCTTGAACAACCTGCAGAAGATTCGTGACGGTGAGCCTCTTGGTGGCAAGCCCAGAGCTGAGGATGACTTCGACACCGCAGATGACGATGACTTCTTGAGCTAATCCCAATTGAGGACAATGACAACCTATGCGGGTGGCCTAAACCACCACCCGCGACAATTTAGAAAACGAGGTATAGACAATGGAACTTTTCACTTATGACTTCTGCAAGGAGCTTCTGGTATACACCGGCACCGGCATCCTGATCGGTGGATGCGTTCTCTGGTATCTGTATGTCATCACGCAGATTGTAGTTAAGGCCGTGAAGCTCATTATCCGTTTTGTGAAATGGGTAAAGGCAAAGCGCCATCCTGCAGAAGCCATCCAGTCAACTGATAGCGATTAAGGAGGAAAACGATATGTGTATGTTATGCAATCTGATCCCGTTCACCGAGAAGCGACCGCCTGAGGGTGTGGACCTTTTCGTTTGCGGAAATCCTGACTGCACAAGGGAGCGCACCTACGGCGTCATGCAGTACTTCGAGAAAGGCACCCAACTTCCTGACGTGTTCTGCACCAATGCACCGACCAGGGACGAGCGCTTGATTGACGCACTCTTTCGCATGAAGGAAGGCTGCCGCATCGCACCGGAGACCGGGTATTATTTCATGGATACCGTCGAGGAAGATGATGCAGGCTGTGATGCCGTCTGGCTCCTTTCCGGCATCAACCCTCTGGACTCCGTGTATGCGGTAATCAATCCTGAGGATATGGAGTAACCCTGTGGCGGCATCGATACCTGGTGCCGCCGCTTTTTTCTAAGAAGGAAAACGCATGGAAAAAATAGAATCTATTTCAATTGATATCGAGACGTATTCTGACCGTGACCTGAAGAAATGTGGTGTATATAAATATGCAGAGTCACCTAATGCAGAACTGCTGCTCTTTGGCTACTCCATCAACAATGGCCCCGTCACTGTTATTGATGTGGCTCAGGGAGAAGAAGTACCTGAATATATATTGAAGGCGCTGACTGACGACAACATTATAAAGTGGGCCTACAATGCTTCCTTCGAGCGCATCTTCCTGTCTGTTTGGCTCAAGAGAAACTATCCGCAGTACTTTGTAAGCTACAGCATTGATGAGGATACCGTCAGCAACTACCTGGACCCGTCAGCCTGGCGCTGCTCCCTTGTCTGGGGTGCGGTAATGGGGCTGCCACTTTCCCTCAAAGGCATCGGTGCCGTACTGAAACTGGACGAGCAGAAAATGTCGGAAGGCTCTGACCTGATCCGCTACTTCTGCGTACCCTGTAAACCTACAAAAAGCAACGGAGGCCGTACCCGCAATCTGCCAGAGCACGCTCCGGAGAAATGGGCCACCTTCGTTGCCTACAATAAAAGAGATGTTGAAGTCGAGCTCTCCATCAAGGAAAAACTGAAGAACTTCCCGGTGCCGGAATTCCTGTGGGACGAGTATCACCTGGACCAGGAAATCAACGACAGAGGCATTGGCGTGGATATGAAGCTGGTAACCAACGCCATCGCCTTTGACGAGCGCTCCAAGGGAACCATCTCCTCCCAGATGAAGGACATGACCGATTTGGAAAATCCAAACAGTGTCGTCCAGATGAAAGCCTGGCTTGCTGAGAACGGAATGGAGACTGAGACCCTCGGCAAAAAGGCTGTGGCAGAACTCATGAAAAATGCCCCTGAGAGCCTTGCCCAGGTACTTGCCCTTCGTCAGCAGCTTGCCAAAAGCTCGGTCAAAAAATACCAGGCGATGGAAAACGCTGTATGCGATGATGGCAGGGTCCGTGGGATGTTCCAATTCTACGGTGCCAATCGTACCGGACGCTGGGCTGGCCGCATCGTGCAACTGCAAAATTTGCCGCAGAACCACATGGGCGATCTGGCAGAAGCCAGGGAACTGGTCCGTCAGGGTGACTATGATTCAGTTGAAATGCTCTACGACGATATCCCGGATACACTATCACAGCTCATCCGCACAGCATTCATTCCAAAGCCGGGATATAAATTTTATGTTGCGGACTTTTCTGCAATCGAGGCTCGTGTCATTGCCCACTTAGCAGGGGAGAAGTGGCGTGCTGAGGTCTTCAAGAACGGCGGTGATATTTACTGCGCCAGCGCGGAGCAGATGTTTCATGTTCCGGTCAAGAAGCATGGCGTAAATGGCCACCTACGCCAGAAAGGCAAAATCGCTGAACTCGCGCTTGGTTATGGCGGATCGGTCGGTGCCCTTAAGGCGATGGGAGCCCTTGAGATGGGCCTTTCAGAAGATGAGCTTCAGCCGCTGGTTGATGCCTGGCGTGCTTCCAATCCAAACATCGTGCAGTTGTGGTGGGATGTGGATGCAGCAGTAAAAACAGCAGTATCTTCGCGCACCAGCAGTGAGACACACGGCATTAAGTTCGTATGGCGAAGCGGCATGCTTTTCGTTTACCTTCCTTCAGGTAGAAGGCTCTGTTATGTGAAACCGAAGATGGGCCAGAACAAGTTCGGTGGCGATTCCATCACCTACGAGGGTGTCGGCTCCACAAAGAAGTGGGAGCGCCTGGAAAGCTACGGTCCAAAATTCGTGGAAAACATTGTGCAGGCGATCAGCCGTGACCTGCTGATGAATGCGATGAAGACCCTTTCCCACTGCTTCATCTGCGGTCATGTTCATGATGAGCTAATCATCGAGTGCAAAGAAGAAGTGTCCTTGGATGTGCTCTGTAAACAGATGGCCAGAGTACCGGACTGGATGCCGGGTATCCTGTTGAGGGCCGATGGTTATATTACTCCGTGGTACCGCAAAGATTAATGCAAAAAAGCCGGGCTTCAATTTGAGGCTCGGCTTTCATCATTATTTAGTTTTTTAAATCCCCATGAATTTGCGATACGCTTCAAAGATATTTTCCTGCGGCGTAACAACCTCTTTATAGGCTCTGGTTTCAAGGACTCTCATTTTGTCAATGCTACGGATATCGTCAAAGTGCATACGGCCAATAACGCCATCCTCTTCTTCGATATCAAATTCAAAAGGCTCTCTTGCTGGACCGGAATACTCCTTTACTGACGTGACCGGAATAACAGTAAGCTTCTGACCAGCATTTTTCAAAACATAACACCAGTGCGGTGCACGTGTTTCCTTTGCATACCCACAGCCGAGCTGCACATACACAAGCTGGTGAACCTGCGGATTTACCTTCAAGTCATAGAACACTCTGCTTGGATCCTTGTCAGGATGGTTATCAGCAAGAGTACCGTAGAAGAAGTTGTTCTCTGTGAGCAGGTGCTTTAACCCGGAGATCAGCATTCCTACATCATATCTACCGGTGTCTTCCAGCTTCTGTGCCAGGACACCAAGGTTATTAAATTCAGCAACAATATTATTATCAGACATATATTTTACCTCAGTTTTCTTAGATTTTCAATGCCGGAGGGCCATATTTCAGGCCCCACGGCGGGTGATGGATTAATTACGAGTGAGCCCGGTATGTTCCTGGGCAAGCTGGCGAACCTTCTTCACTGCATCCTTTGCAGTGGACCAGGCAACGCCAAGCTCATCAGCAATTTCCTGGGTGCCGCACTGGTCGTACAGCATCTGGAAGATGGTGTCGTAGCGCTTGCCTTCAAAGGTGCCGAGATACTCAATCAGGTCTTCCAGCATGATGCGGGTCAGAATATCGGCTTCGGATTCTGAAGGGCCTGCAATGTCGATGGCCTTGTCATCATCAGATTCGGCCTGGGTAAGCTGCTCCAGAGAGAGCGGCTTGTTGGTGGTGAACTTATAGTCCAGACGCTTCTCGCATTTTTCGCAGCTGTTGCATTCAGGGCAGCGCATGAAGCCGCCCTTGCCATCAGATACCAGGCAGCGCTTTTCGCGAAGCTCTGCTCTGGCTTCGGAGTCCAGCGTGGTTTCCCACCACTTCTTGAACTCCGGTGTGCCCTGGGTCTTGATGCAGGTTACATTCTTGATACCGATGCGGCGAACGCAGATGTCGCTGCTCTTGTAACCCATCTTCTTTGCATCGTTGCGGTTGATGGGCATGTACACATCGACGAGGTTTTTGCTGTCATTAGAAATAATCTTTGCCATTTGAATTTCCTCCTGTGAATTTCTGCGGAGGAAACCGCATGGCAAGTGCGTCGAAAAAAGGGTATAGTTGACCACTCAAAATGGAATCCTCCGTTTTGATTTGCGTGGTCTGCGAAGTCCTAATCCCGCCGACGTCACTCATTATGAGCACTTGATGAAGTTAGGAACGCCATTGATCAGATGGCCATTCATCTCATGCTATTTGTAGTTTTGAAGCGTATGCTTCAGTTTGAGAGTGTTGGGCTCTCAGATAACATCACAGCTCCCTGTGGTGTTGTCTCAGAATCCAACTGAACCCTGGAACAGAAAAATATCATAAGCGCGAAGGAAAGTCCTTGCTTTCGTAAACTCATTGATAGTACAATCGTTGTAAGGTACATCAAGGAGGAGTAAGCCATCTTTTATGATTAGCTACTCACTGAATTGCTTCAGTATCTGTACTATATTCCACTTTTCAACGATTGTCGGGAAACCTCACGTTGCTATTTTCGGCATAAAAATAAGGGGTTTACGCCACTGCCAATCAAGGCAATGTGTAAAACCCTTTGTTGTTTCGTATATTTTTATGGGTAACATGAAGTTGCCCTTCGGATTAAAAAATATAAAAAAAGACGGCAGCACTGATTATTTCAGCACTGCCGATGTTGTCATTATTCTGATTTTTTCTGGTTACGTGTGTACGGAATCCGATTAACGTGAAATGCGTTGAGTATCATGTTCCACTGGTGAATTGTTCCATCACTGTAATCTAAACAAAATAGATAAGCACGATCCACCGGCTTATTCTCGTTAAGATCATAACTAGCCGATTTTAGTAGATGCTTACTATACTCTTTAGGAAGATTCAATCCAATACAGACAGCCATTACATTTTCCACTGGTGGATTTGCAATTTCCCCGGAACGATATTTTTTAATCGTTGTAACACTTAAATCCGCTCGCTCTGAAAGTTGCTCTACAGTGATATTTTTACGGTCCATGTGATATATCAATGATGACGCAAAATCAAAGCACCCCTGACTCATCATCTCTATTTGTACTTTCTTTGCCTTATCCATTGCCGCGTTGTATGCTGCGACAGCTTCAGCAATCTGTGCAGGAGTTTGATGATATTTGTCATTGAAATCTTTGTCGTATGTGTACTCCACATAAGGCTCTGCAGAGACTTCCTTGCTAAGGTAAGCTTGACCATAAAATTCATATTCATCTTTCAGATACGAAGTGCTTCTCCAATTAAAAATCAAGCAGCATTCTTCAGCATGTTCTCTAGCATAATCCGAGAGCTTCAGTTCCGCGAATCTGAAAGTCACATCCGCAACGACATATTTAGGATCATTTTTGCACACAACATACCCCAGATAGATGTACTTTCCAGAATCAATAAGATCTGCAAATTCTCTGCTATTGTGATACAGCTTCTCATAACCTTTCTGATCTAAAATGAAGGTTTGGTGCTGATCCAGGATTCCCTCTTGGAATGAAAACGCATCATAGTATCGTCCATCGACATGAACGAAAGCCCCATCTACAAGATCCCAATCGAGCTGTCTTGCACGCTGTTTTACCACAAATCTCGGAACATCAAAAAGCACCGCTACTCGGCTGATAATATCCTCAACGAACTCACCGGTATACACATATGGACTGGCAACTTCCCTCGCTTCATAGAAAGCCTTTACTGTCAGTTCCTGCGGCATTGCAATTCTAATTGCTAAAGCATTTGCCTGCCACTCAGCAAACCAGTGTGCTTTCTGGGCTGGCGCCATACTATCGTCCAGCTGGTTAGGTTCAACCTCGCAGGAGAGAACTTCTGCGTCATCATCAAGAATAGACAGCAAGACTCATTACACTGTCGTCGGTAGGGAAGCATTTATAGGTAAGGAATTCAAACTCCTTACTTCTGTTGTTATTCCATTCGAAACGGGAACCGACGATGTCCCCGATAATTGCTCCTAACATAGGATACTTCCTCCTTAGAATTTCTGTAGTTTGCTTAGCGTCTCGTTCCAGCGCTTTTCAGCAACGCTTATTGTTTCGGTGTATTTCTTTAGCTCTGCTCTATATTCTTCAGCAGTGGTTTTCTGTTTCTCCATTACAGGAAGTGGAATCTCAAGGATATTCAAGTCTTTATAACTAATGTTCATGACAGTCATGCCTTGCTGCGCTCCACTGATGAGCTTGTTTCCAATAGGGCTGTCCAAGAATATCTTCAGGTATGTACTATCCAAAAGCCTCGCATCAGGGCGAATAACAATAACGTTGGAAGAAGCAATACACGGATAGCTCTGATGGTGAAATACCGCTGTTCTTATAGCCGTCCCTCTTGCCGGGAGCAGCACATCTCCTTCCTGGAGCAGGTAATTTGAAACCTTGCGTTCTTCTTCATCCAGATGATCCAGGCTGTCGTAGTCAACTTCGTACTGTCCGATGTTTGAAATATTAACCACGCCTATGTTGCCAGCTGCATCCTTCTTATTTACTGATTTTCCTCTAAACACCTGAGCTACATTACCGATCTTTTCTTTTCTGGTACTTGAATTCTGGTAACTAAGATATTCTTCATCTTGTTGAGCAAAAATCCTATCGATACTCCAGTCGCCCTGCTCAATCAATTCACCAAGCATCACAAAGGTATCATCCGCGACATCAAGAGAAGTGATTGCAGACCGTCTTGTTTTCTTCTCACCGGAAGAATATCTTCTGATAACGACATCGTCATCTTCATCAGGGCGGCTATTTACCAGTTCCAGAAGATAAGCCTTGATACCACAGTATTCCAATGTTCCTTCCGGCAATTCAGCGAGTTCCTTTATTTTATATGACAGCTGAATAAACTGACGAAGTTCGCTAACACGTCCAGAAGCAAAAGTGATACGGCCCGGAAGGACGATTACTAATTTTCCGTCGCTGTTCAAATGAAGAGCTAAATTCTCCAAGGCTACCATGTCATATTCACGACACATGAAGTTCTGATCGTCATTTAGTGTTCGACCACCAAAAGCGGGACATGAAAAAATGACATCAAACCTTCTATTCAAGAATCCATACTGGTAAATGCTGGTGATAATGACCGACACATTTTCATATCCATCAAAAACATTTTCTATAGCTTTTGCATAGATTACATTTTGCGTAGTCATAACAAATTCGGTATTAGGGTTGTCATCTACAAGCCCTTGTAGGCACGGAACAAACTGCTCGGCTTCGGCAATAAGAACAGTCTCATACTTATTTGATAATCTGGTCTTATATTCATCGATGAGCGCCAACGGCAGCACGGACATTCTGGAATATTTTCGTTCCAGAGCAATTGCGCCTTCCCAGTCCAAAGACTTCAGTTCCACGCTCTCCTTGTAGATTAAATAAAAGCGTTCCTTATCAATAAAGGGATTGCTTACCCCAATCAAGTCTGCCACCTTAAGGAGTGCGGTGTAGGCCGAATCGGCGTTTTCAAAAGAAGTATTCAACTTTTTAATTTCGTTTATTAGAACTGTTGCAGCAATGTAGTTTTCAGAAGAAATAGCTCCGCGCATCAGCTCCCAGTATTTCAGCACTCTACCAGACTCGGTGTTTTGCATCATCGTAACCTCCCTTGGCGAAGTCGCGCCTTTGATCTGAGGATAATATACCACGCGCACGCTATCGTTGTCAAGTATAAATCGTGTTTTGGTATTTGCATACCAAATTATAGATAACTAGAATTAAAACAAAAAAACCAGGCAGACGATTTGTTTATCATCTTCCTGGCGCTTTTTTATACCCGCGCTAAAGTGAACCCATTTTCGTTTGCGGTAGTGTTCACTATGGAAACGATAAGGGTGCAAAAAGCAGTCGATATATTCCCGCAAACCGCTATTTGCCATAAAAACAGAAGGCTTTTCCAGTCCCTATACCAGTTTTCAACGATAGGAACCGAAAAAGCCTTGTGCTATAAGGGTTTTATTTACTTGGTTGTGTGCACTCGTGACAGCAAACAGACCGTCTCAACATGCACTGTTCCCGGAAACATATCAACACAGCAGACTTTTTCTACACGGTATCCATATTTTGCAAACTCTACCAGATCCCGCGCAAGAGAAGTCGGCTTGCAGGAGATGTAAAGCATTTTTTCACACCTATATAAATCAACTATCTTCGGCAGAGCCTTCGGATGGATTCCTTCGCGCGGTGGATCAAGAACGATGAAGTCCGGTTTTTCTTCGATTTCATCGATCACCTTCAGCACGTCTCCGGCGAGGAAACTGCAGTTGGTAAGGCCGTTTGCCTCTGCGTTCTCTTTTGCAGCTGTAACAGCTTCTTCCACGATTTCCACGCCGATCACTTCTTTTGCGACCGGTGCAAGGATCTGGGCAATGGTTCCGGTTCCGCTGTAGAGGTCGAAGATCGTGCGGTCTTTCGTCTCGCCGACGAACTCGCGGGCGGTGCTGTAGAGAACTTCCGCGCCAAGGGAATTGGTCTGGAAGAAGGAGAACGGGGTGATCTTGAATTTCAGTCCGAGGAGTTCTTCATAGAAGTAGTCCTGTCCGTAGATCACTTTTGTCTCATCGCTCTTTACAACATCTGCCAGGGAATCATTTATGATATGGAGGAATCCGACAACCTTTCCTTCCAGCGGCAGACCAAGCACTTCCTGCACGAGCGGCATCAGATCCCACTCTTCCTGGCTTGTGGTGACGAGATTTACCAGGATTTCTCCGGTATTCTCGGCTCTTCGCACCAGCAGGTGGCGCAGGTAACCCTCGTGGCTTATCTTGTGGTAGTAACTTGCGTTCCGCTCTTTAAAGTACGCCAGCACGCAGGTCAGAATCTTTGTGAAATCCTCATGCACGATTTTGCAGTCGCACGCGGTCAGGACATCGTAGGTGCTTCCCTTTTTATGAAGTCCGAGAGACAACGGGCCGTCCTTGTATTCATCGCCGAAGGAAAACTCCATTTTATTCCGGTATGCAAACTCCTTCGGACTTCCCTTGATTCCAAGGAACGGATAATCGGCCTCCCCCGCCTCATTGACCTGGCCGGCCTCCACGAGGGCATCGTCGAGCAGTTTTTTCACCTGACCGGCCTTCATTGCAAGCTGATCCTCATAACTCATCGTCTGGTACATGCATCCGCCGCAGGACGGGAAAATACTGCAGACCGGATCGCGCTTTTCTATCGGGGATTTTTCTGTTACTTCGAGCAGGCGGCCCTCCATGCGGTTCTTTCTTTTTTTGTTGATCTGAAAGCGGATCTTCTGTCCCGGAATTGCATTTTTCACGGTAACCATCTCGCCCTCCACATGTACACGTCCTTTATTCGGGAAATCGATTCTTTCCACGACTCCCTCGTAAATTTCTCCTTTTTTCATTCTCTTCTCCTTCTATGTCAAACTAATTTCCGGACAGAAAAACTCCGGTACCACGTTCCGGCACCGGAGTTTCTTTTTTCCATCCTACTTATCTTCGTCTTCATCCTCGAAGTAATCGTCGAAATCGTCATCGAAATCATCTTCGAAGTCTTCCAGATAATCCGGAGTTACAAACCGGTATACTGCGTATGCGATTCCTGCAACTGCCGCTACCGCTCCGACAATGGCAAGGACCCATAAAATCACGTTTTTCGGTTTTTCGCTCTCACGTTCTCTCTGTTTTAAAAGCTCTAATACTTCATCAATCTTATTCATACTGTCCACCAACCTTTGCTTTAGATTAGAAACTTAACTTAACGATAGTATACCATACGAGCCGCAATTTTACCACAATTTCCGCTCTTTTTTATAAATCTTTTCGTTTCAACTTACAGTCGGTATTTTCACGGAGTCTGACATGTCGAGAATAGTTCGACTGTGACTTTCCTCATGTCAGTGGAGGATACCGATTTCTCTCCGCCTACCACTACCGTTATGTTTCTTTTAACAATTCATCCCACCGCTTTAGAAGCGGGGGACTTCTTGTCTACTGGTGTTAAAATTCAGAATCCGCCGGCAGTTCCCGCAGAATCTTGTGGAACTGACCGCCGCAGCGCTCCATTTCTCCTAACACCTGGTCGATCCATTCACCCTTTGTATGCCAGTTTTCTCTGGTGAACTCAATATCCGAAGGACAGACAAAAAACTCTGTCTCCGGGTAGACAAGCTGGTAATACAGAATACACCGTCTCGCATGGAGATTCCGGCAGCAGAGGATCGCTTTTTTTACCTCGATGCCCGCCGCATCTGTCACTTCCCGTGACCGCAGTGCATTTTCATACGTATACGTCGCCTGGTCTTCGCGCAGAATCGCTTTCTCCGGCACGCCGTTTTTCTGCAGTACCGTCCGCAGAAACTCCCACTCGGTTTCATAGTTCCCGCCGTACTGCTCCGCAAGATCCTGTACACCGGCGAAATGCCCGAGCACAGTACTGTATCTTCCCGACGGAAGCACATACGGCGCAAATCCTTCTTTCCAGAGTTCTGCCGCGTGCGCCGCCATCTGCGGATATCCGTTTCCCGGCACAAAAATCACATCGGCTTTCTGCGGCTCATCCTTCACGAAAATATAGTCCGTAAAGTAGTTTAAAAACTTCTCATACATGAAATGTTACCACTCTTTAAAGTCCATGAGGCACTCTACGACATATGCCATATCCTGTTCAGACAGGCTGTAGAACATCGGCAGACGCATCAGGCGCTCGCTCTCTTTTGTTGTGTATTTGTCCTCTCCGTGGAAAACACCGAACTTCTGTCCGGCCGGGGAGGTATGGAGCGGAACGTAATGGAAGACACACATCACACCGCGCTCTTTCATATACTTGATCAGTTTTGTACGCACTTCCAGATTTCTTGCCTTGATGAAGTACATATGCGCATTATGTACACAGCCTTCCGGCACAACCGGCTGCTCAATCTTTCCGGCCTCAGCCAGCGGACGGAGCTGCTCATGGTAATAGTTGTAGATGGCCATCCGCTTTCTGTCGATTTTCTCATGTTCCTCGAGTTCTGCAAGCAGGTAAGCCGCATTCATATCGCTCGGCAGATAGGAGGAACCGTAGTCGATCCAGGTATATTTGTCGATCTGTCCGCGGAAAAACTTGCTGCGGTTCGTTCCCTTTTCACGAAGGATCTCTGCTTTTTCCAGATAATTCTCATCCTGGAACAGCAGCGCGCCGCCCTCTCCCATCGTATAGTTTTTCGTCTCATGGAAGCTGTAGCAGCCAAAATCGCCGATCGTTCCAAGGGCTTTTCCCTTGTAGTACGCGCTCACGCCCTGTGCCGCATCCTCTACAACCTTCAGGTTATGGCGTTTTGCAATATCCATGATGGTATCCATTTCACAGGCAACGCCCGCATAGTGAACCGGAACAATCGCTTTTGTTTTTTCGGTGATGGCATCCTCAATCTTGGTCTCGTCGATGTTCATCGTATCCGGACGGATATCCACGTAGACGATTTTTGCTCCGCGCAGAACGAAGGCATCTGCAGTGGAAACAAACGTGTAGGACGGCATGATCACTTCGTCGCCCGGCTGAATCTCAGACAGGTAAGCTGCCATTTCCAGTGCATGGGTGCAGGATGTCGTAAGAATCGCATGTTTTACGTTGAAATTGTCCTGCATCCAGGCAGAACATTTCTTCGTAAAAGGACCGTCGCCGCACAGCTTGTTGTTTTCCTCTGCCGCCTGGCGGATGTATTCCAGTTCTGTTCCAATAAAAGGTGGTTTATTAAACTCTATCATTGTTTTTTCCTTATCTTTCTTCTATCCATTACTGTTTTATTTACTTTCAGAGCCCAAAACAAGCTCTTAGGTAGTCTCATTTTCTCACAAATCCCTTTGGATTTCAAGACACGATTTTGACATGACAGCCATATCATCATACTGTCCATGAAGCCAAAAGAACCCTTGATTTCTCAAGGGTTCCACACGTAGCGAGAGGGGGATTCGAACCCTCGACACCGC
>OLVT01001925.1_pt1 | contig 15698 bp, 16 predicted proteins | sample 1673241 | NCBI WGS metagenome assembly OLVT01 (sample SAMEA3178936, study PRJEB25190) | human gut metagenome | biome: human gut; feature: human-associated habitat; material: faeces | place: Austria | collected 2013 | reverse complement strand
TTATTCTAGGCAGAGGGAGTTTGGAAAGTATGAAAGGGAATGTTCGGATTGCCGGTCTGGCAGCTCTGCTGTCAGCCGGAATTTTATTTATTGCGCCGCAGGACGCAGCCGCCGGAGTTCTTCCCCAGGGATTTTCGGTGAACGGATCCGGGGAGAAGAGCTTCGACCTTTCCGGCATGACGGCCAGCGAGGCGGAGGCGGAGCTGGAAACTTATGTTAATTCACTGGCAGGACAGCAGGTTTCCATTGCCATAGACGGAAACAGCCTGGCCTCCACAGCGGCAGATCTGGGTTTCTATTGGGAAAACAGAGAGGAGATCGGCGCAGAGCTGGAGAAATACGCTGGCGGCAACCTTCTGGAGCGGTTTGTCCATGTGAAGGAGCTGGAAGACGGCGGCGCCGGCCTGTCTGTGGAGACGTCGCTTGATGACGGAAAGCTGCAGGATTTTGTAAATGACAACTGCGCCCCCTATGTAAGGGAGGCGAAGGATGCCTCTGTTTCCAGGGAGAACGGGGCCTTTGTCATCACAGATGAGGTGACAGGGCTTGCCGTAGATTTGGAGGCCACGAAGGCGGCTCTCGATGAGGCGTTAAATCAGGGGCTTTCCGAGGGCGTATCGGTGGAGGCCGTGGTGACAGAAACACAGCCCCGCATCAGGCGCACGGATCTGGAAACCATCTCTGACGTGCTGGGAACCTTCAGCACGAATTTTAACGCAGGTGACAGGTCGAGAACCCAGAATTTAAAGACCGGGGCAGCCAAGATAAACGGAGCAGTGCTGATGCCGGGGGATCAGTTTTCCGCCTATGAGTATCTGACACCGTTCACCATAGAGAATGGCTATGCAGCCGCCGGTTCCTATGAGAACGGCCGGACGGTGGATTCCATCGGCGGCGGTGCCTGCCAGCTGTGCACAACCCTGTATAATGCAGTCCTTCGGGCTGAGCTGGAGGTGACGCAGAGACAGAACCACTCCATGACCGTGGGGTATGTGAAACCATCTGAGGACGCGGCCATTGCCGGAACCTACAAGGACCTGAAATTTAAGAATAACTATGAGACTCCGATTTATATTGAAGGAAGCGTTTCCGGAAGTACACTTACTTTTACAGCCTATGGCAAGGAGACGAGGCCTGCAAACCGCACCATTGAGTTCGTGTCAGAGACACTGGGAACGATTGATCCCGGCGCCCCCACAGAGAAGGTGGACAATTCCCTGGCGCCCGGAGCAAGGGTGAAGGAGTCCTCCGGCCATATCGGGAAGAAGTCAAGGCTCTGGAAGGTGGTCTATGTGGACGGAGTGGAGACAGAAAGAGAGATTCTCCACACGGATACCTACATGGCTTCCAAGGCGGTGTACCGTATCGGCCCGGCAGCTCCGGCAGTGACAGAACCGACCGTTCCGGCAGAGACACAGCCGGCGCAGACGCAGCCGGCAGAGACGCAGCCGGCAGGCCCGGCAAGCGACTCCCAGGGCCCGGCAGGAGAGGCGGTAAGCCCTGTTTCACCTGCGCCTGACGGGGCAGCCCAGAGTCCGGCGGCTCCGCCCTCAGATCCTGTAAGCCCGGCGGCTTAGAGGAAGGGGAGGAAAGGCATGAACAGACATCACAGCAGAGAAGAAAAAAAGAGGCCCGGCTTTCTTAAGCCGGGCCAGGATTTAATTGTGGCGGGAAGCATCGGTCTCACCGGCGCCGCAGCAGCTGCGAGGGCCGGTGAGAAGGCTCTCAGGGAACGTTTTTCCGCTTCCTATGCAGAGCGGCTTTTAAGCCTTGACAAAGATGCAGAAAACTTTGCGCAGAACAGACTTGGGGAAGCTTTTTTCCGGGAGGCAGGGGTGACGGAGGCAGAACCGGCTGAAGACGGAGGCATTATGAACAGCCTCTGGAACCTGCTGGAAGCCTATGGGCTTGGATGTACCATAGAGCTTCGCGCCATCCCCATTCTTCAGGAAACGGTGGAGGTGTGTGAGGTATTTGACATAAACCCGTACCGGTTAAGCTCCGGCGGATGCCTTCTCATGGCGGCGGACAACGGGTTTTCGGCGTTAAACGCTCTCAGGAAGAGAGGCGTTGAGGGAGCCGTCATCGGAAAAGTGGAGAAAGGGATCGCAAGGCGGATCCTGAATGGAGAGACAGAGACGTTTCTTGACCGGCCAAAGCCGGATGAGATAGAGAAGATTTTAAATCAGCGGGAGGTAAAAGTATGAGAGAAAAAATTTTAGCGGTCATCGAGAAGAACAGCCGGATCAGCACAGCGGAGCTGGCGGAAATCCTTGGGGAGAGCGAAGCGGCAGTCGCGGCGGAGATCGCGAAAATGGAAGAAGAACATGTTATCTGCGGTTACCACACCCTGATTAACTGGGACAACACGGAGGAAGAGAAGGTGATTGCCCTGATTGAGGTGAAGGTGACTCCCCAGAGACAGATGGGCTTTGACAAGATTGCGGAGAGGCTTTCCCAGTACAGCGAGGTGAAATCAGTGTATCTGATGTCCGGGGCCTATGACTTCACCGTTATCCTGGAGGAAAAGACCATGCGCGGGGTGGCCCAGTTTGTATCTGAAAAGCTGGCGACCATCGATTCCGTCATCAGCACGGCCACCCATTTTGTACTGAAAAAATATAAAGACCATGGGACTGTCTTGAGTGACGGCCCCCAGGATGAAAGGATGTTGATTAACCCATGAGAAATCCGTTATCAAGTACAATCGTGACGATTCCGCCGTCAGGAATCAGGAAATTCTTTGACGTTGTCAATGAGATGGAGGGAGCCATCTCTCTGGGAGTGGGAGAACCTGACTTCGACACTCCGTGGCATGTGAGAGATGCGGGCATCCGCTCACTTGAGATGGGAAAAACCTTCTACACCTCCAATGCAGGACTCAAGGAGCTGAAGATAGAAATCTGCAATTACATGAAGCGGCGGATGAAGGTGGAATACAATTACAGCAGCGAGGTCATGGTCACCATCGGAGGCAGTGAGGCCATTGACATCGCGCTGCGGGCCATGCTGGATCCGGGCGACGAGGTGCTGATCCCTCAGCCAAGCTATGTGTCCTATGTGCCGTGCACCATTCTGGCCGGCGGAGCTCCCGTGGTGATTGAGCTGGAGGCAAAGGATCAGTTCAGGCTCACCAGGGAAAAGCTGCTGGAGAAGATTACGCCGAAGACGAAGCTCCTGATTCTGCCTTTCCCGAACAATCCTACGGGCGCCATTATGGAGAAGGAGGATCTGGAGGCTGTCGCCGAGGTGGTGAGGGAGAAGGATCTCTTTATCATCAGCGACGAGATCTACGCGGAGCTGACCTACGGGAAAAAGCACGTGACTATTGCTTCCCTTCCGGGCATGAGGGAGAGAACTGTTCTGATCAACGGCTTTTCCAAAGCCTATGCCATGACCGGGTGGAGAATCGGCTACGCCTGCGCGCCTGAGCAGATCTTAAAACAGATGTTAAAGATTCACCAGTACGCTATCATGTGCGCTCCTACCACCAGCCAGTATGCGGCAGTGGAGGCGATCAAAAACGGGGACAGCGATATTGAGGAGATGAAGCGCTCCTACAATGAGAGGAGAAAATACCTGTTAGGAGAGTTCCGATCCCTGGGAATGGACTGCTTTGAGCCCTACGGAGCCTTTTACATGTTCCCCTGTATCAAGCGCTTTGGCATGACCTCGGAGGAGTTTGCCACCAGGCTTCTCAGGGAGGAGAAAATTGCTATAGTGCCGGGAACTGCCTTTGGCGACTGCGGAGAGGGCTATCTGAGGGTATCCTACGCCTATTCCATGGAAGATCTGAAGCGTGCGATCAGAAGGATCCGACGGTTCGTAGTCAGGCTGGACACTGTAGGGCGCTGAGAAGCCCACAGGCAGGAGAAAGAAACGCTGCAGATATGCGGCGGGAAAACAGAACAGAAGCAGAGGTTGACGTAAGATGAACATAGTGCTTTATGAGCCGGAGATGCCGGCCAATACGGGAAATATCGGGAGAACCTGTGTGGCTACGGGCACGCGGCTTCATCTGATAGAGCCGCTGGGTTTTAAGCTGAGCGAGAAGGCTGTAAAACGGGCTGGGCTGGATTACTGGGACAAGCTGGATGTGACGGTCTACAGCGATTATCAGGATTTTCTCGGCCGAAATCCAGGGGCAAAAATCTATATGGCTACCACCAAGGCGCCCAATGTCTACACAGAGGCCAGCTATGAGCCGGACTGCTATATCATGTTCGGCCCCGAGAGCCGGGGAATCCCGGAGGACATCCTGGTGAAAAATCAGGAAACCTGTGTCAGGATTCCCATGTGGGGCGATATCCGCTCTCTGAATCTGTCAAATTCCGTTTCCATCATTCTTTATGAGGCGCTCAGACAGAACGGCTTCGAGAAGATGACCATGCAGGGGCATCTGAGAAATTACGAGTGGGAATAGAGGACAGGAGACAGAAAGCGGCAGTTCTGCCGCCGCGAAAAATGGCTGAAAAGGCAGAGCGCAGATGGGAAGTCAGACACGAAAAGGAGGAATAGTATGATTCTTCAGAGTAAACGAGTATGGATCGGAGGGCAGTTCCTTCCGTTCCAGCTTGAGATTGAGGACGGCGTGATTTCACGGGTCCTGGCCTACGGAGAGAGAGAGGCCGACGAGGACTGGGAGGAGAAGCGGATTGTACCGGGGTTCATTGACGTACACACCCACGGCGCCTACGGCTTTGACACAAATGACGCAGAGCCGGAGGGACTGAAAAACTGGATGAGAAGGATCCCTGAGGAGGGCGTTACCTCCATTCTTCCGACTACCGTGACGCAGATGCCGGACGTTCTGACAGCGGCTGTCAGAAATGTGGCGGATGTGATGGAAGGGGAGTATGAGGGCGCGGAGATTCTCGGAATCCACTTCGAAGGGCCGTTTCTGGACATGGAGTACAAGGGGGCTCAGCCGCCGGAGGCCATTGCAGTGCCAAGCGTGGAGCAGTTTAAAAAGTACCAGGAGGCGGCCAGAGGCCATATCCGCTATATCACCATCGCGCCGGAGCATGACAAAGATATGGAGCTTCTGCGCTATCTGGCAAAGACAGGCGTTGTGGCCAGTATGGGACATTCCTGCGCAACTTATGAGCAGGCCATGGCAGCCATCGCAAACGGAGCGAAATCCATGACTCATGTGTACAACGGGATGACGCCGTTTACCCACAGAAAGCCGGGGCTGGTAGGAATTGCATTCCGGGTGAGGGATATTTACGGTGAGATTATTGCGGACGGCCATCACTCCGATGTGTCCGCCCTCAACAATTTTTATCAGCTGAAGGGACGCGACTTTGCCATGATGATCACCGACTCCCTCCGGGCTAAGCACTGCCCTCCGGGAGGAAAGTACCAGCTTGGCGGCCATGACATCGAGATCAGCAGGGAGGGCCTTGCCTATCTGAAGGGCACGAACACCATCGCCGGAAGTACCCTCCATATGAACAGAGGGCTTCAGATCCTGGTGGAGAAGGCCATGATTCCATTTGACTATGCGCTCAACTCCTGCACCATCAACCCGGCCAGATGCCTGGGCGTGGACGACAGGAAGGGAAAAATCTGCGCAGGATACGATGCGGATCTTGTGGTTCTGGAAGATAACTACGATGTGGCCCAGACGTACTGCAGGGGAAAGAAAATGCTGTAGAAATTTGCATGAAATAAGAAAGAATCCTGCTTTGCAGGATTCTCCGCCTGCGGCGGGCCGCGAAAGCGGCATTCTTGCTGTTATTAAAAAAGGCTGCTGCGGAATGAAAATTCCGACAGCAGCCTTTTCTGATGAAAGGAGCGTTTTTAAATGGCACCCTTCTCCTTAGCCAGGGAGAGAGCGTCCTCGTCAGCGATGATCACCACATCCGGGTGAAGCTGAAGGACAGAGGCCGGAACGTGAGGCGTAACCGGGCCGAAGCAGGTGTCATAGATGGCCTGAGCCTTGCCCTTGCCGGAGGCCAGGAGAAGAATCTTCTTTGCGGCCATAATATTTCCGATGCCCATGGTGTAGGCCTTCTTCGGAACCTCGTCGATGGAGGCAAAGAAGCGTGCGTTTGCCTCGATGGTGCTCTGAGTCAGGTCCACGCAGTGAGTTTCCACGATGAACTCCTCGCAGGGCTCATTGAAGCCGATGTGTCCGTTGCCGCCGATTCCGAGAAGCTGCAGGTCAACGCCTCCCATGGCCTGGATCTGAGCGTTGTAGTCTGCACAGGCTTTGTCAGAATCCGGCTCAAGTCCGTTTGGAACGTGGGTGCGCGTCTTGTCAATGTTTACGTGATCGAATAAGTGGTGGTTCATAAAATACCGGTAGCTCTGATCATTGTCGCCGGAGAGGCCCTTGTACTCGTCCAGATTCACAGAGGAAACCTGGGAGAAGTCAAGGATCCCCTTCTCATAGCGGGCTACCAGCTCTTTGTAGGTTCCCTCAGGAGTGGAGCCTGTGGCCAGGCCCAGCACACAGTCCGGTTTTACAAGGATCTGGGCAGCGATCAGATCGGCTGCCCTGCGGCTCAATTCCTCATAATTCTCAGTTCTGATAATTCTCATGATTGAAATCTCCTTTATATGGCAATCTATATTCTGTTAAACCCATTATAAACGAAAAGAATATGTTTTTTCAATGGGAATTAAAAATTGAAAGGACTTTCAAGAACTATGCATTTTCCACAAAAAGAGGTGGAGTATTTCAGGAAAAAGAGAGGTAAAGTTCTGGTTTTCATGAAAGAACTTTCAGAAGAGCGTTTTTATATTGAAAAAAATTTCAGCAATGCTATACTAAGGCCACAAACGGAATAAAGCAGGCGAGAAAGCTGCTGAACACGGAAAGGGAGCGGAATGATGGATAAATGCTTAGAGAGACTGAGAGGGCATCTGATTGTATCGTGTCAGGCACTGCCGGAGGAACCTCTCCACTCTTCCTTTATTATGGGAAGAATGGCTCTGGCAGCCATGCAGGGCGGAGCCTCTGGAATCAGGGCGAACACGAAGGAGGATATAGCAGAGATCAGAAGAAACGTCGATCTGCCGATTATTGGAATTGTAAAGAGAGATTATGAGGACAGCCAGGTATACATTACTCCGACCATGAAGGAGATCGATGAGCTGATGGAGGTGAAACCGGAGATCATAGCCGTTCAGGCCGGCATTGAGCTGAGACCGGAGGGAAAAACGCTGGATGAATTTTACCGGGAAATCAGGGAAAAATATCCAAATCAGCCTCTGATGGCAGACTGCTCCACTATTGAAGAAGCCCTTCATGCAGATGAACTGGGATTTGACTTCATCGGGACAACCATGGTGGGCTACACAGAGCAGAGCCGGGGAGACAGGATTGAGGCCAATGATTTTGAGATCATACGGACGATTCTGGAAAAGGTAACGCACCCGGTCATTGCCGAGGGAAATATCAACACGCCGGAAAAAGCAAAGAGAGTGATTGAGCTTGGATGCTTCAGCGTGGTGGTGGGCTCCATTATCACCAGACCCCAGGTAATTACAAAGACGTTTACAGACGCACTGGCCGGGAAGTAGGCAGAGAGCCTGGCAGCGGCGCCGCTGCTTTTTGGGAGAGAAAAGGCGGCAAAGGAAAGATAAATGATTTCGCAGGGTGGCCAAAGAGGCCTGAAAGGAAGGGTAAAATGAGAAATTTAGACAAGTACAGAGGAATTATTCCGGCGTTTTATGCATGCTATGACGACAATGGCAACGTGAGCCCGGAGCGGGTGCGCGCACTGACACAGTATTTTGTGGACAAGGGAGTAAAGGGCGTATATGTAAACGGCTCCTCCGGTGAATGTATCTATCAGAACGTGGAAGAGAGAAAAATTATCATCGAGAATGTTATGGCAGTGGCTAAGGGAAAGCTCACGGTAATCAACCATGTGGCCTGCAATAATACGAGGGACAGCGCAGAGCTGGCAAGGCACTCCGAGAGCGTGGGAGTTGACGCTATCGCATCCATCCCGCCGATTTACTTCCGCCTTCCGGAGTACAGCATCGCTGCCTACTGGAACACTATCAGCGAGGCGGCTCCCAATACAGACTTCGTCATCTACAATATTCCCCAGCTTGCCGGTACAGCTCTGACCATGAGCCTGTTTGCAGAGATGAAGAAAAACCCGAGGGTGGTTGCAGTCAAGAATTCTTCCATGCCGACACAGGATATCCAGATGTTTAAGGCTGCCGGCACAGCAGACGGAGACGATTTCATCGTATTCAACGGCCCGGACGAGCAGTTTGTAAGCGGGCGGGCCATCGGTGCAGACGGCGGAATCGGCGGAACCTACGGCGTGATGCCGGAGCTGTTCCTGAAGCTGAACGAGCTCATTAAAGCCCATGAGAATGAGAAGGCCTGTGAGCTTCAGCACGCAGTGAACTCCATTATCTACAAGATGTGCAGCGGACACGGCAATATGTACGCAGTTGCCAAGGAAATGCTCCGCATCAACGCAGGTCTTGACATCGGAAGCGTGCGGGAGCCTCTGACAGGATTAAATGATGCTGACAGAGAAATTGCCGCGGAAGCAGCAGCAATGGTAAGAGAAACAATCGAAAAGTACGTGTAAAATAACACGGGGGAGAGAAAATGCAGGGATTCACAGTCATAGACTTAGTCATTCTGGTTGTCTACCTGGCAGCCGTATTGTTTGCAGGTCTTCATTTCTCCAAAAAAGAGATGAAGGGAAAAGAATTTTTCAAGGGTGACGGAACGATTCCGTGGTGGGTAACATCCGTTTCCATCTTCGCCACGCTGCTCAGCCCGATTTCCTTCCTGTCTCTGGCAGGAAACTCCTATGCGGGAACCTGGATCATGTGGTTTGCCCAGCTTGGAATGCTGGTAGCCATCCCGCTGACCATCAAATTTTTCCTGCCGATCTACAGCAGGCTGGATATTGATACGGCCTACCACTATCTGGAAATCCGGTTTGGAAGCAAGGGCCTCCGGGTTCTGGGCGCGGCCATGTTCATCATTTACCAGGTTGGCCGTATGTCTATCATCATGTACCTTCCGTCCATGGTTCTGTCACAGCTTACGGGAATCAATGTCAATATTCTGATTATTGCAATGGGCGTGATTGCCATCATCTACTCCTACACAGGAGGGCTGAAATCCGTCCTCTGGACAGACTTTATCCAGGGCACGGTGCTTCTGGTGGGCGTTACCTTTGCGCTGATTTATCTGATTGCAGGAATCGACGGAGGCTTCGGCGCGATTATGCATGAGTTTACGGCGGGAGGAAAATTCCTGTCGGCAGACCAGCCAATCTTTGATCCGAACCTGTTAAGGGACAGTGTGTTCCTGATGATTGTGGGCGCAGGATTAAATACCATGGCTTCCTATGTATCCAGCCAGGATATTGTACAGCGCTTCACGACAACGACTGACACGAAGAAATTAAACAAGATGATGCTCACAAACGGAGCGCTCTCCATCTTTATTGCCACGGTATTCTACCTGATCGGAACCGGACTTTACGTGTTCTACCAGGTTCAGGGCAACCCCCTTCCTCCGGCAGCGCAGCAGGATCAGATTTTCGCATCCTACATTGCATTCCAGCTTCCGGTGGGAATCACAGGACTTCTTCTGGCAGCGATTTACGCGGCTTCCCAGTCTACTCTGTCCACAGGCCTCAACTCAGTGGCAACCAGCTGGACTCTGGACATCCAGGAGAGACTTACGAAGAAGGAGCTGAGTTTTGAGACGCAGACGAGAATCGCCCAGTTTGTCTCTCTGGGCGTCGGTATCTTCTCCATCGCTGTCTCCATGATTCTGGCAAACGGTGAGATTAAATCTGCCTATGAGTGGTTCAACGGGTTCATGGGACTGGTACTGGGAATTCTCGTGGGAACCTTTATTCTTGGAACTTTTACGAAATGTGCAAATACAAAGGGCGCATACGCAGCCTTTGTGGTGGCCTCCATTGTGATGATTGCCATTAAGTACATGACGCCGCCAGGTGCAGTATCGATCTGGTCCTACTCCATCATCTCCATTGCCGTGTCTCTGGTTGTGGGTATTCCAGTCAGCCTGGCAACGAAGAAATCAGGGGAGGAGCCGCCTGAACATACAACCATTTACGGCTAGTGCCGGATGTGGTATTCTGTCAGTGAAAACAGGAAGAGAGGGAGACATATGATATTTGGAAATATCAGGGATCTGGGAGATTACCGTTTTCTGCCGGAATCTGTCAGGAAGTGCTTTGACTATGCAGGGGAGCACGATTTAAAGAGCTTTGAGAAGGGAAGCCACCCGATTGACGGGGACAGATTGTTTGTCAATATTGTGGAGTATGAGACCACAGCCCCCGAAAACCGCTTCTGGGAGGCCCACAGACAGTATCTGGATCTGCACCTCATGCTGGACGGTACTGAGCAGATCGATCTGAACTTTATTGACAATATGGTTCAGAAGGAGTTTGTGGAGAAGGACGATTTTCTTCCCTGCGAGGGAGAACCCAACAGCCATGTGGTTCTGACAGAAGGAGATTTTCTCATCTGCTATCCCAGGGACGGACACAGGACGGCTGTAGCCGCCGGCGGAAAGAGCCGGATGATCAAAAAAGCAATTTTTAAAATTCAGATTTGATCCCCGCAGGGGGAGCAGGGGGCTTTTTCAGGCCCCCTGTTTGAGCATGTGCAGTTTTCAGAAAGGAATCAGTGTATGAAACAATATATCTGCATCGATGTGGGAGGTACCTCTATCAAGTACGGCCTGTTAAATGAAAAGGCAGAATTTCTGCTGACAGGGGAGACAGATACAGACGCCCTGGCCGGAGGGCCTGCGATTATGGAAAAAATATACCGGATTATCGGTGAGGTGAAATCCGGGGAGATTCTGGGCGGACAGACGGCAGGGGAAATTGCCGGAATCTGCATCTCCACGGCAGGAATGGTAGATGAAGAGGCAGGCACGATTCTCTACGCTGCGCCTCACCTGATACCGGACTATACGGGAATGAGGGTGAAGGAGCTGGTAGAAGAGAAATTTCATCTGCCCTGTGAGGTGGAAAATGATGTGAACTGTGCGGGGCTGGCGGAGGCACATTTTGGAGCGGCGCGGGATGCAGGCATCAACCTCTGCCTGACCATAGGGACGGGAATCGGAGGGGCGATTGTCATTGACAAAAAGGTATTCCACGGCTGTTCCGGGAGCGCCTGTGAGGTAGGCTATATGCACATGATGGGGAGTACCTTCCAGGAGATTGGCGCCAGCCGCATCCTGACCCGGCGGGTAGCAAAGCGGAAGGCTGAAAGAGAGCCGGAGCTGGCAAAGAAAATCAATGGAAAATGGATCTTTGAGCATGCCTGGGCAGGCGATCCGGACTGTGTGGAGGCCATCGACGGGATGGCAGATGCCCTGGGAATGGGAATTGCAAATATCTGCTACGTTCTGAATCCTGAGGTAGTGGTGCTGGGCGGCGGAATTATGGCCCAGAAGGAATATCTGTATGACAGGATCCGCAGGGCAATGGATCGGTACCTCATTCCCGCAGTGTCAGAACACACGAGGCTGGCCTTCGCTGAGAATCAGAACCAGGCAGGAATGCTGGGGGCCTGGTGCCATTTTATGAGCCGCCATGGAGGTCTTTCGGTTTAGACAGGAGTGATGATTATGGGAAAGAAAACGGTGGTCCCTTTTATTGAGTCGGCCTATCACACCTTTACTCCCATGGAAAAGGTAATCGGGGATTTTTTTATTCACAACACAGAGCGCGGGAATCTGGCGGCAAAGACAGTGGCAGAACGCCTTTTTGTCTCAGAGGCTTCCCTGTCCAGATTTGCGAAGAAATGCGGCTATAAGGGCTACAGGGAATTCCTCTTTTATTACCTGGACAGCTTTGAGGAGCAGAAGACGGAGGAAAAGGCCAACGGCACCACCAGACATGTGCTGGAAACCTACCAGGAGCTTCTCAGTAAAACGTATGCTCTGGTGGACGAGTCACAGGTAGGACGTTTCCTCGATCTGCTTCTGGAAAAGAAGAGGATCTACATATACGGAAAGGGAAGCTCCGGCCTGGCAGGGGAGGAGATGCAGTTTCGCTTTATGAGGATAGGCGTCAACGTACAGGCCATCACAGACAGCCACCTGATGAAGATGCACTCGGTTCTCGTATCAGAGGAATGTCTGGTGATCGGCATCAGTGTCAGCGGACAGACGGAGGAGGTAATTCATTCTCTGAAGGCGGCCAAGGCCCAGGGGGCCAGGGTTGTCTTAATGACCTCCAGAAGAGATCGGAGCTTTGACGCCTTCTGTGACGAGGTGCTTCTCTTTGCGGTGAAGAAGCACATGGAAAACGGAAGGGCCATCTCCCCTCAGTTCCCGATCCTTATTATGGTAGATATTCTCTATTCCCACTATATGCAGAGCGACCGCTTCCGCAAGGAGGCCCTGCACGAGCTGACCATGGATGCCTTGCAGAATACCGGAAAAGGCAAAGAGGACAGGGAAATTCTGGAAGCCGGGGCGGACAAGAAGGAGAGGAAAAGAGGAAGAGAGGAAGCCGAAACGTGGGAAAGGTAGAAAAAACCTGTTAAAATGCGGATTGTATGCAATTAAAAACTTGCTATTTTGTCCGGAAATGCGTTATATTCTTAACGGTTCAGGTATATAGAGGGCATGAAGCGCCCTTTAGCACATAAAAACCATCAAACAGAGTATGAGGAAAAGGACAGAGAGGTTACAGTATGAGAGGAGTAGAAACACGAATCCAGGAAATCAGACACAGGATTTTCCGCGAAGTAGCACGTATGGCCTATCACACAGAATGGCCGGTGGACAAGAGAATTGAGGAGCTTCCCTACAAGATTATCCCGGGAGAAGTAGGAAACTTCAGAAACGACGTTTTCCTGGAGAGGGCAATCGTAGGAGAGAGACTGAGACTTGCCATGGGACTTCCCTGCAGGGGGGCCGGTGAGCATGCACCGCTGTCTGACAACATTGAGGCTGCTGACAGGGCTGAAACTTATTACACCCCGCCGTTAATTAACGTAATCAAATTTGCATGCAACGCCTGCCATGAGAAGCGCGTCTATGTGACAGACGGCTGCCAGGGATGCCTGGCCCACCCGTGTGTGGAGGTATGTCCGAAGGGAGCCGTCACCCTGGATCGGACAAACGGCCGCTCCTATATTGATCAGGACAAGTGCATCAAATGCGGAAAGTGCAAGGAGGTCTGCGGATATAACGCCATTATCATCCAGGAGCGCCCCTGTGCGGCTGCCTGCGGAATGGATGCTATCCACTCCGATGTCAACGGAAAGGCTGACATTGACTACGACAAGTGCGTTTCCTGCGGACAGTGCCTGGTAAACTGCCCGTTCGGAGCGATTGCAGACAAGTCCCAGATTTTCCAGGTAATCAGGGCCATTCAGTCCGGCGAGCGCGTGTATGCTGCGGTGGCCCCCGCATTTGTGGGACAGTTCGGCCCGAAGGTAACGCCAGGAAAACTCCGTGCAGCCATGAAGGCTCTGGGCTTTGCCGATGTATTTGAGGTGGCAATCGGAGCGGATCTCTGTGCCACTCAGGAGGCTATTGATTTTGTGAAAGAAGTGCCGGAGAAGATCCCGTTTATGGCAACCTCCTGCTGTCCGGCCTGGTCTGTGATGGCGAAGAAGCTGTTCCCGGACTATGCAAACTGCATTTCCATGGCCCTGACTCCCATGACTCTGACAGCAAGGCTGATCAAGAGCAAGCACGAGAATGCCAAGGTGGTATTTATCGGACCGTGCGCTGCAAAGAAGCTGGAAGCCATGAGAAAGAGCGTCCGCAGCGAGGTGGACTTCGTTCTGACCTTTGAGGAGATGGCGGGAATTTTCGATGCAAAGCATGTGGATATTGAGAATATCGAAGAAGATCCGGACGGCGTAAATGACGCTTCCACAGACGGACGTAACTTTGCCGTAGCCGGAGGCGTGGCCAAGTCTGTGGTGGATGTCATTAAGAACCGGTTCCCGGATCGGGAGATCAAGGTGGCAAACGCAGAGGGATTAAAGGACTGCCGCAAGCTTTTAACCCTGGCAAAGGCAGGAAAGTACAATGGCTATCTGCTGGAGGGAATGGCCTGTCCGGGCGGATGCGTGGCCGGAGCAGGAACCATGCAGCCGATTAAGAAGTCTCAGGTTGCGGTAAACCAGTATGCAGCCAAAGCAAAGCACAAGACCTCCAATGAGACAGAGCATGTGAAAGAGTTAGACAAGCTGGTCGACTAAAAAACAGAGAGAAAGAATAAGCGCAGCGCCGGACAGGCATCTTTTCAAGCCTGTCCGGCGCTGCGCTTGTTTCCTCGGCTTACCTGCCCTGCAGGAAAATCCTGTTGGGCAGATAAGCAGGAGGAGAAGTTTAGAAGCACTGGGTGCTGCCGCAGGCACTCACGTTTCCGTTGCTCTCCCCGTCTTTCTGTTCCCTGCGGCTCTCCTTCGTCTCAAAGTGGAGCTGACCATTTAAGAAACTTTCCACCTGAGCGTCCGCCTCCCCGTAGGCGCCTCCCATGACCTGAATTTTTGCGTCCTGCAGGTTCAGAAGCGACGCCACTCCGATATTTCCGCAGATGACTACGTTGACGCCCTGCTCCCGAAGGCTTTCAGCAGTCTGCGCCGGCGTGCCCTGGGAGATGGTCACGAGCCCGGAGGACAGGATGTCGAAATCATCCACCGTGTAAATCTTAAAAAGGGAGGCCTCATTAAAATGCTGAAAGACAAGGCCGTCTGCATAGGGAATTGCTATCTTCATAAAAAACTCCTTTCTTCGCCTAAAATAAGAGCTGTTTCTGCCGCCTACTGAGATTTTACCTCTTTCCAGAGGTTATTGTAAATCATATCCACCGCATCGCCGAGATACTGGAACACCTCGGAATTTTCCAGCTTGTCCGTGTCAGGAAAGAGGGCCTTGTTATTCTGGATTTCCGGTTCCAGAAGCTCCTTTGCCGCCTTGTTTGGGGTGGCATAGGTAATGTATTCAAAATTTTTCTTGGCAATGTCAGGTCTGCACAGGAAGTTAATCCACTTTTCTGCATTTTCCTTATTTTTCGCATTTTTCGGGATCACCCAGGCGTCAATCCAGATATTCGTTCCCTCCTCCGGGATCACGTATTCCAGGCTGTAATCCAGATTCTGTCTGGCAACCTCCTCCTGGATAAAGAGCATCTCGCCGGAGTAGATGACGCCCACGGCAGCCTCGCCGCCGATCATCTTGTCCCTCACCTGGTCAATGACGTAGGCCTGTACGAGGGGCTTCTGGGCAATCAGCAGATCTCTTGCCTGGGCAAGCTCTCCCTCGTCTGTGGAGTTCATGGAATATCCCAGGGATTTGAGAGCTACCATGAAGGCGTCCCGGACGCTGTCCTGCATGAGAATCTCGCCCTTGTAGGCCGGATCCCACAGATCTGCCCACCTGGATGGGGGCTGTACGCCCAGCTCCTCGATCCGCTTTGTGTTGTAGAGGATACCCACCGTTCCCCAGGTGTAGGGAACCGCATACCGGTTTCCGGGATCAAAGCTCTCGGACTTTTCCAGATACTGACTGTCAATGTTCTTAATATTTGGAATGTTGTCGTAGTTGAGCTCAGCCAGAAGGCCGTTCTCCGCCATTTTCTGGATCATGTAGTCGGAAGGACAGACCACGTCATAGCTTACGCCTCCAGCCTCCACAACGGGATACATTTCTTCGTTGGTCTCAAAGAGGTCATAGGTAACCCTGA
>OLVT01001904.1_pt1 | contig 15825 bp, 15 predicted proteins | sample 1673241 | NCBI WGS metagenome assembly OLVT01 (sample SAMEA3178936, study PRJEB25190) | human gut metagenome | biome: human gut; feature: human-associated habitat; material: faeces | place: Austria | collected 2013 | reverse complement strand
TAGAAGAACCTCTTCAATTACATATTTACAGAAAAAGTTTCACACTGCCGCTTTCTCATTGAGTTTTTTCTTTTCATTCATACAATCTCCCCCTTTTCTATCAGATAACCTTGGCTTCTTTTAACGCTCTGATTTTTTCTTCCGTATAACCTAACTGCTGTAAAATCGCATTGGTATGTTCACCTAATGTTGGAGAGGGAATATTTGTAACAGGCTTGTTTTCTGACAAATGAATAGGATTTCCCACCAGTTTTACAGGTCCCATGACAGGATCTTCCACTTCAATGACCATATCTCTCGCCAGCAATTGGGGGTTTTCTAAAGATTCTGCGATGCCCATAACAGAGGAGACCGCGATAGAAGAACCATCAAATAAAGCTTCCGCTTCTTTGGATGTGTAATCTTTCAATTTTTCTTCAATCAAAATTTTCAATTCTGCCTGGTTGTCCAAACGCTGTGCATTGATCGCATATTCTTCTGTATCAGGCAATCCTAAGATACTGCAGAATGTTTTCCACTGACTGTCGTCTTTCACAGTAATGGCAATATAGTCGTCTTTTGTTTGATAAACATCGCTTGGAGCCACGTAATGACTAGCGTTTCCGGAACGGCTGATTACCTTGCCATTGTTGGCATATTCTAAAACGGGATATTCCAAAAGTCCAAACAGCGCCCCAGCATCGTAACATCAATCTGTTGACCTTTTCCTGTTTTCTGTCTATGGTGGAAAGCGATCATCAATCCCAGTAACAACAGCAATCCTGTATAACTGTCACCGATTGCCGGTCCAATTTTTGTGGGACCTTTATCAGCAAATCCGTTCACATCCATAATACCGCTCATAGCTTGGATAACATTGTCATATGCCGGATATTTAGATAATTCACCTTTTGTTCCGAAGCCGGAAATAGTAGCGTAGATAATATCTGGTTTTACCTGTTTCATCTGCTCGTAGCCTACACCATATTTTTCCAAGGTACCTGCTTTGAAATTGGAACAGACAATGTCCGCATCTTTAATCAAATCATAGATGATTTTCTGCCCTTCTTTGCTTTTGATGTCCAATGTAATACTCTTTTTGCCTCTGTTAAATGAAGCATAGTAAGCACTATAATCATTTTTAAATGGTCCCCATGTTCTTGCCTGATCCCCGCCGTCAACACGCTCAATTTTAATGACTTCCGCACCATAATCCGCTAAAAATAATGAGCAGAAAGGACCGGCATATGCATGTGTGAAGTCAACCACTTTTACTCCGTCTAAAAATCCCATATGATACAACTCCTTTTAGATTACTTTTTTGCCTTGCAGTGTGTGAATATCTTTTTCTGTTATACCGAGCATTTCCATACAAGCATTGGTATCTTTTCCAAGAGCCGGTGCGTCGGCAAATGATTTTGCTTTGGTATCGCCCAATACAAAAGGAATGGAAGGATTACGAAGCGTACCATATTTTTCGCTGTTCACAGAAACCATATATCCGTTTTCCAATGTGTTTGGCAAGTCTGTAATTTCAGGGATTGTCAATACCGCACAGCACGGAATGCCTTGTGTTCTGCATTTATTTTCTACTTCTGTTTTTGTATAAACAGACAGCCGCTTTGCAAGAATGGGACGAAGAGTATTCATATAATCTGTTCTTCTTCCTTCATTATCAATAAATCTTGGATCTTCTTTTAAATCACCCAAATCCAATACATCACAGAATTTTTCCCATTGGTTCTGTGTTGCGACACCCACTGCCACATAACCATCGGATGTTTCAAATGTGTCATAAGGCGCACAAGAAGGATCAAAATTCCCTTTTCTCTTATGCACTTCTCCTACAGTAGAATAAGCCGCCGGTGCAGCCTCAATGCAGGAATAAATAGAATCCAGTAATGCGATATCTACTTTCTGACCAATGCCTCTGATGTTCCGATCAATGAGCGCCATGACAATGCCTGTGGCAAAATATGCAGCACTGTAATGTTCCGCAATGGATGGTGCAGATTGAACAGGATATTCGTTATGAACACCAGTCATATCCATGGCAACACCTTTTGCCTGGGCTGTAAGAGAGCTGGCAGGCTTATTCTTATAAGGTCCTGTTTCTCCATAATAAGAATAGGAAGCATAAATAATATCAGGTTTCATTGCTTTCAAATCCTCATAACCAAGCCCTAATGACTCCATATAGCCCGCTTCTGCACCTACACAAATGACATCATAGAAAGGAAGCAACTTTTTCAAAATTTCTGCTCCTTCTGCTGTAGCAATATCCAGCGTGATACTCTTTTTCCCACTATTCAGGTAATTGAAATACAGACTATCGCCATTTTTGACAGGTTCCCAGCTCCTTACTTTGTCCCCACCATTTGGTCGTTCCACCTTTGTTACTTCCGCGCCATAAGATGAAAGATACAACGTTGCTAAACTGATGGTTAGCTTTTCGGATAAATCCAAAATTTTGATGTTTTCTAGTGCATTCATGGTCACAACTCCTTTTGATTTCTTTGACCATATATAAAGCAAAATCTGTGCCAAATCCAGAAATGCCAAAAATGCGGAAAAAATGCTCATAAAAAAACAAGATTATTCAGATTCGAATAATCTTGTTTTTGATTGCTATTCTATTCAGAATAATTTATTTATAATAGAATAATTTTGTTTCAGTAATCTTTTCAAATGCCTTGGATATTCCTCCTAGAAAAAATAGATATAAAAAGGTTGAAACGTGACGCGAATCCACGACCGCTGGTCGCGGATAAGGACTGATAGATATTTTATTTGTTATAGATCTATTTATTTCTGTTCATATTACATGTCATCATATCGATTTATGCTCACTTGGTCATGGTCACTTAATCTTTTTAAATAGAGAATTCGATTCAATGTGGTCTTATTTGATAAACATTATTGCTGGCTCTATCCGAACTTTCTCTATCAAATTTATCTAGGTCATCCCATCAGAGTTTTGCTTGAGATGACAATTAGATAACCGAAGAGTCTTATAGTGTAATTTTATTAAATTTTCACAAAAACTTCGATTTGTCTAATCCCATATTACTTGCTCATATAGTCAAGCATTTGTTCATTCAATTTTTTCTTTACCACTGGCCACTCCGGAAAAAAGGCATCCATATACTTCTTAAATTGCTCGTTGTGATTCCGCTCCAATAGATGCACCAACTCATGAGTCACGACATAAGTGAGACACTCCGGAGTTTTCTTTGCAAGCTGAAGGTTAATCCAAATTCTTTTGCAGTCTATATTACACGTTCCCCATTTTGTGCGCATATTTTTGACCTTCCACTCAGATGCATGAACACCTACAATCTGTTCGCATTTTTGAATTACTTCAGGCAACTTTCTTTTAAGTTGCTCCCGATACCAATTGTTTAAAACACGTTCACGTTGCTCCGGTGTACTTTCAGATCGCACCTGTAAAATCAAATGCCCACCTATAAGGGATACTTTGTTCCGGATATTTGAGTATTGTACATCCAAACGGTAGCGCCTTCCCCAAACGTAGTAGCTCTCTCCAGTAATGTATTGTCGCTTTGTTTGACGTGCCTGTGCTTCGAAGTTCTCGCACTGCTTTTTAATCCAGGAAATTCTGGATACTGCAAACATTCGAATCGCATCATCTCCAGCAGAGTATGGTACAGTAATTCGGACTTTTCCATCTGGTGGTAGAACACGTATATACATATTTTTGATGTTCTTTTTTGTGACAGCAATACTTATATTGCCAATTTTCAGCTCATCCACTAAAACTCACTCTGCTCCTTTACCAACTTAAGCAACTGGTCAGCTTCCTGATCATCTTTTACGACAGCACGAATAGCACGCCAGATTTTACGCTCTTTAATTTTACTTCCCCGGAAATTGTCCTGTTTGCTAGACAAAACTGCGTCATATATCTGATTTGCAATAGTTACATTTCCACCAAGATAGTCATAGAAGGCTCTCTTGGCAGCACTCCCTCGGATTTCGGAAGGATATTCTATGCCACTTTCCGGCTTATGTACCTTTCTTATCAATTCCACAATCTGGCGCAGATATTCCTCATAATCAATCACATCATTTTTGCGCTTTGCAATCAATTCGCAAAGAAGTGCAGACATTTTCTCATAGTATTTAGGGTTGCTTCGGGTTCTCTCGACAATTTCCTTACCTATATTGTTTTCAATGATCTCAGCAACTGCTTCCTGCTCTTTAGGTGTAGCGGCAGGTATATCCTTCAGTGCAGAGATTCCGTTATCTACCAATAACTCAACTAGTGTCGCTCCCCCGAAAGTGGTCAAGACACGACTAGGATCAGCCGACAGATAAGTGTCAATTAAATGACGCATATCTGGGTCATATTTCTTCAAATCCACATAGTCACCGCTAGCTAGACGCACATCGTCACGCACCTTGATGTAGTAGGTAACTTCTCTCTCCAACGCCTTAATCTGTTCCACAGTATAGTGGTACTTTTCCTGCAGTTCACCCGCCACTTCACCAAAAGCACGAAGAGCGGTTGCAGACAGATTATAAAGCTGTTCTCGCTTGGGCATATTTTCTTCCAGTTCATCTAGGTCAAAAACTTCAGTATTGGCACCGCAAAAATAATGATAGTAGTCTACCATATCTTTGGGTGGAGCTACAGGCTCGCACAGTGCACGTAGGGCTTCCAGCGAATCCTCCAGCTGTTCCTTAGCCTTATCCAAACGGTCTGTCAACAGACCGGAAACATCTTCCTTATCATAGCTATCAAACGCTTCAGAAGTATAGTCTGCAACTGCATTTTCCAAGGAGCGAAATAGATCTTTGTAGTCAATAATATACCCAAATTCCTTATCTTCACCATCCAAACGATTGACACGACAGATTGCCTGGAATAAGCCATGATCTCGCATAGACTTATCAATATACAGATAAGTGGCAGGCGGAGCATCAAAGCCTGTCAGCAGCTTGTCCACCACGATCAGCAGTTTCATCTGTTCCGGCTGCTTGATAAACTTTTCCTTGACCTCTTTTTCAAATGCCTTTGGGTCTTTTCCGCCCAGCATCTTCATGTAGATCTCGTACTGCTCCACAGCCTCGGTCTCGCCATCATCACCTACGGTTTCGGTACGAATATCACCCACTGCTGGTTCGTAAGAAGTCACGATGGCGCACTTCCCCTTCAACTCGGTCTGCTGAAACAATTCGTAGAATTTGCACGCCTGATAGATACTACTAGCCACTAGCATAGCATTACCCCGACCATCATGTAGGCGCGGTTTTGTTTCCATATCAAAAACAATATCCGCTACAATCTGTCCTAATCGGGCTTTGGAACTGAACATCTTTTGCAGATTGCCCCAGCGCTGTTTCAGCTTAGCCTTTGCAACACCAGTTAGACCACGTGTTTTTGCCTCAAACCAGGCGTCGATCCGATCCTGCTGAACAACATTCTGCTCCACTTCACGAGCCTCATAGCGTAAATCCAAAACCACTTTATCCCGCACTGCTTCATCAAACTTGTAGCGATGGATGTAAGGACCAAATACCTCCAGACTGGTTTCCTTATCCTTTTTCATCAATGGAGTACCAGTGAACCCAATAAAGGTAGCATTCGGCAAAATGGTTTCCATCGCTTTGTGGAGCTTGCCGGATTGGGTACGGTGGCATTCATCCACAAAGACATAGAAATCTCCTTTGGGAGAAAAGTTTTCCGGCAGCGAGCGTTTCAGCTCCTCAATAAATCCAGTATAATCGGACTCGCCACTCTTGCTTCTGTTTTTTTTGCCAAACTTGTGAATCAGAGAGCACATCATGACAGGTGATGTGTCGTTGATTTTCTGAATCAATTCGCTTCCCCGGCGAATACGGACAATGCTCTCATTGACCCCAGCAAACACCTGCTCAATCTGTACATCCAGTTCGTCCCGGTCGGTAATAATCAGAATACGGCTGTCAGAAATATTCTCTTTGATCCACTTGCTGAGCCACACCATGGTCAAGGATTTTCCAGAACCTTGAGTGTGCCAGATAATGCCCCCCTCGTGCCGCCACACAAATTCTCGAGCTGCCATGTTGCCAAAGAACTGATTGGGTCGACAGGTCTTTTTCACTCCGTTGTCAAATACGATAAAATTGTGCAGCAGCTCCACAAGTCGCTCTTTACGGCACAGAGAAATCAGGTTTTTGTCCAGACGCAGGGGATATTTTTCGATTTGAGTGCGTACCGCTACAGAAACCTCATCTTTGGCATTGGTATCTTCTTTCCAGGAAAGATAATACTTTTCTGGTGTGCCGGTGGTACCGTAACGTGCCCCCTCTGAATCATTACCAGCTAGGACAAGCCCGATGGTGGCAAAGAACTGCATGATCATATCCGGGCGTTGGTTGGTCAAGTTCTGGCGAATGCCCTCCGACATGGAAACTGTGCTGCGTTTCAGCTCGATGACAGCAAATGCGATTCCGTTGATGTACAGAACCAAATCAGGGCGCTTATGCTTGATTGTGACTTCCTCGGCGATGTAAAAGTCATTTTCCAGTGGATGCTCCCAGTCCACAAACTGGACGGTGGTTTTATGTTGTCCAACAGACTCACTGACCTTGACCCCATAGCGCAGCTTTTTATATGTCTGCTCGTTGAGGTCGTAGAGGTTCACCGATTGATTTCCGGCAGCATCCTGCAGCTCCTTTAGGGCACGGCTGATGAGCACCGACGAATATCCCTTGCGGGTCAGAAATTTTGTCAACAGTTCGGTTTCAATATTAGAATTTTTACGCTCAATAAAATCACCCAGATAGGTATATCCAAGTTCCTGAGTAAATAGTTTTATGACACGCTTCTGTGTGGCTTTTTCCCGTTGGCCGACGCCCATTCTAATCATCTCTTTTCTAGGTTTGATATTTGAATTCTATCATTAAATGAATACTGTATTGTTGATAAATCATTCAACAACTCACACTTAGCAAACTGGTCACACAAAGAAGTATTAATATTAATTAGAACTTCCATAGAATTTTCTCGAGAAATCATACCTTCAGCTATCTTACATAAATCACAAATTTCGCTAATAGTGATACACTCATTGACAGATAATACCTCTTCATTTTGAAGATATACCTCATTGTTGATGATGCGTTTACCTTCAGTTGCAATAGATATTAATGCACTACCAAAATTATCACAGTAAAGATTGTAACCTTCTGCATTTAGATTCTTACTCACGACTATAAATTCTTTTGTCCATTCTAGAAATGTTTTAGTTTCTTGAACTTTGTTGAAGTACTGACAAAAATCCTGCATATAGTCTACAACTGTTTCCAAAAAAGGAGATATCGTATACCTTTTTAAAAACTTTTTTACTTATTTCAGTTTGTATGTCTTTGAGTAAAATTAAAAACGCCACCAACGCAGATGCAAAAGCTCCGATAGAGATATCGTTTAGTGTTTCATCAAGATTAGGATTTCCTGACGAAACAGGGCTACTTCGAACAACGGCAGAAATGAGCATGATAATAATATATATCCAATACTGCTTCCAAACTTCCTGTATTTTAGAAAACAAAGCTTTAAAGTTTATTTTCAAAACATCACCCTCATTCTCATTACACCAGCCGAATCCGCCCGGTGAGCAGCTCCTGCATCATGCCCTGCTTGATCTGCTGGTACTTGGACAATTTCTTTTCCAACTGCTCTATTTCACTGTCCATATCAGAAAGAACTTGCGCAATCGCCTGCTGTTCTTTCAAATCATTTGGTACGTGTATAATAAAGTTCTGAAACGTGGGTAACCTTAGCGAGTCTACGGTTGCTTTAACAGTATTAAGTAGTGCATATGCTCCAAAAAACATTTTTAGATAGTAGAAAATATACAGACCTATGCATTCACGAAAATCACTGATTTTATAGACACGCTGATGACAGTCAAACTTCCCATTAATATAGTGAAAAATCTCGCCTATATTGCCCTCTCCAGGAACTAGGATCGCTTCACAGTCATAACTGTAACTATTGATTTTTTCAACAGTTGCAGATCTTACAAAAAAAAGGTACTTCCCACCTTTCACCTTATCTTCGTTATTTTTTGTTCCAGTTTTGATATCCGCCGCTAGATCACATAAGCATTTTTTCTTCCAAACCCCGCAAAATCCCGGTAAACGTTTTTCACCGGTAAGTAGTTCTTGCATGGCTCCCTGCTTAATCGCTTGCTTTTTCTCAATCAGCTTTTGCAGGGAGAAAATCAGGTTGTCTACATCGGAAAGGGCCTCCGAAATCTTTTCCTGCTCCTCAAAAGGCGGCAGATGAAACAGAAAAGCACCTATCTTTTGGGCGTTAATGTTAGATTGGCTTACCCCATCAGTTTTAACTGCTAAACAATACTCTTTAGCCTCTTGAGTATTGAGAATGTAGTTTAGATATTCTCCAACTACTTTTTTGCGATCATAATTTAACTTTATTAGATAACCGGCATATATAGCGGGATACTCTCCTCTATATAATGAGGTTTTGCCTACCAAATCAGCACTGTTAGTTCTATTAAAAAGAACATCACCTTTTACCAAAGAATATTTTTGAATGTCTTTTTCGTCATTCGTATAAACCAAATCTGTCCAATCGATATATCCATTTTGCAAATTCCCCATTCTCAAGACAGCGCATTTACCTGAGAAAGTCGATTTCTTTGACGTACCATAATTTAATGATTTGCAAATTTCCTTTATTGTGATTAGACCCCAATCCATAGGATGCTTCGCATTCTTCACCATACAAACCCCATCCTTTCCAGATGAGATTTGACCTTTGCCTCGTACTGGTCCACTTCATCTTCGCATTCCTTAAGGGTATACTCGTACCGCTCTACCAGCTGGGTCACACGGGCAGAAAGGTGATGGGATACCGCTTCGTGAATGGCATCAATTCCGCTGTAAATGACATCAAACCACTTTTCCTCCACCAGCAAATGGCGAATCTCCTCCAGCGTAAGCTGGGGATATTTTTTCTCCAGTTTGGTGTCCATGTCTACCTCGGTCTGTTTGATTGCCTTTTTGTAATTGCTTTCAGCTTCCAGCAAGGACAGATACTCTTTCAATGCAGCCAATTCCTCCTTTGCTGCGGGATCTTTCTTGATTGCCTTGATACGGGCATTGATAGTGGCCTTTTTCAGATCATCCAGCTGAGCAAATAGTCCGTCCTCACCACCATTTTCTTCGGCCATTTCTTCCAACTTGGCGGACACCTCATCAAGTTGGCCCCGAAGGGTATCCAGCGCCTTGACATCCTCCCCGAAAAAGTGTACAGCAATCAAAGCCTTGGGGAGCAGCTTACCCTCAAAGCCCTTGATCTTATCGGTCTTGACCTCGATGGTCTGGCCGTTTTCTTTTTTCTTCTTGGTCACATACTCATAGGCAATTTCCCGCCCGACCTCATAGCCGTCATAGCAGACCGCATACACATCGTCCTGCATGGTCTCTGCCCAGTACTCCATCAGCACTTCATAGACATCGTATTTGTCGAGAAGTGCCACTTGGGCAAAATCATCCAAAAGCTGCTCGGAAACTTTGGCAATCAGCTCTTTGGGGTGAATGTCCCGGTCGAGTTCCATTAAGTCAGGGATAACAGTCTCCTTCCATTGGGAATAAGCATCGTCCACCCGGTCGGCATGGCGGATAAATTCCGAGTTGGATGTAATCACGGGAACCACTTCGTCCTTGTCCACCGCCGGATGGAGATACCCCGGACGCAGCGGCTGGAACAGAATCTCTTTCAAAGAGGGATATACCTCCCAATATTCCGCCATGCTGTCCACATCGGTTTCCGGAATACCACCATTCAAGTGAGCATTGATGTCTTGTAAATCTTTCGGCTCGCTGCTGTCAATATATCGCGGGATATTCAGGTTGTACTCGTTGGTGACTTTGATCTCCTTGTTCGGGACAAACCGGGCATACTTGGGGTTCGATTCATCCATTGTCAGGAAGGTAGTTACGATCTTATGAATGTCCTGTTCCCGCAGACGGTTTTTGTTGCCGTCCTTCACATAACCTTTGCTGGCGTCGATCATAAAAATGCCGGTACGCTCCGCAGCATCCTCTTTATCCAGTACCAGAATACAGGCAGGAATTCCCGTTCCATAGAACAAGTTTGCGGGCAAACCAATAATGCCTTTGATATACCCCCGGTCAATGATCTTTTTACGGATGTCAGCCTCGGCATTGCCACGGAACAACACGCCATGGGGCAGAATGATTGCTGCCTTGCCGGTAGATTTCAAAGATTTCAGGACATGTAGCAGCCAAGCGTAGTCGCCGTTTTTCTCCGGCGGCACGCCCAACATAGCCTCGCTGTATCGTCCATAAGAATCAGGGATCGTAATGCCATCCATCCAGGATTTATCCGAGAAAGGCGGATTGACTACTATGTAGTTGAAGGTTTTCAGCAGTTCTGGGTTGTTCTCATCTTTATACTGGGGTGCAGATAAGGTGCTTTTATTACCAACAATGACGCCAGCACCCTTGTTGTGCAGGACCAAGTTCATACGAGCAAGACCGGCGGTGGAGTTATCCTTTTCCTGACCATAGATAGAAATCTCACAGGGAGCCTCATCCGCCGCACGAATCAGTAGCGAACCGGAACCGCAAGCAGGATCGTAGACCGTCATGCTGGGATCAGTAGCTTTATCAATGCCGATTACCTTTGCCATGATGCGAGAGACTTCACCCGGTGTATAGAACTGTCCCTTACTTTTGCCGGAATCCTGAGCAAATTTCCGCATCAAAAATTCGTAAGCATCTCCCAGAATGTCATCTCCACCAGCACGGTTGTTGGTAAAATCCAGCTCTGGCTTCTGGAAAATCTCTACGAGACCAGAAAGTTTGTCCACTGCTTCCTTGTCAGTACCAAGTTCCTCGCTGTTGAAGTCAGCAATGTCAATAATACCTTTTAAATCATTAGCTTCTGCCAGCTTGCCAATAATGATATTGATGCCTTCACCAATGTTTTTCTTATATTTTAGGGCAACAATATCGTCGAAACTACCGCCATCTGGCACTTCAATATCCCAGTTATCACTGCTCTTAAAGCGGTCAGACACATACTTTACAAACAGCAGGGTTAATATATAATCCTTATAACGAGCCGGTTCTACACCACCCCGCAATTTATCACATGCAGCCCATATCTGGCTGTAAATTTCACTCTTTTTGATTGCCATTGATACTTCTCCGTTCTCTTTTTAATTTCCTGTCAGGTTCCCATTTACTCCTCTGGCGGAACGGGGATATACACCATTTTCAGGGAAATCATTTTACGATATTTGACACTGAGCCGATCGTAATATTTCAAAACCAAATCCACAAGCTCCGTACCGTTAATCCCGCGAATGATCGGAGTGCTATCCAGGTATTTCTGCGCATTTTTGGTATAGTTGGACAGTGTCACAAACAAACCATAATCCCCCACATGCATAGCACCTCTCAGAGACTGGATAGTTGTCTCTTTAATATCTCCATCCTGGCTTTTGACCTGGACAACAATACGAGGCGGCAATTCATCTTTATATGCGATAATATCAATACCTCTATCCCCTCCATGTGGCGACAGAATCGTGCGGTAGCCCATGGCCTGCAAAAGATTTGCCACAAACGGCTCCAAATCATAGCCTTTCAAATTTTTGCTCAGTTCTTTTAAAATAAAATCTCGGGTAGCCTCGATAATTTCATCCGCCGTTTGTGCCACTGTCTCATCGGTATCCGGCTCCAAAATATTACCTTTGAAGTCTTTGTCCAAAGCTTTCAAATACTCATCCGCATAGTTCTTTACCAAGAAAAGAGTCAATGCCGATCCCACTTCATGTAGAGCTCCTTGTGAAAAAGCCGTACGAGGCAAATGTTTGAGCCATTTTACTTTCCGCCGATTGCAATACTGTACTGCTGCACTATCATAGAAATAAGCACTTTCAACGATTCCGATATTAATTTTGCGGTCAATCTTGGAAGGGAACACCACATAGTCTCCGACCTGTACCTCATGGACAAATCGGTACAACATGCCAGCACTTGTGGCAATTGAACCTTTTTTAGCATCCGGATAAACTAAGTTATACTTTTCCTTATAGGCATCACGGGATGCACCTACAGCTGACAGGTCACCTATTTCTTCCCAGCCGATTGCAATTAGATTTTGATTCAAAAAAAGAGGATCATCCATAGTATGGATTCCCCAAACCGTTCTGTTTGATACTGTCATCACAGCCACACCCCTATTCAGTCTTTCATGTTTTTTCAGCATACAAGACTCTTGGATGCTGAAATGTGATGTCAAAATATTGCTATATATTTTCTTTCAGAACAAATTCCAGAATATCGCACGTACCATATTCCATTACTTAGCACATTGACTTCACTTTAAACAAACGATAATATTGGCAATAAACCTGATTATTTTTTTAGCTATTCAAGCCTTATCTCTCTATTAATCATCAAATGAATTCAACGATTGTAACAACTTGTCATTTTACTATCCCTGAGCCGAAAATATTCGAACATATTTTATCATATTTCTGTAAAAAGCTCAACTTTATGTCTAAATATATCACATATTGTAACACAGTTGATTTATATATAAATTAGCAATTTCTTTTATGCGCAAATGGTATTTCCATTCAACCGTTTCCCGTTTGGTCTTAAAACCTCTTTTCACTTTCCGACAGTTTTTTTCCTGTCCAATCATAATAGTGAAACGATACATACCATGTTCCACGCTTTTCATCTTTGTACGCCGCTATAACCTCACCTCCCTCTTAATTTGTCTGCGACATACCATAAAATTTTTCTTCATAGTATTTTCTGCTTACTCTTCCAGCGATTGTAATAAATCCTTTTGCTTCCAGTTCTTCATTCATCTGCCGCACTAATTTGTAGGCAAATGGTTTTGAAACACCCAAATCCTGTGCAATTTCTCCGGCTGTTACAAATAAATCATTTTTCAAATAGATATCCCCCCTTATGCATTTAGCTTTTTTATTAAGTTCCGTATTTGTATTACACTTAGCATTTTTGTTATTGTCAATAGCGTATTTGTTAAACTTATCTTTTTTATTAAGTTTAGCATTTCTGATAAGTTTATATTGTCGTATGATTTGAGTTATGCTAAAATATAAAAAATAGGATAGTCATTTTCACAGGAGGGCTTTATGAAATATACAATACGGGAAATGACAGCACAGGAGTATCCGTTATTGAACGATTTTTTATATGAAGCCATTTTTGTTCCAGAAGGAGTAGAGCCACCTTCAAAAAGTATTATTACTGTTCCTGAGCTGCAGATTTATGTTAAGGATTTCGAAACATCAAAAGATGATTTTCCATTAGTTGCTGAAGTCGAGAATAAAATCATTGGTGCTGTCTGAGTGAGAATTATGAATGATTACGGACATATTGATGATAAGACTCCTTCCCTTGCAACCTCTCTGTATAAAAAATATCGAGGGCAAGGAATTGGGAGCAGTTTGATAAAAGAAATGTTGTCTCTGCTACAAGCACACGGTTATAAACGTGTTTCACTTTCCGTTCAAAAAGCTAATTATGCAGCTAAACTGTACCAAAAAATAGGTTTCAGAATCATAAAGGAAATCGGCGACGAATGGATTATGACATATAACTTATAGATTTCAGAAAGGACATGATTTATGGTATTAGGAGAACGAATTAAGAGAATACGAACATTTCGTGGATTAACACAGCGCGAATTAGGTTTAAAACTGGGATACGAGGAACGAAATGCTGATGTTCGTATAGCGCAATATGAGTCTGGTTATCGTGTTCCTAAAAAGGACACGTTCATGGAAATTGCTAAAATTTTAAATGTGAACTATATTAATTTTATCACCGAAGCCCCTGGATGCACCGAGGACATTATGCAAACATTCTTCTGGCTTGACGAAGATAATCGCAACACATTTCATCTATTCCAACTTGTCTGTAATCCTGGTAAGTGCAACGCTTCTGATGACAAATCTGTCCGGTATAATGACAGCGACGAATGGCCTGCTCATGCTCCTGTGGGTATGTGGATTGATTATGGTCTGGTAAATGAATTTCTGCGTGAATGGTGTTTGCGAAAAGAGCAGTTAAAGAACGGAGAAATTTCAGAAGACGAATATTTTGAATGGAAAATCAACTGGCCTGCAACCAGTAGCGATATTGATGATGAAGGGAATGATAAGAAAAATAATAGCTACCAATGGAGAAGAACCTAAATACCTCACCTCAATCCCATAAAAGAAAGGATAACGTACAATGAATGATTTAACAACAATAAAGAATGAGATTCAATCTTCTATAAGTGATTTCAATGAACCTTTTACCAATTACCTTGTTAATTTAGGCTTACCTGTCAAAGGCATCTTAGCACCAATTGAGCAACGACAAATTGTTATTAATTCCATTGAATCAGAAATACAAAAAATATCAGTTGAAAACAGACAATTCGCCACCTATCTAACTCGTTTTCTTTCTTCTGTTGCCGCAGGGCTATTTGACGGAGCTGTTACCTATCTTTGGAATGAAACAATAAAAAGTTTAAGAAAAATGATTATTAATTTTGACTTAGACTACTTTCTAAAAGTTAGTTCCGAGTTAAATAACCGTTACAAAAATTTACGAACTGAAGATGACCTTTCCCAAATTTCTGATTTTGATTTACTCCATGCATGCAATAGAATGGGGTTAATAACTGATCACGTTTTTGAAGTATTCAAATTTATAAATTATATGAGAAACCATTCCAGTGCAGCTCATCCTAACGACAGTGAAATTAGTGCATTTGATTTATTAAGTTGGTTAGACAATTGTATAAAATATGCCATCAATGCTACTCCAAACGAAGAAGCTGTTAAATTGAAACAGTTACTTTACAATATACGCACCAGTGTTATACCCGAATCAGACTTTAAATATATTGGAGAAAATATCGCAGAGCTTCCCAAAGTTATGATTGAAGATTTTCTTTCAACTATTTTTGGTATGTATACAGATTCCAATATCAACACAAATGTTTCTTCTAATATTGAGGGAATCGCAAAGTATGTATGGAATCTAAGTAGCGAACCCAAAAAACATTCCATTGGAGAAAAATTTGGCTATTTTAGAAAAAATGGAGATGTTGCACGAAAAGATAAAGCGAATGATTTCCTTCTTGTCGTTGATGGTTTATCATACAAAGATGAAGATAGCATTGCTCAAGAAATTCGAGATTCTCTAGCCAATTTAATGACCACTCACAATAGTATCAATAATTTCTATAATGAGGAACCTTGGGCACGACAATTAAAAACACTTTTACCCACATCTGGAAATATACCCCAAAGCATACTGTCTGATTGGGTAAAAACAATCGTGGTTTGTTATTCTGGAAATGGTAATGGATATAGAGAAGGCGTTGATGAAGGAGCTTTGCCATACTATAAAGAATTTATCAAAAATTTCGACAACAAGGCTCTTGTATGTTTGCTAAACTTAATGGATGATCCCATTTTACTCATGGATCTTGATACCACCAAAGCTAATCAAAGATTTAAAAAGTTATGTGCTGCCCATAGTTCTCATTGCAAAAATGTCTTTATTGCAGACGCATTAAATTATCTTGCTACATGTTCTGAACCTTTAAGTAAAGTACATAAAACAACTACATTCAAAGATTTACTCTCAAAGGTAAATTCTCAATTTTAGCTATATGGGTATCAAAAAGGTATCACGACACATACTAAAATCCAGAAAGTCCGCTGTTTATGCGGCTTCCCGGCTGGCAGTGTGAAACTTTTTCTGTAAATATGTAATTGAAGAGGTTCTTCTATGGTA
>OLVT01001896.1_pt1 | contig 15884 bp, 14 predicted proteins | sample 1673241 | NCBI WGS metagenome assembly OLVT01 (sample SAMEA3178936, study PRJEB25190) | human gut metagenome | biome: human gut; feature: human-associated habitat; material: faeces | place: Austria | collected 2013 | reverse complement strand
GGCGAACAGGGAAATCATGAAAAAGCGTTTCTCACAATTCAAATTCAATGCAGACAAGGATCATGATGATGGTATTGATCACGGCAAAGACCTTGTCTCCCGTACTCATTTTTACTTTTTTCTTTTTCACAGTGTTATTATTTGCCATTTTTCAAGCCCCCTGACTCTTAGAAAATACTGATATCGCTGGTCTTCTTTGCAACTGCGTTTGTGATAACCAGAATAATGAAGTTTACAACGGAGTTAAATAAGCCAACGGCTGTCGCAAAACTGTACTGTGCGGTCTGGAGACCTACTTTGTATACGTATGTCGAGATGATCTCACTGACGGTTGTATTGGTACCGTTCTGCATCAGATAAGCTTTCTCATATCCCACGTTCATAATGTTACCTACCTGAAGGATCAGCATCAGGATGATGGTCGGCATAATCAGAGGTAAATCAATGTAAAGGATTTTCTGAAATCTGGAAGCACCATCCATCGTTGCTGCTTCGTAATACTCCGGGCTGATTGCGGTCAGTGCTGCGATGAAGATGATGGCATTGAATCCCATCGTCTGCCAGATGTTACTTCCAATGAAGAGTTTGCGGAAGTACTCCGGAAGGCTGGTGAACATGATTGCTTTTCCGCCGGCTCCCATAACTGCGTGGTTTACAAGACCGTTTGCGGAAAACAGTACGGAAATCAGGCTGACTACAACTACGTTTGACATGAAGTACGGTGCGTAGGAGATGGTCTGGATGATTCGTCTCGGTCCGCTTCTCTGTACCTGGTTCAGTAAGAGTGCGAAGATAACCGGAATCGGGAATCCGATGATCAGGCTCTCCAGACTGATGATGATTGTGTTCTTGATTGCCGTCATGGCAATACTGGTACTGAAGAACATCTTGAAATACTTGAAAATCGGATCTGCCCACGGGCTTCCCATGATTCCTATGCGGCCTTTAAAATCCTTAAAGGCGATGATCAGGCCGTACATTGGATAGTAAGCAAAAACGATCAGCCAGATCAGTGCAGGAATCAGCAGGATGTACAGCTGCCAGCACGAGAGCGCTTTTTTCAATTTTCCACTTTCTGCCGTTTTCGGCGATGACGTTTTTTTCTTCATAGTTCCCTCCTTATTTCTCTAAAAGCTTTACCAACCGCTTTTCGTTCCACATTCGCATTGTTTCCGTTTTGGCACTTTGTCTTGTGGAACCTGTTCCATATCTGTATCATAGTACGCAGTTCGCCCAATGTCAACAAATTCTCAATATTTTTTCGTCATTCTCAACATTTTCACAATTTTTATTTCGCATTTTTGTGCAATATACATCTTGTTTTTCATAGAACCCACACATATTTTCTTTCTTCTCCCATTCTTCTGTTCCATATATTCCACTGTTCCATGTGTTTTCTGTTCCATATGTTCCACTTTTCTGTTTTCCACTATTTTTTCGACAATTGCAACTATTTCAGTAACGTTTTCACGCCTTTTTGCGCAGTTTATCAGAAGGAGCTTACACTCCTCCTGATACAAGCAAGTCCCAACCCACTGCTTATTGCTTCACGCAATAGAAGCAGGGGACTTGCTTGATTCGGTTAAAAAAGCTCACAAAAAGAGACACCCTTTCTTTTCAGATCGAGTGTCTCTGATATCTGTTCTTCTTCTGTTTTATTGCATTCCCGGAAAATAATCCAAAATTCAGTGCTTCCCTGTTTCGTTATTTTCAGATACTTTCCCCTTTTCGGAAGGTCACATCCACAATCTGTTCCATTTCCTCAATCTTCTTTCCGTCAATCATGCGGATGACCGTATCTACGCTCCGCTTGGCAATTTCCGGCACATTCTGACGAACCGTTGTCAGCTCCGGTGTCAAAAAGCGGGTAAAATCCAGGCCGTCGTAGCCGACCACCTTCAGTTTTTTCGGAATCTTGATTCCTTTTTTCTGCAGCATCTTCATGCACACAGCCGCTGTGACATCGGCTGTAAAAAGTCCATCAATTCCATCAAAGTGGCTGATATATTTTTTCCAGATCATCGAGCCGGTCTGAAAATTCGGAATTTTGCTTCCGGCATCAATCGCTGTAACTTTACATTTATGCTGTTTGCAGACTTCTGCAAACCGTCGGTAACGGTCCATCGAGTAACCGCGCTCTGTTGCACTCGATGCAAAATAGATCACGTTCTTGCATCCGGCGCTCAAAAGTGCCTGCGCCGCAAGCTCACCGCCGCGCTTATGGTCGGAATGCACACACGGGATCCCCTCGGCGACGTAGCGGTCAACTATGACAATCGGACGGTGAATTTCCGCCAGACTGACAGAAGACGGAATATCCGCACAGCAGATAATGCCGTCCATGACATTTCGCTGCAGCATTTCCACAAATTCCTCGATGCGGTTCGGGTTGTCCCCAACCTCGCAGAGCATGCACTTGTAGCCATTGGTGTACAGATTATTCTCGACATGTTTAACCAGAGATGCCATAAACGGATGTGAAAGATTTGTAACAACAATTCCGACAAAACCGGACTTGTTGCGGAACAGGTTCTGGGCAAGCTCATTTGGTTTATAGTTCAGTTCCTCCACTGCCTGCATGATCTTCTGTTTTGTTTCATCGGAAATATACCCGCTCCCATTGAGTGCACGGGATACCGTTCCGATTCCTACTCCCGCTTTGATCGCGACATCTCTAATACTTGCCATAGTTTCTCCTAACTCCTATTCTGACACTGGGCTGTTTTCTCTGACTCGTTCCGGCTTTTCCCCCGCTGCCGGTCTGTGGAGCCCGTTCCACAATGCTTGATTACTTTTATTTTAAAGCACCGCAATCTACAAATCAAGTTAAAAACTGCGAATTTAAGCACAAAAAACAAGCGACTATTTTGATCGTTTCTCTTTTTCTTAGTGAAACCATCCAAACAGCCTCTTGTATTTTTATCACTTTTGTTTTATTTTTAAAAACCATTCATTCATGCAAGCATGATTCGCGATTTTTCCGGAATTTCATATGGTTCTGAACCGTCACAAACGCTTAATCGTTTTCCATCGAGATATCACCATCCTGTGTCATCAGTTTGATTCTGCCCGCAGCCTGATCTGGTTCATAAGAAAAGCTCTGCTCGTCCTCCTCTTTCCGCAGCAGATTTTCCATGGTATCCGGTACATCGATCTCCCCAAAATCTGTCTTTGCCGTAATTTCCAGCCGTTCCAGATCTTTTTTACCCAGTTCAAGTTCAATATCGCCGTAGAAGTTTTCCACCGACACGTCTCCGGAAAGCTTCGTATTTTGGATTTTCGCATCGCCATCCTCCAGCGTGATCGACCCATTTTCCCACGTTCCGCTCTTCAGTTCCACATCACCGTAATCTGCTTTACATTTGATATTCTGCATGTCACATCCGAAAAGTGTGATATCTCCATCCGCATTTTGCAGTCTTCCGCTTTCCGCCTGGATGCCATTCATCTGCACATCACCGAATCCCATCGTTACCTCTATTTTTTTCAGTACCTTCTTTTCCGGTACATACAGAATCACTCCTGTTTCCGACTGTTTACCGCCACTTAAGATTTCTTCCGTAAAGTCAATATTAATGTAAATCGTATCGGACACTGCGCTTGTCTCTTCGATGCTCAGAACACCGTCCCGCACGCGATATTCCACTGCAGTCTCTCCTTTTTTGGACGGAATCCGCCAGGCGAGATAACAGGAATCATCGCCGGACGGAAGGATGTTCAGGTCGCCGATCGTAAGGTCTGCCTGCAGTTCATCAAAATCATCAAGTTTTATCTTTTCCTGTGTGGAAATGCCGTCTTCCTTCTTCGCAGAACCGCTCATCGCATTCAGATCATACGTTTCCGCGTATGCTTTTCCGCCGCTTGCCCATCCGCTGAACATCAGCACTGCACCGGCAATACAGCAGGCACATCCTGTCAGTAATGCTGTTTTTGTCCATTTTTTCATGATCTGCTTCCTCCTTTTTTCGTTACCTTACGTGTACACCACACGAACAGCCGTCCCATCCATTTTGCAAAGTATACGCCGAACACTGCGCACAGAATACTGATTCCCAGCATGAAAACGCCCATTCCGGTAATAAAGCAGAATCCGCCGAAGGAAACCGTAACTGCCAAAATGCCGCGCAGCAGCATTTTAATTCCGGCGACCACGCCGACAACTGCAATCAGAAAGACGCTCATATCAAGCAGTGCCGCACAGAGGGCCGCGCAGAGCAGAACGATGAGAATGCTGATCAGAATCGGGGCTCCGATCGGGGCTGCAAACAGGGCGAGAATCGCGATCCAGACGACGTTGACGCCTGTCGTTTTTTTCTTCTCTTTCTGTTTTTCTTCCTTTTCCATTGCCTCGCGTTCATCTACTTTTTTGTCCAGAAGATTCCGCATCAGCTCGGCGGCTGCCTGTTTCGGTGTTCCGAGTTCTTTGATCACAGCCTGCTCATTTTCCGGACCGGCATCTGCAAAATACTCGGTGAAGTATTCCATCGCATCTTCATAGTCGCTCTGCGGAAGCTTCCTCAGATACTTTTCCAATTGTTTCAGATATTCCCCACTCGTCATTCTTTTTTCCTCCACTCGATGATGTTGTCAATGGTGTCACGGTAGGACTTCCATTCGCCCTGCAGGTACGCCATCTGTGTTTTTCCTGCTTCTGTGATCGAATAATACTTCCGTTTTCTGCCCTGGTACTCTGCGGAATACGTCGTCACGTAGCCCGCCTTTTCCAGTTTTTTCAGGATCGGGTACAGTGTCGACTCTTTGATGTCAGCAACCAGTTTGATCGTCTGGCTGATTTCATATCCATAAGAATCTTCCCGATTCACAATCGACAGGATCATAAATTCGATCAGCAGTGCTGATACCGGAAAATACATAAAAAACCACCTCCGTTAGTTTCTGATATGTAAAATATTTATATATATAAAATTTATACATATCATAAGACTATGGAGGTGGTTTGTCAAGGGGAATATATAAAATTTTTACATATTCGCTGTCATGTCATCATCTGTGTTTATTTCAGGGCTTTTCCGGAACCGAATGCGTCGCCGACTTTGTCGCCCATGGCGAGATAGGTGTTGTTGACCGGGTCGAAGGCGATTGGTTTCAGTTTTTTCGGGTCGATCTTTCCGTCGGTCAGAACGCTCTCGTCTGCGCAGACGTTCACGATCTCGCCGACCAGAATGCCGTTGTCAAAGCTTTTCACTTTGCACTCCAGTGCCATCGGAAGCTCGTCGATCAGCGGCGCGTTGACGAATTCGCTCTTCGTTGCATGGAAACCGGCGCGTGCAAATTTATCCGGAACTTTTCTGCCGGACTCGATGCCGACGTAATCGCAGCCAACAACAGTATCCTCGGTTGCCATGCTGACGGTGAAGGCACCGGTTGCGGCAAGGTTGTCTGTTGTCTTGTGGTCGCCCATGCTGATGGAGATCTCATTGAAATCTGTGACTACACCCCATGCAGCATTCATGGCATCCGGGTTGCCATCTTTGTCGTATGTTGCAATAATCAGAACCGGAAGTGGATACATGTTTGGTTTTGCTCCAAAATTTTCTCTGCAAATTTTCTTAATCGTTTAATTTTCTCGTCATATCATGCCATTCCTCGCCGCCCCAGGTGGATGCGGAGATTCCCTCGTCGCGGAAATTCATCTTTTTGTACATCTCCACCTTATCCTGCAGGCAGGTCAGAATGAGCTGTTTTCTTCCGTTTTTCTGTTCCCGGCGGCTGTACTCTTCCATCAGCGCGCGGGCGATTCCCTGGCCGCGGTATTCCGGCAGGACACTAAGGCCCAGCAGCATGACGTTTTCTCCCTTCGGGTCGTACAGACTGATTTCATCGAAAAAGGCATCACGGAATTTTGTCTCGTTTGTTGCAAGTCCGTTCAGCGTTCCGGCGATTTTTCCGGTTTCTTTGTCTACTGCCGCCAGAAACAGCTCCGGCGCGTACTGCACCCGCTCGCGCATGCTCTTTTCGGAGCACGCCTCATTCGGCGGAAAGCACGCCAGCTCAATGGCAACGCCCTGTTCCATTTCATCCTGGCGGATGGTTCGAAGTTCATATCGTTCCATTTTATGGTATTCCTCCATTGCCCGCTCAAAAAACTGCAGAAAACCGTCTTCCACGGCAAGCTGATCGAGCGCGGCTTCTTGCTCATTCAGATCGTAATAATATTTTCCGGTCCGCAGATCGATCGACAGACGGTCGAGCGGAAAGCCTTTTTTGCTCATCGAATGGGGTGTGCTGACCATGCGGAAAGGAGCGCTCTCCATCAACGGGTCCATCGCGTCATAGCGGTGGTCCGCATCAAGAATCAGCGAAACTGCGTTTTGGTAGCGTCCCGTCAGGCCGCCGTACTTTTCCGCAAGGGCGGCGTAATGCGCGGTCATTTCTTCATCGGACAGATACTTTCCGTTCACGGTCCGCACATGAACGCCGGGCTGGTCGTCCTCTGCCACGTTGTCAAAATACAGACCGGAATCACAGGAGAACACCGGCATATGAAGCGCGTTGAAATACGCCTCCGCCTTTTTCCTGGCATTTTCCAGCGGCGTTTTTCCATCCTCGATAATCTCTGACTGCTTAACACCGCCAAGATCTTTCAGCCCGATCAGCTCAATCCCAAGACCGGCAAGGCGGTGACGCATCGCATCGAGTTTTGCCGGGTTGCCGGTTCCGTACAGTAACTTCATTTCTGCCCCCTTTTATGCCTTGATGCCGAACTCTTCCGGGCGGAAGCGCGGGCAGACATTTTCCGACGATGTGATGACGGATGCAGCAAGACGCGTACCGATTTCAACTGCCTGGCCAAGCGTTTTTCCATAGGTCAGACCGGCGGAAACACCTGCACAGAACGCATCACCGGCTCCTGTTGTATCTTTTACCTGTACTTTCTGCGCCGGGCAGAAGCCGCTCTCTCCGTCTGCTTCCGCATAAACCGCTCCGTCGCCGCCCATTGTTACGACCATGGCCGGAACATTTGCCGCTTTCAGACGCTCGGCGAGAATCTTTTCCATCTCGGCCGGTGTTTTTTCGCTGTAATCATCGGAGAAGAAAACGCCTGCCTCGAGCTGGTTGCAGATCAGGCAGTCAAATTTCTGTAGAAGATCTCTTCTGCTGACCGCGATGTTCATGTTGCTGACAACGCCGTACAGTTTTTTATCGTATTTTTTACAGAGCTGTACCAGCTTTTTGATGATCTCTTTGTCCATATCGATCTCTGCCACAATGGAATCGCAGTTTTCGATAATTTCATCTCCGTTTTCTTCCAGAATATCGAGAATCGGCATCAGGTTCGGGCGCTGGGAAATGGAGCCCGCCAGGTCACCGTTGTGATCGAAGATAGCAAGCCATGTTCCCATACCGTTCGGGATTTCTTTCATGTATTCGGTATTGACTTTGTGGCGCTGCAGTTTGCGCACAACATCCTCGCCGAGTGCGGTATTATCCGCGATTCCAAGGAAGGTCGGGCGCAGTTCCAGGTTTGCGATATCCTCCACCACGTTTCGGCTCACACCGCCGTGGATGTATTCGACATGGCCGGCGTTTCTGCCGTCCGGGACGTAGATGTCCTCTGGAAAACCTTTGATATCCACAAAAACTGCTCCTAATACTACGATTCCATTTTTATTTACTGCCATGTTTCTTTTTTCCTCTCCTGTTTTTTCATTCCTTCTTTTTTCAGACAAGCCTCTTCGTCTGTTTCACGAAATTATTTTCTTCTGTTGTATTAAGCCTTCTTTTGCGTTAGTAAACAGACCGTCTCCACGTGCTCCGACCACGCGAACATATCATACCCCCATGCCTCTTCTGCCTTATATCCGTGTTTCGTCAGATACCGCAGGTCTCTCGCCAATGTCTCCGGATTGCAGGAGACGTAGACCACTTTTTTCGGTGAAAGGGTTACGACAGAGGACAGAAAGGCTTCATCACTGCCGGCTCTTGGCGGGTCCATGAAGACGACGTCGGCTTTTTCGCCTTTTTCGGCCATGGAGACCATGAAGGCGCCGGCGTCGTTCTGGTAGAAGGAGACGTTTTTGATTTGGTTTCGTTTGGCGTTTGTTACGGCATCGCGGACGGCGTCCGGGTTCAGTTCGACGCTGATGACTTCTCTGGCATCGCGGGATGCGATGAGGCCGATGGTTCCGATTCCGCAGTAGGCGTCCATGACGCGTTCGTTTCCGGTGAGGCCGGCCAGGGAGATGGCTTTTTCGTACAGGTTTTTCGTCTGAACCGGGTTGACCTGGTAGAAGGACTGCGGGGAGATGCGGAAGGTGCAGCCGCAGAGTTCATCCTCGATGTAACCGCGTCCGAAGAGGACAATGTCGCGTTTTCCGAGTACCATGCTGTCGGTGCGGTCGTTGACGTTCAGTACGATCGTGGTGATCTCCGGGTGGAGTTTGCGCAGGGCCTTTACGAAGTTGTTTTTTGACGGGAAGACTGGTGATACGCAGACGAGGACGACCATGATCTCGCCGGAAGCAAAGCCGGTGCGCACCATGACGTGGCGCAGGAGGCCGTAGCCGCTGTCCTCGTTGTAGATCATGATTTTGAAGCTCTTCAGCAGACTGCGGATATCGCGGATGATGGCATCGGCACGCTGATCCTCGAGCAGACACTCATCAACCGGGACCACTTTGTGTGTGCCCTTTTCATAAATGCCGGATATGATCGTTCCGTCTTTTTTGCGTGCAAAGGCGGAATTGACTTTATTCCGGTAATGATAAGGATTTTCCATGCCAACCATGCCTTTGACCGGGACGATGCCCTTCAGAGTCTTCTTCAGGAACTGCTCTTTTTTCGCGAGCTGCTCTTCGTAGGAGAGGTTCAGATATGTGCATCCGCCGCATTTTTTCTGATAAGGACATTTCGACGATGATGAACTCTTTTTCTGCTTTCCTTTTTCCGGTGCCACGCTCTTTGTTTTCTCTGTACGAACGGCTTTCTTTTTATTTTCCCTGTCGAAATATGTCTTTTTTCTTCCGTCAGCTCTTTTATTCTTCTCTCTCGTGTTTTCCACTTTCTCTTACCTTCTTCCTCTATTTCGCAAACCCGCGCAGCAGCGCGATCTCTTTTGCATATCCGTCCAGCTCATTCGGTGTTTCCAGATAGAACGGCAGTCCCGCCAGCGCCGGATGTGTCACGATCCGCTCAAATGCCGCAAGCCCCAGCGATCCCTCACCGATCTTCTCATGGCGGTCCTTATGGCTCTCAAACGGATTCTTGCTGTCGTTCAGATGAACCGCTTTCAGCTTCGAAAGTCCTACCACGCGGTCGAACCCCTCAAGCACATCATCGAGGTGATCCACAATATCGTATCCCGCATCGTACACATGGCACGTATCCAGGCAGACACCCATGTGGTCTTTTAATTCCACGCGCTCCAGAATCGCCGCCAGCTCCTCAAACGAGCGGCCGACTTCGGTTCCTTTTCCTGCCATCGTCTCGAGCAGCACCGTGGTCGTCTGCTCCGGTTTTAAAATTTCATTCAGCATCTCCGAAATCAGACGGATTCCCTCTTCCGCCCCCTGTCCGGTATGGCTGCCCGGGTGGAAATTGTAGCAGTTTCCCGGCGTATACTCCATCCGTTTCAGATCATCCGCCATCGTCATCCATGCAAACTCTCTCGTGTGCGCATCCTTCGAGCACGGATTCAGCGTGTACGGCGCATGTGCCAAAATGCGCTCGATTCCATGCTCCTTACTGTAAGAAAGAAACGCTGCGACATCCGCCTCGTCGATGGCTTTCGCCTTGCTTCCTCTCGGGTTTCTTGTAAAAAACTGAAAGGTATTCGCCCCGATGGACACCGCCTCTTTTCCCATGGCAAGATATCCTTTGGACGATGATAAATGACATCCTATTGTCAGCATAACTTCTATTCTCCTTTATTTCCAAACCACAACTCACCGATTCTCTGCGAGCCGCATTACTTAAAGCACAATTTTCCGGTACGGAATTCCCATCTCCGAGAGTGCTTCCTCCTCCCGCTTCTGACACGTAAAGAGCAGCACCTGCGTCCGGTTTTCCGCCAGCCATTTCAAAGTTTCTTTCAGCCGGTTTTCATCGTAAAACGCAAACGATTCATCGAGAATCACCGGCAGCTCCTCCTCGCCGCAGAGCACATCCATCGCCGCCATGCGGAGCGCAAAGTACGCCTGCTCGATCGTGCCGCGGCTGACCTGTTCAAGCGGCACATATTCGTCTGCGGTGTGAAGGCCGATCCGCAGATTCTCATCCATATTCACCTGCAGATAGCGGCCATTCGTCAGCGATGACAGCGTTTTTGACATCTGCTGTTTTAAGCGGTCGCCGATCCGGCTCTGCATCTGTACGGAGAGACTCTGGATCGTCTCCCCCGCCAGGGAAAGCGCATCGAGTTCTTCCTGCAGATGATCTTTTTCCGTCATGGAAATGCAGAGCTCTTCGTATTCACTCTGCAAGTTCGACAGCACCGTCTGTTTCTGCCCCAGCTCCTGCTTCAGGCGGTCCACATTCCACTGCTGGCGGCGGATCGCCTGCTCCTCCGGCTCCGTCACGACCTGCTCGACCTCCGTTTTCCGGTGACGGAACAGACTGTACGCCAGATACAAGAGCGCCGCAATCGCAAGCCCGAGTCCCGTTCTCGTCAGCAGCGAATCAATATGGAAGAACTGCAGAATGCATAAGAACAAGAGAAATCCAGCCAGCGCCACGCACGCGGCACCCCATTTGCGGCTCTTCCGAGATTCTTTTTTCATCTTCCGCACCCGTTCGATTGGCACATCCTTCTGATAAATATCCCGCTTCATCTGCTCTTTCGCCTGCTGCAGATTCTCCTCGCTCTGACGGCACTCCTCCATAAAAACGGAAATTTTCGTCTCAAGTTCTTCCTTCCGTTTTTCCAGTCCCGCCAGCGTCTTTTTCTGTTCCTGCTCCAGGCGCTTTCTCTTCTGCTTCAGCAGATCCAGCGCCGCCGCCACATCGAGCTCTCCATCGCTGCTCCCCTGGTAATTTGCCATATAGTTCCGCAGCTCATCCGCAAGCCCTTCCTCTGTTCTGCCTTTTAACTGCCCGATCGAAGCCGTATTATCATACACAATCTCACTGACACCGCCGAGCAGCATGGAAAGATCGCCGTCCTCCACGGAGAGCACCTCGCCGTCCGTCAGGCACACCAGCTTTGCATTGGCGTTCTGCCGCCCGAAATTCCGTGTCAGGCGGAACCGTTTGCCGCCGCTTTCAAGCACCATCTCTCCCGCATAGTATGCCGGATTTTCCCATGGCTCATAACGACTGTAGACATCATTTTTTGCCGCCCGCCCCCGGCCGCGTGTCATGCCGAACAACATGCTGCGGATGAAGGTATGGACGGTCGATTTTCCGCTCTCATTTTCCCCGCTGATGAGCTGAATCCCATCGGAAAATTCCAGTGTGCGGTTCTGCATTTTTCCAAAATTGCGGATTCCCAGTTTTTCTATTTTCATCTTCTACGCCTCCCGCAATCTTTTTTTCAGCCGTTCCTGCGTGCCGCCAGCAGCGCCTCGAGACCATAGTCGAGCGCCTTCTGTGACTGCGCATCCGTCTTTGTTTCAAATGCTTCAATATAGGCGCTGATCAGACTAGCGCCATACGTTTTCTTCAGCTGTTCCAGATCGTACGCCGGACGTGTTTCATCCTCCACGGAGATGACTCTGCCGCAGTCCAGCAGCCGTTTCGGAGAAAATTCCAGCTCGGCGGCACGGTGTCCCACAAGTTTCAGGCGGATGATTTTTCGGATCTTACCATCCTCCCGCAGCGCCAGCTCCTGTTTCAACTTCGTCTCCATCGCATACTGTGTCAGATCCTCCGTCACGTTCAACACCAGATCTTCGTACTCATATCTGGCAAACGGCACAAACTGAATCCGCGTGCCGTGCTCGTCCACCGTTCCGCGGATGTAGCCGTGCGGCCCCAACTGCGTCTCATCCGTCGGTTCGAGTGCGCCTGCGTATGCCATTTTGTCGGGAATAAGAATCCCCGGCTTATGAATGTGCCCGCACGCAATATAATCAAACCCAGCCTGCGCCATGCGGCCCGGATTCCACGGCATGTGGCGGGCATCGCCGCCGTGCGCGAGCAGCAGATGATATTTCATTTTTCCCTCCGGCCGCACGCCGTCCAGCCGGTTTTCCAGGATCTCTTTTTTGTCGTAACTGCATCCGTACACCGCCGTCTTCTTCTCCGGAACTTCAACACACTCCGGCTCCGGCGACAGGAGCATTACCACGTTGTCTGCCCAGTCGAAACCGCGGTAAAAGCTCTCCCGCTTCACATAATCGTGGTTTCCGGCAATCAGCACGACGATCGTCTCCGGGATGGACGCAAAAAGATCGTTGACCTCTTTCAGTTCCCGCAGAAGCGGCTGACGCTGAAACAGATCCCCGGCAATCAGCAGAAAATCCGGCTTTTCCCGTCCGACGAGGCGGATGATCCGCCGAAAACTCTCCCAGATGGATTCCCCGCGCTCCTCGCTCCAGGGAAATCCCGCATCCGGCTGCATGCCGAGATGCACGTCCGCAATATGAATAAACCGCATAGGCACATACCCCTTTCTGGATTCATTTTCTCTATTACTACAATACGGACGTCAGGTGCACCAAATCCACATTGGATTCCACTGCACCCGGCATCCGTATTTTTTAAGTTTCTATATCACTTTTCGTAATTACAGCTCGCAGTTGTTTACTGTTCTCGGGAACGGGATGACGTCGCGGATATTGCCCATTCCGGTCAGATACATGACGCATCTTTCAAATCCCAGTCCAAATCCTGCATGGTGGGTAGAACCATATTTTCTGAGGTCCAGATAGAATCCGTAATCTTCCTCAGCAAGTCCCAGCTCTTTCATACGGCCAAGCAGTTTCTCGTAGTCGTCCTCACGCTGGCTTCCGCCGATGATCTCTCCGATGCCAGGAACCAGACAGTCCATAGCGGCAACGGTCTTGTTGTCATCGTTCAGCTTCATGTAGAACGCTTTGATCTCCTTCGGATAATCGGTAACGAAAACCGGTCTCTTGAAGATCTGCTCGGTCAGATAACGCTCATGCTCGGTCTGCAGATCGCATCCCCAGTATACTTTGTAATCGAATTTGTCGTTGTTTTTCTCCAGAAGCTCGATAGCCTCGGTGTAGGTTACACGGCCGAACTCAGAATTTACGACATGGTTCAGACGCTCGATCAGTCCCTTGTCCACGAAACTGTTGAAGAACTGCATTTCTTCCGGTGCATGCTCCATAACGTAGCGGATGACATATTTCAGCATTGCCTCAGCAAGCTCCATATCATCCTCCAGATCAGCGAAAGCGATTTCCGGCTCGATCATCCAGAACTCTGCTGCATGGCGGGTGGTGTTGGAATTTTCTGCACGGAAGGTCGGTCCGAAGGTGTAGATATTGCGGAATGCCTGTGCAAAGGTCTCGCCGTTTAACTGTCCGCTTACGGTAAGGCTTGTCTTCTTTCCGAAGAAGTCCTGTGTGAAATCAACAGCGCCGTCCTCGGTTTTCGGAATATTGTCAAGATCCATGGTGGTTACCTGGAACATCTCGCCGGCTCCCTCGCAGTCGCTTCCGGTGATCAGCGGGGTGTTGACATAAACGAAGTCTCTCTCCTGGAAGAACTGATGGATCGCATAGGCGCAGAGGGAACGAACACGGAATACTGCCTGGAAGGTGTTGGTTCTCGGACGCAGATGGGAAATGGTACGAAGGTATTCCATGGAGTGGCGTTTTTTCTGCAGCGGGTAATCCGGTGCGGAAACGCCCTCTACGGTAACTTCTGTCGCCTGAATCTCAAACGGCTGTTTTGCCTGCGGGGTAGCAACGAGGGTACCTTTTACGATGATGGCTGCGCCGACGTTCATTTTGGAAATCTCAGCGAAGTTTTCCATCTCATCGTGGTATACGATCTGCAGGGTTTCGAAATAGCTTCCGTCGTGCAGAACGATGAAACCAAAGGTTTTGGAATCACGTACGCTGCGCACCCAGCCTCCTACGGTTACTTCTTTGTCCAGGTATGCTTCCCGGTTTTTATAAATCTCTCGGATGGTTGTAAGTTTCATTGTCTTTTTTCTCCCTAAATATTCATAGTGCTTTCTTTATTCTAGCACTTTTTGCGTCATTAGAAAACCCCGCAAATCACTCGATCTTTACTTTTTTAATATAACTGATGAATACATTGCCGTTCTGTGCGAACAATGCATCGCTGTCATCGTCAGAAAGTGCAGTTGTCTCGCCCGTTGCCGGGTTATACAGCCAGGAATTTCCAAAAATATCGTATCCGGTCAGAAGCAGACTCTCGTTCGCGCCGGTCTTTACAACAACGCCGTAGCCGCTGCTGATCATGTAGAGAATTTCTTCTCTTGTGCAGCCCGTCAGGTTCAGCAGTTCGTAATCATCACCGAGTGACTCCTTCAGCACGTTTTCGTCCAGAGATGCACTCTGGAATCCCGACGGCATCGTTGTCTCGTCGAGGCGCATGCCCTGCTGGCGGTTTCCGCGCTCCCACACATAGGACTGGCTGCTGTTCAGCACAACGCCGACATTCTCATCGGCAAGCTGTACGGCCTCGGCCGGGGAGCTTAAAATGGCGATCAGTTTTCCTTTTCCATATACATAGTAAAGATCTGCGCTGCCCGTGTCGTACGACATCGTAAGATCGGTCCGTAAGGTTGAATAGATATATTTCGGTGTCAGTGTCAGAAGCGACTGTGTTTTGCCGCTCGTCGAGAATTCCAGAAGGAACTGCTGCTCTCTTCTGTCGTCCACCGTTGCCAGGCGGCCCGTCACCAGTTCCTGGCCCTGCTGCTCGCCGTTCATGATGTGATCCTCCGGTGCATCCGCATAGCCGTTTTCCTGGCGTACCACGCGGTCCAGCTCCAGAAGGCCGTCCGAAATCGACACGCCTGTCACATAATAGCCGTCCTGGTGATACTCTTTTTTCACGTTTCCGTCGATGCTGACAATCCGCACCGTATGCATAGCGAAAACTTCATTGCCGGAAATATCTTTTAAAATATCGCTGTCGTTTGCCATACCATAGACAAAGTCTTCATTGATAAAGCCAAGTGCCCGGATCTTCTGTCCGTCATCCGCCGCAAAGCGCTGCGTTTCCCCGCTCTCCAGATTCATCACGGTGATGTTCATCGCACTGCTTGCATTGTCCGCATCCATCCACGCGATGCTCTCCTGGCTTTCCGATACTACAAAGCAGTCCTCCGGGATACTTTCCCGGACCACCGTCGTCGTGCCGGTTTCAATATCTACCTTACACAGGTTCTCATTCAGATAGAGATACATCTCTCTCTGCTTGTTGACGTAGGAGAGGCGGTCGAGCTGTTTTTTCAGCATCTCGTAGGAAATATCCGCCGGAACGAAAATCTCCTCGGTTGCCACATTCCGCTCGGCGCGATAATAGTAAACGGCTGCTCCCACTTCACCCTCGTGGTTTCCGCGGTTCATATAGCCATAAACAACAAACGTTACATCGCCCGCATCATCCACACGCACAATGTTGACATCATGCTCTCCGTGCTGTTCCCGTTCATCCATGCTGCCGTTCTCACGGAAGCTGAAAACGCGGATCGTCTTGTTGGCGCTGCGGTTGTAGCACCAGATATCACCGTTTACTACAAATGCGACAATATCACCTGCCGTATTCGTCACATACTCGGTATCCTCGCCGGTCACACCGAGGTTGATGCCGGATTTCGTCAGAACACCAAGCTCCGGATCAAAGATCTGCTGTGCGCTCCGCTCGAAGTCCAGCAGAATAATCTCTCCGTCGGACTCTCGCATCCGGTAGAACTCGCTTACGGTATAATACTCCGTCTGTCCGTTCTCATCCTGCGCACTGATCATGTACTCCTG
>OLVT01001884.1_pt1 | contig 15950 bp, 7 predicted proteins | sample 1673241 | NCBI WGS metagenome assembly OLVT01 (sample SAMEA3178936, study PRJEB25190) | human gut metagenome | biome: human gut; feature: human-associated habitat; material: faeces | place: Austria | collected 2013 | reverse complement strand
CTCCCGAAAAGGCACTCACAGGAGAAGACCAACAGTTGGAAGCAGCCGTACAGGAAATGTTGAAGACCGTAGGTGAAAAGAAATAAAAGCAACTTTCTACACGTTAGTACGTGTGACCTTATACATACGTATGTATAGCCTCACACGTACTAACGTATTAACTTATACATACTAACGTGTAACCCCACACATACGAACGTGTTTTTCTTTTTTATATATGTATTCCATACTCATGCTTCACTTCATCCATCACAAATGTACTCTCCAGCGAACCCAGACTATCTATGGTTCCCAAGACATTTAATATAAACTCCTGATAATATTTCATATTGGGGGCATGTATCTTGAGCAGATAATCATAACTTCCCGAAATATTATAGCATTCCGTCACTTCAGGAATACCTTGTATCATACGGGTAAACTCAGCTGCAATATCCCGATTAAGCCTCCTGAGTTTCACACTACAAAATACCACAAAACCTTGATTCAGTTTTTCTGCATTACCTGTTACTTTGGGATGAAAAAGATCTTTGAAGTCTATTTCCACATGTATGCTATCTCCCGGGTGGATATACAAATGTTCTGCATAATTACGAATAGAAACTTCTCTTAATTTTGCATAAACCGGAAAGCGGAATGAAAATGAGCCATCTTCTTGTATGGGGGTACGATATTGATTTTCCATTTTCCAAAAAAATGGAATGATGAGAGTTAATTCTTTTTCTTGAGGATAAAAATCCCGGTTCAACACTTTTCCTGTGATAACAGCCTCTTTAATATATTCTTTCGCTAACGGATAACTTTCTTCTGTCTGTACAGATGATTCGAATTGAAATTTTGCCCGGTCTTTTTGCCCGCATCCGGCTAATAACAATGAGGTTATTATCAGAAAGGAATAATAGTGTTTCATCGTGTTTGAATATTAGAAAATTCGTAAACCTCAAATAAATAAGAATTCTTGCCTCCAAATATAGAAAATTTATTTTATGGAAAAGAATTTTGTAGCCATTTTCATTCCCGAACTTCAAAAGGCCAAATAAAAAAGGTACCCAACGCAATGTGGATACCTTTATATGATTCATTTACATAAACCGGAAAATGACTCGTCCGGTTTGTGGACCATTTACCCATTTCGGTTGTGAAGAGGGACCACACAAATCGGTGGAGTTTACTTTATTACGTACCGGAGGAATCACGTTCAGGACAGAGATTCCGCTTTTGGGGAGAGTATAAAGCAAACGGTCGCGGCCATCACGAGGCTGATATACTCCGATATACGCGTCAGGAGTTTCGTTTGTCAGACTGATAGTGCCTTCTTTCGTTTGGATATTCATCCAGGAAACATTACCAAAGTATCCTTTGAATTCGGGATATGTGAAGGTCTCACCCGGAATAGGATCGTTATAGTCGTTTTCCCATACATCGTATTGCGTTCCGTGAATACGGTTTTGCCATACACGGTAAGGTCCGGCACCCAGCCAGCGTTTGCTGATTACCTGATCTTCAGGATAGTCGAAACGAATACCCATCAAATCTACAACACCGGAGAAATTGTAGGTGTAATCCAAAGCCAAATCCCCACTCGGGTTGATTGTCCATTGAGCTTTATCCAGATTGCCCAGTTTATAATTGGCGGTAACAACCAGATTACCTCCGTCTTCTTTCACATCCAGTTTCGTAAATACGGCAGCATCCGGGAATTCGCTGTATGTGCGGTCTTTTTCTTTTGCTTTCTCATCATCGTGGTTATAGAACTGATCCAATGAGCGGTCTGCACGACGGGCTCCAATGAAACGGGGGCCATTGGCGAAACTAATCTTACGGTTATCTACAGATACCCCTTTCAGTTGTCCGTCTTTCTTTGAGAAGATGAATGTACGCTTATTCGCTTTCACAGTAAGATCATTTTCTGTCTCTGTATAAGTAGGACGACTGGACAAGGGAGAAAGCTGTTCTGTCTGCTGATTCAGTTTGTTGACCGGGAAAGTCCAGCGCCAAAGTTCATGGCCGTATGGATCGATTGCTGTCAGGTAAAGAGCATCTGTATCAGCGAGGATATTTGTTCTTATATCTAAGACACCTGCCGAATGAGCAGCCACATCACTACCCTGCACCTCTCCTTCTTTCAGTACTTGAACAGCGGCATTGGAAGCATCTGTTGCCAGCGGGAATTTTACTTGCTTCCAAAGGAAACGGCAAGTATTCAGATTCAGATAATCGTAACGGTTTTCTACGGAGAATTTGCCATCAAATTGCTTGTCGATAGAAGTATTCATGATTTGCACCGGACTCCATAACTGCTTGATAGTGTAGTAGCTACCCTCCTTTTCGTGATGTGGTCCTACAATACCGTCTGCTCCAAAGTTTCCTTGGTTATCAATGAATCCGTCCATATCTACACGCTTCACACCTTCGTCTGCCAATACCCAAAGGAAGCCACCGATACAACGGGGATGCTTGCGCATCATTTCCCAATAATCGTATAATCCGGCACCATGGCCGCCATCGTACAAACCATGCAAGAATTCCGTAGGCATAAAGATTTCCGGTAAGCGCATGTAGTTCTGGCTTTCTCCGTAAGAGCGGTAATGCATGGTTTCAAAACCGGAGAAGTTACCTTGCGGGTGAATAACCGGACGTTTCTGCGGATCGTATTTATGAAACTCTCCATCTAGTTCGGTATTCCATCCTTTTTCATTACCATTACTCCACCAAATAATAGACGGATGATTCACGTCACGTTCTATCATGCCTTCAATCAGACGTACTCCGGTGGGGGTATCATACTTGCCATGCCAGCCTCCCAATTCGTCCATCACATAAAGTCCGAGAGAATCACAGGCTTCCAAAAATTCCGGGTCAGCCGGATAATGGCTCAAACGGACGGAATTCATATTCATGCTTTTCATCAAAAGAACGTCTTCGATATTCTTCGCTTTACTTAATGTACGGCCACTTTCAGGACGGAAACTATGACGATTGACACCACGTACATTGATACGTACTCCGTTTATATAAAGTCCGTCGCTTTCGCGTACTTCAATCGTGCGGAAACCAAAATTTTCTGTTTCACTATGCAAAACCTTACCGGCCTTATCCAACAGGGAGAATTGAGCTTTATAAAGATTCGGAGTTTCCGCAGTCCATAGTGCAGGGTTAGAGACATTCAGTTGCAAAGAAGTCCAGTCGCCACCCGCTTTTACAGGTACAGTGCCTTCCGCTAACTTCTTTCCTTTTTTATCTAAAATCTGTGTACGGATGCTCATTCCGTCATTAGAAATATTTGTGTAGCAGTTGGCACGGAAAGTTCCATCCATCTTTGCGTCAATGGCAATGTGCCGCAGGTTTACGGCTGGTTTCACCTCCAGGAACACCGGACGGAAGATACCGCCGAAATTCCAATAATCAGCACGACGTTCGGCAAGGTTCACACTGGCATTTTCACTCTCTTTGGCAACAGTGACTTCCAGTAAATTCTTTTTGCCATATTTCAGGAAATCCGTGACGTTGTACGAAAAACGATAGAAGGCTCCCTGATGTTTGGAACCAACTTTGCGTCCGTTCACTTTTACTTCCGTATCTGTCATTGAAGCTTCGAATACAAGACTGACCTGTTTGCCGCGGAATTTTTCCGGAACTTCAAACTCATACTTATACATACCTTTTTCATCAGCAACACCTTCAGGAAATGGTTTTCCATAGAAAGTGATCCCATACTGATAAGTGCCGAAGCCTTGCAATTCCCAACAGGAAGGTACACCAATTTTCGTCCATTTGCCGGAATTGCGTCCGTTGGTACAAAAGAAGTCCCATTCAACCATATCGTCGCATCCGTGACCGGAGAGATATTGCCTTTCCGTTTGTGGAAGGTTTTGAGCAGCCAGGGTAGTTGCCAACGCTAAGGTCGATAATAAAGTGGTTACTTTTTTCATTGTTACTTTTATAATTGTGTTAGTTATTTATTGCTATCATTGTTTACTACTGATGCGGAGATGCAGCGTATGTTCTTTTTTCTCTATGGCATATTTCTTCAATACACCCGGTCCGCAACTACTGTTTCCTAATCCAAGTACGGCAGCATCCATGCTAAGAATAACTTCTGCACGTGGTTTTAAATTACAATCGTGAGTTTCTTCATAGATGTCCTGTACAGTGTAATGCAGGGCAGATGCAGAAAATGCGTTTTCTACCGCGTCAACACGGATACCTTTATTCTGTTTGTCGGTCAGGGTCAGATAATGCACTTCCTCTTTGTTTCCACTGTCCTGCGGACGTGGATAATGTACGTACTGTTCTGCAACGCTTCCTTTCCAAAGCCCTATCATAGCAGATGTTTTGCGGTCAGGATAGTTATCCTGTGGCCCTCTGCCATACCAGGTAAATGTATCATAAGCAGGCGCCAGACAGAATGCGATTCCTAAACGGGGAATTTCAGGAAGAACTCCTTGTGGCAAGAAAGTTGTTTTCAGATCAATTGTTCCATCTGAAAAGACTGTATAGACAGAAGTAGTCACCACTTTTCCTTCTTTATATAAATTACTAGTTTGAATCCGGACAATGACCGCCCCGTCTGCACGTTTTTCATGGTGGAAAGATTCCAGATTTATCTGCGGATGATCCATTCCATGCAATTTCCAGTCTTTAGCCAACCAGTTTCCGAAGCTCTTGTCATTATCTGTCGGAGCACGGAAAACTTGAGTGACAGGCTGAACCGGAAAATCATCGGAGTGAGCCAGCATTTCTTTGTTCTTATATATAAGGGAGGTCATACTTCCGTTCACTTTCTTTTCCCACTGAACAGAAAAACCGCGTCCGCTAATCAATAAAGATTTATCATCCTCTTTCACCTGAAGCGCTCCTTTATTAATCAGATCGGCAGAGGCTAAATCTCCTTTCTGCAAGCAGAATTGTTCTTGGGTCACTTCATGTCCCGCTTTCGCCCAAAGAGCGTCCGATTTCAAAACAATGCTTACTTTCAGTTGGCAATCGGAAAGAGTTTTCACCGGTTTTCTATTTGTCTTACTAATTTTCTCACTTTTATTACTTAAAGAATAAATGTCTTTTAATGATTGCAAAGTCGGCAAATCTATTGTTCCACTTTCTCCTGGAGCTATTTCCGGTAATGTAATTTCTCCTTGTTCTTTCTGTTTTCCATCCACAGACAATGTCCATAAGCAGCGATAAGATGATAAATCGATATGATGGTTCCGGTTCGTCACTTTCAGCTTCCCATTTTCCATTTTCAGTTCAACTGGTGCATATACCTTCTTTACCTCCCAATATTTAGGTGTAGTTTCACGGTCACTCATCAGCAATCCATTAAAGCAGAAAGCTTTTAAATTCGGCTTATCGCCAAAGTCACCGCCGTATGCTACCATGGTACGGCCATCGGGTAATGTCTTGTAGATTCCCTGATCTACCCAATCCCATATAAAACCACCCAGCATACGGGGATTACTATATATCTCATCCCAATATTCCTTGAAATTTCCTAATGCATTCCCCATGGAATGTGCATATTCACTCGTCATCACCGGACGGTCGTCATTGGTACGCTCCGCAATCTCCAGCAACCGTTCCCAACGTGCATTTTCAGCGCGTTCTTTATCCTCTCCTTCTGCAATACCGGGATTTAAATATTCTTGTTTCACCCGGGTATAAAAGCGGCTGATAACATCTACCGTCTTCGGGTCAGGATTTCCGTCCACTCCCTGCGCCCCCTCATAGTGTACAGGGCGAGTGGGATCGAAATCATGCAGCCATGCCGAAATAGCAGCGAAGTTCGGTCCGTAACCGCTTTCGTTTCCCATGCTCCACATTACAATACATGGATAATTCTTATCACGTTCCGCCATACGGACTGCACGGTCCATAAATGCCGCATGCCAGTCGGGGGTACTTGCGAGTGTTCCACGCAATCCGTGTTCTTCTATATCCGCTTCGTCCATCACGTACAATCCCAAGCTGTCGCATAGCTCGTACCAACGGCTGACATTGGGGTAATGGCTGGTGCGTACGGCATTTATATTCGCCTGTTTCATTAAAAGAATATCCTGAAGCATCCGTTCTTCGCTCATGACACGTGCCGTCCGTGGATCATGTTCGTGGCGATTCACTCCACGAAAACGAACCGGATTACCATTCACTAACAGTTGTCCTTTTTTGATTTCTACAGAGCGGAAACCTACGGCCTGTTCTATCTGTTCTACGACTTTCCCTTCTTCATTTTGGAGAGTTAAGTGTAGTTTATAAAGATAGGGTGTTTCTGCCGTCCATCTTTCCGGTGATTTTATAATAGCTGACAAACGTCCCATCTTACGCGGGCCACGCTGCGGATACCATTCATTCATCCGGCTTGCTTTATGTTCCAAATCAAGCATATCTTCCACATCACCTTTCAATGTGGCAACTTCTTTACCTGAAGCATCCTTCAGTACTCCCTGTAAAATATACCCTTTTCCGGTCATCCCTCGATATACACTAAATTGCGGATCAATCTGCAAAATAAAGTCTTTATAATTACCAACAGATGCGGGAAGAGTACGTACCGCATAATCACGGACATGAATATCCGGCGTATGTATCAGATGAATACTACGATGAATACCACCAAAACGCCAGAAATCCTGATCTTCCAGATAAGAACCGTCACTATATCGGTAGACTTCCAGTGAAATCTGATTTTCTCCGGATTTCAGATACTTCGTGACATTAAATTCGCTCGGTTCCATACTGCCTTGGCTATACCCTACCCGCTCACCGTTGATCCAAACATAAAAGGCGCTCATTACACCTTCAAACCGTAGAAAAGTCTGTCCATTCACTTCCCATCCGGTCGGCAATACAAAAGTGCGGCGATATTGCCCTACCGGGTTTCTTTCTTTATACGTGGTATAGTCAGTTTTCGGTTCTCCCATCACCCGTGGAGGATCTATTTTAAACGGATAGCCTGCTGAAACATAGATAGGCGTGCCATATCCGTTCACTTCCCAGTTGGCGGGAACAGGAAAATCCGTCCAATCTTTATCATCAAAATTTGTCTGATAGAAATTCATGACTCTTTCATTGGGAACGGGAGTCCAACGGAATTTCCAGGTTCCGTCTAAAGAGATTGAACCGTCTCCTTTCTGTACAGAGAAAGGGGTAAAAGCGGCTCTTGCCGGTTCACGATTGATCTGGAGAACATGATGATTCTCCCAATCATGCATTGTTTGTGCCTGTGTAGGACTTACAAACAATGCGCCAAGCAGTAAAGTATATATTTTCATTCGTTCTTTTTTCTTCATATCAAGTAGACGAACGAAAGGGCATTTTGTACCCCTTTCTTTTACAGAAATATTAAAGAACAATAAAAGGAGTAACACTCTATAAAGAAAAGCTTTACCTTGTGGCGTATAATTACTTCTAATATTATGATGATGAAAAAACTACTATTTAGCAGCCTCTTTTTATTTGGCAGTCTCGTTTCACAAGCACAACACGAGTATACGATTGAAGGTAAAGTGGAAGGTGTAAAGGATGGAACTCTTGTTTCTCTTTTTCTACTTGACGGAAATGTAGGAAGTACAGTAGCCATGGATACCATACAAAACGGTACTTTCTTCTTCAAACGAAATGCCGGAGAAGATGGTTTAGACAAATTATCTCTAATGTGTACCCGTAATGATGATTTTCCTTCCATGTCGCTGGAGATTTATGCAACTCCTAATGCAAGAATCAAAGTAACCGGAACGAATACCTTGATACATACGTGGACAGTAGACAGCCCTGTAAAGGAACAAATAGAATATAATAGGTTTATTGAAGATTCACACGATTTATGGGATGAGTATCAACGTTTGTCTATCAAAGCAAGAAGTCTGCGTTCTGCCCCGGAAGCAGAACGGAAGGCTCTACGTGCGAAAGAAGACAGTATTTCAGCTTTAATCAGCAAACGTGAAATGAAACTGATGCAGGAACTTCCTGTATCAAACATTTGGATGGACAGGCTATATAAATTGAGCATGTCAGTGAAGTACAATCCAAATTTCTCTTATAAAGATGAAACATTGGCTTTGTATAATAGAATGAATGAAGCACAAAAAACTTCTATAACAGGACAGGAAATTACAGTTAATCTTTTCCCGCCTACAGTTGTGAAAGAGGGAGATAAAATGGCAGATACCGAACTTTTCGATTTGGATGGAAAGATTCATCATCTGACTGATTTCAATGGAAAATATATATTGCTTGATTTCTGGAGTAGCGGTTGCGGTCCTTGCATTATGGCTTTACCAGAGATGAAAGAGATTCAAGAACAATATAAAGAGCGTCTTACTATCATTAGTCTAAGCTCCGATACGAAAAGCAGGTGGAAGGCAGCTTCGGCAAAACATGAAATGACCTGGCAGAATTTAAATGACTTAAAACAAACAGCCGGATTATACGCTAAATATGGAGTTCGAGGTATTCCCAACTATGTCCTTATCTCTCCCGAAGGCAAAATCATGAAAATGTGGTCGGGTTATGGCAAAGGCAGTTTGAAACTAAAAATGCGCAGGTATCTGGATGCTGTCAAACATGAAATGAGTATTACATGGCAAGGAAATACAAAAGTCGTTAACTATCCGGTGTCGGAATCAACCAATACCGATATTCTTGAAGTCAAGCAAGTGGTACTGACAGACACCGCTACCATCGTACATTTCAACGCTTATTATATTCCCAAATACTGGATACGAGTCAGCCCGAATTGTAGATTGGTAGATGAGAAAGGTGAAACGTATACCTTAAAGAAAGCAGATGGGATTAAACCCGGTGAGCACTTTTATTTGCCTGAAAGCGGCGAAGCAGAATTTTCACTCACATTCGAACCGTTGTCTTCTTCTGTGCAATCATTCAATTTCACTGAAGGAACAGAAAAAAATGACTGGCAAATAAACAGAGTGAGGCTTAATAAATGAGTATCGAATCTTAAAAAAGGAATATCGTATTAACATTCAATGTGTTGCAATTTAAAATAGCTGTATAAACAGGTACAAAAGGTTTGTTGAAATAATGTTTTCTTCAGTAAAATGGCTTTCTTTGTTATGAATTTAATTATTATCTTGTACATTGAACGAAAAATAACAAAATATGGAAGCGAACGGACAAACACTCTACAATGATGATTTGCTGAATATCCTACCTGACGGAGTTATCATATTGGATATAAATAGAGAAGTCATACAACTGAATCAGCAAGCTTTTACGGAACTTCATGTACATTCGTCAGTCAATGCGATGATGCCTCTTCCGACCAACAAGATATTCAAGCTGTTAAATAAGAAAGAAGATATACTCTCGACCATTTTGGAAGAAATCCGTCAGGGCAAAAAAGTATACTCGCTGCCTGAACATACATTTATGCAGGAACAAGTTGACTATACACAATTCCCGATAAGAGGAGAATTTGCTACAATGGAAAATGAAGAGGGCGAAAAAAACATCTTATTCTTTTTCCGCAATATTACAGTAGAACTTACACAGGAATATATTCTGAATACTGCTTTGCAAAGAACCAGAATCTATCCATGGTATTATGATATAAGCCGTAGTGAATTTACTCTTGACGATCGTTATTTTGAACATTTAGGTATTCCAGCCGGAGAGAATAATACTTTGACAATGGAGGAATATGTGAATATGATTCATCCGGACGATCGGCAAACTATGGCTGACGCCTTTGTTGTACAACTTAGTGGTAATACAACTTTTGACAAAACAGTTCCATTCCGTTTGCGCCGGGGGGATGGTACTTGGGAATGGTTTGAAGGGCAGTCTACTTATATTGCAAACATATCCGGTCATCCCTATCGGTTAGTGGGAATCTGCTTGAGTATTCAGGAATATAAAGACATAGAAAACACCTTAATCGAGGCACGTAAAAAAGCAGAAGAAAGCGATCGTCTTAAAATGGCATTTTTAGCCAATATGAGTCATGAAATCCGTACGCCGCTGAATGCAATAGTCGGCTTTTCTGATGTTATAGGTTCTACTTATGATGAGTTAAGTGAAGAGGAACGTGCCGATTTCGTGCGACTAATCAGCATCAATAGCGAACATTTAGTACGATTGATTGACGATATACTTGATTTGTCCAAGATTGAATCAAACACTATCAAGTTTACTTATTCCAATTACTCCCTCAAATCCATAATGAAGGATATAGAGAAAGAGCAGGTCATGAAAAATGTGCCGGAAATCGAAATAAAAGCAATCTTGCCGGATGATGATATTTACATAACTACTGACGCTACACGCTTGAAACAAGTAATATGCAATTTCATAAATAATGCCCGGAAATTTACAGAAGAAGGATATATTCATTTCGGTTTTATGGTTAATCCGGAAAATGACGATTCAGTTTGTCTGTTTGTGGAGGACACGGGGGAAGGTATTCCCCAAGAATGCCAGAAAGAAATATTCGACCGTTTTTATAAAGTCAATACTTTCAAGCAGGGTACGGGGTTGGGACTCTCTATCTGCAAAACGATTGTAGAACATCTGCAAGGGTGTATTTATGTTGTATCGGAAGTAGGAAGAGGCAGCCGTTTTACCGTTACATTACCACTCGAAAAACAGCCGGTGGAAGCTTAATGTCCTCTGTATTCCTGTGGGGTAACACCCGTATGTTGCTTAAAAAACTTATTGAAGAAAGAGATATTATTAAATCCCAAAGATAAGGCTATATTCTTCACCGGTTCATTGGTTGACTTCAGCCGGGATTTGGCATCCATCAGAATGATGGAAGCTATGACTTCTAAAGGAGTGTTTCCTGCAACCTTTTTTATTGTTGAACAGAAATGCGGCAAGCTAAGTCCTAGATGTTCGGCATAAAAAGAGGTTCCGTGATGAATAGTATAATATTTCATGACCAATTGCAAAAATTCCTGATAAATCTCGTACTTTCTTGACTGGGAAGATAAATACAAGTTATTTTGCATTTTATAGATTTCAGTGGCTCCCTGAAGGAACATGGTAAGAACCGCCTTTACTATTTCCTTGTTTGCCAATGTTTTTGGAGAAGCATACGAAAGAATTGACGATTCATAGAACATTTTATAACTGCAAGCCTGCAATGGAGATAATCTTATTATCGGATTTTCCATAATTATAGGGAGAAGATGTTCTGTAGACTTCATTAGATTTATACCCTCTATGAATCCGGATGAGAACCCGGCATAATAGATATGAATATCCGGTGAAAAATCAAGAATTTCCATAAAATATCCGGGCGGTAAGGTTATCAAATCATTTTCACCAATATTTTGAAGATTCCCATTGATTGTCGTTTGCATTATCCCTTTTACACAAAGAATGAAAAAACCGGCTTTTACCCTGCAAGGAAAGTTTTTATACCTTTTTAATAAATTTATCCCATATCCTTCTCCAACCATATAATCAGACGGCAAATCAAAATTAGGTAAATCGCTCTCCATTGTGTTATTTTGTTTTTGATTTCAAATATAGGGATTATTTGAAGTTTCTCCCTCGAATAATTAAAATCAGAACATCGAATCTTAAAAAAATAACATCTATATTTTATTTATAAGAAAGTATCAGAATATGAAAAGCAGGACACCGGAAGTATATTCAAACTTCTTAATGTCCCGCTTCTATTTTTCTGTTTATATGTGTGTTTTTCTAAAAAACTTATTGAACATCCAATGCATCGAATGCCAGACCGCCCATATTTTCTGCCGAAAGTAATACTTTGTAATGTCCGGCATTGATAAAGGTTCCGGTAGTGGTGCTCATCATCTTCCATTTATCCGGTGTTTCCGGGAAGTTCAATACGTCCTCTTTCAATACAACTCCTTTTGAATCAATGAATTTCATCAAGACAGGTATTGGCTTTCCGGTAGTGTTCATATATTTAAAGCGAAGCGCGTACACTTGCGCCAATCCGGTAGAAACATTCCATTCAATACTGTTGCCTTTTCCTTTACCAAAAAACACTCCCGTCTGTTTGCGATGTTCTTTCTTTTGGTATTTGCCTTTCAGTACAGCGGTTTCCGCTTCGTATGATATACTGACACGAGCATTTTTGTCTTCCGGAAGCAGCTCTTTCGGAGTCTTTTCCATCACTTCTTTATCCGCCTTTTCCCAACTCCAGCCGGACGCAGGGAATACCGTCGGTTTCAGTTCCTGATCTGTGCTGGCAATAGCAATGCCCGAAATCAACGCTTGTCCTGCTTTCACTTCCGGGAAATGAATTTTCAACATTCCACCCTTCACTGTGGCATATACTATCTTCTTACAAACTCTGTCATGACCGCTTTCAGCCCAAATATCCAAGTCGTCTAATACAACAGAATCATTCACGGCAACATCGAATATGCGCAGTCCTTCACAGTCGGTAGAAGCGCTTCCGCCCGTACCATGCCAAGGCTCTGTGAAATACAGTTCAATACGATATGTTCCGTCTGCCACAGGGAAACGATATTCCAACTGATGACGTCCGAAGCGGAAATGTTGGAATAATGTCCAGTCGCGGGTGCCACGAATCGGATCATTGGTGGTACGTTGACTGGCAAGATAAGGATTCAGATCCTTGAAATTCTCCGCCCATGAACGGGAATAATTCGTATTGTCCTGCAACCATAACTGTCCGAAGCTATCTGTATAATCATCCCCTCCACAGTTGAGACGATACAGATAATTATATCCTGCCTCTCCTTTCAAGATCTTTTTATCATCCTGATAAAGAAGTTCGAAGTTAGGGGCTTGCTCCAAGCCATTCAATAGGATCAGGTCTTCTGCTATCGGTTTACCTTTATAATATCCTACTGCACGAAGTACGTTATAACGAATATCCCGGTTTTCCCACATAAAGTGAGTGCCTGTTCCGTTGTTCTTTTTACGTCCGAGGAAGGTTGCCTTTTCATTTGTCAGATCGTTGTATAGCAATACAGAATCACAATTGCTGTAAGCCTCGATAGTGGCACGGCGACGTCCTTTTTCAAAGCGGTTGGCCCATGTATGTGATACCAGGTAAACCATCGGGTCTTTTGCAGCCGGAACATAGTTGGCGCGATATATATAATATACGTCCAACGGTTCTTCCCACGGAGTAACCAATCCTTTATAATTGAACGGACCTACTTTATCTATCTTGCGATACGCTTCATCCGGCTGGCGACGTCCGGGATTGTCATGACTGCTATATATCCACTGGAATTGTCCGCAAACACTATCTTTAGCCTGTTCTGCCAAACGGATTTTAGTTTCCATCAGCTGACACATACGGTCTTCACTCCACACTCCGTTCACCTGGAAATCTCCCGGTTCCGTATGCAGGTCGATGCTTCTCCACGCTCCATATTCCCCGTTCAATAATTGGTTCGCTTGAGAGAGCTCACAACCATATTTCGTCACATCTCCTCCATACGTCCCACTCCAATTTTGAATCACATTCCAGTCTGTACCCTCACCGCCATTGCAGGTTGTTATGACACGCATCGTCTTGGCAGTCGGGTCCATCTCCCGGATAAGGTCACTACACTCCTGTGCAAACTCACGAGGCAAAGTGCTTTCATTCTGCAATCCCCACATCACCACTGACGGAGAATTACGACGTTCTTTCACCCATTGACGAAGCAATTTTTTAAAGTTCTCACGAAACTCCGGAGTGTCATACCACACGTGGGCAGAAAACTGTGTCCAAAACAAGATTCCCTCTTCATCCCAATACTTCTGATAATCGAGATGATGGGGCTGATGGGCATCCCGGAATGCATTGAAACCGGCTGCGCGTATCTGTTTTACCCTTGCAGCGACCTGTTCATTGCTGAACGCATGACTTTGTCCGAACTGATGTTCATACTCGCATACTCCATTGATAAACACCGGCTTTCCATTCAGGTAAAAACGTCCGTCTCCATCGTTTCGTTTTACCGGCCAGCTAATGGTACGAATACCGAAGGGTGTCGAAATTTCATCCGTCGTCTTCGTATCACGCTTTATCATGCTGGCCAATTTATAGAGATATGGATTTTCCGTATTCCATAAGACAGGATTCTCAACAGGAGCCTGCTGGCGAATCACTTTCATTTCTCCCGGAGCTAAAGTAACTTTCTCAACCAAACGGAAAACTTGTTTTCCATCGGCATTGCTTAGTTTATTGACTAACTCTACCGTTTCTGTTGTTTTACTATAATTCTTGACCTCTGTTTCTACAAATACGTTAGCAGCCTTTTCGTCATTCCAAATATGTACACCGAAAGGTTCTATGCGAATCTCATCTGTTACTTCCAATACCACAGGACGAAAGATTCCTAACGGCTGGGAACCCTCACTGAATCCCCATTCCGACGAACATCCCCCACATACCCAAGGCATATCGGCAATCATTTCAGGATGCTCGGCTTTCACTTCCAGGCGATTTACTCCCTGTTTCAATTCATCTGTGACATCCAAAGTCAATGTGGTGCGCCCTATGGGATGGCGACCGAAATTCTTTCCGTTCACTGTAATGGTGGCGTATGTACCCACTCCGTCAAAACGAAGGAAATACCGTTTCCCGGATTTTACATCTGCCGTGAAATCTTTCACATACATAGCTGTTCCATGCAGGTTTCCATGTGTCAACTGACGGTATCCATAATAATCGTCCCAATTATGAGGAATATTCACCGTTTTTGCAGGCATCATAAAATTACCTTTCAAATGAGTTGCCTCTGTAATCCAGGTTTTCCAACCTTCATTCAATGTCATGATTTGCCGGCGATTCTTACTCTCCGGAACCGGGAAACGGACAGCCGAACGTCCCATTGGCTTACTGGTAGCAATGGCAATGCCACGTTGCTCTGCGTTGTTTACTGCACAATAGAAATGATAAACCACTCCGTCATGTTTCACCACATAGCTCTTATGAGCAAACAGTTCATCGTAGTTCTTGGAGGGGATAATCAGGTCGGCCCCTTTCCAGTCGGTCCAGTTCACTAAATCATAGCTGGCGGCAAATGTATTGAATGCTTTATATTTACGCGAAGGTTCAAAAGCAGAGAAATAGAACATCACATACACATCTCCCATCTTTTGGATATGCGCATCTCCTGTAATGGTTCCATCTGCTTCGTGCGCGAAGACCGGATTGCCGGAGTAGCGTTTCCATGTTTTCATATCTTTGGAAAGCGCAATGCCGACACGTTCGCCTTTTAAATCCGTTTCCGGATGACGCCCGCCCGCGTTGTAATACATTACAAACGGAGCTCCCAATGTTTTATCTTTATCCCAATAAACGGTACTCTTATATTGAGTCAGTTTTTCCCACCATTGGGCATCTTTATCATGGATGCTCAAAATCGGTTTGTCCAGAGATTCCCATTCATGTGCCGTAGAAATATCTCCTTTCGTCCATGCCAGTCCGACATAAAGCGGGGCTTTTACAGCTTCGTAGCCCGTTCCTTCACCACCGATATAAGTCATCCAATGGCGACCTTTATAAGTCTGAAGCTCATAGCTTCCACCCCATTCCATATCCGGCAATGCAGGAAATCCGCCACGCTGATTGCAGTCCCATTTTCCATCCCGATAAGAAAGAACCCGTCCCAAAGTGCGCCATTCGAGCAAATTATCACTTTCTGCTATCCACGTTTCGTAACCACGACCATCGGTTCCACCTTTGCCGTTGTAAACCACATAAGTCATCAGCCACTTGTCTCCCTGGCGAAAAACGGTAGGACAATCAATCTTATGATAATTGTCTGCCGGGGCAACTGCGAGCCCGTACTTGTATGGTGTCTTTACTTCCTCGTAAATCTGCTCCATTCGTTCTTGCGGAACTTCCCGTTGCGCATATAGAGAGAAAGTGGTGGCTATACTAAAAACTGCCAGCAATAACTTCTTCATGATAATTTTTCTAATCGTTTAATACTTAAATAGTGCATAACCACTAAATGATAATTTTGCGGAGTGCCCTGAAAGGG
>OLVT01001880.1_pt1 | contig 15966 bp, 10 predicted proteins | sample 1673241 | NCBI WGS metagenome assembly OLVT01 (sample SAMEA3178936, study PRJEB25190) | human gut metagenome | biome: human gut; feature: human-associated habitat; material: faeces | place: Austria | collected 2013 | reverse complement strand
TTTCAGATTCATGGTACTGTTATCAATTCAGATACTGTTCCGTGAATAATTTAGGCTTATTAGAGTATTGGAGACGATATGCTGATTATTTGAACCACAAGCCGTCATGGTCACTCGATGCGGTTGCAGATATTGACGAGTCAACAGATGCTGTACTTAATTTCATGGCAGACCCTTCACTCGGCATAAAGCAAAATGTCTACGGCTTAGCTTTTGGTTATGTACAGTCGGGAAAAACAGCGTACTATTTAGGTGTTCTCAACAAAGCTGCAGATGCTGGCTATAAAATCATTATTGTTCTAGCGGGTATTCATAACAATTTGCGCAGCCAGACTCAAATCCGATTAGAAGAGGAATTTCTCGGATACGATGTGCGCGGAGCTGCTGACGATAGTCAAAATGCAATAGGTGTCGGAGTGGGACAAAGTGTAAGTTACCATCTCCAGGCACTTACTTCTCGTGAAGAAAAAGGTGATTTCAACAAAATCAAGGCAGGCACATCGATGAATCCTCCGTTTGTGGTGGTCACCAAGAAGAATGCATCGGTATTAGCTCAACTAATTAAGTATCTGGGAAATCTTCCAGTTGCTACAACGGATGTATCCGGAAAGAAACATTTTTCAGCGGAATATCCTCTGTTGGTTATCGATGATGAAGCGGATCAAGCGTCGCTTAACACGAAAGATTGTTACAATGCTGATGGCTCACTAAAAGACGATTTTAATCCTACGACTATCAACAAACATATCAGAAGATTATTGGGACTTTTTGATTGCTATTCATATGTTGGCTATACTGCCACACCATTTGCCAACATTTTCATTCCACCTAAGAGTGAAAATCCAAAGTATGGGAAAGATCTCTTTCCAAAGGACTTTATCGTGAACATTCCAAGGCCAAAGAACTACATAGGTGCGTTGGAATACTTTGGTTTAACTGATGGTGATGAAACTGTCAAAGCGATGCCGTTGTTTAGGGAAATTGAAAAGGGAAAAGATTATCTGGGAAAAGGGACAAAAAAAGATGATCCTGTAGGAGCTATACCTGATGAGCTCAAACTGGCGTTAAAATCTTTCGTGATATCAGTTGCTGTTAGAAACCTGAGAGGACAATTTGCAAAGCCTAATTCAATGTTGATTCATATTGTCCGTTTCAAAGGGCAGCAAAATATCATCAAGAGAAAGGTTGAAAAGTATTTTTTAGAGGAAATATATAATTTCATTAAGAACGATGATTCAGAAATCGAAAAGGAGCTCAAGGAGATTTGGGAAAAGGATTATATTACTACCACAGTTCTCATGAGAAGCGACTTTCCTCAATACATGGATGGAGTTGCCGAGCACAGTTGGAATGTTGTTTATCAAGAAATTATTCGTTTCATAAAAGCTAAGGAATTCACTATTTACAGCATTAATGGTGATAGTTCAGACACGTTAATTTATGAGAACCATAAAGGTGAACCGTTTAATGTAATTGTAATCGGCGGAGATAAGTTGGCGCGTGGATTGACCTTGGAGGGATTGATTGTTAGTTACTTTACAAGAAGTTCTAATACATATGATACCCTGATGCAGATGGGACGTTGGTTTGGATATCGGCCAGGTTATCTGGATCTTTGCCGACTTTACACAACAAAAGTGCTGCATGGTTACTTCGTTGATATCTCAAGAGCTACAGAAGATCTGGTTCGGCAAATTGATTATATGGGAAATGTTGTGAAGCAAACTCCTATGGAGTTCGGTCTGGGCGTAGAATCTAATCCAGATCTTCTTATAACAAGCAGAAATAAGATGAGAACTGGAAAGGATATGAAGCGAGACTTTAGTGCTCACCTAAGTCAGACTCGTATTCTTGATGTTGACAGCGATCAGTTCAACGAGAATTTTGCCGCCGTTGAAAACTTGATTTATACAATGGGAAAACCTGCTTCTGATAATGAAATAATTGCTAGACTGAATCGAAAAGTTGGCTCACATTATTACTGGTTTGATGTATCAGGTTATGACGTGTCACAATTTCTTGAACAGTACAAAACATCTTCATCCGCTACAAGAGCAAATAGTAAGTACATGGCTGATTACATAAGAAATCAGACGACCGTTGGAGGGCTGACTAATTGGACTGTTTGCTTAATTAATTACGAAGCAACAGGAAGAAAGCCATTCCCAATTGCTTCTATAGATGCAGTTGGTGCAGGCTTGACAAGAGCAAATCCTCAGATTACTGACGGAGAAGCAACGTGTGATATCCATACCCTTTTATCAAAAGATCAGGAATACTTGGATTATGATCAAAGGCAATTTGAAAAAGTAAAGCAAATGCAAGAAGACGGTGATTCAGCAGAAAAAATTCGAAAGAATACTCGTTCAAGAGAACATGGATTTTTAATGCTATATCCAATCGGTAATGTTGGTCCCATTACGGAAGAAATGGATCGCAATAACAGTAAAACACCATTTGCGGTAGCCGTTGTATTTCCGGATAGAAAGGGAAAAGGAAATATTAAGTCCTATCATGTAAATGATATTGCTGTGGAGAACAAGAGCTATGACTTTGACGCATAACATTTACAATGATTTGAGTGTATCCTTAAGTGCCGGGAAGCATCAAACATTATCAAAAGTATATACAACACCTAACGGAATATCACTTATCTACGCAATGAATCGTGATACAGAAAAAAGAGCCTTGTATTTCGTTGCGGAAGAAAAATCAGTGGATAGTATGCCGCGATGTAAAGGGCTTGATATCGGAAAGGTACACTTGTATGAATACAGTCCTGTAGATTTCTTTTGCGAAATTGCGCAAAACTCTGGCGATGAAAGTTATATGTTTGAAATCATCATCGAGGATATACGTAAAAATGCTGATGAATTAAATGATAAGCAACAACTGGTTGCACGAGTGTCGAAGTTGCTTATTAAATGGAAGAGTTTTTTTGCACAGGAAAAGACCTTGATGCTATCGCCAGAACGCCAGCAAGGCTTATATGGTGAACTCTTATTTTTGAAGCAACTGATTGGTATGTTTGGGACTAGCGCTGTATCATTTTGGACTGGATGTGATTATGAAACACATGATTTTTACATAAGAGGAAATGCTGTGGAAATAAAAACAACATCTTCGAAAGCTCCATACAAGATGCACATTAGCAGTGAATATCAGCTTGACGATTCAGAGATATCAGGGGAGCTGCTTGTCGATTTTTTTGCACTAAGAAAAAGTTCTGCAGATGGTGAAACGCTTCCACAGCTTATTGATGATATTAGATTCAAATTGGACGATAATCCATTGATGCGTAAAAAGTTTGACACAAACTTGGAGACATATGGGTATTTTGATGGTCTCGAGGATAAATACACGACTGGCTATCATATCCGAGAGGAGCACTCTTATCGTGTCACAGATAGATTCCCTAGAATTGTTAAGAGAGACATTTCAAATGGCATTTCAGGGTGTACATACGATGTGTTGGTAAATAGTTGTGCATCTTTCGAGATTGCTGCTTCGGAAAAGGAGCATAAAATGAAAGGAAGTGAGGAAATTGTCTGATAAACTGGCGGAATTTAATCAGGATATTTTGGAAGAAGTTGTATCCTATCGCACGAATAACATCGTTTCCACTTCGGTTGCGTTTAAGACAATTTTCTTATCCTATCTTGCAGATATAGGAGAATCTAGTATTTCGGACTGTCAGATTATTGATTTTAAAAAAAGCAACAATAAGATGCGTCTTGATGGATACGTCTTTAACGAGTATTTTAATACGCTCACGCTTATCGTTAGTGATTTTAGTCCTTCACCGCAGATAGTAAAAACCGGAAAGGTTGAAATAGAGAAGACAATTAAACAGGCTCATCGATTTCTAAAGAACTGTTTTACCGGATACTTTGAAGAAGTCGAGGAATCAAGTGATGGATATCAAGCGTATGAATATATTCAAGCATGTAAAGATGATATCGAAACCGCAAATATAATATTGATTACAAATAAAAAAGCTGTTTTATACGTGCCAGAGGATTCTAAGATTGGGAAAATTACTATTCGATATGATGTTTGGGATATAGAACGGCTGTATCAGCATGTGTTCCTGAATGCTCAAACGGATGTAATAGAGATAAAGCTTGGAAAAAAATATGGGGTAACACTGCCATTTATTAAAGTGTCCGGAAGCAGTCAGCAACCATATGACTGTTATGTAGGAGCAATCTCTGGTGAACTTTTGGCAAAAATCTATAGTGATGAAGGTCAAAAGTTGATTGAAAAGAATGTCCGTTCATTTCTTCAGGCTACCGGGAAAATTAATAAGGGAATACGCGACTCTCTTAAGAATGAGCCAGATATGTTTATGGCTTACAATAACGGCATTTCAACAATTGCAGAGTCGATTGAGATCGACGAAGATGCTTCTTCAGACCGTTTTGTCGTAATCAAGTCTATTACAGGATGGCAAATAGTAAATGGTGGTCAAACAACCGCTTCGATTTATAATGCCTATAAGGGCAAAGTAGATTTATCTTCAGTTAGCGTCCAGATGAAACTAGCTGTAATAAAAGCTGAAGATAGAGTGAGTGAAATCGTTGGTAATATTTCAAAATATGCCAACAGCCAAAATCCCATTAAAATGTCAGATTTTAGCGCAAATGATGATTATCATATACGGATGGAGCGGCTATCGCGAATTGTATATATACCAGTTACCAAAGGAAAATCTGTGGATAGATGGTTTTATGAAAGAGCAAGAGGTCAATATTTAGTTGAAGTGAATCGTCAGCTTACCCCTGCATTAAAAAAAGAATTCAAGGCTCATAACCCGAAGAAACGGTGCGTGTCTAAAGCTGTTGCTGCCAAGTGTATGATGTGTTGGATGGGGTACCCGGATGTCGTCAGTAAGGGCCTTGAAACAAATTTTGTTTTCTTTACAGGACTTATAAATGACGGAAAGATTCCAGAGGCAACAGAAACAAACTACAAACACATGATAGCCGAAGTGATTCTTTTTAATGAGTGTGATCATATTGTGGCAAATCAAAAATTTGGCGGATTCAAAGCTCAGATTGATTATTACACAGTTGCATTATTAGGAACATACTATAAAGATCAAATCAATCTGGATACAATATGGGAAATTCAAGCGATAGAGCCTAATGTTACATTACTTATAGAAGAATTGGTTTATAAGGTTTGGCGGCACTTTCAGGACCCCACTACTCCAGGTGTAAACATCGGTCAGTGGTGCAAAAAAGCTGAATGCTGGGAACTGTTGAAAAAACGATTTGAAAATGATGAGCTTCAGTGAGAGGTAAAAAATGTATAGAACAATAGACTTATTTGCTGGAGCTGGAGGACTAAGCCTTGGCTTTTTGCAAACAGGAAAATTTGATATTAAAGTTGCATTTGAAAATAACCCTAACATGCAAGAAACATATCGACGAAATCATCCTGGTGTTGATGTAAGAGGTGATGTATGTGCGGCTGATTATGAAGAAATCCAAAAGCAATATGGGAAAATCGATGTTGTGATTGGAGGCCCGCCTTGTCAGGGGTTTTCAAACGCTAATCGCCAGAAAAACCATGCGATAAGCCAGAATAATATGTTGGTAAAACAGTATATCCGTGCAATTCGCGAACTGCAGCCGCTGGCTTTTGTTATGGAAAACGTGAGTATGCTGCGCTCAGATGTTCATAGGTTTTATTTGGACAAAACGGATCACGAATTAATTATCCAAAATAGCTATGATATCCCAATGCAGGAAACAAAGCTGGTGTTGCTTGAAAAGGAGTATCTTTTTTATGGTGCCATGGAGATTGTGCAATCTTTAGATGCTATCTCCGAAAATATTTGGCCAGAGGACTGCTATGTGGCCCTCAATGTAATTTACAAAGCCACTAAAAATCCCAAAAAGGTCGTTAGTGCACTATCAAAGCACAAAAAGAAACTGTTGAAATATGCTGACAAAGTAACAAGTAATATTTCGGAGTCGTATATTGCCATTCAGTCCAGAACGGCTTTCAATGCCATTCAGCAGTTCTTTGATGGGACACTCGAAGTCTGCAAGCTGAAGCAAGCAATTGAACCAGCTATTATGATTCAGCGGATGCTTAGTAAGGCAAAGGAAATCTTTGACAATCAGATTGTTGTTGATTCATACAGTGATGAAAATGACTTGGTTGCAGTAATTAGGTCCTATGCAGTATTTGACTATTTGAAAGCAATTCTCGGTACGGAACCAAATAGCTATGCGATAAATGCAGATATTCTTTGTGCAGCAAACTATGGGGCACCTCAAAAGAGAAACCGTTTTATTGTAATGGGTATAAAGAAATCGTTGGCTGACGAAGTCAAATTACCGGTCGGTACTTTTTCAGAGGAAACATACCGGACCGTCCGGGATGCGATTAGTGACTTGCAAGAGGTGAAGACTGTAACTGAGGTGGCAGATGATATTGGTACATCGATAAAAGCTATGAGCAATATCAGTGAACTCGGACGTGCCCTTCGTGATACAGACACGCTGTTTAATCATATCATTACAAATACAAGAGAAACTGCAATGGAACGTTTTAAGGCACTTAAACAGGGTCAAAATTTCCATTCTCTTGATGATGATCTGAAGACTAATACTTATACAGATGTAAGTCGAACTCAAAACACGATATACCTTCGCCTTGATTATGATCAGCCGAGCGGTACGGTTGTAAATGTTCGAAAATCTATGTGGGTCCATCCTGTATTAGATCGCGCCGTGAGTGTACGTGAAGCAGCCCGCCTGCAGACATTCCCTGATAGTTTCGTATTTTGCGGAACAAAGGACAAGCAGTACCAGCAGGTTGGTAATGCTGTGCCACCAATTATGGCAAAGGCAATTGCTAAAAAACTTGCAAAGCAGTTAAAGAAAATCGAGGAAAAACCGGAGCATAGATAATGGCTGATAATCATACCAAAGAGGTACGAAGTCGAAATATGTCTCACATCCGAAGCAAAAACACGAAGCCCGAGGAGAAAGTGAGAAAGTATCTCTTTTCCAAAGGATTTCGATATAGGATAAATGTTCGCACTCTTCCGGGATGCCCGGACATTGTGCTTCCAAAGTACAAAACCGTTATTTTTGTAAATGGGTGTTTTTGGCACAAACATGACTGTCCAAGATTTGTTTGGCCCTCTTCCAATGAGGATTACTGGATTCCAAAGATTCAGAGAAATGTGGAAAGGGATGAAATGAATACTCGCCATCTTATGTCTCTGGGGTGGAATGTACTTGTGGTATGGGAGTGTCAGCTGAAGAAAAAAGCCTTTGAACATACTATGAGCCAGTTAGAGTCTGATATTAGGAAAGGAACGGAGAAACATGAATAGATATACTTTTTCAACACAATCAGGAAAGGCATACTACTGTAACTCCATTCCTGGATTTATTGCTGATCAGTCAACCGATATTGTGGGCCGACTGGTCAGGCATGCATTTGATATTAACAAAGAGCAGGCTAATGCTTGGGAAAATCAAATTACTGAGTTGCAACGCCGCCTGGAAGAATGCGGTATGGAGGGAGATATCATATTTGAGTATGATATTGTTCGCCTTGGCAAGCGTATTGATGTTATTCTGCTTATTCGACACATGGTATTTTCTCTCGAGTTCAAAAACGGAAAAGATATTTTTACTGCACAGGATGCGCAGCAGGCTGAGGATTATGCTATTGATATAAAGAACTTCCACAAAGAATCTGAAGATCTGTATGTTTGTCCTATTTTGATTGCTACCGATGCCGCACGATATCCGAAACCCCAATCTTGCGATTGTTATCCGGACAAGCAGGTTCATCTGCAGAGAGAGAGTATTGAAACGCTTATTCCAAAGATCACAGAAATCTCCTCCTTGTACGGTGATGATGGAGAGATTGATTTTGATAAATGGTTTAATTCTCCTTACTATCCAACCCCTACTATTATTGCAGCAGCTGTGGAGGCATATAGTTCTCATAATTTAAGTCAGATTGCTCAATCAGAAGCTGGGCAAGAGAATATCAATCTTTGTGAAGCAAAGATATATGAGATAATTGAATACGCAAAAATACAAAAGAAGAAATGCATTTGTTTTGTTACAGGTGTGCCCGGTGCCGGGAAAACCTTGGTTGGCTTGGATGTTGTGGCTAAAAGCCTGGATGATGCAAACGGCTTAAGTGTTTATCTTTCGGGAAACGGTCCTCTGGTTGAAGTACTGCGCGAAGCATTAAAGAAAAGTGTCGAATCCAATGACAGAGAACGTGAAGATCTTTGGAAGAGAGCAAAGAAGTCTGCAGGAAAAACATTTGATGTTACTAAGCCTGAGAAGCTGTTTAACAAACATACCCAAGCTGCAATCAACACACTGATCCAGAGTAGTTATGCATTCAAAAAAGACAATGCATCGCATAGTAACCCAACTCCGGAGAACATTCTGATATTTGATGAGGCTCAACGTGTATGGAATCAGGAAAAGATGGCTCGTAAACATGATGATCCCATAATGGCAGTAAGTGAGCCTAAGTTGCTGTTCAGTATTATGGATCGTCATCAGGACTGGGCAGTTATGATTTGCTTGGTTGGTCTTGGACAAGATATCTATGATGGCGAAGTGGGAATCAATGAATGGTTTCGCTGCGGTATTGAAGAGTTCAAAGAATGGGAATTGTTTTATTCTCCTTTGATTTTCAGTCAAGTTGAAGATAAGAATATTGACCAAGAAAAGATTCTCTCATGTGAAAGATGTCATCAGATCGATGAACTTCATTTGAAGGCCTCTATTCGTTCGTTTAGAGCTGATAAACAGTGCCAGTTTGTTGATGCACTTCTTGATAATGATCCGAAACAAGCATCGGAAGTATATCAACAAATTGCCTCGAAGTATCCTATATACATAACAAGAGATTATTCTTTGGCTAAGAAATGGGTACGTGCGCATGTACGTGGTTCTCAGCGTTCTGGCGTTTTGGCATGCAGCAGTGCGCAAAGACTGAAGCCAGAAGGTATCTATGTTCCTACTGAAATAGATGTTAAAAATTGGTTCCTAGCACCAAGTGATGACTTGCGTTCGTCCAACATGCTGGAGGTAGTCGCAAGTGAATTTAAGGTACAGGGGCTTGAGATTGACTGGGCAATTGTTTGCTGGGATGCGGATCTTCGACGCAGTAAGAATGGAGCAGATTGGGATCACTATTCATTTAGGGGAACGAAATGGAACAAAAGAAATAAGCCGGAACAAAAGCGTTATCTGGTAAATTCATATCGTGTACTTCTTACAAGAGCACGCCAAGGAATGGTGCTGTTTGTGCCGAAGGGAGTTGATCCCGAGGAAGATCCGACAAGAGATACTGAGTATTATGATGGTATCTATAAGTATCTTGTTTCTTGCGGGATTCAAGAATTGTAGTAGATTTTTACTTTTTCCCAAATGATTACATAGACACTATCTTAACGAGGTTTCATATGGAGAACGGAACAAAACTCAGAATCCTATATTTATATCAGCACCTAGTTCAGCATACCGACGCAGAGCACACATTATCAACCGCCGAGCTGATGAAGATCCTTAAAGAAGATTATTCGGTGAAGGTATCCCGAAATACCATCAGCGATGATCTTGCCATGCTTCACGACTGTGGTCTACATATTGAGCACTATGAGTCTACCCAGAACAAGTACTATTATGACGGCCACATTTATGAACTCCCGGAGCTCAAGGTTTTGGTTGATGCTATCTCTTCTTCCAAATTCATCACGCAGAGAAAGAGCGATGAATTGATAGCGAAGCTTCTTACTTTGACCAATTCACAGAATGCTGCGAAGCTCCGCCGTCATATTTATGTTGCCGGTCGCGCAAAATCGGACAATGAAAACGGATACTACATCGTCGATGCCATCAATGATGCCATTGATACCAAGCGGAAAATCTCCTTCCGTTACACAGATTTTGATGTGACAAAGCAGCGCTATATTGCAAATGATGGCGAACCATACACGGTAAGCCCGTATACATTGATCTGGGATGGCGACTACTATTACATGCGCGGCTTCTGCGATGAGCGCCAGGAAATGCGGAATTTCCGCCTGGACCGTATCGCGGAGCAGCCGAAGATCCTTAACCAGATTGCGGTAATGCCTCCGGAAGGCTATACTCCGGCAGACTACAGCAAACATGTATTCCGTATGTATGATACCGATGAGCCGGTTTCCGTGCAGCTGTATTGCCACGTGTCGGTGATGAAGTATCTTATCGATAAATTTGGCAGCGACTTTGAAACTGTAGTCGTGGATAACGAACATTTCAAAGCAACGGTAAGTGTATGCACCAGCACCACATTTTATAGCTGGGTGTTCGGATTCAATGGAAAAATCAAAATTGTTAATCCACAGCAGGTTACAACAGCATACGAAGAGATGTTGCAGCACGCACTGGATGTGTAATGAAGGGTTTCTATGCTCAAGAATTCATAGAAGCGGCTAACTTGTACAAATGGCTGAAGTAATGATGCAGAGGGGTGAACACGATGTCTTATTCTGAATATAGGGATTTAGCACCAATCGATAGTATTGAAAATGGTGATGAGTATATTGAAGCCTTAAACTGGGCGTTTCAAAATAAGAAAATTAAGAATATTGCTTTAACCGGACCTTATGGGGCTGGCAAGAGTAGTATTATTGAAACCTTTCTTGCAGAAAATGATAAGAAAGAATCCGAGAAAGGATATTTTACTCGAAAAGAATCTATCAGAAAAACAGCTCTCAAAATCTCGATGGCTACATTCATAAAGGGAAATCCTACAGAAAATTATGATGCTGGAGAAAAAATCGACGTTAAATCTGATGAAGTGGAGAAAGGGATCCTGAAACAACTATTTTACAAGGTTGAACCCTGTAAGATTCCACAAAGCCGGTACAGGAAACTCCATGCGATTAGTTTCTTCACTGTGTTTCTTCATATTGTAGTGGGGCTTTTTCTCCTTGGCTTATTGTTAGCTATTTTTGCTCCTTCAATATATGGGAAAACTGTAGGGGCAATAAGGAACTTTTTGCCCTCAAGTCTTTCCGCGCCCTTTTTTACAGTAATAGCGACAACGTTACTGCTTGCATTGCTTTCAGCAGTAGGTGCCTATTTGTACCTTACGGTGATTTCTAAATTCAAAGTAAAAGAAATAAAGTTGCCAACCGACACAACCGTTCAAAGTGGCGATGAAGATTCAGATTCTGTTTTTAATAGAAATCTAGATGAAATAATGTATTTCTTTGAGTCCACCGGATATAGAACAGTCTTTTTTGAAGATTTAGATCGCCTATCTGACCCGAAGATATTCGTTCATCTTCGCGAATTGAACAATCTTTTAAATAATGATGATGCTATCAAGGAAAAGCCGATAGTGTTTGTTTACGCAGTTAGGGACGATATTTTTTCAAAAGAAGACCGAACAAAATTCTTCGATTTTATTATCCCAGTCATCCCGGTGATAAATTCCACAAACTCTGGTGAAATACTGCTTCAAAGGCTTCAAGTAGCAAAGGAAAATGGAATTAATCATGATATTTCTCAAGGATTTGTGCTTGATGTAGCTCCGTATATTTCTGATATGCGTATTCTTCAGAATATTTATAATGAGTTCGTTGTCTATAAAAAGACCTTGCGCACTTCGCAGGACCTTTCTTTGTCAGACGAGCAGATGCTGGCAATGATAGTATTCAAAAATCTCTATCCAAGTGATTTTGCCGATATTCAGGATGAGAAAGGAATTATCAAAAAAGCGTTTGAGGATAAGAAACAATTTATTTTTAGGAGAAAGCAAAGTATACAAAATCGAATAAACGAGTATTCAGAAACCGTGACTCGTGCACAAAGTGATACATTACAATCCGTCAGAGAATTAAAATACGCCATGATTGGAACATTTATGGGCAGCTTTTTCAGATTCATTGGATTTAGCAACGAGAGGTATTACAGCCCGTCCGTTTCAGTTTCAGAATTCATGAAAGAGGATTTTGAAATGACGCAACTAAAGCAAAATAAATACCGGTTCATACGCTACTATGATGATAGAGGAAATAGTTGCTACAAAGATATTGATACAGATCTTCTGGGCTCGTTTGTTGATCGTTGGAAAGCAATAAAAACACTTGAGGAAAAAGGCCTTCAGAAATTACAGGAAAACCTACAAGAACTTCGGGATAAACAGCATGCTTTATCAGGAATGATATTTACAAGACTTTTCGAGTTGTATTCCACAGAGGAAGTATTATCTGATGAGGTGCGAAACAACAAATTACTGACATTCCTGTTGCGAAGAGGATATCTCGACGAAAAGTATGCTAATTATATCAACTACTTCAAGGGAACCAGCATCACCAAGGATGATATGAATTTTATCCTATCGGTCAAGAATCAATCTCCGTTGGCCTTTGATTATCAGCTGACCAAGACCTCAATGGTTGTTGAAAGACTACAGGATTATGAGTTCGAGCAAAAAGCAATTTATAACTTTGATCTGCTGGAAGAGTTGTTGGCGAAAGGTCCTGCGACAAAGCTGACCGCGTTTGTTGTGCAATTGGCGGACGGAAATGAAATCAGCTGGAAGTTTATTGATGAATTTGTCAGCAGAACGGCACATCTGGATTATTTTATTCGTCTGTTAGCTGAAAGATGGGCTGGGATGTGGGCGTATATTTCTGCGGACGAAACACTAACTTATGAGCGGCAATTACTATATTTACATACAATACTGAATGTGTCTGATACTGCAATCATTGAAGCCCAGAATGGAGATAGATGCTTAGCGCATTATTTTGAGCAGCATGATGATATCCTTCAAAAACTGGCATCTGGTGACACATCGAATATTATATCTGCTATAAATTGCTTGGATGTTTGCTTTGAAACCATACAGATAACTGGCGTTCCGCAGGAAGTGTTGGATTGTATCTTTGATAGTTGTTACTACAAGCTCAATGATCCAATGATTCGAACGGTTGTGACCTATAAAAATGCCAGCATGGTCGACATGCTCAGCGAGCAGCCTTATTCAACGATTATTGATTTGAAATACGCCCCGATGACGCAGTATATCCATGATAATTTTATAGCCTATATACGAGAAATTGTCCTTGTACATGCTACGCTTTCTGATCGTGCAGAAGATGTTGTGGATATGCTTATTCGGCTTAAAAATGAGGAAGATCTCCAGATTCAACTGATTATTCAAGAGAGTTTTCTTTTGGACAGTATTGAAGAGTGTGCGGGGGATCATATCCAAGAGGAGAGCGATACGTGGCGTCCCGTTTGGGATGCGCTTTTGGCAGAAAACTCCATAGTCATAAACTGGGAGAATATTATTGCCTACTGGAAGGTGTATAAGCTCAGCGACGAGCTGAAAAGGTATATTTCATCGCATGCGGATGAGTTGTCTGCAATGGATACTACGGTCGTTGATGATGAATTTATACGGATGTTCATCATGGCAAACTTTGCTTCTGAGGTCGAGAAAAAACTAATTCCTGTTTTGCGGATGCATACCTTCAATCTCGATATCCCATCGATAGATGAATCGACATTGAGAATCATGATTGACTGCAGATATTTTGAGTTTACTGTCAACCACTACTCAGCCATTGCCAGCGTCTCACCAGATATAGGTATAGAATTCATTCTGAAGAATCAGGATGAGTATATGGATTTAAGAAATAGCATCTCCATGCCAATCGATTTGTTTGAAAGACTTATGTTCAGTGATGGCTTCCGGGAGGAGCATAAATCACAGTTGTTCTCTGAGTATGCTGAAAACTGTATGACAGAGAAAATCGCTCTGCAAATGAATACATTACATTTGCCAATAACAAAGGATATCTTATATGCAGCGTGGAATTGTGTCGATCAAGGGAAACATGGCCAACTTTTGCTGGAAAACTGTACGATACTTGATGCCGATGAGCTTGAACAGCGCTTTGAAGAAATCGGAGGCATTTATGCAGAACTTGCAGATCGCACACGGCGTCACGAGGCAACACTATCCGCCATTCCGCAGCACAAGCTGTTGGCAGAACATTTGCAGGCTGTCGGCTACATCACCAGTTGGGAGGAAAAGAACGAAAAATTTTATGATCCTGTACTGGAAAAGGAAATGAGTCGGAAATTTTTAAAGTTGCGTATCAAACAAGTTAAATAAGCGAATTGACCCAAATGGATAAGGCAGAGGAACTTTTGCCCAAAATTCTGCGCACCTGCGTTCCACTAAACAATTCACCCCTTGCTTCTCGGAGCAAGGGGTATTATAATACAGTCAATGGAACGATTCGTTCCGTTATCGAGAGAAAGGAATTAAAACCATGAGAGCTATGAGCACAGAAACGATGCAAAACATCATTTCCTATGTTGATCAATACTTCTGCGACAAACATACCACTCCCTCTGTAAATGAGATCGCTTTGGGCGTAGGTATTCCTAAAACGACTGCTTTTCGCTACCTGGTCGAAATGGACAACCGTGGAATGCTCGAATACGATGGTAAGTCTCGTACCATTCGTACTCCGATGATCAAGAAATTTGCTCCCGATTCTGCCCCCTGTCCCTTCGTTGGATCCATTCCATGTGGTTCCGCGCAGACAGAGGAAGAAAACATCCGTGAATATGTCAGCCTTCCTGTTTCCCTTTTCGGGAATGGCCGGTACTATATTCTGGAGGCTTCCGGTGATTCCATGGTTGATGCGGGTATCGATAGCGGAGATCTGGTCGTTATCAGGACAGATTGCAATGCTGAGATTGGCGATATCGTTGTTGCCCTTACCGGCTACAGCGAAAGCACGCTGAAGGTTTATGCCGGAATCGATGAAGATACCCAGGAAGCCATTCTTGAGTATCGAAATCAGGCAAAGTATCCGGACGAAGAAATCCGCGTAAAGCAGCTGATCGTCCAGGGCGTAGCCAAGCATGTAATCAAAGCATTATAAACGATATTGTTATCACCGGAGGTGAAGTACGAGATTATGAATACATATGATGTGAAATGCCCGGTATGCGGCGTAGTCAATCACAGCCTGCTTCTTGAAGAGACGGATGGCTGGATGGAATGCGAGCACTGCGGTCATACGGCAAAATACTGCTGGGAACCGCAGACAAAAAAGCAGATTCCAGTATTTGTAATCCGAAATCTGCAGGCACAGGTCGTACCTGCTGATTGTGTACACACATGTAGATAAGAAGGGAGTTAAATAAGTGCCACATGAAAACTTTGTATGGCGCTCAAGAAAGATATACTGCCCCAACTGCCGCCAGTTAGTGGTTGGCTATGAAGGCAAAGATGGCATAACCCGAATGACCTGCGACAGATGCGGAACCGTGATGGTCAGCAAATCGATGGGACGCAGGCATGACCGCATTGACATATACGCCCCACGGGGTCAGGAGCGCATTTAACAATTGAATCAACTTGGCGTAACGACGGAATGGTTGAGATGAAACAGGCTGCGTAAATCCATCTCCAGGTCACATGCTGTAATGATCGGTCAGTTAAACCAGACATACATGAGAGGCTGCCGACAAGACGGGATTCCTATATCCGTAGGATCCCTGCCTTGCCGGTGGTCTCTTTCTTTTTTCGGCAAGGCTTTCGAAACCCAAACATCATATCGAAAGCCTGACATGCATTAAGGGCTGAGGATACATATATTGCTCGATTTCTGATTTTCAGAAAAGCAGTATCGGTACCCTTTCTTTAGTGCACCCATTTTCGGGGACATGGTCAGGAACGTACTGCAAGCAATAGTATCCTTTGCTCTTCCGCAGCAGGCGGAAAGGAAAACAGTATGTATTTTGACGCAACCGAATTTGCAACGCGCCTTAGCACTCTTCGCAAGGCACAGGGAATGACCCAGGAGGAAATATTGATTTATAATTAAAACTGACCCACCCTAGTGGCGGGGTCGTGAGTAAGTAAGACCGTGTCCTGATA
>OLVT01001867.1_pt1 | contig 16037 bp, 22 predicted proteins | sample 1673241 | NCBI WGS metagenome assembly OLVT01 (sample SAMEA3178936, study PRJEB25190) | human gut metagenome | biome: human gut; feature: human-associated habitat; material: faeces | place: Austria | collected 2013 | reverse complement strand
AACATACCCCGCCATAAAATCCCTCCGTTGTCCTGTTGTTTTTCTAGCTGAATTTTTACTGAGCCCCTGTGATTTATTAACATTTCTTAAACATTTGTTGAATATCTGACACTTGTATATTATAATAAAATCGTACAAAATACAATGGCTAAATTTCCATGCATTTGTTTTTTTCTGTACACTGCACCTGATAATTGTCCAGGAACACAAATGGAACCTCCTTTTTGACGAAGGCTGCTCCTGGACTGCTTGAAATGAGAGGGGAATTTTTTATGACTGAAACCAAAACCCTGGACCGCAGATCCCAATATTCTGTCGACGCGATCCAGAACGCTCTGTTCACTTTGCTGGAAGAAAAAGATCTGTCGGCAGTTACAGTTACGGATATCTGCCGCCTCGCCGATGTGAATCGCGGGACTTTTTACCGTTACTTCAAGGATGTTCCCGATCTGTTTTCCCATATTGAAGATCATTTTCTCGAGAACTTCCGGGAAATCCTGTCATCCACCGATATGTCCTCCTACTACCGTTCCATCCTTATTTCCATCCGGGAAAACAGCGCGCTGATCCGGTTCATCCTGGCAAGCAACAGTACGTCTCACATCATCGAAAAACTGCTGCTGCGGCAGAAAGATTCTCTCCTGGACATGCTGAATTGCCGCTGCCCGCACCTGAACCGAAAGGACGCCGAGTATATTTTCGAGTACATCCTGGGAGGGTTTATCTATCTGATCCGCAAGTGGTTCGAGGAAGATATGGTGATCCCGCTGGACACACTGGAAAAAAATCTCAGCCAGATGACGGAAGCCATCCTGAAATCATTTTCCGGCACATCCGCTTAAAAAAAGAACTGCCGCGGCTTTTCCAACCCTGCGGCAGTTCTCTTTTTTCTTCATTTTATTAATCATTATCCGGAAGCAATTTGATCCGCACCATAATATTGCGGATAAACTCCCCTTCCTTCAGCTCCTGTTCCAGCTCATCCATCGGGCTGGCTGCGGGAATCTCACAGTCTTCTTCCTCCTCCAGCTCTGACCAGATCCAGTTGTACGCGGCATCGGAAGCGTTTTCCAGCGCATCCTCCAGATCCGGACCATCCGCCTCACAGCAGGCAAGATCCGGAAATTCCACATGGTATCCTTTTCCGTCTTTTTTCGGTGAAAACACCGCCGGATAAATAAACGTCATTTTCTTTCTCCTTTATCTTTCTGTCACATATGCATCCGTAATCTCCGCCATATACATCCAGTGGAAATCACTGTCCGGATACCATTTTTCAATTTCCTCCTGATGAAGGAAACATTCCGGCTTCATTTCCTGCACGTACAGTTTCCTGCATACCAGAACAAGCGATGCCTCCTCAAACGTCGGATGTCCGTCAATCTTCGTCACATGAAGGCCTGATTTTTCGATCTTGTCCGCTTCGTCCCTTCCGGAAACAGATCCCAGCAGTCCCATTGCCTTCTTCTGGGCTCCGCCGAAGAACGAAAGGGTAAACGTCTCCGATGCATCGACAAATTCTTTCGTGTATCTCTGCGGACGGAGATAAGCAGTCGCCACTGTTTTTCCCCACATGATGCCAAGGGCGCCCCAGGAAGCAGTCATTGTGTTGACTTTTCCATCTTTTTCAGCAGTGACCAGCATCCACTCGTCACCGATCATCTGAAAGACATTCTGTGTCAGGTCTTTTACTGATATTTTTTTCCATTCCATGTCTGAATCCTCTTTTCTGCATGTTTGTTTTCTATTTTATCATACTTCCCGCCGTTTATCCATCACCTTGCAAAATACCACGCCCGCCAGCGTGCTCAACGCCGTCGCCACAATCGCAGGACCAACGATCGCCGTTGGATTGACGCTTCCATACTGCCCCCGGTAAGCGATCACATTCACCGGGATCAGCTGCAGGGAGGAAATGTTGACGATCAAAAACGTACACATCTCACGATTCGCCGTTCCCCTGGGCACGCCGCAGCCTTTCTTCCGGCGTTCTTCCTCCAGCCCTTCCAGTTCCTCCATTGCCCGCAGTCCGGCGGGGGTTGCTGCTGCCCCCAGTCCGAAGAAATTCGCGATCATATTCACAGAGATCGCTTCCAGAGCCGGATGTCCGTCGGGTATTCGCGGAAACAAAAAGCGAAGGATCGGACGGATCTTCCTGGTCAGCCAGTCTATGATCCCTGCCCCCGAGGCAATCTCCATCAGCCCGGACCACATGGCGGTCACCCCGAGCAGCGCGATCGCAAGGCTCACCGCTTCCTTCGACGCATTGATCGCCCCATTGGTCACTTCATTGAGATTCCCGGTCAGCGCACCGTAAATAATTCCGACAATCAGCATTCCACCCCAGAGATAATTCATCGTTCTTCCCTTCCGCCATACAGAAACAGTCTTTGTTTCATCCTATGAACGAAAGATTTCACTCATTCCCCTGAATTTTCAAACACGCTCTGATGCGCTGTCACGGTCTGCGCAGCATGTGCGCAGACCTGGATTGAACTGTTACGAATGATTCACCAGATACTGATAGATCTCCCGTTTTTTCATTCCCCGGTCTTTCGCCACCAGCTTCATCGCCTCTTTCCGGTCGATTCCTTGATCCTCATACCGTTTCATGTGATCTTCGATGGAAATCTGCTCCCACGCCGCCTGCGCTTCCTCTTCCATTTCTTTCCGGCTCCTGCCCTCCAGCACAAGGACACACTCTCCCTTCGGATCGTTCTCCCGGTAATGTTCCAGTGCTTCGGCGATCGTTGTGACAAACGCCGTCTCATGTTTCTTGGTCAGTTCCCGGCAGACGGTCAGCCTGCGGTTTCCCAACACTTCCAGCAGTTCTTCCAGCGTCCGCACCAGCCGGTGAGGCGCCTCATACAGAATGATCGTCCGGGTTTCCGTCTGGAGTTCCTTCAATACCTGCTGCCGTTCTTTTTTGTCCGGCGGCAGAAATGCCTCAAAGCAAAATCTCCTTGTGGAGAGTCCTGACAATGTCAGTGCCGTCACGCAGGCACAGGCTCCCGGCAGAGATGTCACTTCAATTCCAGCCTCATATGCCATCCGGACCAGCTCCTCCCCGGGATCGGAGATCCCCGGCATACCGGCGTCAGTGATCAGCGCAATCTTCTTTCCCTCCTGCATCTGACCGATCAGATACCTTCCCTTGTCGATCTTGTTGTATTCATGATAACTGGTCATCGGCGTATGGATCTCAAAATGATTCAGCAGCTTGATGCTGTTTCTTGTATCCTCCGCCGCGATCAGGTCCACCTCTTTCAGTGTCCGGATCACCCGGAACGTCATATCCTCCAGATTTCCGATCGGTGTCGCGCACAGATATAATTTGCCTGCCATGTTTCCCTCCTGTGACTTATACTAGCATTTACGAAATCTTCCTGATTCCATATACCAGTTTCATTATCCTCCGTCTTCCATATACGGGTTTCATCATCTTCCGTCCCCGTAAAGGATGCGGATATCCTCTGTATAAACTCCCGGTTTTTCGTATACGATCAGCGGCTTTTCCACCGTGATCCTCGGTCGTCCGCCTTTCGCCGCTTCCAGAAGCACAAGATTTGGCTCCTTGTCCACAAACGGATAGACCAGCTGCATTCTCTTCGGCTCCAGCTGATACTGCTTCAGCACAAACAGAATCTCCGCCAGCCGGAACGGACGATGCACCAGATAAAATCTGCCGCCGGGTCTCAGTACCCGCGCCGCTGCCTTCGCAATATCTTCAAAACTGCACAGCACCTCATGTCTCGCGATCGTTTTCGCCTGGCTGGCGTTGGTCAGTCCATGGCTGCCCGTCATATAAGGCGGATTGCAGGTGACCACATCGAAAGATGCCGCCGGAAAATACTCTTCGGTGCGGCAGACGTCACCCTCTATGATAAGCCTCGTATTTTCCGGCAACGCCTTGATGGTTGTCTTCAAGCCTTTGACACCTCCTGCATACAAGCCGCCAAAATGTATGACTACATCATAGTTCGACAGTGCTTTTACCTCTTCATAGCTTATACATGGAGTATCCATAATTTCGGAAAATTTCTCTGCGTATCGTTTTGTCGTACCATACTGAGTACCATAAACAATCAATTTCTTCATAATCCATCTGCTCCATCACTTCGTATTTGTCACCTTTTTCATTATACAATGACCTCTGGCTTTTGCAAATAGAGGAATGGAAATTTACACCGAAACCGAAATGCTATATATTGATATTTCGCATTGCTTTATTCTATATATAGTTGTATACTAAATCTGTAATCAGTAATTGTGTTTATCCGGAAAAGGATATGCTGTTTAGGTTTGTAAGTAGTCAGAGGTGTATTCTGCCATAAAAAGCAGAAACTTCTGGCTTTTTATTTTGCAGAGATTTCTGTACGAAGTTTGAGAATGAGCACCCGGCATCATTCTCTTTTTTTATGCCTGAAAGCAGGAGAGGAGGATTGAATTAAATTTCCGGAGGAACACCCACAAGAAAGGAGAAAAGAATGGATTTTAGAATTGTACTATTTGAAAATGAAGGTTATGCAACAGCTAGAGGAGATAAAGGGGTACAGGATATTCTGGCAGCCAAAACCGAGTCCGGATATATCAAGGAGGGCACCTTTCCCATAATTATCACATTATATCAATCTTGTTGGGAATGGTGGATCAGTCCAAAGCACCAGAAAATCGATTTTTCAATGTTCTCTGCTGATTCCTGGCTTGACAGACCTTTACGGAAGAACAAACCTATCCAACAAAGAATAATTGCCGCACTGGAGGATTGGCAGAAAAAATACTTACGGACATATGAGACAATCAAGATGATCAGCAGCGGTAAGCATATTTTGTATCACTGTAACGTAACGAACGTTTGTGGAGATGCAGAAATCTACTGTTTTAATTCTGTCATAAGTTCTATGTCTGATCACGCTCAGGCAGAGTTGATCACAGGGAACTCTTTGATTCGACATGCTTGTGGAAACGTTCAGATTCAAAATCTGGCTGACCATTCCATGATCTGTGAATTGTGTGGGAATGCAGTCGTCCATAAGATGAAAGGCATTTCGCTTATTCGTAGTGTATATGGAAACAGCCATATACATAATATGTTGGACAACTCCCGTATTCTGCGCCTGAATGGGAATGCACGGATTGGAACAATGGGCGGACAAACAATCGTTGACCGGGCATCTGGTCGGTCAGGCATTGAAAACGTTTCATGTGGCTGCGTTGTCCTGGGCTATTCCCATGACGTTCAGATTAAAAAAATCGAAGCCGGGTCGGTAGTCCTTCCTCTTCATGTGGATGGCTACTATCGCCCGACTTTGCCGTTCCCAGAATAAAAATGTTGTAAATATCTTATGAATGAACTCAAGGGACGCTGTGTAAAAAGCAGCGCCCCTTGATGGTTATAACGATTATTATTTATGCAATCTCAAACCGATACCCGACACCATATACGGTATCAAGGTACCGGGGGTGCCGTGGTTCCTTCTCCAGCTTCTTCCGCAGGCTGCTGATCAGACAGTAGGCACTGCTGTACATTTCTTCCCCTACATCCATTTCTCCATAGATCATGCGACAGATCTGAGCATAGGTATACACACGTCCCGGATGCCGGGCCATGACTGCAAGGACATCAAATTCCCTGGCAGTCAGCAGTACCTCCTTTTCCTCCACCATGACCTTACGCTGGAGCATATCCAGGGAAAATCCCGGATATCGGATCTGCTTCGGCTCCATATAAATCTTTACACCTTCCAGAGTCTGGAGTTTTCTTTTGATGCTGCAGATCTCCGGCAGCCACTTCTCTGGAAATTCAATCACCATTTGTTTCTTCAGAGTCATTCAACCCCTTTTATTAATTTGCTAATACATTGTTTATATTCTATCATTTAGCACCACCATCTGATATTTATGTTATTTTCTCTATATGATAGAAAAATAACCCTTACTCCCATTTGAAACACTTAATTGCAACGCCAGAGCAGATAATGGTAATAGCCAGCATAACGAAAACAGGGAGCCACGCATTGGAAAGCGGTGTTCCCAAAAAAGTAGATTTCATAAGCTGGATGCCCTGTGTTATCGGAAAAAACTGTACAACCGTTTGCATCCCCTTTGGCATTACTTCAAAAGGCAGGGTAGCCCCGGAGAATATGAGCATAGGAAAATATAATATACAGGCAATTACACTTGCAGTTTTAGCATTTTGGGCAATACCTCCTACCATCATTCCAATGCTCAAAGTAGAAACCGTAGTCAAAAGCCAGCTACCGACAAAAGCAATCCATGATCCATGTATTTCAACTTTCCAAAACATCATAGCCACAGGAATTATAGTTGCAAGAGAAATAACGGAATAAATAACATAAATCAAAAATTCCACAGTCAACAACATAACCGGGCTGATTGGTGTTACCTTGAACCGCTTAAGTATTTTTCTTTCCCGGTATTCCGATACCACCAGAGGTAGCCCCATCAAACCGCCAGCACAGATGGAAATGGTACAGAGCGCACCAATAGATTGCTCCAAAAAGGTAAAGCCAGCCCCTTCTGAAGCAGGACTTGTCCCGTACAAAAAGCCAAGGATCACCAACACTACCAAAGGCAATATAACGGCAAAGATCACCATATTCATGTTTCGGATATTCAATTTCAACTCATTTTTTAAGAGCACAGTAAAAGACCTCATTCCGCATCGACCTCCTCACCAGCAAGTGCTAAATACGCATCCTCAAATTTTTCACACCCACTCTTTTCTATGGCCTGCATAATCGTTCCATAAAACACAATTTTTCCCTTTTTGATAATACAAATCTCGTCACACAGGGCCTCAACTTCGTCCATAAAATGAGAAGTTAAAAAAATTGTCATTCCTTGATTTTTTAGTTCTTCGAGGATTTTCCAAACATCACGCCGGGCCTTTGTATCAAGTCCGGTGGTTAATTCATCCAGAAAAACAACCTGCGGATTGGGAATTAGGGCAAGTACGATAAAAAGCCGTTGACGTTCTCCCCCGGACAAACTTTTGACTGCTGAATTTGTTTTGTTCGCAAGTCCAAACTGTGTACACAGCTTTTTCCAGTCAGCCGGGTTCTTATACAGACAAACGGTTTCTTCGCACAGCTCCGAAACTTTAATCTCTGGTTGATAATCGCACTCTTGAAATTGAACACCAACTCTTTGGAAAAGGTGGCGTCTGTCCTTTTGAGGATCAAGAGAAAGAATAGATATTTCACCGCTGTCAGCTTTCTTTGTTCCTAAAATACACTCAATCGTTGTGCTTTTTCCAGCTCCATTTGCCCCCAGCAGACCGAACACGGTACCTGCCTTTACCGATAGACTCACATGATCTACCGCTGGAAGTTGACCATAGGCTTTTGTAAGCCCCCGCACTTGGATAATTGTTTTCATCACTATACCTCCTTTGATAGAAAAAGAATACCACCAGTTCAAAGACTGGTGGCAAAGTGGAGGGTTTTAATAATTTTCCTTCATTTCTTGTAACATTTCCATGATTTTTTTTGCGTTGTATTCTGCCGTCGTCAAAGATATAATTAGACGGTCACAAACTGAAATAATATCCTCCGACTGTAAGGGGGTATTCAACGCAGCTTTAATATCCAGATCTGGATTTTTAGATAGTTGGCGGAGCATCCGCAAAATTGCTTCCAAAGAATATTTAGCACAGCGCAGGGCACGTATAACCTTTAACCTTTTAATGTCCTCGTCTGTATAGACACGATATCCATTTTCCTTACGCTTAACTGTAAGCAAGCCATTCATTTCCCAATTTCTCAGAGTGTCCATAGAAATATCCAAATATTCCGACACTTCTTTTCGCTTCATAGAAAAACGATGTTCCTCAATCTCACCCGAAAGAATATCTTGTACAATTTGGATAGCTTCTTCTGCATTATTTCTCTCCATCCGAACACCTTCTAAATATTCCTGTGTGAGGTTAAGTGCTTCGTCAAATTTTTTGTGCGCAGAGAGTTTAACCACAGAAACAATCTTCTTTCTCAAACCACCTTGAAGCACTTCGATTTGAAATGCAGTCCGAGCCAGTAAGAATTGTTGAATGTGAAATTCTGTAAAAATACGGTATCCATTACTTTCGCGTTCTGGTGTTGGAATAAGACCTAACTCTTCATATAGCCGTACTGTGTTAGGGTGTATTCCAATTACAGTTGCAACCTCTGTTGTTCTATATGTATTCAACTCAATCACCTCCTTGTACCATAAATACAATTATACCTCCCACGAAAAGTCTGGTGTTATAGTGTAGGGTTATATTATATCAAGATACAATCTGTCGCACAACGATGCCATGAAAATAAATAGTCAGTGTACAAAATATACAATCATTCACAAACCATATCAACCAAATATTTTTATGATTGGTTGTGTATTTTGGTGTAGGTATATCCATAAGAAAGTGCCGGACACAGCAACCTGGCTGCCCTGAGTCGTGTGTTTTTCATATGCTGTCTGTCCTTTAGGATGGCCCGGATCACTTTCTATCATATCTTCATTACATAAACCATAATAGTGTACTTATCAAAGACCGGGCAGCTAACGCCGCCCGGTCCCTTCTTAATTACTCCACATCCCGGAAATACCGGATACACTTCATCAGCTCTACTGCCAGTTCCTGGTACAGATCTTCATCAAATCTTCCGTTCACCAGTGCGTTCTTGATCAGCAATGGACGGTACATCGCAAAGATCTCTGTCTTCGCTTCCATGTCGCCGGCTTTCGCCCGGAATAATAATTCATCAAAGCTCATCCTATTTATCCCCCAATCTTTTACGTATTTTACGGATTGCATAGAAGTACGCATCCTTGCAGCGCTCTGCTGTCATCCCGGTCATCTGACCGATCTTTTTAAACGAGCGCTCCTCAAATACGTGAAGATAGATCAGCTCCCGTTCTTTCTCATTGAGCATCAGCAGCGATTTCACAAGTTTTTCATCCGAGAGTTCGTTCCACTCCGGGAACTCACCTGCAGACTCTTTGAGCAGAATCTGTTCCCGCTCCTGGATCTCCCTCATTTCTTCAAACGTGATCCGTTCTTCAATCTCCGCAATTTCCTCCATCAAAAAGGACTCCTTCTCCGTCCGGATCTTTTTATCCAGGTAACTGGTTCTGCGTCCCTTAATAAACTCCAGTAAGTATGCTGTAAAATGGTTCTTTGTCCGATCTCCTGAATAGGTATGTTTTTCATTCATATGTTTATTCCTCCTGAATTTCATCTGTAGTTCCAAAGAAATTCAGAAGGCCGGAGGCGAGCGGCACCCTGGCAGTCTTTGTTTCCGCGTCCACGATAAAAAAATAAGACCGAAAGCTGCCAATGGCAGCCCGATCCTATACGGAGGATTTAACTTTTCATTAGAATACGCAGTATATGTAGTCGAAGCCAACACATATATTGCGCATATAAAAGTTTCTTCATCTGCAAAAAGAAGCAGGATTTTTTTGAAATTGTTTCAGATAGCCTCCAATCCATCCGGCTGTTCACACCTTATCTTCCGTAGATTTCCCTCTTTATATGCGTTATATCGCTTATGTACACGCATGATAACGCATTTCATATACTGCTTGTCTGCGGTAAAATATATGCAGGAAATGAGGTGATTGGATGTATAGACAACGATTGGGGGATGCTGTAAAAGAAGCCCGAATGGAGTTGGATTTATCGCAGAATACGCTCGCAGAACGTTCCCACGTATCCCTTCGTACAATTTCAGATATTGAAAATTATAAGGCGAACCCTCGTTTTGACAGTCTCTGCTCCCTGGCGTCCTATCTGAACATTTCTATTGATGCGGTGATCAAAGACCGTAAGAACAATAGCGGCAGTACGACGATGCAGCAGATCCTGGTGGAACTTGAGTCCTGCTCAGAAGAAGAGCAGGTTATTGTGCTGCAGACGCTGCGAGGCCTCTTGAAAGGACTACATACCCGGACAGAGAACCCCACATAACCACCTCTTCTGCCATTGTAAAATACACTTCTCGGAAATCTTTATAGAAGTTCTATGGATTTTCTATGGAAATTCTGAAAAAACGGTAAAAAAGAGGGAGAACTACTGCAAGTTCTCCCCAAAGATCTGTATCACATATTTCTAAATGCTGCCATGGCATCCGCAATATCCTGCATCGTTCTTTCATCAATCGGAGGCCCTTCCTCGTTTAAATCCTCAATCACGACCTCTGCTGGCTGCTTTTCTACCTCCAGCTGTATCTGCTGGCTGGTTGAAGTTCCAGCGTCTGTAGCAGGAGCCTGGACAGCAATTCGCTCCATTTCCTGCCGTACCAAAAGACGCACCATCGCCTGGATGCTTTCCTGGGAAACACCCATATCTCCTCCAGACTTCTTCCCTGTATACTGCAGGATCGCTTCCGCAATCAGAGCCGCCTTTTTCTCCGTACCGTTCAGGATCTCCACGACTTCCAAATGCTCCGGATTTTTCTTATCAAATCCTATCGTAAATACATATGGATTTTTCTTTCCCACGATCATCACTTCCCTGCTATAGAACTGCGGTACAGGATGCCGTACCCTTTCGCATTTGCAAAAATATCATCAATAAACTGATACTTGATCAGACGGCTGGAGCTTTCCAGAAACCGCCGAAGTAAGATAGCTCCGCCTCCGATGAATATGGTATAGGTGGATTTGGTGTCAATGCCACGTTCTCGGACACTGCTGAGCAGGTCAGTCACAAAATTCCGGGCCATTTCTTCCACGGTATGTACCACCATTTCCGGATAATATTCCGTCTTGCCTTCCAGGATACTGTCAATGTCAGTTTCCTCCAGCAGCATATCGTGATCCCCGTTGACACTGGAAATGATATCGTTATACATGGTGATGACACCCTTTTCCATGGAATCGCAATAGTCTAGACATGGGCTTCCACTACGCATCAGCAGAAAATCCGATGTAAATCCGCCAATGTCAATCCCTACTGCCTTGGGAATCTGCCGGATTTTTTCTCCCTCGGTCATCATAGCGGCATACGCCTGGGGATATACAGCTACGTCCCGGATGCAGGAATGGTAGGTTCTTCCGTTATACACCAGATCCTGCACCTTTCCATCTCCCAGGAAATACTCCCGATACCGCTCCGCCAGTTCTGCGTAATGCTTGGGTGGCACACCAATCGGCAGTGACACCTGCACCACGTCTTCATCCGTTACCTGACCGGTACGCTCCAGTTCCTTCGCAATAGCAAATCTCGTCAGGATGGAAAAGCGTTCATCCTGAGTCTTGTCCCTCTGATACGGGATCCGCTTTCCGCTCAAAACATAATACTTCCCGTCAGTCTGAAGGAAATCCTCCCGTCCCGCAGGCTTACGGTCTGTGGAAGAGAGCCCCGTGGTGAAAAGAAAATGGGGGGTCTTCATGTTCCGGTTCCCGTGATCCACGGGGATAGTCAATTTTTTTATCATAATGCGTCACTCTCCTTATATTGTTTTCTACTTATTTCATACGTAGGAGATATGTAGATAGCAACTCTGGAAAGAAAATTATTGAGATTTTTTATTTAGGATAGCATTTGAGAAGTGTCTTTGGTAGAATGAATACAGCAACAAATTGGAATTTGTAGGGGGACATCATTTGAAAAAATTAGAAATGTTTTTACTCATGTTATTACTTTGTGTATCCTTATCCGGTTGTTCTAAAATAGTCAAATTAGTGGATGATACTAACAGTGAGGATAATCCATTAAGTGGGAAGAGCACAGATGAACGCATTATAATGTGTCTCAATGAAGAATATCCAGAACATGATTTTGACGTTATAGAATCATTTAATAAAGAAAATGATTCAGGGAAATTTGAAGACGAAAATGGAGTGGAGTTCACAGTACACGGTCTGGTTTATGATAATACATATCATTTTGGTTGCAGAAATGATTATTTAAAAATACTTCTGGAACAACAAGATTATTTAAGCAAGATAAACACTATTGCTGAAGAATATGGTTTTAGTGTTGATTACTCTGACGAAACAATAGGTATTGAAGGAAATAAAAATGAAAATGAGAGCGATATCGATGCAATAGATCGGATTTCTAAAATGTTACAAAGAATTTTAAACAGTGTCGATACTCCACAAATTGTGTATCCTAAAGCAGCGGGAAGTTTTTCTACTGGAGAAGTTAATTATTATAGTGTTCCGTGTTGGGGGCAATTAACTTGTATCTATAATATAGAAGGTCATTCAGCGATAATTACAGTTCGTTTTGGAGAAGAAAACTCAACTGAAGATACTATCAGTATTATAGTTAGAGAAGCATTAGAGCAAACCGAAAGGAATATCGAAGAAGATGAAATAAACAAATTCTAAGTTGTCGAATTGGAAGTTAATGAGGTGAGAATAAATGGATAAAGAAAAAAAGAGGAAGTTTCATTTGGTGTTATATGGAATTGCTATTCCTGTTAGTTTATTCGCTCTATATACATTTATCTTTGTTTTTGATAATGGTATTGGGTGGAAAATTGCGTTAATTATTATTGGCTTGGGTTGGCTTATATCCGCTATCTCCGGGTTTATAGAAAATTTGAAGAAATAGAACAATCCTAATTTTTCTCTATCAAGGCAGGCGCCGGTTTCCCGGCACCTGCGCTTCATTTACCGCTCCACATAAATGACGGTATTCTGTCTAAATCCATTCTCTTTACAAAAATCCCTGTATAATTCTTCCAATTCCGTCATGTTGTAAGCATCGAGTTCGGTCTCATCTTCCTGACCATCCATGTTGATAAATCCGATCCTGTAAGTACCTCCCCCGGTTGTCACAATTCCTTTTCCTGCTTCTCTGATCGTCATATCCATCCTCCATTCTTCAGGCAACTTTTGCCTGATTATTCTCATTCATTTCCGGGAATAATATCTTCGCCTTTTCCGGCAACAGGCGGCAGAACAGCTCTTTGTACCGTTCATATGCCTGGTTGTTGAGCGGTGCTTTCAAACAAGTAAGGCTCCAGACCAGCAATTCTTCTTCCTCTGTGTCATACTTTCCAGGTGTAAAGCCATTGCCGTTATAAACCGGCCTTGGCGGTTTGCTGATTTCCTGCAGCTCTCCTTTTGTTTTAGCTTTCTGAATCATTCCTGTCTTTTTCCGGACAAAGCCTAATATAATCTCATCCAGCATCCCTCGCTCCTGATAACGCCAGGCTCGCTGAAAGATTAACTGGAGTGTTTGTATCCGCTCTTCTTCAAGCACACTGTTTCCTTTCCATCCAATTTCCTCCCGTGCTTTCTCATATTCAGCTTCCAACATGATACTTTCCTCCATAAAAAAGACCGGCATGGTGTCTTCCTTTTCCATACCGGCGCTGTTTTCTGTTCCTATACTTTTCTTCTTCAATTTGCTATTTCCTCTGTCAATTTCCCGTGGACAATGTACCGATAGTCACGTCTAGAGCTGACACAGGTGGAAAGTGTCACCACCCGGTCTGTTTCCACGACTTCCACACCGGTATCATATCCCGCATAGGAGCGGATCTGCTTCAGAAAAGCCTGAAAGTCTGTCTCTTCCGGAAACGCATAGGTGTAAGCCTCGCTCCCCACATACCCGGCATAACAGGAGAAAATCTGATATTTCAGTACCTTCCCCGGCACATACAGGTAAAAATAAGAAGAAGCCTCCCACAGAGCCCGATCCTGATAATGGGAGAGGGTTCCAAACATACTGCCGTTTTTCATATTGTGACCGTATACAATGGTGTTTGGATCCGTGAAATCCGGCTGGTTATGCCAGTCCGCAAAGATACTGCCGCTGCTGTTGTACTCCCCGGTAAACAGATGATGCAGATAATAAGCATTATCGGTTCCCTGTACCACCGGATAACTGATGGAAAGGCCGGGAATATCAATCCAGGCGATCACGTCCGAGTTCACAGCCTGCAGTCCCTCAAAATCAATCTGCAAATATCCGTCCGGTTCCACATCGCTTTTGTCTGGTTCCGGCTTATCCTCCGGATCCTCCACAAATGAGGCAAGCTCTTCGTAGGTATCTTCGCCCTCCTGGTATTCTCCATAGATTCCTCTCAGTTTCCACGCAGAAAAAGCAAGGGCGCCGATGGCAAGCAGGATCCCTGCCAGAAACAGCAGCTTTTCTCCTTTTCTCATGCTTCCACTCCCTTCTGTTTCTGCAAAGGGGCTGACGTCGCAGCCCGCTTTGCGTAATAATAATCATCTATACCTTTGATTTTTCCATTCCAGTTACCATCTGCATCCTGGTCCCAGATCATACGGCTAACCGGCAGGGACAACTCCTGACAGATCCCATAGACTTTTCCACAGGCGTTCTGGATGATCCGGCGCTTTTCCACCTTGTATGGACAGTTTGCCGGCGTCCCCCTTTCATTGCAGACAGCACATTTATGATAATGCCTATCACAGTCTGTTTTCAGCTTCTTGTCCATGTCAAACGCCTCAAAGAGAAATTTCATTTTTCTCTGCTGAAATTCCTCCAGAACCGGACGCAGGCTCCGGTACATATTCACACCCGCCAGGCAGATAAATGTATGCCCGGACAGGTAATGGGCAATCGAGCCTTTCAGTCCGCCCTCCGTCAGATAGACGTTTTCCGCATCCAGATCTCCGATCACATGAACCGGGCTTCCGGAAGAAACACCGCTTGGATAGCCCGCACTGGAAAACCAGAGATATTTGTTGTTATCCCTGGGATGATCCAGACGGATCTGACACGCCTGTATCTTTCCATCCATGGATTCCACAGGAACCAGGAAGCCGGAGTTCTTCGTCTTGAAATTTAGCGTCCAACGCTCCTCCGTATCCCGATAAAATCCCGGCACACCTTCCAGCACACAGCCTCTCTCCTGAAGTGCCTCTGCAATCTTACGCAGCCCATACATCGGAACACTCCGGTAACGCAGTTCTTTTATCTGTTCGATTGTAAGCCCCCGGGAGAGCAAGTTTTCCCTATGTATACTGTAAAGAGGAAGCTGATCCAGCAATTCCGTATAGGTACGGTGTCGTTCATCCAGTGACGCAAGGTTCGACTGCACAGGTTCTTCCTTTTCTTCCTGTACCCTTGTCTGACGCACCTGCCGGTATTCTCCCCGGTTAAGGGCTTCCCGGATCTCACGGTTTGCTTCAGAAAGCGTCAAATTATGCAGCTCGCCATAGAGACTTAGCATCCCGCCAGATTTATCACAGCGGTTGCACCGGAATACATTCTTTGCCGGGTTAATGTTAAACCGCCCTTTGGTATCGCCGCAGAAGGGACAATCATAGTAATTTCCCCGTCGCTTATGGAGCCTCAGAAGATTGACCACATCTAAAATGTCATAATCAAAATCCGGTCCGTCATACATCCATGCCCGTCCTCCTTTCTCCCGCAGCCCTTTGACAGACTGCGGGTATTGTGTATTTCTTTATCCTGCAAGCGGCAGGGCCTGATTCAACAGCACCCTGGCTGCCGCCGGGATCAGGTTGTTATGCCCCCGGTAACTGGTAGCGAAATAATCCAGGCTGGAAGGGCTTTCCACAGCCACTTGCCCCATAGTTTTTCCGCCAAATTTTCCTTTTCCACCGATAACCACGGCTTTCGCCTGCTCATAGGTCATTCGATTCACCAGCTCCTCCACAGGAAGATTTTTGTCCAGCGGAATATCCGGCGCAGCCACTGTTGGTTTCATCTGTTGTACAGACGCTCCCATCATATTTCCCTGCACCTGGGCCTGACGATAGAATTGGTTCATCATGCTCTGACTGGGGCTGGATTCTGCCGTACTTCCCGGATACACCATATTTCCAGCGGGAGTGTTCCCGGTATAGCCGTTCTGACCACTGTAGTCCGGCTGTCCGGCATAAACCGGCTGTCCTCCATAAGAGGGAGTACCTACGGCAGCTTCCGGATATTGCGGCGGTGCAGGGATTCCCGCATCCACCTGCGCCGGATCGTTGCTTTCTCCCACATCCGCAAACTGGACACCAAAGCCCGCATCGGAGAGTGCCCTTCCCACGGCGGCAGTCTCTGCCATCTCCAGGAACTTGTCTCCAAACTT
>OLVT01001857.1_pt1 | contig 16101 bp, 15 predicted proteins | sample 1673241 | NCBI WGS metagenome assembly OLVT01 (sample SAMEA3178936, study PRJEB25190) | human gut metagenome | biome: human gut; feature: human-associated habitat; material: faeces | place: Austria | collected 2013 | reverse complement strand
CTACAGAGTTGGCAAAATTGGTTTCTGATAAAATATATGCGATTTCGACCAAAACGGAAACATCTTTTCCGTTTGTGATCTACAAACGCAACTCCTTAACGCCGGAATATACGAAAGATAGGTACGGCACGGGTGACACAGTTTCGGTTGAGATCGTTGTCGCCAGTGATAACTATTTGAACTCTGTTACAATCGCGGAAGAGGTACGTAAATCACTCGAAAACAAACGAGGAAGTTATGATAACTTCGATGTGATCGATTCTAAACTAATTAGCGCGAATGAGGATTTTATAGAAGATACTTTTATTCAAAGCCTCGTATTCTCATTTAAAACTGAATAATTAACTAAAACACGATAAAATTATGAGTAAAGCAAAATCAGTGTTAGGAAAAGACCTAATGTTATTCATCGACGGTAAAGCCATCGCACTTGCCACATCTTGCAAATTGGGGCTTTCGGCTGAAACAATCGACACACAAAGTAAAGATTCGGGTATCTGGACGGAAAAGGACATTAAAAAACTTTCTTGGAACGCTTCCAGTGAAAACGTATTTAGCGCGGATGCAGATACAAACAGTTATGACAAATTGTTTGCATTGTTCATCGCGCATAAGCCCGTAACTCTGAAATTCGGTATTGTAGGCAATCCCGATGTTAATGAAATGCCCGAAGCCGGATGGACGCTTGCGGAAGGAGCATACACCGGAAAGGCGGTTATCACGTCACTGGAAGCAAATGCGCCAGACGGAGACAAAGCAACATTCTCTATTTCTTTCGAAGGAACCGGACCGCTTGCAAAAGAGGAAGCTAGTGAATAACTTATGGGCGGTGTTTTGCCGCCCTCTAAACGATTTATTTAATGAAAACAATATCATTTAACGGAAAAGATTTCTCTTTAAAATATACGCTTCGTGCGTTCTTTGTGTTCGAATCTATATCCGGCTATCCGTTTCAGTTCGGGAAATTGCTAGATGAATACCTTTTGTTTTATTCGTTCCTGATCGCTAGCAATAAGGATTCGTTTAATATGGCATTTGACGAGTTTATAGAATTGTGCGAAAATGATTTGACTCTATTCGAACAATTCAAAGAGTTTATTTTGGATGAAATCGAACTACGTTCGCAATTGGCGGGAAATGACGTAAAAAAAAAGAAGGTGACGACGCAGAAACGAAAGCAGTAAGTATTCGCGAACTTTATTCGCGCGTTGTCGGCGAGGGCGGGATCGCGCCCGATTACTTCCTCGATAAAATGGACTTTATCGAGGTTGAGTCGTTTATAGACGGATTGAATCGACGCAATCGGGAAGCGTGGGAACAAACTAGATTGCTAGCTTTCATTATAGCGCAATCTAATAGCACAAGAACGCTAAAGCAAACCGATATACTCCGGTTTCCGTGGGACGAAGAAGAAAAGAAAGATACGAGCGTAACGGACGAAGAGATGCAACGGTTACGAGCTAAGGCAAAAGAAGTAGAATCACAATTAAACACGCATAAAGATGTCTGATATAGTAACAAGATTATTGCTTAAAACGAATGATTTTGACGCAAATCTAAATAAGTCGAAGAAGAATGTAAACGGGTTTCAAAGCGACATTTCTAAAATGTCCGGCGTTGCAGTATCGGGAGTTATGAAGTTCGCCGGGGTTCTTGGTATTGCTGTAACTGCCTCGGAGGGTTTCAATAAAGTAATGAATAGCAGTCAGACGCTAGGAGATGAATATGCCCGTACTATGGACGGCTTAAAAGGTGGCGTAGACCAATTTTTCTACTCTATCGGTAGTGGAGACTGGACGCCGTTCATGAACGGGTTAACCGAAACTATACGTCTAGCACGCGAAGCATACAACGCGATGGATCAATTAGGAAATACAAAGATGTCATTCTCTTATTTTGATGCAAAGAATCAAGCAACCATACAAGAACAAATAACTATCTTAAAAGATAAGGATTCAACAGAAGAGCAAAAGAAAGCAGCTAGGGAACTATTAGACAAGACGCTGAAAGACCAAGAGGAAATCGTAGGACAATATAAGCAAAGAAGTCAAAACGCATTACAAGCAATGGTAAAGGCGGCAATAGGACTTGACGGCGTAGATGTTTCGGCAATGGATATAGATAAAGTGTTGAGATTAGATGTATCTTCGGTAGGCGATAAACAAAAGGCACAATTAGCGAAACAGTATAAAGACTTCGTAGATGAATACGATCGTTTAAAAGCCAAATTCACAACTTACGAAACGGTGGGTTCTGGAATGAATGTGCACACGGTTACAACAACAGATACAAATGCATTGAGTAAGGCAATAAGTCCGATGTTATCGAAGTATCAGGATGCAATACAATATAACGCGATTTTAGTAAAGAAGAGTGATGAATGGTTGCAGAATTTAATAAACGTTGCAACGGCGGCAGAGGCGGCGGGACGGAATTTATCTAGTATGACGAAAGCGGCGAACCGTGCTTCACAGTCAGGGATAGGCGGGAAAACGCCAAAGGAAGAACCGAAAGAGGGCTCTATCGCTTGGTATGACACGCAAATCGCAGAGCAAAATAAAAAACTTATTGCTGAAACCGACATGCAAGCGCGTTCCGCCATTCAAGCAACAATTAATGAACTCGAATCAAAGAGGATAAGTTTAAAGTTTGTTGTAGAGCAAGAAACGTTCAAAAGTGCTCATGGTGAAATGAAAGACGGCACTTTGTCTCTTCCGGTAAAACCAACGTATAAAGATAAAGTTCCTAATCATGGGAAAGAAGGTAAAAACTTAAAGTTGCCGAAATATGATCCACTTTTTAAAAAAGAAGATATAGACATGAATGAAAGGTATGCCGAATCTCTATCTGTAGTTGGTAGTATTATGGGGTCTTTATCTGGAATAACCAATGAAAGTGCGGCGGCGTATCTTCAATGGGGCGCAAATGTTATATCCAGTATTGCGCAAGCTATTCCGGCTATTCAATCGTTAATAACTGCGAAACAGACCGAAGCAGTAGTTAGCGGCGTAGCTTCCGCAGCAGAAACGCCCGTTGTCGGTTGGTTATTGGCGGGAGCCGCCGTTGCTGCCGTCGTCGCTGCAATGGCTAGTATTCCTAAATTCGCAACGGGTGGTATTGTGCCTGGCACATCATTCACAGGCGATAAGGTTCCGGCTTTACTCAATTCAGGCGAGATGATTTTAAACGGATCACAGCAAAGTAATTTGTTTCAAATGCTTAATAGCGGTTTATATGGCTCCTTATCGCAAAAGATTGCACCGTCTGCAGAAAATGGAAATCAGCCCGCAAACGTAACGTTTCGCATACATGGAAGAGATTTGGAAGGAGTTTTGAGTAATCATTATAATCAGAAAAGCAAAGTAAGATGAAACTAAGATATTATTCAGAGTTTAAGAGCAGGAAAGACAAGACGTATAGAATCGAAATTCATACGGTCTTTGCAACGTATTCCGAAGAACTCACCCTAACAGATAGCCCGTTTACTGTTGAGTATGAATCGGACACTCTATACAAACCGTTGAAAATGTCTAATTCGGTAACAAGCATATTGACAGATAGAATTTTATCAGACCTATATACAGCCGAAGGGCAAAATATAGAAGTTCGTTTGTATAATAAAACCGATGATGTTTTAGAGTGGTTTGGATATATGAGTCCAAATTTATATTCGAGCGATTATATAACTCCGCTTAATATAGTGGAGATACAGGCAATCGATACTATTTCCGTTTTGGAAAATAAGAAGTACTCTTATATTAATTCTTCCGAGGTCTATTTTAAAAGTTTCAAAGATGTAATAATGCACATTCTTGATATTGCCGATCCCGGAAAGATTCTAAACAAATTGTACTTTCAAAAAACTAATAGAATCTCGAAAGATGTTTCTACTTCTTTGATAGAAGATATTTATATACATGAACGAAATTTCTTTGATGAAGCTAACGAACCGATGAATTGCAGGGATGTTTTGGAGGAAATCTTGAAATATCTAGGAATGACATTAATTCAGTATCAGAATGCGTATTATATGATCGATTACGATTATATAAAGAATGAAAGTCTTTCTTTTTTTGTTTATGATCGAATGAGTAATACGTGCGAAAGCATGGAAACTCATTCTGCATTATTAAATGTGTATTCGATTGGTATTGCTGAAAGTACGGGAAGTATATCTCTTGGGGATGTGTATAACAAAGTATCTGTTGTTGCTAATATGAATCAAATAACCACCTTATGCCCTAAATTGCTCGACGATGAGAAGGACATAGTAAATCAAAATTCCGATCCTAATAAATATTATATATCAAATAGAGATATAGACGGCAAGAACTATACGCTTCTTAATTCATTCTTTAAATCTAAAGAAAATTGGGATTATTTGAGTCCGAGCTTTTCTTTTCTTGATGTTCCGGTAAAAGACGCGGAAATAACTATTGACAACGTTAATAATATATATTCCGGTGTGACGTGGCAGAAGTACAGTGATTACACAACGGAAGATGGGGAGCCATCTTCTTTGAGTTGGAATACTTGCGTTTCATTCCTGCAAGCGTATAATATGTTTGGTACTTCTCGAAAGACTCTTTTAACTTTGAAAAACGGAGAGTATTCTTTATTCAAAGGTGGGTATTTCATAATAAATATCGCTTATAGAATGTCCGGCTCTTTTCTTCCAAATGATATTATAAAAACGTCCGATGAAGTATATTCGAATACTAAATACGGCGCAGGATTTGATCATACTATGATGCCATGTAAGTTATATATAGATGATTATTATTATGATGGCGAAGTATGGAGAAATAGTAAGTATTATATGGATCGTGTCGCTCGAGACTATTATAAAGTCACATACAACTTAACCTATCGAGGGGCTATATGGTATAGATATAAAGATAATTTTGGAGATTGGAGGTTCGTTAGTAAAGGTGAATATGATTCAGCTAGCGGCGAAAAGGCTTCTGGCGGATATGATGATGCAAATAAAGTCTATGCGTATAGAGAAAATGGTGAGAGTATTTTTGTCGAAAAATGGTATCACGATGAATGCATTCTTAAAGATGGCTTCTATTTGGTTCATATAAACAAAGAAGGCGACAAAGTTTTCGACGAAGAAAAGAAGTTAACGAATACCGTTAGTTATAGATTTAATCTGTATGACTCAACGGATGGCGTAGCGATTAAACTTCCAGAAGATAAAATATTGTGCGGTAAGATAAATTTTGAGTTAAGCACTCCGAATCATTTAGGGGTACATCCTATGTACCGAACCGATGGGGGCTGTCATCCGTGTACTGCTTTTCATATATCTGATTTCACATTCAAGTACACTAATAACAAAGTAACTTACGATATTTTTAATGATGCAGTAGATGATTCCGATGTAGTTTACAGTAACGTAATAAACGACAATAATGTTACAGAAATGGACGACATCGAATTACTAATCAATTCAAATGCAAAGAATATTTCGTCTTATTCAAATTGCGCTACCAAATCGGGGGATAAATTCGATTATTTAAAAACGGTATATAGTCCGTTGCACGATAAAAATGTATTGCCGGAACAAATATTAATAGATAAGCTTTACACGCATTATAAAGCTCCTAAATTTAGATACAGCAATAATTTGAATCGTGGCTTTTCGATACTGTCTAGGATTTACGAAAATTCCCTCAAAAGAGAAATGGTCGTCGATCAAATGAATATTGATTATGCAAATGAAAGTTGTAACGTGTCATTAACAGAAACATGATAGAGATAGAAAACAAAAAAGTACCGCATTCGTTTCGGAATAAATATTTACGCAATTCCGGTTCGGTAAGTTTTAGTACATCTACTCCAACGCCGACTAATGGCGGAGGTGTGACTTTGGATGTGCTAAAAGTGGATGATAGACGTGTTGTTTCAGATGATAATGTATTTTCTTCTCTTCGCACTTTACTTGAAATAAAATCCCGTATTATAGCATTAGGGAATATTGATACTGCATTATCCAATGATAATACTCTTTCTTCATTACGTATTATGAACGAGATATTATCGAGAATTATTGCAGAAGATGATACTAAAACAAAATTGTCAGATGAAAATGTATTTTCGTCACTTCGCACAAACAAAGAGCTTGATATTATCAGTAAGAAAATAGACAAAGCTATTGAGTCTTTGAAAGATTTGTATGTATCCAAAGTATATGATGATACTGCAAAAGGACATATAATACTTGACAATGGAGCAACATCAGATTTTATTCAATCGAAAAACTTTGTATCTGGTGCATTAGGAACCGGATATTTGATTAAACGTGATCCAAATACGGGTAAATCTTATGCCGAAGTAGACGAGCTTTATGTTAGATTAAGAGCCATATTTGATTCTATTGAAATCAAGGAGGCAAAGCATGTTTCCGGTGAACTTATCTTATCTTCTGCTAGCATAAAATGCGCTAAAGTGGATAATATAACAGAATTAGCTTTGTGCGATATGAATGGTACGCCTCTATATGATATTAACGACGTACAATTACTATCTTCTGAAAGGCGTTATCGCTGCTATTTCACAGCTGATGATGGAGAAAAAGCAGTGTTAAGTAACTTTGTTATTGGAGATTTTGCGCAATGCAGGCAGTTTAATATAAAAGAAGGAGCTTATGAAGGTGTAACAAATCGTTATTATTGGCGTTATGTTATGGCTATCGGTGATAATTACATCGATCTATCAGTAGATGATTGCGATGTAGGTAGTGATATACCACAAGCGGGGGATACTATTATTCAATTAGGAAACCGAACAGATATAAGTAGGCAGAATGCAATCGTATTATCTGCGTTCGGAGACAATGCACCTTCTAAAGTTTTATATCAAGGGATTAATTCTTATTCTCTTGACGGTAAAGCTGTGATTGAAGAGGGATTCGATCAACAAACGAAACAAGCATATACACGTACATTTGGACGTAGTTATGTTGGCGAACGTGATGAAAGTTCGTATATGAAATATGTTCCCGGTGAAGGATTAACAGCTAGATGTTCCCTGCTTGGCATGTCTAACGATGGAAAGTCGGTTTATGAGCTTAAACCAGATGGAACTTGTTTCTTTGGTACAACGGATCCGGATACAGGTAAGAAAACAGGAATTATACAGGGGGTAGATGTGGTTGTAGATGGGGGAAAACGTACAGGTGTATTTGCTGTGGTTGATGACAAAATTGTATTCGAACTCGATCCTGTTCGCAAGCAGTATTCTTTCACAGGCACAATTAGCGCCGAAAATGGAGATTTTGGAACATTCAAAATAGAGGGGGATAAAGGCGTTAATGAAGAGGGGAGATATGACAATCGTAGAATTACTTTTGCAGGTCCGAAAACGGATGGCATTCTCGCAAGTATGGAAAATGTAGATGTTCCGTTAGCGTTTCCCATTCCTTACATTGCAGCATCTGGCGGTAAACGTAATGTTGGTATGTATCTTAAATCTGATATATCAGATACAGAAGATATGTGGATGAATAAAACATTAATTGCTTATGGAAATTCCGAGTTTGAAGGGATTTTAATACAATATGGAAGTCGTTTCAAATGTGGGTTGGATTTAGAGACTAGGCGTTTTGTGCGCAAATTTACTGCTTCCAATGAAGTACAAGAGTTAATTAATAGTAGGTATATAATGTATATAAACGCTAATTTACACAATACTTATATATTGCATTGTAATGGCTACTCTAATTGCAAGCTCATTCTACCCGAATATAAAAACTTTGATTTAACCGATTATGCGAGAAATGGCGGTAATTTGATGAGTGAGTTTAAGTTTATAGCTCATCCTACTAATAAATACCCCATTACAATACAAAGCAACCCGGATGGATCACTTACTTATACTAACCGTCCGACGATGTATAATCAAGGCACTAATATAGCGAGCATTCAATTATCACCCGGAGGATGTGTTAGCATTGCACTTGCTTTATTTCGGGATAATGAGGGGGATAAAAGCGAATCGCTTTATTATAGAGCTATTGTAACGAACATATATTAATCATATAAACATAAAGTTATGGCAGGAGAAAAATATAACATTCAGTTGGAGGCGGTCGAAATATTCAATCGGCTTATACAAATTCCTCAACTAGCGGAAGGATTGAGTAATTTGTTGCAAAATTTTGATTCTCATAATCATGATATACGCAACGATGAGCGTTATCAGCCTCTAGGCGATTATCAGCCGTTAGGCAATTATGCCGCTTCGATTCATGAGCATCAAGCGTCTGATATTCAGGAAACAGCAGACAAAAAAGTCATGACTGCGGAGGAAAGAAATATACTAAGTACTCTCGGAACCAATTTTGCCAAATCTGACTTCTCAAATGTCATTACAAAATCGCTAGGATTAAATGGATATTATAAGTTTCCGGATGGACTGTTGATACAGTGGGGGTATTTTAGTGCTGGCACTTCGGATAATCAGTCTGTTAATTTCCCATTATCTTTTAAATCTTGTTTTTCCCTAGCTTTTTCTAGTTCTGCGGATAATACGGATAATTCTATATGGTCTGTGAATTATGGTTCTATATATACTTCATATTTTACGGTTTATAGAAGATATGCAAATGAATCAGGGGTGTTTTTTTCTGCTCCACCATTCAGATGGATAGCGATAGGAAGTTGGAAATAGTATAATATCACAACATTATTTAAGTCATGAAACATTTTAGTAGAAAATTGGTAGCAATTTTAGTGCTCATAATTTGGCTAAGTTCTCTCGGAACCAATTACGCTAAATCAGATATGTCTAATATCGTTACAAAATCGTTTGGGCAGAATGGATATATAAAGTTTAGCAATAAATTTATAGTTCAATGGGGATTTGCAACAGATAACCAAACTTATTATAAACAAACTGTTTACTTGCCTATATCATTTCTTGACGGATCATCATATGTTGTAGTAACTAGTGCTCGAAGCGCCTATACTGATTATTATGTTGGTAGAACGATTGCCAGTTTAAGTGCTAGTTCGTTTGTAGTATCTGTAAATCAAGCAAACAAAGAACCTTTTTATTGGATTGCAATAGGTTATGGAAGATGATTTTATTTTAAACATAGGAACTTTTTATGATCCCTATAATAGTAATAAAGGGTTTCCTGGTGAATCCTTTGATTGGTTTGCCATTGGAATTTGGAAATAATAAAATAGATAAGTATGAAGCAAAAAATGTATTGGAAGAATGGTTTCTACGACACACCGATAGACGGTGCGGTAGAAATAACTATAGAAAATTATAAGGAACTTCTGGATGGGCAGTCATCCGGGAAGCTCATTGTTACCAATGATGAAGGGTATCCTGTATTGGTAGAAAACGAGTACTCCCTTGAAGATATGCGAAAAATAAAAGTATCTGAGATTCAATTGTTTGACAAATCAAAAGAGGTCAATTCTTTTGATTTACAGGCTAAAAGTATGTGGTTGGATAAGTCTACACGTGTTGGATTATTTAACTCAATTAATATCGAAAAAGAGGCGGGCAAAACGGAGACTGTGCTTTGGTATGATGCAGTAAAATATATCATTCCAATATCAGATGCTTTGGCTATGTTGAATGCTCTGGAAATGTATGCGCTTGAGTGCTACAATGTAACACAATCACATATTGCAGCAGTCAAGGCATTGAATACAATCGGAGAGATTGAAAGCTACGATTATACCGTTGGTTATCCAAAGAAGCTTAGCTTTCCGGGATAGCCGGTTTTAAAGTTGTAGGCTTCGATTTCTTCTTTCGTTTCCAGTTGATTAATGGCTTTGATATGCCCTTGTGTTGTATGGTAACACGCAAGGGCGTATAATTCTATCTGTTGTAGCATATCAATGGCTTTCTCGATTGATAAGACTAACTTTGCATCATTTAGCCAGATAGTCGTTTCGGATCGTCCGGATTCCCTTTCAATACTAATTGAGTTCATGAGACCTACACGTGTAGCCTTGTTTAGCCAACCGGATACATTATCAATACTAAAACTATTCACCGATTCGGATGAGTCATACGCCTGTAATTCCGATATCTTTTGGGCTTTCAATTCTAATAACGTTTGTTTGTATTCCTTCAATACGGGATATCCTTTCTCGTTCTCTACGATTATGAGTCCGGCAGATTGACCGTCTAATAATTCTTGCCAATACTTTTTCGTAATCTCTATTGCACCTTCTTGGGCTGTGTCGTAGAAACCATTCTTCCAATACATTTTTTGCTTCATACTTATCTATTTTGTTTTATTTCCAACGTCCAATAGCTATCCAATTAAACTTAGCACTCGAAACTCCAGTGTTAGTAGAAGAGAAATTCCTATCTAACTTAAACGAACTCTTTGTAGGATTGGCAATCGGCAAAGCTGAATATACATTATTATCAGAAGCATCCTTAATGATACTTCCCTGAATGATATAATCTGCATCCAAAAAGGATTCAGTTAAGTAAATCGTTACACTTGGAGAAGTAGAGCCGGAATGTTTTCCCCATTGGATTAGCAATCCATTACTACATTTCAGATACCCATTTTGTCCTAAGCTTTGACTTTCTGCCAAAATTGACTTAGTTCCGAGAGTACTTAGTAAAATGGTATTGTTTGTTTGGGTAATTATATGAGCTACCTAAAGCGATATAAAAAAACATAAAATAAAAACATGGATGAATGGTTAAAAATAATAGGGGCATTAGGAGGATTAGAAGCGATTCGCTTTATTGTTACTTTTCTTGCAAATCGTAAAACGAACGCTAGAAAAGAAAAAGCTACAGCAGATTCTATGGAGCTCCAAAATTTACTTTCTATCATTGACAACCTAAACAAGCAGATCGAACGATACGATGGACGATTGAAACAACGAGATGAGAAAGTAGATACGATTTACCGGGAATGGAGAACCGCACAAGCAGAGGCGCAAAATTGGATGCGCAAATACTACGAGCTTGAATTAGCTTTGAAGGATGCGGAACATAACCGATGTGATCGATCTGATAGCGAATGCAATCGACGAACTCCGCCGCGTAGACCGATAACAATTAATCAAAATAATAAGGAGGTAATAGAATGAAACACTTTACTATTAAAGAGCTTGCGCACTCTGATACGGCGTTAGCGAAAGGTATTGATAATTTCCCAACAGCGGAAGCGATCAGTAATTTAACGAAGCTAGTAGATAATGTACTCGATCCGCTACGCGAGAAATATGGTAAGCCAATCCGTGTTAGTTCTGGGTATCGTAGTGCAATTCTTAATCGTAGTGTTAATCTAGTCAACATCGACTAGGGGAAGCCGCCGATATTACAGTAGGGAGTAAAGAAGAAAATCGAAAGCTATTCGAAATAATCAAAAGTGAATTGACTTTCGATCAGTTGATCGATGAAAAAGATTTCTCTTGGGTGCACGTATCATTCAGGGAAGGACGTAATAGAAAACAAGTATTAAAGCTATGAAACGGATTATATATTTCATCTCGTTGCTAATATTGGCAACTTGCTTCGTATCATGCCGGACTCAATACATCCCGCTTGAGTCCGTCCGCACTGAATACAAAACGCGTGATAGTATCCGTTTTGATAGTATCTATCAACGAGATAGCATTTATACGGTCATAAATGGTGATACGGTCTATCAGTATAGATATAAGTATCTGTATCGCTACCTAACAACGAATCAAACGGATACGATTCTTAAAACCGATTCTATTCGTGTACCTTATCCGGTCGAAAAGAAGTTAAACCGATGGCAATCTATCAAAATGGAATTGGGCGGGTGGGCATTTGGAATACTTTTCGTTTCTATTTTGATAATGATAGGACGAATAGTAAATAAGTTAAAAAATAAATAGTAGGTTGAGTGTAAAATTATGGACAGTGCCTTCTTATAGGAACAATACATCAAGCCCCACATAACTTAATTTGTGGGGCTATTATCGCTATTAATACTCTTGAACTAAGTTAGAGCGAAAGTGAATTAATATAATCTATTACTTTTCTATTCGCTTTATCTATTTGTTCTAAATCATAGTCTATGTAAATTCCGGTTGTCTTACATCCGAACTCGTGCCCCAAAGCTAAAGATATAACATCTTTCGATATTCCTATTTTATGCGCTATTGTAGCCCATGTGTGGCGCGCCCAATATGAGGTAATACCGGGAAATAAAATATCTCTAATCTTTTTCCCGCCTAATCCTTTTCGTTCGAATTTTCCGAGTTTCTGCAATCCTCGATTCATAGCCGCCATATACTTTCTATAATTGTAATCGTTGGCTTCGAGCGTATTCAGTAGAAATTTATTTCCTTTATACCTGTTTAGTATCTCCATTGCTTCCGGTTCTACTTTGATAGAGTATAGCTTTCCGGTTTTTTCTCGTTTATATTCTATGCGTCCGTCAACTATTTGTTTGAGGTTAAATAAGTCTATTGCGTTTATTCCGATTAGATAAAACATAAGCATGAATATATCTTGATACTCCTTTTGGTATTGTTCACCATTGAAATCTCTTAGAGTAATAAGTTGCTCCGGTTTTAACGATCGTTTTCTGGTTTCTTCTCTTTCTATTGTGAATTTCCTAAACGGGTATAGTTCCGTTTCTTCATTGTCTATCGCGTGATTGAAGACCGCCCTAATATTTCTTAAATGGATCGAAATCGAGTTTGTTTTTATTCCGGTATCTTTTAGCCATTTATTGAACGATTCTAGCCATTTCCTTGTCATTGTTTCAAATGTGCAGGTTGGATCATAGGCGAGAATCTTATTTTTTGTCACTTTATATAAAACGATTGTATTTTCCTTTGATTTTGTTGCTATAAACTCGTCTATGTAGCTTACGAAAGTTTTACAGGTAGATTCGTTTTTGATAGATTTTAGAATGTGCTCTTTTAATGCCTTATCACTCATTCCTTTTAATTTCTGATTATCATCAAGTATAACGAGTAACATTTCAACGCGATTAATAAGATTCCGAATCGCTACATTCTTAGCCTTATAATTTTTTGCACTCTTATTATACTCTGTACCCATCCATGTTTCCGGCGTAGCGCAAAAATCAGTGCACAACATTATTTGCCCTTTGTGCCTGACTTGTAGTTTAATCGGAAATGTACCATCTTTCTTTTCTCTGCGAGTGTCTAAATAAAAACCAACTGTTGCCATATTATTATCATTTTTAGTATATATATACAAACAGCGTATTAACGGGATAGCGCGATAATAATGCAAGATGAAAATTTGCATTAAATTTGCATTTTTTCTTTTGAAAATACCCGTTTATAACGCTTAAAAACGATATTTTGATATAGATATAAGGCAATAAAAAAGCCCCTTACTTGTTTGTAAGAGGTTGATAATCAGATAGTAGTGGGTACGAGAATCGAACTCGTATTACATGCGTGAGAGGCATGTGTCCTAACCGTTAGACGAATCCACCATTTAGATGTCATTGTTTTTGTTTGACGATGCAAAGGTAGATATATTTTTTAATTCTGCAATAGTTGGACTGAGTTTTTTTGAAGAAAAAGTGTGTTTTTTATCAAAATGCCAAGAAAACGGGGAGAATACCACTAAAAGGCGTTAAAAGTAGTTGCGATTTCATTGTTTTTTCATTGTCGGTACTGTTTATTTATTCTACCTTTGCCATCTGTAATTGAACAAAATAGTATTGAACATTACTAATACCAGTTTAATAAACAACTAATATTATGGCAGAACTTAAAGAAAAACTTTTCTCAGAATTCGCACCTGTGTCTACTGAAGAGTGGATGGCGAAGATAACGGCCGACCTGAAAGGGGTACCGTTTGAGAAAAAGCTTGTTTGGAAGACAGGCGAAGGATTTAATGTAAATCCTTTCTATCGTGCAGAAGACATCGAGGGTTTAAAGACTACAGAGTCTCTTCCCGGTGAATTCCCTTATGTTCGTGGAACGAAGAAAGACAACGATTGGAAGGTACGCCAGAACATTGAAGTTTGCTGCTTCAAGGGTGCTAACGAGAAAGCACTAGACCTTTTGACGAAAGGTGTTACTTCTCTTGGGTTCATCATCAAAGGTGATGAGGTGAACGAGGAGAACATAGCTACTTTATTAGAGGGTATTTGTCCGGCTTCCGTAGAATTGAACTTCAACACTTGCAACTGCAAAGCGGAGAAGTTGATCGGTATCTTGGCTGACTACTTCAAAGGCAAGGGTGTCGACGCAGAGAAGTGCTACGGTTCTGTAAACTATGACGCTTTCAAGAAACCTTTAGTAAAAGGTAAAGAAAACAGTGAGTGGGTAGAAGGTGCCGCAGCTGTGCTCAAAGCTGGACAGGCTTTGCCTAACTACCGTGTATTGGCTGTAAATGCGTTCCTTTTCAACAATGCTGGCGCTTACATTTCTCAGGAATTAGGTTACGCCTTGGCTTGGGGTAACGAATTGATGGCAAAACTAACCGAGGCTGGTTTCACCGCTGACGAGGTTGCCAAGAAAATCAAATTCAATTTTGGTATCAGCTCTAACTACTTCATGGAAATCGCTAAGTTCCGTGCGGCTCGTTGGTTGTGGGCCGAGATCGTAGCCGCTTATAAGCCGGCCTGCGAATGCGCTTGCAAGATGGTTGCTCACGCACAGACTTCAGAGTGGAACATGACGGTTTACGATGCTCACGTAAACTTGCTTCGTTCTCAAACTGAGGCTATGTCTGCCGCTCTTGCTGGCGTAGACTCTATCACGGTTCGCCCGTTTGATAAGATTTACCAGACTCCGGACGATTTCTCCGAGCGTATCGCACGTAACCAACAATTATTATTGAAGGAAGAGTGCCACTTGGATAAGGTCGTTGACCCGTCTGCCGGTTCTTATTATGTAGAGGTATTGACGAATTCCTTGGCCGATGTCGCTTGGAAGTTGTTCTTGGAGGTTGAGGAAAAAGGAGGATTCTCCGTTGCCGTGAACGCAGGTGAGATCCAAAATGCCGTTAACGCTTCGAATGTAGCTCGTAAGAAAGCGGTTGCTATTCGTCGTGAGATCCTGTTGGGTTCTAACCAGTATCCTAACTTCACGGAAGTAGCTGCCGATAAGATTCAGGAAAAAGGTTCTTGCTGTTGTGGCGGTGGTCATTGCGGCGAGGCAACGATCCCGGCTCTTGATTTCTCTCGCGGCGCTTCTGAATTCGAGGCTTTGCGTATGGCGACAGAGAAGAGTGGCAAGACTCCGAAGGTATTCATGTTGACGATCGGTAACTTGGCGATGCGTTTGGCTCGTTCACAGTTCTCCGCTAACTTCTTCGCTTGTGCCGGATATAAGATAATTGATAACTTAGGCTTCGATACGGTTGAGGCTGGTGTTGAGGCTGCAGTCAAGGCGGGTGCTGAGATCGTGGTTCTTTGCTCTAGTGATGACGAGTATGCTGAATTCGCTCCTGCCGCTTACAAGGCTTTGGCCGGACGTGCCGAATTCGTTGTAGCCGGAGCTCCTGCTTGCGCGGACGACTTGAAGGCTCAAGGTATCGACCAGTTCGTAAATGTAAAGAGCAATGTGCTTGAGACATTGAAAGCATTCAACGCTAAATTAGGAATCGCTTAAGTATAAACAATTATGAGACCAAATTTTAAAAACATAGATATAAAGAATGCCGGATTCGCAGCTACAAACGCTGCCGAATGGGCAAAAGCCAATGGTATCGAGCCCAATTGGAAAACACCCGAGCATATCGAGGTGAAACCTGTATATACAAAAGAAGACTTGGAGGGTATGGAGCACTTGAACTATGCTTCTGGTTTGCCTCCTTATCTACGTGGCCCGTACAGCGGTATGTACGCTATGCGTCCTTGGACAATCCGTCAGTACGCGGGTTTCTCTACCGCTGAGGAGTCTAACGCTTTCTATCGCCGTAACTTGGCTTCCGGTCAGAAAGGTTTGTCCGTTGCGTTCGACCTTCCGACTCACCGTGGTTACGATGCCGACAACGAACGTGTGGTTGGTGATGTAGGTAAAGCGGGTGTATCTATCTGTTCCTTGGAGAACATGAAAGTGTTGTTCGATGGTATTCCTTTGAACAAGATGTCTGTTTCCATGACCATGAATGGTGCCGTACTTCAGATCGGAA
>OLVT01001850.1_pt1 | contig 16150 bp, 13 predicted proteins | sample 1673241 | NCBI WGS metagenome assembly OLVT01 (sample SAMEA3178936, study PRJEB25190) | human gut metagenome | biome: human gut; feature: human-associated habitat; material: faeces | place: Austria | collected 2013 | reverse complement strand
TCGGGGTCGGTCGGAAGCCCACGCCCCAAGCGAGGTTGGCCGGCAGCGGGAGTTCCGTTTCGACGCAAGCGCTGCTCAAGTCGGGAATCATTCCCGTTGCCTGGAGGACCTGCCCGATTTCGGGAGAGGCATACAGGAGGTTGGCCGTGCCGCTTGCCACTTTCATCTTCACTTTCGAACGATAGGAGAAACCAAGGGTCCATTCCGGGGTGATGTCCCACAGGATACCTACGTTTACGCCGATCGCAGTTTTGGCGTCGCCTTTGATCCGGGCGGATACCAGGGAGCGATCTCCTGCCTGGGTGAACAGTTCGGCGTATTGTCCCTGCCCTGCGGCGGTCAGCAATCCGGCGATCGTATTGTTCGTCGCTTCGCCGACGGGGAACATGGAGCGCGACAGGTCGAACGTACCCCAGGTGATCGTCATGCCGACACCTACCGAGAGTTTATCCCAGAATTTGTAGGAGATCGTCGGCTGCAATGTATAGGCTTGCAGGTCGATGCTTTGGATCAGATGTGCTCCGACCCAGTTGTCGCCCCAGTTCATAGACGAGCCGTAAGGGGTATAAAATCCCAGGCCGACGGCCAGATTTTTGGTGGCTTTGTAGTTGAAATAGGCGTAGAGCGGCGTCGAAATCTTGTTGTCCGAGTGGGCTTGGATCTGCGGATTGCCCCGGTAGTCGTTGTTCGACAGGTACGTTGCATTGGATTTGATGCCCGTGATGCCGACCGAGAAGGAGAATCGGGAGGTTTGGAAGGCGGTTCCCGCCGGGTTGAAGTAGATCGACTCGGAATTGAGTTTCATACCTGTTCCCACGTGTCCCATTCCCAACTGTTTTGCACTCAAGGTATTGACTTGGTAGCCTTCGGCGCAGACCGCCGTTGCGAACAGCAGGGCCGAGATCGTTAGTAGCAGTTGCTTCATAATCAAAGTTTTAGTTGATAATTTGAAAAATATATTGATTTCTGTGGTAAGTTTATGCGCTCGGACGAGTTTCGGAGCGATTCTCATCCATGCTTTCAAAAATGCTTGTCTTAAAACGGAGCAAAAGTACGAAAACAAAGTCGAGTAGGAAAATATTTTGTTCGTAATTTCTTAAAAAGTGGACTAAAATGGATATAATTGGTCAGAATTGGATTCGATTCGAAAATAACAGGAAAGTAAAATACCGTTGTTCGAGATCAGATTTCATTGTTTCAGGACGTTTTTTTGATCGGGGGACTTGGAATTACCCGGAGGAAAGATTTGGCAGAATCGAAAATCCGTTATACTTTTGCACTCGGAGAGATGGCAGAGTGGTCGATTGCGGCGGTCTTGAAAACCGTTGAGCTGCGAGGCTCCGGGGGTTCGAATCCCTCTCTCTCCGCAAACGACCGGGAGGTCGGCTGGGTTGCAAACGATATTCGTTTGCAACCTTTTTGTTTTTCGGAGGCAACGAATTTATTCGGAGCGTTTCGGGATCGTCCGTAGTGCGGACGGCCGACGGCCGGGTATTGGCAGGGATATGTGGCTCTTCGGTCGGTCGCGGGAAGGCGGGCCGCAACTCGATCTTTGTCTTGTCTGTCGGAAGTTGGGAAAAGTTATTATCCGGGGTTTCGAAATCGACTACCCGGTGACGGACGAGATGTTTGCCCGGCCGGAATAGCGTTTTTTTAGCTGGTGCGGGTATCGGCGTTGTGAAGATTCGTGTTAAAGAAAAAAGCCTCCGTTCGAACGGAGGCTTTTTTCTTGCAGGCGGAAGGATCTACTTCGTAGAAGCGGCTCTCTTCTCCTTGATACGGGCTTTCTTACCCGTCAGGTTGCGCAGGTAGTAGATGCGTGCGCGACGAACCACGCCCTGCTTGTTTACCTCGATGCTCTCGATGTGGGGCGAATAGAGGGGGAAGATACGCTCGACGCCGATGCCGTTGGAGATCTTGCGGATCGTGAACATCTTGGTCTTGCCCGTACCCTTGATCTGGATAACTACGCCGCGGAAGCTCTGCAGGCGCTCCTTGTTACCCTCGACGATCTTGTACGTAACGGTGATCGTATCACCGGCCTGGAACGACGGAACATCCGTCTTGGTCCACATCTGCTCGTTGACGAGCCGGATTACTGCATCCTTGTTCATTGTTGCAACAATTTTTTTGATGATTTCTGCGTTCAACATTATCGCTGTGTTTGCCTACCATGCAGGGATCTTACTCTGCAATCCTCCGAAAATCAACGGATTGATGTTCCCGGTCGTGGCTTCGCACCCAATATAAGAGGTTGATACGGTCCGCAAATATAGAAACTTTTTCCCAAACGGGCAATCGGCTGTCTAAAAAATAGATGACTCCGCAGCCGGACCGATTGTGCGGCGATGCCGGCTGCGGCGGGTGTGGGAGGTGAACGGGTTTCATCTTGAATCGTGTCGGGAGGTGCGGATTGCTTCGACGGGCGGTGCGTATGGATGGCTCTCGAACTTTGAGGCACATGGTTTGCGGTTAGTCTGCAACTCCCTGCCCCGATCCTTTTTGTTTACAATGGAATTTTCCGACGGGATCGGCATGCGGGGAATTTCCCGGGTGCAGGGAAGGAAGTATGTATGTTGTATGGAATATGGGAGGCGGTTCGGACATTCTTTTCGAACGAGTTCGACGAATGTCGCCCGCCTTTTCGTATATTTGTCACTAAAATCGGAGAAAAATATGATGAAAGAGAAGTTGGTATTCGTCACCAACGACGACGGTTACAATTCAAGAGGTATTCAGGCGCTCCTTGAGGTCGCACGCAAGTTCGGCCGGGTGGTCGCCATTGCCCCCGAAACGCCGCAGAGCGGTATGAGTCAGGCGATAACGATCAATAATCCGCTTTTCCTGCGCGAAGTGTCGAAAGGCGACGGTGTGGAGGTTTATGCTTTTTCGGGAACCCCGGTCGATTGCGTGAAGATCGCTTTCGACTACTTTCTCAAGGGCCGCAAGGTCGATCTGGCGCTTTCGGGGATCAATCACGGCTCGAATTCGGCGGCCAATATCCTCTATTCGGGTACGATGGGCGGTGCGATCGAGAGCAGTTTCTACGGTTGTCCTGCCATCGGGCTTTCGCTGGACGATCACAGTCTGGAGGCGGATTTCGAAGCCGCGAAGATTTACAGCGAGCGCATCGTGCGTGCGGTGGTCGAGGCCAATCCCCCCACGCCGTTCTGTTTGAATGTCAATATACCCAAGGGACGGCCCGAAGCGGTGAAGGGTATTCGGGTGTGCCGCCAGAACAAAGGGTATTGGCGCGAGGAGTTTTTCCGTCGCCACGATCCTCGGGGCCGGGAGTATTTCTGGCTGACGGGTGCGTTCGTCAATAGCGAACCCGAATCGACCGATACGGACGAGTGGGCATTGGCGAACGGCTATGTTTCGGTGGTTCCCGTGCAGACGGATATGACCGACTATGCGCAGATGGCTCCGCTGGAGCGGATACTCGGATAGGATTTATCGGACCGGAGGCTGGTGCCGGAGATTGGGCGATCCTGTTTTGCGGCGGAAGCTGCCCGGGGCGTAATTCCGGATTTCGGTCCGAAGTCGGAATTGCCGGAGTCGCAGGAATGTGCCGAGGCGATTTTCGTTCGTTTCGAGGTGAATAGAGGGTGTTTGAACCGGCTGTCCGAAAATAAATTTTCAATTACTCCCGTCTTTTCCTATATTTGTATTCGTGAAGACGGGAAGCGGTTCGGGCCGGTGCGTCGGAGCGGAAGAATTCGAATTTTAGCGGAATATTCAATATGCTGATCAAAATTTTACTCATCGTGGCCATCGTCATCCAGACGATCGCGACTCTGTTCGCCATCCGTTTGATCCGTACGACCAAGTACAATTCGATCTGGATTCTGTTCACCATCGGATTTACGCTCCTTTCCGTCGAACGGGTCGTGCAATTCCTGCGTGCCAACGGTCAGACGCTGCCTTATGAGGTGTTCGTCTGGTTGGGACTGGTCATTTCGATCAGTATGTCGATCGGCGTGATGTATGCCCATAAGCTTTTCAAGTACATCGCCCGGCTCAACCGCCAGCTCGGTCTGTCCGTGGAGGGCGTGACCGAGGAGGTCATCCACATGTTTCAGGATTATTCCTGGCCGGGCAACATCCGGGAGCTGGAAAACGTACTGGAGAACGCCGTGGCCCTCTCCGAGTCGGAGCTTATCTATGCCGAGCACATCCACCTGGAGGGCACAGCGCCCGCCCCGCTCACGCTGAAGGAACGGCTCAAGCGGGAGGAAAGGCAGATTCTCCGGCAGACCCTGGCCCAGTGCGGCGGCAGCCGTGTGAAGGCCATGGAGCTGCTGGGCCTGTCCAAGACCGTGTTTTACGGCAAGCTGAAGGAATACCAACTGGACTAAACACGTCCTGTTTTTGGGAAAGGGAGTTCGGAAATCCGAACTCCCTTTCCCGTTTTTTTCACCCAGGTTCCGGGTATGCTGGATCTTGCGCCTCATGTTTTGCGGATTCTGTCTGAATTTGACGGCCATATTTTGTTGGAACCGCTGAACTTCGCCCCCCTTGGCCGCCTGGCATGCAGCTTGCATAGGCAATGAGACAAGGAGCACGTTTAATGGGAGGGAGCCTTCGATGCAGTTTTGGAAAATGAACGGCGCAGGCAACGACTTTATTATCCTCAACAATCTACAGGAGGGGCTGTCGGCGGATTGCTTTCCCGCCCTGGCCCGGCGGCTGTGCGAGCGCCGCCTGTCCATTGGGGCGGACGGTCTGATGGTGGTGGAGCGGCCGCAGTCCGGCGGGGACTACCGAATGCTGTTTTACAACTCCGACGGCAGCGCGGGCGAGATGTGCGGCAACGGAGGCCGCTGCTTCGCCCTGTTTGCCCATCACCTGGGCATCGGCGGCGACATCAAGCGGTTCGACTCGACGGACGGCATCCACGAAGCCAGGATGCTTCGTATCGACGGGCTGCGAAGCACCGTAGAGCTGGGAATGATCGACGTCGAACGGATCGACCGGGGCGACGGATACTGGTTCCTCGATACGGGCGTTCCCCACTACGTCGAATTCACGGACGACCTCGAAGCCGTGGACGTCATCGGACGCGGACGCCGGATACGCTACGACAAACGCTTCGCCAAAGGCACCAACGTCAATTTCGTCAAGGTAGTCGGTCCCGGGCATATCGCCGTCCGCACCTACGAACGCGGCGTGGAGGACGAAACCCTCGCCTGCGGCACGGGATCGACCGCTGCGGCGCTGGTCACCCACCTCGCGGCCCAGCCTTCCGTCACAGCGTTCCGCATCGACGTACGCGGCGGACGGCTCGGCATCGCCTTCGACGAGCCGAAACCCGGCATCTACACCCGCATCCGCCTTTCGGGAGAGGCCCGCAAAGTATTCGAAGGCAGCTACGATACCGCCAACTTTCAATCCTAAATCTATTTTTTCTTCTCCGATCCATGAAAACGAACAAGGGATTCCGCGACGAAAACCATGCGGACGAACTTCGTAAGGCCAAACGGCTCGAGCCGATCCACAAAAGCGGCAAGGAACGCCACACCATCTACCGCGAACTCGACGACGAGGAAGACGATGCGCCCGCACGCCCCAAGCGGGAATCGGCGTTCGACTATTTCGACGACGAGGAAAACTGAAAATCCACCCGACAATGGTTGAAAAATTCATTACGGCAGGCGACACGCCCGTCCATGTGTGCGACTCCGAAAAAGGAGACCGGTGCGCGGTCCTGTTGCACGGTTATCTGGAGTCGATGCTCGTCTGGGACGATTTCGTCCCCTATCTTTACAAACAGGTACGCGTGATTACGCTCGACCTGCCGGGGCACGGGATCTCGGTGGTCAAAGGGCCTGTACACACGATGGAATACCTGGCCGATGTGGTGAAGGATACGCTCGATGCGCTCGGTATCGCCCGCTGTACCCTGGTGGGACATTCGATGGGCGGTTACGTCGCCCTGGCTTTCTGCGAGAAATACCCCGAACGGCTCGACGGCGTGGTGCTGCTCAGTTCGACGCCGGACGCCGATACGGACGAAAAGAAAGAAAACCGCCTGCGGGAAATCAAATTGGTCGAAGCAGGCAAAAAGGACGCGCTGGCCCGCGTAGCTCCCGAAGCGGGCTTCGCTCCCGAAAACCGGCCGCGAATGCGCGACGAGATCGAAGATCTGGTCGAACAGGTATTCGTCACCGAAGACGAAGGGATCGCAGCCCTGCTGCGCGGTATGATCGAGCGGCCCGACCGCAACGAAATGCTCCGCCGCTCTGCGGTGCGGCAGCTCTTCATCTTCGGTAAGCACGACGGCTATATTCCCCTCGAAAAAGCCGAAGCACTGGCGGCGGCCCATCCTCAGGCTCGCATCGCCTGGCTCGAACATTCGGGACACATGGGATTCCTCGAAGAACCCGAAATCACGGCTCGGGCCCTGTTGGATTTTATGGGAACGGAAAACGAACCGGAATCCCGATAGCGAAAGTTTCCTAAAAGGGAAACTTTTTCATTTTTATTTCTCCAGACGCAGATGCAGAATCGGAAACGGCCGGTCGGCATCGTCCGTTTCGCTACGCCCGACAACCGCAAACCCCATACGCAGGTAAAAACCCACCGCCTGCGGATTCTGTTCATTGACATCGACCGAATCAGCTCCCTGGCGGGCGACGGCCCACTCCACCAACTTGCGTCCGCAGCCTCTGCCCCGGTATTCGGGCCGAACGAACAACATGGCGATATGACTTCCGTTCAGACCGATGAACGCCACGATACGCCCCGCATCCCGCAGGCAGCGAAGTTCGACCGCCGGCAGGTAGCGGACAGGCAACAGAGAACGCAATTCCCGAATATCCGCCTCGGAGAGAAAATCATGGGTAGCCCGCACGGAAGCCTCCCACACTTCGGCCAGCTCTTCGAAATCGTCCGGTCCGACCTTTACAACGCTCATCTGTCAATGATTAAAATATATCCGACGATCGCTTATTCGCGGTACTGGCCGCGTTTATGATTCCGAACTGTTCCCAAATCCCTTCCTCCGAAAGAATCTGCATTGTTACGCCCGGCATATAAGCGAATTCATTATCAACCGATAAAAAAGACGATCCCCGCCAGATGCGACAACAGCGCCAGGTCGATAAACAGATGCCAGACCAGGTGGTGGTAGCGGAATCCCTTCTTCGCATAAACGATCGCTCCGGCCGTATAGAGGACCCCGCCCAGCAGGATCAGCAACAGCAGAGGCAGCGAAGCGTTCCGAATCAGCCGAGGCAGGAAAAAGATCGCCGTCCAGCCCATCACCAGATAAATCGTCAGGCTCAAAGCCGGGATGGAACGCCGGGCCAGCGTCTTATACAGAATACCCAGCAGAACGGCCGTCCACTGCAAAACGGTGACGAAGACACCCTGCCAGCCGCCGATCACGAGCAGCGCTACGGGGGTATAGGTTCCGGCGATGGCGACGAAGATGAAGATATGGTCGAGCTTGTGGAAAACGGCCTTGTGCTTCGAATCCGGGCGCATCGAATGGTAGAGCGTCGAAGCGAGCAACATCAGAAAGATCGAAATGACGCAGACGCTTACCGACACCGACGCCAGCACGGGCCGGGCATCGTGCAGATAGGTCCACACCGCAGCGAAAGGCAGCAGACAAAGGGTCAGCGGCAGCATCACGGCATGCGAAACCGTGTTGGCCACCTCCTCGCCGTAGGTGGGTACGTAGGGCAAACGGACTTTTTCCTCTTTTTTCATAGACGACGTATAATTCTGTTCTACAAAGATACGTTTTTTATACAACTGCATCGGTTTTTGCACAAGATTATTCCGTGAAATCCCCGACGGCGCTTTGCGATGCCGAAGATTTTCGCTACTTTTGAAAAACAGTAAAACTTTCCGGAAAATGGATTTGACCCGTTATGACAAGCTGCGCAGCGCGATCCGCCGAACGCTCTCGCCCGACGAGGCGGCCGCAGCCGACCGCGCCCTGGAATATGCTGCCGAACATACCGCTTCGCAGGTACGACACGACGGCTCGCCGATGCTGGACCACGCCGCCGAAGTAGCGCGGATCGGGCTGGAGGAGATCGGGCTGGGAGGCGACTCGGTCGTGGCCGCCATTCTCCACGACGTAGTCCGCACAGCCAGTCGGCAGGACGAAGAGACATTCCTGCGGCTGACGGACGAGATCCGGGACCGCTTCGGCAAGGAGGTGCTCGGCATGACCGTAAGTCTGAGCCACATCTCCGATATTCGCCTGAAAGCCTCCCGGGAGCAGGCGGAAAATTTCCGCGAGCTGATCGTCTCCTATTCGGAAGATCCGCGCGTGATCCTGATCAAGCTGGCCGACCGGCTCGAGGTGATGCGCCGCCTCGAAATTTTCCCCCGCGAAAAGTGGCGCAAGAAGAGCTGGGAGAGCCTCAACCTCTACGCCCAAATCGCCCACAAACTGGGTCTATACAACATCAAGAGCGAACTCGAAGACATCGCCCTGCGCTATCTCGAACCCCAGGACTACCAGCATATCGCCGACAAACTGGCCGAGACCGAAAGCGAACGCCGGGCCTTCATCGCCCGCGTCCTCGAACCCATCACGCAGCGGCTCGACCAGGCGGGGCTGCGCTATCACGTCAAGAGCCGCACCAAGTCGATCTTCTCGATCTGGAACAAGATGCGCAAGCAGCACGTCCCGTTCGAGGGGGTATATGACATCTTCGCCATCCGTATCATCCTGGACTGTCCGCTCGAAGAGGAGAAGCAGCAATGCTGGACGGTCTATTCGATCGTCACGGATTTCTACACGCCCAATCCCGAGCGGATGCGCGACTGGATCTCCATCCCCAAATCCAACGGCTACGAATCGCTCCACACCACCGTCGCCACCAAAGAGGGACGGTGGGTCGAAATCCAGATCCGCACCGAGCGGATGGACGCCGTGGCGGAGCGGGGCATCGCGGCCCACTGGCGCTACAAAGGCGTAAACGCGGGATCGGACGGGAGCGAAATGTGGATGAAACAACTCCGGGAGCTAATGGAAGACAAGACCCGTCCGCTGGCCCAGAACTTCGACGCCAAGCCCTCCTCGGGCGAAATTTTCGTCTTCACCCCCGGCGGCGACCTGCGCAAGCTGCCCGAAGGAGCCACGGTGCTGGATTTCGCCTTCGACATCCACACCTCGCTGGGGCTCACCTGCTCGGGCGGCAAGGTCAATAACCGTCCGGCGGCGATCCGCGACGTACTCCACAACGGAGACATCGTCGAAGTGCTGACGCAGAAGAATCAGAAGCCCAAAGCCGACTGGCTGGGGTTCGTCACCACGTCGAAGGCCCGCACCCGGATCAAGGCCTCGCTGCGCGAGGAGCACACCAAGAACGCCCGTCTGGGACGGGAAGAATTGGAACGCAAACTCAAGAACTGGAAACTGCCCCTGACCGTCGATGAAGGGGTCGGCATCCTCTGCAAGCACTTCAAACTCCGCACGGGAACGGAACTTTACGCCTCGATCGGCACCGAAAAGATCGACCTCATGCAGATCAAGGAGCTGCTTCAGGCCCATCTGTCGGGCGAAGCGGAGGAAGAGCGCCGGGCCGCAGCAGCAGCCATCGAGTCCGAAAAACGACGCAAAGCCGAAAAAGTTTCGACCCAGAGCAGCGGCGACGCACTCATCATCGACGAAAAGATCGGACAGCTCGACTACAAACTGGCCAAATGCTGCAATCCGATCCACGGCGACGAAATCTTCGGCTTCATCACCGTAGGTGCCGGCATCACGATCCACCGTACGGACTGCCCCAACGCACAGCGTCTCCGCAGAAACTACCCCTACCGGGTACTCGAAGCCCGCTGGCGCGACGAAGCGCAGGGCGCGTTCCGGGTGTCGATCCGCGTGGTGGCCAGCGACACGACGGGGATGATCAACCACATCGCCGAAGTAATCAACCGCGACCTGAAGTTGAGCATCCGCTCGATGAACCTGTCGCCGGGCGGCGGCCTGCTCTCGGGCGTGATCCACGTCGAAGTGCCCGGTACGGGCATGGTCGATATGCTGATCCACTCGATCCTGCGGATCAAAGGCGTGCAGAAAGCCTACCGCGTCAATAACTGAAAACGCCCCGAAAAGAGAAAGCCGCCTTTATCAGGCGGCTTCTTCGTCGCATCCGACGGGTCGGCAACCCGCCAGCGCATCATAAAAAGCAGTAAAAAAAGATACAAAACAGCCCGCAGAAAACCACCCTCGACCTGCAAGTGTATCCTGTCATAAAAAAGAGTGTGTTGAAATGAAAATTTCAGGCACGATCCTAAAGGGTGTCGGAATGGATGCAAGGCAAGGCATTGAGGGTAAGGGTGACAGTCTTTTACTATGGCAAATGACTTAACCCGTATCCCGATAATAACTACCGTTGTGTGTCATTCGGACACACCGCCATACACCTGTTCGGGTCCCATGTCCGGAAATTTACAACGGACCTCCGCCGATCGGACAATCCGCACTCCCGCCCGGAAATCCGAGCCGAGCCGCAGAAAATCCAGACAACAGGTCAAAAATTCGCACGAGGAACCCGGAACCAAGCTGCACGGGCAACCGCTTCCCTACCGGTCCCGCTCACCGACATAGACACAGAGGTTGGCCAATGCGTCGCGGTATTCGGAAGGTTCGTATTCGGAGAGCACGGACATCGCCCGCGTGAGGTATTCCTGCATGACGCGGGCCGCCTTTTCCATACCGCCCTCGTTCTCGACGATGTGCTGCAAATATTCGACCGACTCATCCTCCTCGTGGCAACGGGCCAGCCGGGCCAGCAACTCCCTGCGGCGCTCCTCGCCGACGGACTCGAGCACCGTGAGCAGCGGCAGGGTCACCTTGTGTTCGCGCAAGTCGTTGTTGGAGGGCTTGCCCGTACGGGCCGTGCGGGTATAGTCCAGAATGTCGTCCTGAATCTGGAACGCCATGCCTATCGACTCGCCGAACTTGCGCATGAGCGCCTGTTTTTCACGGGACGCACCGACGGCCAGCGCTCCGGCCGAAGCGCTCACCCCGATCAGGCAGGCGGTTTTCTTGTAGATGATATCCAGGTACGACGCCCGCGTCATCTCCTGCCGGTTCGCCTTGTCGTTTTGCAGAATCTCTCCCTCGCAGAGCGTGGCGATGGCACCGCAAACGTGAGTCACCAGGTCGAACTGGCCGCTCTTGAGGCCGAGGTCCATGTTTTTGGCCAGGATGTAATCTCCGACTACGACCGCATTGCGCGACTGCCAGCGGGCATTGACCGAAGCCCGGCCCCGGCGCATGTCCGATTCGTCGATCACATCGTCGTGGATGAGCGAGGCCACGTGGATCATCTCGACCAACGTGGCTGCGAGCAGTGCGCGCAGACCGCCGCTGCGCTGCCCCGCCGGAGCGTTGAGCGCCGCAGACAGCAGCACCGTCATCGGACGAATCCCCTTGCCCCGCGCCGAGAGCGCATAATCGAGCATCTCGGAGAGCAACGTGCCGTCCGCCGTGAATTTTTGCCGGATGAACTGCTCGAAGGCCTCCAGATCACCCTCGACCGGCTTGCGGATCATATCGAGTGTTACCATAACCGAACTTTTGTTTACGTCGAAAAAAGGTTAGCCGAATACAGAGCGATTGTCTCCCCGCCGGAATACAACCGCCCCGAGCCTGGGATCAATCCGTGCAAAGGTAGTGATTTTTCGCTGAGTCGGGGAGGAAACTCAATGTTTTTTCGTACCTTTGGCAATCGACAAAAACATTCCAGATGACCCGCTTCAAAGAGATTCTCCCGAAAGTGCTGCCGACGGGCGCGGCCCTGCTGCTCTTCTTCATCGTCAGCGCCCTCTATTTCGCCCCCCAGTTTCGCGGCGAAGTGCTGCCACAGCACGACGTGCAGCAATACGAAGGCATGGCCAAGGAGATCTGGGACAACCGCGCCCAAACGGGCGAAGATCCCCAGTGGGCGGGGCGGATGTTCGGCGGCATGCCCGCCTACCTGATCAATGTAGCCTACCCGGCACAGCTAGTCAAAAACACGGCAGGACAGATCGTTAAAATTATAAATACTCCCGCAGCCTTCGTCTTCTTCGCCATGGTTTCCATGTGGCTGATGCTCCCGATCGTCGGGGTGAATCCCTGGGTCGGCATCATTCCGTCGCTCATGTACGGCCTTTCGACCTACTTTTTCCTCATCATCGGCGCGGGTCACGTGACCAAAATGTGGGCACTGGTATATGCCCCCCTGATGATGGGCGGCGCATGGCTTACGCTGCGGGGTAACATGTGGCTCGGCGGAGCGCTTACGGCCCTCTTCGCCTCGCTCGAAATCGGCGCCAACCATCCGCAGATCACCTACTATTTCCTGCTGGCCATGGCCGCGCTGTGGATCAGCGAAGGAATTGTCGCCTTCCGAAAAAAGCACCTGCCTTCGTTCGCCCGCCGCACGGCGGTATTGCTGGGCGCAGGCATTCTGGCCGTCGGCTCGAACTTCGCGCCTCTGTGGTACACGATGCACCACTCGAAGCAGACCATCCGCGGAGGTTCGGAACTCGCCGCCGGCGAGGAAACCTCCCAGGAAGGGTTGGCACTCGATTACGCTACGGCGTGGAGCTACGGCCGTGCCGAGAGCTGGAACCTGCTGATCCCCGACTTCATGGGCGGCGATTCGGGTCGGGCGTTCACCCGCGACGGCGAAGTGGCCAAAGCCCTTAAACCATACGGTCTGGAAAGTTTTGCGGAACAGTTACCGGCCTACTGGGGCGAGCAGCCCTACACCGCCGGACCGACCTACTTAGGAGCCGCCGCCCTGTTCCTGGCTCTGCTGGGACTCCTGCTGGCATCGGGACGCAACAAGTGGTGGATCGCAGCCGTCAGTCTGCTGACGCTTTTGTTGGCTTGGGGACATAATTTCATGGGATTCACCGAATTTGCCTTCAAATACCTGCCCGGCTACAACAAGTTCCGCACCGTATCGATGGCCCTCGTGGTGGTCGAATGGACGGTTCCCCTGCTCGCGGCGTTGGCTCTGATGCCCCTCTGGCGGGGAGAGGTGCCGCGTCGAAAACTCCTGCGGGCCCTCGCCTGGGCCGGAGGCATCACGGGCGGTTTCTGCCTGCTCTTCGCCGTGGCCGGAAGCGCGATCTTCGACTTCGGCCGGACGGAAGCCGCCGATTTCATGAGCCGCCAATACTACCAGATGTTCCAAGCCGCAGGTATGCAGGAAGCCATCGCACAGGGCGCTCCCGAAGAGTTGGGAGAGGTGACGGCCGACGCGATGGCCGCCGACCGGGCCGCGATCATGCGCTCCGACGCCTGGCGTTCGCTGCTGATGATCGCCCTCGCGGCGGGCAGCGTGCTGCTCTTCGCCCTGGGACGGATCAGACGGGGCTGGCTCATAGCGCTGCTCGGCGTGATCGTTCTGATCGACCTGGTGCCGGTCAACCTGCGCTACCTGCCTCAAAGCCGCTTCGTCGCCGCACGACGCCAACAGATACAGCCTACGGAAGCCGACCGCGCGATCCTGCGCGACCCGGAACCCGGATTCCGGGTGCTGAACCTCACGGTCAGCCCCTTCAACGATGCTACGACCTCCTACTTCCACCGTTCGGTGGGCGGCTACCACGGCGCCAAACTGGCCCGCTACCAGGACTTGATCGAGCGTTATCTTACGTCGATGGACGAGGGCGTACTCGACATGCTCAACACGCGTTACCTCATCCGCTTCGACCCGGCGGGACAGCCCGTCGCCGAATTGCGGGCCACAGCCAACGGCCCGGCCTGGTTCGTGCAGGAGGTCGTCGATGCCGCCACTCCCGAAGAGGAGATCGACGCACTGGGGCGCATCGACACCAAAACGGCGGCTGTCATCAACACCCGTGAGTTCGATATCCGCCCCCTGATCGGCGGCGAAGGGGAAATCCGTCTGGAGGAGTACCGGCCCAATTATCTCCGGTACGAATACACGGCCACTGCGCCCGGTACGGCGATCTTCTCGGAGATCTACTACAAGGACGGCTGGACAGCCTATATCGACGGCATCGAAACTCCCTATTTCCGAGCCGACTACCTGCTGCGGGGAATGGAGCTCCCGGCCGGTACGCACACGGTCGAATGGCGGTTCCGCGCCCCCGGCTGGAACGTCGCCGAAGGCGTGACGCTCGCCTCGTCGCTCGCGATTCTCGCAGGCATCATTGCAACCGTTATACTCGTTTTACGCCATGAAAGACGACAAAAGACTCAAGCGTAAGGTACGCAATTCCTACATCGTTTCGAACATCAGCATCGCCCTGGTGCTCTTCCTGCTGGGATCGGTGGGATACCTCATGACGGCCGCCATGCAGGTGGCCCGCACGTTGCAGGAGAGCGTCACCGTCACCGTCGAGCTCCGCAACGGAGCGGACGAAAAACAAAAAGAATCGCTCCGCAAACGGTTCGAAGCCAACGAGCTGGTGAGCCATGTGGAATACAGCTCCAAAGACGATAAACTGAACGACACCGATTTCCGGCAGATGTTCGAACAGGAGTTCGAGGCGATCCTCGAAGAGAATCCGCTGCTCGACTCGTTCGAATTGACCCTGTCAGCCGATTCGGCGGACCCGGACAAGCTCGAAACCTTCATCGCCCAAATTGCCGAACTCGACGGCGTGGACCGGGTTTCCTATCCGGCACAGACCGTCGAGCGGCTGCATGCCACGATCGCGAAGATCCGGCTGGTGCTGCTACTCTTCGGCGGAGCCCTGCTCGTCATCTCGCTCATCCTGCTGAACAACACGATCCGGCTGGCGATCTTCTCGAAACGCTACCTGATTAACACGATGAAGCTCGTAGGGGCAACCAAATGGTTCATCATGCGACCGTTCCTGGGCAGCAGCATCACACAAGGCATTCTGTCGGGAATCATCGCCTCGGCACTCTTCCTGACGGCCGTTTACGGACTGAACGAGGCGGTTCCGGAACTGATGTCGCTGGCCGAAACCATGAAAATCGGAATCATCGTGGGCGGCATGGTGTTGGGCGGCATCCTGATCTCGCTCTGCTTCACGTTCTTCGCCGTCAACAAGTTCGTCAACATGAAATCCAACAAGATCTATCTCTACTAAAAATCCCCGTACCATGAAAAAATTCAAGGAGATCAACGATAAAAACGATCCGAAGATGCCGCTCTCGCTCAAAAATTACATCCTGTTGCTCGCCGGACTGATCGTCATCATTCTGGGCTTCGTCCTGATGGCCGGCGGCGGCAGCGACTCGCCCGACGAGTTCAACTACGCCATGTTTTCCTGGCGCCGCATCACGCTCGCCCCGATCCTGGTGATCGGCGGCTTCATCTTCGAAATTTACGCCATTCTCAAACGATTCTGAATCCGGACTTCTCCGACCGCCGGAAGCCGGGTTGAAACCCGCGCATCCCCCGATACCGAAATATCCCCGAGAACTGTAAAATGGAAACCATTCAAGCTATCATCCTGGGCATCGTCCAGGGCCTGACCGAATTCCTGCCCGTATCGAGCAGCGGCCACCTGCAGCTGGCCAAAGAACTGCTGGGCGTCGATCCCGAAGTGGGAGGACTCACCTTCGATCTCACGCTGCACGCCGCGACGGTCTTGAGTACGATCGTCGTGCTCTGGAGCGAAATCAAACGCTTGGTCGTGGGACTCTTCTCCAAACGATTCAACGCGGAACAGGCCTACGTGCTGAAGATCATCCTTTCGATGATCCCGGTGGTCATCGTGGGCTTCACGCTGGAGCCTTTCCTCCAGTCGCTGGTCGAGGATCTTCCCAACCACGGGATCCTGCTGCTGGTCGGAGCGATGCTGCTGGTCACGGCCGTACTGCTGACCTTCGCCTATTACGCCAAACCCCGCCACAAGGCGACCATCTCCTACCGCGACGCCTTCATCATCGGTCTGGCGCAGGCAGTCGCCACACTGCCGGGTCTGTCGCGCTCGGGCACGACGATCGCCACGGGACTGATCCTGGGCAACCGCAAGGAGAGCGTGGCCCAATTCTCCTTCCTGATGGTGCTGGCACCGATCCTGGGCAAAATGGTTCTCGATCTGATGAGCGGAGAACTGGCCGCCCAGAGCATCGGGACCGCCCCCCTGCTCGCCGGATTCGCTGCTGCGTTCGTAGTCGGCTGTCTGGCCTGCAAATTCATGATAAACATCGTTAAACGGGGAAAGCTCAACTGGTTCG
>OLVT01001849.1_pt1 | contig 16153 bp, 13 predicted proteins | sample 1673241 | NCBI WGS metagenome assembly OLVT01 (sample SAMEA3178936, study PRJEB25190) | human gut metagenome | biome: human gut; feature: human-associated habitat; material: faeces | place: Austria | collected 2013 | reverse complement strand
TCTGAACCGAAATATTTACCGTCATTTGCGTTTTCGCTATCCGACGGCGATCTTTGATGAACTGAGTTTTGAGATTGATGATAAGGGAGTCCCATACTGGGTAGCACCGGTAAAGAAGTTTAATATCGGACTCTTTGGCGGTGAAACGGTTGGAAGTGTCGTACTGTGTAATGCGGTGACCGGAGAGTGCAAGTCATACAAGATTGAGGATGTACCGCAGTGGGTAGACCGGGCATATTCCGCAGATCTGCTGGTAGAATTATTTGATTATTACGGCACATTGAAACATGGATTTCTGAATAGTGTGCTTGGACAGAAGGACTGCCTGAAGTCTACAGATGGATATAATTATCTGGCAATGGATGACGATGTATGGATGTACACGGGTGTGACTTCGGTAAATGGTGACCAGTCCAATGTGGGATTCGTACTGGCAAATCAGAGAACTATGGAGACCAGATATTATGAAGTGGAGGGCGCGACTGAGGCTGCTGCTATGGAATCGGCGGAAGGACAGGTGCAGAACCTGAAGTATACGGCGACATTTCCACTGCTTCTGAACCTGCAGGGTGAGCCGACGTATTTCATTGCCCTGAAGGATGATGCGGGGCTGGTGAAGAAGTATGCACTGGTTAATGTTCAGAAGTATCAGATCGTAGCCATCGGAGATACGGTCAGTCAGTGTGAGGATAACTATCTGGATCTGCTTTATACAAATGGTGTTAAAGAGACGGAAAAAGATACCAGAGAGGTGAAGACAATTACAGGCAAGATTACAAAAATCGCCCAAGCGGTTGTGGATGGCAATTCACATTATTATCTGATGCTTGAAGGTTCAGATGAGATCTTTGATGTATCGGTTGCAGATTATATCAATGTAATCCGGTATGATGTGGGGCAGGAAGTTAATCTGGAATATAAAGAAGGGGATACAACGAATACGGTATTATCTGTAAAGTAAATATAGCAATCATAGAGCCGCTCTGACAGAAGATCATTCTGTTGGAGTGGCTTTATTGATAAAATATATCAATAGAATAAGTTAGGCTTGAGCAACAACCAGAACGTGGAGTAAGGTAAGTTGTAAGCAAAAGTCATTTATTTAAAATATATTTTACACAGGAGGTTTTTACTATGGCAGACATTAAGAAAATTGGTTTATTTGCAGGTGGAGTTTTATTTGGATCAGCTGGAATCAAAGCACTTTCAAGCAAGGATGCTAAAAAGGTATACACACAGGGAACAGCAGCTGTGCTCCGTGTTAAAGATTGCCTGATGAAGACTGCGACTAATGTACAGGAGAATGCAGAAGACATTCTTGCAGAGGCTAAGCAGATCAATAAAGACAGAGAAGAAAGCGAAGCAGAAGAAGTTCTCGAGGCAGAAGCATTCGAAGAGACTCTGGCAGAAGAATAGAATAGAGGCGTTTAAATATGAGGTTCATAATTAAGCATGAGATAAAGGGAAGAATTCGTGTCCATGCTGTGCAGCGGAAGATGACAATGAAAGAAGCTGACATTCTTTGTTATTATCTGGAACAGACGCCGGGTGTGACAAAGGTGAAGGTATATGAACAGACAGGAGACGCCACAGTTGAGTATCAGGGCGGTCGGGAAGAGATTCTTGACCGCTTTCGAGCATTCTCCTACGATGTATCGGTGCCGGACAGTGTACTGGAAAGTTCCGGACGTGCACTGAATGCAGAGTATAAGGAGAAACTGATTTACAGCGTGACAAGACGTGCTGTAATGAAATGGCTGGTTCCGTGTTCGATTACCAATGTTATTACTGCTGTAAAGTCGGTCAAATACCTGGCAGCAGGTATCAGATGCCTGGCAAAAGGCAAGCTGGAAGTGCCGGTACTGGATGCAACAGCAATCGGGGTATCTGTATTACGTAGAGATTTCGGTACAGCCGGATCCGTTATGTTCCTGTTGGGAATCGGAGAGATTCTGGAAGAATGGACACATAAGAAATCAGTCGGAGACCTGGTGCGGAGCATGTCTCTGAATATTACCAAGGTATGGCTGAAGACGGAAGATGGAAAAGAAGTATTGGTGGATGCAGAGACCATCCGGCAGGGAGATCAGATTGTAGTACATATGGGTAACCAGATCCCGTTTGATGGAGTGGTAGTATCCGGAGAAGCGATGGTAAATCAGGCATCGCTTACAGGAGAACCGCTTCCGGTCCAGAAAAATGCAGAGAAATATGTCTATGCAGGAACGGTGCTGGAAGAGGGAGAACTGGTAATCCGCGTAGCTGCCCAGAGCGGTGCAACCCGTTATGAGAAGATTGTTACCATGATCGAAGAATCTGAGAAAATGAAGTCTGCGATCGAGAGCAAGGCCTCCCATCTGGCGGACAGACTGGTGCCGTATACATTCCTGGGAACAGGTCTGGTATGGCTGTTTACGCGGAATGTTACCAAGACATTATCGGTGCTGATGGTAGATTTTTCATGTGCGCTGAATCTTGCAATGCCAGTTACGGTATTATCCGCAATGCGAGAGTCCAGTGACCATCATATTACCGTCAAAGGCGGTAAGTATCTGGAAGCACTTTCAGAAGCTAAGACGATTGTGTTTGACAAGACCGGTACACTGACGAAGGCACAGCCGGTATTCCGAGAGGTAATTCCGTTTGGCGGAAAAGATGAAGAAGAGATGCTGCGTATCGCCGCCTGCCTGGAAGAGCATTTTCCACATTCCATGGCCAAGGCTGTAGTACAGGCTGCAAAAGACAGGAATCTGACGCATGAGGAAATGCATTCCAAGGTGGATTATATTGTGGCACATGGTATTGCATCACACATCGGTGAGAAGAAGGTCGTGCTGGGAAGTTATCATTTTGTATTTGAGGATGAGCAGTGCGTTCTGCCTGAAAATGAACAGGAACGTTTCGACCAGATATCTGCAGAATGCTCCAGACTGTATCTGGCAATTGATCATCAACTGGCGGCAGTGCTGTGTATTGAAGATCCGATCCGACCGGAAGCAGCAGAGGCAATTCAGAAGTTGCATGAGGCAGGATTTGAAAAGATCGTTATGATGACTGGAGACAGCGAACATACTGCAAAGGCGGTAGCAAAAGCAGTTGGTGTGGATGCTTATTATTCGGAAGTTCTTCCGGAAGATAAAGCAGCTTTTGTTCAGAAGGAAAAAGAAGCAGGTAATAAGGTTGTGATGATCGGTGACGGAATCAATGATTCACCGGCACTGTCAGCATCTGATGTGGGAATCGCAATTAGTGATGGGGCAGAGATCGCAAGAGAAATCGCAGACATCACGATAGCAGCGGATGATCTGATGGAATTGGTACAGCTGAAGAAGCTGAGTAATTCCATGATGAAGCGTATCAATCGTAATTATCGTCTGATTGTGGCTATCAACGGAAGTTTGATCGGACTTGGCGTGGCAGGAGTGATCCAACCGGCAACGTCAGCACTGCTTCATAATACATCAACACTTATGATTGGTTTGGAAAGCATGAGAAATCTGTTACCAGAAGAGTAAAGTAAAGAAGTCACTGTATCGGGAATCCGGTACAGTGACTTTTGTTATTCATATCAACATATTCAATTGGATTAATTCAGGAATGTGCATCCTTCATAAGCATCACCTGTCAGGCTGTCTTTTTCAGCACTGAGGCTTACATAGAAGTCGATTCCACATTCAGCAGAGAGCTGTTTCAGTCGTGTGATAAATCCAGGGACATCTTCCAGATTAATTCCGGTGTGTTTCATCAGTCCGTCGATGAATACGCATTCCAGATCAAGATTACTGCTGTACATACCATATAAGAAACCGATGTATTCGTCAGCATTATTGATAGCCGGATAATCATCCATACATACGACACGGATATCAAATCCAACACCTCTGGTGTCGCGGTGGCTGTTCTTTAAAAATACAAGATTACCCTTGCATGCTTTTACCTGCTCGTTAGCGAGCTCCATCATCTTCTGTGTTTTTCCGCTGCCTTTTGGGCCTGCTAATAAATTTACCATGGGAAACAACTCCTTTATGTAGATATTTTTGAGTCTCGATGTTCGCTCAAATCTTATAAGCTAATTATACACGAAATAGTACTGTCGGACAACCTAAAAAGACTAAAAAAAGAATTAATTATCAGTCAATTACAAGGGGTGAAAATTCTTGACTTATAGTCTGTTTCTTCTTATAATTATTTAGTATATGTGAGAAACTGAGTTGAGGTGCATAAACAGGCCTTTTCGTCTCTTTCGGGATGGAGGGGCTTTTATTAAAGAATATATCAGTATCAGCGAATTTGCGCCGATATCTGCGATATGAAAGGAAGGAAAGTTATGGCACAGAAGATTGTTTACAATCACAAGGCAATCGAGAAGAAATGGAGAGAAAACTGGGAAAAGAATCCGGTTAATGTTCAGTTTGATGAGAATGGAAATAAAAAACAGAAATATTACTGTCTGGACATGTTCCCGTATCCGTCAGGAAATGGACTTCATGTAGGACACTGGAGAGGATATGTTATTTCTGATGTATGGAGCCGTTACAAGCTGCAGCAGGGTTATTATATCATTCACCCGATGGGATGGGATGCATTCGGACTTCCGGCTGAGAACTATGCGATCAAGATGGGCGTTCATCCGGAGATTTCCACAGCACAGAATGTAAAGAATATTAAGCGTCAGATCAATGAGATCGCTGCATTATATGACTGGGACAGAGAGGTTAATACTACAGATCCTAACTTCTACAAATGGACACAGTGGATCTTCGTAAAGATGTTCAAAGAAGGTCTTGCGTATGAGAAGGAATTCCCGATCAACTGGTGTCCTTCATGTAAGACAGGTCTTGCTAACGAAGAAGTAGTAGGTGGCAAATGTGAGCGTTGCGGCGCTGAGGTTACGAAGAAGAACCTGCGTCAGTGGATGCTCAGAATCACCAAGTACGCTGACAGACTTCTGAACGATCTGGATAAGCTTGACTGGCCGGAGAAGGTTAAGAAGATGCAGACTGATTGGATCGGTAAGTCATACGGTGCAGAGGTTGACTTCCCGGTAGAAGGAAGAGATGAGAAGATTACTGTATACACAACCCGTCCGGATACACTTCATGGTGCTACATTTATGGTACTTGCACCGGAGCATGAGCTTGCTAAGAGCCTGGCTACAGACGAGACAAGAGAAGCAGTAGAGCAGTATATCTACGATGCATCTATGAAGTCTAACGTAGACCGTATGCAGGATAAGGAAAAGACAGGTGTATTTACAGGAAGCTATGCAACCAATCCACTGAATGGAGCAAAGGTACCGATCTGGCTGTCAGACTATGTACTGGCTGATTACGGTACAGGAGCTATCATGTGTGTACCGGCTCATGATGACCGTGACTTTGAATTTGCAACCAAGTTCAACATTCCGATCATTCAGGTTATCGCAAAAGACGGTAAAGAGATTGAAAATATGACAGAGGCATACACAGAAGCTGTCGGAACCATGATCAATTCCGGTGAGTGGAATGGTATGGAATCTTCTGTACTTAAGAAAGAAGCGCCACACATTATCGAAGAGAGAGGTATTGGACGTGCAACTGTGAATTACAAGCTGCGTGACTGGGTATTCTCTCGTCAGAGATACTGGGGCGAGCCAATTCCGATCGTACACTGTCCGAAATGTGGCAACGTACCGGTACCGGAAGAAGAGTTGCCGCTTCGCCTGCCAGAGGTAGAGTCTTACGAGCCGACAGGTACCGGAGAGTCACCGCTTGCAGCAATCGATGAGTGGGTGAACTGTAAGTGCCCACAGTGTGGAACAGACGCTAAGCGTGAGACCAACACCATGCCACAGTGGGCAGGATCATCATGGTATTTCCTGCGCTATGTGGATAATCATAATGACAAAGAACTGGTATCCAGAGAGAAAGCAGATGAGATGCTTCCGGTAGATATGTATATCGGTGGTGTAGAGCATGCCGTTCTTCACCTGCTGTACTCACGTTTCTATACCAAGTTCTTATATGATATCGGAGTAATTGACTTTGATGAGCCATTCCACAAGCTGTTCAACCAGGGAATGATCACAGGTAAGAACGGTATCAAGATGAGTAAGTCAAAAGGCAATGTTGTATCACCGGATGATCTGGTAAGAGATTACGGATGCGATTCTCTGAGAATGTACGAACTCTTTGTAGGACCGCCGGAGTTAGACGCAGAGTGGGATGACCGCGGAATCGACGGAGTTAACCGTTTCCTGAAGCGTGTATGGAATCTGGTGATGGACAGCAAAGATGCAGACGTGAAAGCAAGTAAAGAGATGATCAAAGAGCGTCACAGACTGATCTACGATGTAACAACACGTCTCGAAAGCTTCAGCCTGAACACAGTAATTTCAGCATTCATGGAGCATAACAACAAGCTCATCGAGATCGCCAAGAAAGAAGGCGGAATCGACAAAGAGACACTGTCCACAATGGCAGTACTGCTGTCACCGTTCGCACCACATATCGCAGAAGAACTGTGGGAAGAACTGGGACACACAGAAAGCGTATTCAAAGCCGGGTGGCCAGTATACGATAAAGAAGCCATGAAAGATGATGAGATCAAAGTACCGGTACAGATCAACGGAAAGACCAAAGCCGTAATCGAGATCTCAGCTGATGCAACCAAAGAAGAAGCATTAGAAGCCGGAAAAGCTGCAATCGCAGATAAACTCACAGGCAACGTAATCAAAGAAATCTACGTACCAAAGAAAATCATAAATATTGTAATGAAGTAAGCCGCGCAAAGCGGAAAAGAGGCATATCCCTTGCTTGCAAGAGGGGATATGCCTCTTTTGCGATTTATGGGGCGACGCCCCACAACTGAGCAAGCTGTGCTTGCGAGGTTGTTCAGCGGCTTACGAATAGGCGAGTGCGTATGCCCGCAGGCTGAGTGAACGAAGCTCACGAGGTTGTAGCACTGCCGTAAGCATACATGGGGCGACGCCCGCGGGCTGAGCAAGCTGTGCTTGCGAGGTTGCCCGGCGGCTTACGAATAGGCGAAGGCATATGTATTTGTAGAAGACGAGAATGAATTTGAAAAACAGGTTCAGAAAATGGCTGCTATTGTTTAGCTGGAAAGTTGCTTCATAAAAATCATGCCTGCGCTCTTGAATATCGGAGCGCAGGCATTTTACGTCTCATGCAAAGATGAGGTTCTATTCAGTAATTACAATTTTATTTACCAGTCCTTTATCATCGTAGGTAAATGCAAAGGTATTGTCATCCTCCGTGGAGCCTTTTTTGAAAGTTACTTTCACCGTCTCGGAGTTATCGCCTTTTTCCACTAATTCCATTTTCTGGACCGTAATATCATAATTATTCATAAAAGCGTCAGCAAAATATTTGTCAGCAATACCCTGATTGTAAAATGCATCAAAAGCTGTATCGGTAAAATATTCTCCAAGTGTATCTTTTAAATTCTGATAAGTGTCTACAGGTTCACTTTCCGTTGCTTCGGAACTGTCATCTGTGCCTTCTCCGATGGCAGTGATGTCAGCAGTAGAATAATAGTCTTCATTTGGACAGGTGCCAATGGTCTGAATGATGGATTCTGCGGTTGTGCTGACTGAAGTGGTATTTTCAGAGGATGACTGACAGGCTGTTAGAAGAAATGTTATAGTCAGAGACAAAATAATTATTTTTGTTTTCATGTGTTCACCTCTTTTGAAAATTGAGATTTTCGTAGTTCTTGAAATATTGTAACATTGAACGGTCGAAATGCATATACAAAAATAAAAAACCGAAAAATATTCAGAATATTATAGGCTGGAAGCTGTAGAATGTAAGTTATAATCTCAGCACAGATATGGTTATAGCTTTTTTTAATTACACAAACTTCGCTTATTATGGTAAAATTTTCTACATCGATAAACCTACTAAACATATGGGAAAAGAGAGTTAAAGTGAGCAAAGTAAAATGGATCAGAAGATTTGAACCTGTGAATCCGGAGAAGCTTCTTGATGCAGCATTGGAGACAGCTGCCTGGATCGAACAGAATGGGCATACAGAGGGACATACAGAATGGTGGGAACCATGGCCGGAACATGAAGTCGGCGAGGATGAACTGCTGATGAAAGATACCAGCCTCTACGGAGGAGCAGCTGGTGTTGCACTGCTGTATTTGCGGCTGTATAAGGCAACTGGAGAGAAACAGTGGCTGGAAAAAGCAAAAGCGGGCGTGGAATACTGTATAGCGAAATATCGTGGAAAGGATGAATTTCATACAGAACAGCCGTATCTGCAGGGAGCTTATGTGGGATTCTTTAACGGCGCAGCTGGTGGCGGCTATGTAGCGCATCTGCTTGGTCAGCTGACGGGTGAAGAACGATATCAGACATTTGCAAAGCAGGTGGCAGATGATGCCATTGATGCAGCTAAAGTCGAAGACGGAGCACTATCATGGTATGGCTTTTATGGAATTCTTGGAGAAGGTGCTGTGACATTGTTCCTGTTGGAAATGTATGAGGCCTATGGTGACGAACGATATCTGAAAGCAGCAGATCAGTCTGCAGAATACATTGACCGCCAAAAGGAAAAGAGCCCATGGGGCGGTTACAGATGGAATGTTCTGCCTACGGAGACATTTCCGACGATAGGTAAACCGGGAGGATATTTCCCGGGATTTGAATATGGAGCGGCAGGCTGTGGATACATTCTGGCGAAGGTATGGAAACATACCGGGAAAGAAACATATCTGGAGACTGCAAAGGGAGCAGCAGAATATATTCTGAATATCGCAGATTATTCGGAAGATGGGGTGGAAGCATTGGTTCGTTATAACGACACTTACCTGACGGATCTGTATTATCTGGGTGTGTGTCAGGGGCCAATAGGAACGTCAAGATTGTTCTATGTACTCTATCAGCTTACCGGAGAAGAGCGGTATGAGAAATTTGTAATCCAGCTGACCAATGGACTGCTGGCATCGGGAGCGCCGGTAATTCATTCGGAAGGATACTGGCGTACGAACTGTTACTGTTGCGGAGGCGCAGGTATGTTGGAACATTTCCTGCATATGCACCGGTTTACCGGAGACGACAGATATCTGCAGGCAGCGTATGATGCAGCAGAAGCGATTATTGGAGAATCGACATACGATAAAAAGATCAGAAAATGGTATACCAGCTGGAATCGGCATGAGCCAGACCGGTCAGATGCATATATCGGACTTTATCATGGAAGTGGAGGCTGCGCGTCAGCACTGCTGGCATTCCGGCAGTATCTGGAAGGTGGGGAGGTATTGCCGCCATATCTGGAAGATCCGTATAAGGATTTATACAAGTAATCAGAGCACAATGATGATCATATAGAAGAGAAAGGAAAATATCATGGGAAAGATTGTAAAAAATATTGAAGAGTTAGTAGGACATACACCATTATTTGAGTTTGTAAAATACGAGGAAAAGCATAGTCTGCAGGCACATTTGCTTGGAAAGCTGGAATATTTTAATCCATCCGGTTCTATCAAAGACCGTGCTGCACTGAATATGATCCGTGCAGCAGAGCGCGATGGGATTCTGAAGCCGGGAGATACGATCGTTGAAAATACATCCGGTAACACTGGAATTGGCCTTGCAGCGTTTGCGGCGAGCCGTGGCTATAAGCTGACCGTATTTCTTGAGCCTGGACAGTCAGAAGAGAGACAGAAAATGCTCAAAGCATACGGAACAGACCTTAGAAGTATGTTTGACGTGCCGGGAGTAGCAGAGGCAATGGCAAATGGCACATTTACAACGCAGTTTTATCAGGATGCCATTCAGGCATATTGCGATGCACAGCCTACGCATCATTATTTTATCAATCAGCTGGCGAATCCGGCGAATCCGGGTGTGCATTATGAGACAACCGGACCGGAGATCTGGGAGGATACAGAAGGGAAAGTAGATATCCTTGTAGCAACATCAGGAACAGCTGGAACGATTACTGGACTTACAAAATATCTGCGAGAGAAGAATCCGGAGATAGAGATTGTGGCAGTGCAGGCAGATCCGGCGTCCAGACCGGGTGGTTCCGAACATCCGCTGACAATCGATGGTATTGCGCCATTTGGAGATCCAGGATTCCCGGATGCGGCTAAAGCACCGTTTATCGTAGACTTTGATTATAACGAATGTATTGATGTAAATGGAGCAGATGCGTATACGGTCGGCAGGGAAGTAGCACAGACAGATGGCGTATTCCTGGGACAGTCAGCTGCTGCAGCACTGTACGCAGCAACGCAGGTGGCAAAACGTCCGGAGAATAAAGGCAAGAATATCATAGTGATTCTTGCGGATAATGGCATGAAATACTTAAGTACAGAGATGTATCCGCTGGATAAAAAGGTACAATAAATCTTGTGCTAAATCATGTGCGATATAATTAAGAGTTGCCCTATCTCCTTCAGACGAGTAAAATAGATGAGAAGCAAGAAGTAAGTCAGGAGGATGATAACGATGGCACAGAACTTAATTATTTATTATTCTCGTAAAGGCGAGAATTATGTTAATGGAAATATCGAAGATTTATCAAAAGGAAATACAGAGATTTGTGCAGAATATATACAAAAAGCAGTAGGAGGAGATCTGTTTGAGATTCAGACAGTATCAGAATATGGACAGACATATCGCGACTGTGTAGAGAAAGCCAGAAAGGAATGGCAGGAAGATGCCAGACCGGAGCTGAAAGTATATCTGCAGGATGTGGATGTCTATGACCATATCTTTGTATGCGGACCATGCTGGTGTGGAACTTATCCGATGGCAGTGTTTACACAGCTTGAGAAGCTTGATTTCACGGGCAGGAAAGTAATGGGATTAATGACACATGAAGGCAGTGGGCTGGGAAGCAGCGAACAGGGACTTAAAAAGGCGTGCAATGGCGCAATCTTTGGGACAAGTCTTGCGATTCATGGAGCTGAGGCAAAAGCTTCTGAACAGAAAATTGCTGAATGGGCAGTTAGGAGCATTGGCTAAACTGACATGAAAAATAGTCATATAAAGCATAAAAAAGAAATGTCACTAGGGAGCGGTTTATACAAGCCGCTCCTTAATTTTTGCAAAATTGATGACCAGATTGCTGTCATAGATCCGCACAGGAATCTTATCGTCGAAAGTATAAGAATGAGACTCGTTACTTTCTTCAAAGAAATAACACAGGACAGATTCTGTCTTAGGATCTACAATCCAATATTCACGTACGCCGGCATTCTGGTATTTCATACGTTTCTTTTCATAATCTCTTTTTCGGCTGGACGGGGAGACAATCTCAATGCAGAGATCAGGTGCGCCGTATACGCCCATTTTCACAATGCGGTCACGATGACAGATGACGGAAATGTCAGGCTGAAGCATCGTGCGGTTATCACAGTCCAATTGCACATCTAACGGTGATGGAAGAATCTTACAAGGACCGTTATTGGTACGTATATACAGCTTGATTTCAAAAAATAATTCGCCAATTAATTCCTGATGAATAGATGAGGGAGCCTCCAGAAAAATCAGTTCGCCGTCAATCAGTTCAGCACGGATATCGTCTGGAAGAGCATAGTAGTCTTCCAAGGTATATTCCCCCTGTTTTTTTCGTGGAACTGCACAAGCAGGCATAGCTTCATGAACTTCGTTAACACGCTCTGTATTCTGTTCAGATTCGTAATTGATAGATTTGTGATTCATAGTCGTCCTCCTTTGTTTGTGGAGTAAAAGTTATTTAAAAGGTACGGTGAGTATACTATTTAAAATTAACTATGTCAAGATAATAAGCGGAAATATAAAAATATTATTTACTTAATTCGTTATTGATTCTGAATTGATTTTGTGATAGGATGTAAGAAAATACCCAGCAGATGAAAGTCTGCCGGGTATTGTGATTTTGATATATTGTTGTGATATGTCTTATACTTTTAATATCTCTGACAGATTTGCCTGGATACCTGCAGCAATCTCCGGTTTATTCATAGAGTATACATGGATATGCTTTACTCCATTTGCCAGCAGATCGATGATCTGGTCTGTAGCGTAAGCAATGCCGGCCTGTTTCATGGCAGCTTCGTTGTCGCCAAAACGGTCTACGATGTTCTTGAAACGCTCCGGTACGTTACAGCCAGAGAGTTTCACAGCATTCTTTACCTGAGCGCGTCTGGTGATTGGCATGATACCCGGGATGATCGGAACAGTGATTCCGGCTTCTCTTACGCGGTACATGAAGTTGAAGAAGATATTGTTATCGAAGAACATCTGGGTTGTGAGATATTCGCATCCGGCTTCAACTTTTCTTTTTAAACCTTCAAGGTCATCTGCTTTGGTCGGAGAATCCGGGTGTACTTCCGGGTAGCAGGCTCCGCCGACACAGAAGTCACCGTTTTCTTTGATAAATGCTACCAGTTCGGAAGCGTGGGCAAAGTCAGTAAATACTTCACCCTCGAAGTTATTTGGCAAGTCGCCTCTGAGTGCAAGGATATTCTCGATGCCTGCGGATTTCATTTCGTTCAGTGCAGCTTTGATGTTTTCTTTGCTTGCACATACGCAGGTCAGATGTGAGATAGCAGGTACGTTGTATTTCTGCTGAATCTCGCTTGCAAGCTGGATTGTATTGCCTTTTGTGCTTCCACCGGCACCGTAAGTAACACTCATGTAGCTTGGCTGCAGTTTGGCGATGCCGAGAGTGGCAGTTTCTACATTGGCAAAATCAGTATCTTTTTTTGGAGGAAAGACCTCGAAGGATAAGGAGGTCTGTTCTTGTCTGAGTAATTCTCTTATTTTCATCGTATGTATACCTCGTTGTCTGAAAAACAGCAGACCATTATGATCTGCTGTCTTTCTATGCTTTTAGGTTAGGGTTTATTTGCGTAACTGTTCAGAACCCACTCATGCATTCGCAAAACCGCACGATAACACGTGCTTTCTCACTGCTGCGCAGTTACTTATTTTCAAGCAACTTGTCAATACTTACCAGTTTCACGCTGAGTACGAAGATTTTAGCAGCTTCCCGGATCTCTTGCAGTGTCGGATAAGAAGGTGCAATACGGATGTTGGAATCTTTTGGATCCTCGCCGTATGGGAATGTAGCACCTGCACCGGTCATTACAAGTCCTGCTTCTTTTGCCTTAGCTACGATTGCCTTAGCGCATCCGTCCATGGAATCGAAGGAAATGAAATACCCTCCGCGCGGTGCGATCCAGGAACCAATCTCCAGTCCGCCAAGCTCTGTTTCCAGAGTATCAAGTACAGCGTCGAACTTCGGACGCATGATGTCTGCGTGTTTCTTCATATGCTGAACCATGCCGTGGATATCTCCAAAGAATCTTGCGTGGCGCAGCTGATTTAATTTGTCATGACCGATGGTCTGGATTTTCATCTGCTTGCGGATGTCAGCAAGGTTGGCATCTGATGCAGCGATGGCACCGATACCGGAACCTGGGAAGCTGATCTTGGAAGTAGAAGCGAATTTGTATACCATGTCAGGGTGTCCTTCTTTCTTACATTCCATCAGGATCTCAATCAGGTAATCCTGCTTGTCCTCATACAGGTGATGAATACCGTATGCATAGTCCCAGAAGATACGGAAGTCTTCAGCAGCCGGATTCAGTTTGGCGAAACGGTGAACTGTCTCGTCTGAGTATGTGATTCCCTGCGGGTTGGAGTATTTCGGTACACACCAGATACCCTTTACAGCAGGATCATTATTAACGTATTCTTCGACCATATCCATGTCAGGACCGGTTGGAGTCATCGGGATATTGATCATTTCTATTCCAAAGTATTCGGTAATGGCAAAGTGACGGTCGTATCCAGGTACCGGACATAAGAACTTAACCTTGTCCAGTTTGCACCATGGAGTGCTTCCCATAACACCGTGTGTCATAGAACGTGCAATGGTGTCGTACATAACATTCAGACTGGAATTGCCGAAGATGATAATATTGTCTTTTGGAACTTCCATCATATCTGCAAGAAGCTGTTTGGCTTCTTTGATTCCGTCCAAAACACCATAGTTACGGCAGTCAACACCTTCTTCACACACAAGGTCTGAGTCACTTGTGAGTACATCCATCATACCCATAGACAGATTCAGCTGTTCGGTAGATGGCTTACCACGTGACATATCCAACTTGATGCCTTTGGCTTTTACTTTCTTGAATTCTTTCTCCAGATTACTTTTTAAGCTTAATAATTCTTCTTTTGATAAATCCTTATACGCAGTCACTTCAACACATCCTCCAATTACTTATATACTTATGTGATAACATCAACGTGTATAATTTTACCATAAATTGAAAAATCGTCAATTATTTCTTGCAAAATAAATTATAAAAACTTCGATTTTGGCGATAAAAATGAATATATGTGAAATCTAAATGCAAATTTTATTCATTTTTGCAAGAAATTGTTATGAAAAGATCAAATAAAGCACACATATCGGGATTGGTATCGTACATGCATTCCGGATGCCACTGGACACCCAGGGCAAATGTGTGGGCATCAGACTCCAGCGCTTCGATCACACCGTCATCGGTAAAGGCAGATGGGATCAGATGCGGTGCAGGGGCTTGGATAATCTGATGGTGATAAGAATTAGTGAAGGTATAAGAGCCAAAGAGCCTGTGGAGTATACTGTTTTTCGTAAATGTTACTTTGTGGGAAGGGTCACTTCGATGGAATGTCTGCTGAAAATGATTGATGCAAGGCTCTTGGGTAAGTGAGATGTCCTGGTAAATACTTCCGCCAAGTGCAGCGTTTAAGACTTGCATACCACGGCAGATTGCAAGAAGAGGTCTATTATAGGAAAGAACTGACCGGATCATGGATAGATGAAATATATCAGTGGCTAGGTCTGTTGTGCCAATACCCGGCAAAGGATCTTCGCCAAGAAGAGCGGGAGTGATATCGTTACCGCCGCAGAACAGGAAACCGTCACAGAAAGACAGCTCATCCATAGAAGGGCAGATATCGGTGATCGGAAGCAGTACAGGGATACCGCCGGAAGCCTCAATGGCATGAATATAAGGTGTGGATACAAACTGACGCTGCACGCCTGGGGATTCTGAGAATCCGCAGACTGCGATACCGATGACTGGTTTCATGAAGGCTCCTTTAATGATGTGATTACGGCTAAGATGCCACGGATTGCATGCGATGTGATTACAGCTAAGATGCCACGGATTGCTTCGTGCTATGCATCTTAATATATGCAAAAGGAGCACTGCTTATGCAGTGCTCCTGATAAAATCATAGTCAGCTTATCAAGCTGCTTCATAGATATGAAGATTAGTTGGTGTGATTTTTTGCTTCCTGCATCTTCATAGCACGAACCTTTAACGGCAGACCGAACAGATTGATGAATCCGTCTGCATCGTGGTGATCATACAGATCACCGGTTGTGAAGCTTGCAAGAGACTCGCTGTACAGTGAGTATGGAGAAGTAGTACCGGCTTTTGTGATATTACCTTTGTACAGTTTGAATTTTACTTCACCTGTCACATATTCCTGTGTGCTTTCGATGAATGCCTGGATTGCTTCGCGCAGTGGTGTGAACCATTTTCCTTCATATACTACCTGAGACAGCTTATTGCCCATCTCTTCTTTTACTTCATAAGTAGCACGGTCTAATACCAGTTCTTCCAGCTGCTGATGTGCTTCGTACAGGATGGTTCCGCCAGGTGTCTCGTATACACCACGAGATTTCATACCTACAACACGGTTCTCAACGATATCGATGATACCGATACCATGCTTGCCGCCAAGTTCGTTCAGCTTGCGGATGATGTCAGATACCTTCATTTCTACGCCGTTAACGCTCTTTGGTACACCTTTTTCAAATGTCATTGTAACGTATTCCGGCTCATCTGGTGCCTTTTCTGGTGTAACACCGAGTACCAGCAGGTGATCGTAATTAGGTTCGTTAGCCGGATCTTCCAGTTCCAGACCTTCGTGGCTGATATGCCAGATGTTACGGTCGCGGCTATAGCTGTGGCTTGCGTCGAATGGAAGGTCGATGCCATGCGCTTTACAGTATTCGATCTCATCTTCGCGTGACTGCATGGTCCATACATCTGTCATTCTCCAAGGAGCAATGATCTTGATGTCCGGAGCCAGAGCTTTGATACCAAGTTCGAAACGGATCTGGTCATTTCCTTTTCCTGTAGCACCGT